>Ga0209656_10001224_pt1 | contig 16778 bp, 11 predicted proteins | sample BogFormECP12_OM2_FD_188239 | JGI IMG/M metagenome (GOLD analysis project Ga0209656, IMG submission 188239) | Bog forest soil microbial communities from Calvert Island, British Columbia, Canada - ECP12_OM2 (SPAdes) (version 2) | ecosystem: Environmental > Aquatic > Freshwater > Wetlands > Bog ... | reverse complement strand
CCAGATCGTGGCGGCCAACCGGTTCAACGCTCAACCGCGGGCGCTCGCCGCCCCGGCGTTCTTTGGTACCGCGGTCTACCGGGCGACCTCGGCGGCCGACGCGGCCGAGGTCCGGCTGCGGCCCGGCGCCGACAGGCTCGCGTTCATCCGCCAGGCCACGGCGCTTGGCCAGCGGTACCCCGACACCGGCGGCCAGCTCTTCGTCGCCAACCTGGCCGACCAGCAGGCCGCCACCGAACAGGCGATCCGCCCCGAGGCGATCGCCATCGCCGTGTTCGCCGCCCTCGCCGGGTTGATCGGGCTCGTCCTCGCGGTGCAGCTGCTCAGCCGCCAGATCACCCTCGACTCGGACGACTACCCGGTGCTCCGGGCGCTCGGGATGGGCCGCCGGGCGCTCGTGTGGTTGGCGATGGTCCGGGTCGGGGCGGTCACCGTGGCCGCCGCCGTTCTCGCCGTCGCCATCGCCGTCGCGGCGTCGCCGCTGATGCCACTGGGGCCGGCCCGCCTGGCCGAGCCGGCGCCGGGGGTGGAGGTGAACGTGGCCATCCTGGCCGCCGGGTTCGCGCTGTTCGTCGTCGTCCCCCTGCTCCTGGTGTTGCCGACCGCGTGGCGGGCCGCGGACCGGGCGGCTCGACCGCTGGGCGCCCCCGATGCCGGGGACGGACGGACGTCGAGGCTGGTCGCCCGCCTCGGTGCGGCCGGTGCCCCCGTGACGACCACCCTGGGGGTCCGCATGGCGTTCGAGCCCGGACGGGGTCGGCGGGCCGTCCCGGTGCGCAGCACGATCGTCGGGACGATCATCGCTGTCGCCGCGGTGATCGCCGCCCTCGTCTTCGGTGTGAACCTGAACCGCCTCGTCAGCACCCCGAGCCTGTACGGACAGAACTGGCAACGCCAGCTCGACCTCGGCTTCGGATCGGTCGCCCGCCCGATGCTGGACTCGATCCTGCATCGACAGCGCGACGTCAACGCCTACGCCGGTGGGGCCTACGGGCAGGCGAACGTCGATGGCCGGCCGGTGCCCGTCATCGGGATCGACGTGCTACGCGGGGGCGGGTTCGTCACCCTCCTGAGGGGGCATGCTCCCTCGTCGTCCCGCGAGATCGCGCTGGGGGCCCGCACCCTGGCGGCGGTCGACCGCCACGTCGGCGACTGGGTTCGGGTGCAGGCCAACGGGTCGACGCGTCGGATGCGCATCGTCGGCGAAGCCGTCTTCGCCTCGTTCAGCCAGGGAAGCTTCACGGCCACCGATCTGGGCACTGGTGCCATCGTCAGCACATCGCTCCTCACGCCGGCGCCCGGGAACGGCTGCGGCCCCCCGTCGACCTGCTACAACTTCGCCCTGGTGCGGTTCCGGCCCGGGGCGAACCTCGCGGCGGCCGGGGCCGCCCTCGAGACGGGAGCGACGAGCGCCGGGTGTCCGATCGGCTACTGCAACGTCGTCACCAACCAGCGACCAACTGATATCGAGAACTACGCCCGGATCCGCAACACGCCGCTCGTCCTGAGCGCCGTCCTGGCCATCTTCGGGGTGGCCGTGCTCACCTACGTGCTCGTGACCACCGTGCGCCGACGCCGACGCGAGCTGGCCATGCTGAAGGTCCTCGGGCTCCGCCGGGAACAGATCTCGGCCGTCGTGGCATGGCAATCGACCGCCTTGGCGCTGGTGGCGCTGGCCGTCGGGGTCCCACTGGGTGCGGCGACCGGGCGTTGGGCATGGACCCTCTTCGCCCGGTCGGTCGGGGTCAACGACGACGCCATCGTCCCGTGGCGCTGGCTCGTCGTCGCCGTCGTGGCCACGCTCGTCCTCGCCAACCTGGCCACGGCGTGGCCCGGCCGGGCGGCCGGGCGGATCCGGCCCGGTGTCGTTCTGCGCAGCGAGTAGTGGGCGACGCCGACCTCACGGCGCGTCACGCCACCGTGGGCGGTCGGGGGCGTGGCCGGTCGCCCGTCGAGGGAGGGCGCCCGAGGCGGCCAGCCCGCGTCGTGCTCTCGTCGGAGCACCAACCCGGTGCCGATCGGGACCGACGGTCCGGCGGCGGACCGGCGCGAGCGTGCTCTCGACCGGGGCGGGCCCTGGCCTAACGTGGTCCGATGGTCATCCGACTCGTGCTCGCCGAGGACAACTACCTCGTGCGGGAGGGGTTGGGGAAGCTCATCGAGAGCGAGCCCGACCTCGAGTTGGTGGCCGCCTGCGCCGACTACGACGGCCTGCTGGCCGCGGTGGCCGACGAGCGCCCCGACGTGGTCGTCACCGACATCCGGATGCCCCCCACCGGCACCGACGAGGGGATCCGGGCGGCCGGAGTGCTGCGCGAGCTCCACCCCGACATCGGCGTCGTGGTGCTCAGCCAGTACTCCGAGCCGGCCTACGCCCTGGCGTTCCTCGACGGCGGGTCCCGAGGTCGGGCCTACCTGTTGAAAGAGCGGGTGTCGGACATCGGCCAGCTGGCCGCGGCCATCCGCGAGGTGGCGGCCGGCGGATCGGTGATCGACCCCCTGGTCGTCGACGCCCTGGTGGCGGCGCGGGCCAAGCCGGCCGACTCGCCCCTGCGACGCCTCACGCCGCGTGAGACCGAGATCCTCTCCGAGATGGCCCAGGGCAAGAACAACGCGGCGGTGGCCGCCTCCCTGGTCCTCTCGGAGCGGGCCGTCGAGAAGCACATCAACTCGATCTTCTCCAAACTGGCGCTGTCCGAGGAGCCGGACATCCACCGTCGCGTGAAAGCCGTGCTGCTCTTCCTCTCGGCGCAAGGGAACTGAGCGGGAGGTCCGGTAGTGCTACCACCCCGGACCTCCGGGTACTGCCCGGGTGTGACCCGCCGGGCGGCGGTGCGAGGATGGACGCGTGGCTGACGCGGGGGTCTCGGTCCTGATCGTCGACGACCAACGGCCCTTCCGGCTGGCGGCCGACGCCGTCGTCAGGGCCACGCCGGGCTTCGAGGTCGTGGGCGAGGCCGCCTCGGGCGAGAGCGCGGTCGAGCAGGTCGACGCGCTCGACCCGGGCCTGGTCCTGATGGACATCAACATGGAGGGGATCGGCGGGATCGAGGCCACCCGGCGGATCACGGCCGCCCACCCGGGCACCCGGGTTGTGCTCCTGTCCACCTACGACGCCGACGACCTCCCGGCCGACGCCCGGACGTGTGGGGCCATCGCCTACGTCCACAAGGAGGACTTCGGGCCCGACGAGCTGGTGCGCGTCTGGCCCGACGGTGCGCCCGACGGTGGCCGGTGGAGCGACCTCAGGAGCTGACCGGGATGCGCCCGGCGATCGTCGTGCCCTGGCCGGGCGCCGAGCGCACGGTCAGGGTCCCCCCGATCGCCCCGACCCGGTCGTTCATGTTCACGAACCCGGCCCCGAGGCCCTTCTCGGCGGGGTCGAAGCCCTTCCCGGTATCGGTGACCTCGAAGAGGAGGGCCCCCGGCTCGGGCCACACCCGCACGGTGGCCGTCGCCCCCTCGCCGGCGTGCTTCCCGGCGTTCTGCAGGGCCTCCGTGCAGCAGAAGTACACGGCCGCCTCCTCCTCGGAGGAGTAGCGCCCGATCCCGTCCGCCTCCACCTGGGCCGGCAGCGCCGCCCGGCCGGCCGCCGACCGGAGGGCCTCGGCGATCCCCCGGTCGACCAAGAGCGGCGGGTAGATGCCGTGGGCCAGGGCCCGCAGCTCCTGGACGGCGTCCTGCAGCCCGATGCCCAGCTGGTCGAGGATCTCGGCCGACGCGGTGGCGTCGGTCTCGACCAGCCGGCGGGCCAGTCGCACGTTGACGGCCAGCGCGACCAAGTGCTGCTGGGCGCCGTCGTGCAGGTTGCGCTCGATCTGGCGGCGGGCGGCGTCGGAGGCGGCCACGATGCGGGCCCGGGACTCCTGGAGCTGCTCGGCCTGGCGCCGCACTTCGTCGAGGGACTCCTGGAGGGCCGAGTCGAGCTCGACGTTGTGCAGGGCGAGCGCCACCTGGCGGGCCAGCTCGGTGAGCATCGAATCGTCGTTGGCCGTGAACGGGTCGCTCCCGGGCGCCCGCACGACGACGATGAGACCGAGCACCTTGCCCGAGTGGGTGGTGGGGGCGACACGCATCACGCTGCGCTCCCGCCCGGCCAGCAGCGCCGGGAGCCAGACCTCGACCCACGCCGGGCCGGTGACCCCCGAGCGGGCCACCACCTGCTCCTCTTCTGGGCTGAGGGCGAGGCGGGTCACCGGGGCGTCGGGGACCGACACCGAGCGTTCGAGCACCCCGCCCGCGCCGGTCCACACCTCGGCGGTGGTCAGGGCCAGGGTCTTGCGCAGCGACTCGGCCACCTGCAGCAGGAGCTCGTCCATGGGGATGGCCCGCGACAGCCGGCTGCCGAACGTGCGCAGGACGGCGTCGGGGGCTTCCCGCTCGCCGTAGACGATCCGGTTGGCGTACTGGGAGAGGCGCTGGCGGGCCGGGCCGTAGAGGAGGGCGGCCACGGCGGCGGCCACCGTCGAGAGGGCGAGGAGGGACCGCTCCTGGTGGGTCGGGGTCCGGCCCAGGCCGAGCACGATGACGATGTAGACGCACAACACGACCGCCGTCAGCCCGGCCAGGGAGACCGTCTGGGCCAACAGCCGGTCGATGCGTCCGGCGAACCGGCGCGAACTGCCGAGCACGATGGCCACGGCCAACGGGAGCGAGGCCAGCGCCACCACCAGTGCCGCACGCGAGGGCCACCCCCACAGCAGGCGCAGGGCCAGGCACACGAACAGGATCTCGACGCCGACGGCCACCGCCCACCCGAACCACTGCATGCGCCGGCGCTCGAGGCCCTTGGACCGGGCGTAGCGGCGCTGGGAGCCGACCGTCCCGATCACCACGGCCACGACGGCCTCCACGGCGATCGGCCACAACGGGAGGGCGGGGCGCTGGGTCCACAGGACCAGGCCGAGCGCGGCACCCACGGCGTACCCGCCGGCGATGGCCCGGCGGCTCCACGAGCAGCTCCCGTCGGGCAGGCTGAGGAGGAAGTGCATGACGGCGACCGGCAGGAGGGCCAGGGCGACCGGTTCGGCGAACCGGGCCGTCGCCACCAGCCATGGCGCCGGCCCGGCGACCACGGTGTGGGGTCCGGCGGCCACGTGGGCCTCGACGACGGCTGCGGCCAGGGTGGCCACCCCGCCGAGGGCAGCGGCCCAGATCACGAGGGCGCCCTGGCGCTCGCCCGGGCGCCGGAGCGCCGCCATCGCCCCGGCCAGCGCGAAGACGAGCACCACCACGGCCCGGGCGATCACCGTGCTCCGGTCGGGCGACCGGACGACCACCGGGGCGACGGCGGCACAGGCCACCGCCACCACGAAGCACGCGATGGTGGCGACCGGGGCGCCCCGGTGCCGGCCGGGGGCGGCGGCCGACGTCGCCTCGAGGGACGGCGCCGCCACCTCGGTGCTCATCGGCTCACCGGACGACCGTGACGACCACGTCGACCTCGGCCCCCTCGGTCTCGATGCGGCCGTCGCGCATCGTGATGAGCCGCGAGGCCGACTCGGCCACCGTGGGGTCGTGGGTCACCATCATGATGGTCTGGCCCCCGGCGTGGAGCCGGCGGAAGAGCTCGAGGACCTCGAGCCCGCCCTCCGAGTCCAGGGCCCCGGTGGGCTCGTCGGCCAGGAGGAGCGTCGGCTCGTTGGCCAGCGCCCGGGCGATGGCCAGGCGCTGGCGCTGTCCACCCGAGAGCACGCCCGGCGATGCTGCGTGCTTGTCGGCCAGGCCGAGCATGTCGAGCAGGTCGCGCGCCCTCGTCTCGGCCTGGCGGCGGCGCGACCCGGCGATGACCGCCGGCAGCGTCACGTTCTCGAGGACGCTCATCCCCTCGAGGAGGTTGAAGAACTGGAACACGATCCCGATGTGGGCGCGGCGCATGCGCGCCAACGCGTTCTCGTCCATGTCGGTGAGCCGCTCGCCGGCGACCACGATCTCCCCCTCGGTGGGCGTGTCGAGCCCGGCGATCAGGTTCAGCATCGTCGACTTGCCGCAACCCGACGGGCCCATGACCGCCACGAACTCCCCGTCGTCCATCGTCATGTCGATCCCCCGCAGGGCCCGGACCGGACTTCCCTCGGATTCGTAGGTCTTCCGGAGTCCTCGGGTCTCGACGACGGTCATGCGATCTCCTTGTGACGATGGGCTGACGGGTCCGTCTCCTCGGCGACGTGCCACACGTCGTCGGCCGGGATGCGCCATGCCGACACCGGCGAGGACCGCCCCTTGACCAACTGCGGCTCCAGCGCGTCGGCCGCCGGCGGCGACCTCAGCGAGCCGTAGGCGGCGGCCGACAGCACCGTCTCGCCCTGGGTCGCCCACTGCTGGAGGCGTTGGGCCAGGTTGACCGTGTCGCCCACGACCGTGTACTCGAGGCGGTCCTCCGAGCCGAGGAGGGCGGCGGCCACCGTCCCGGTCGTGATCCCGATGCCCAGTCCGAACTCGGGCAGGCCGTCCCGGCGCCAGCCGACGTTGACCGCCGCCTGGGCACGGTGCATGCAGAAGGCCGCGTCGACCGCTCGCTGAGCATGGTCGTCGATGGGCACCGGCGCCCCGAACACGGCCATCACCGCGTCCCCGACGAACTGCATGACCGTTCCCGCGGCATCGAGGATGGCCCGGTTCATCTCGGCCCGGTGGACGTTGAGCTGGTGGGCCAGCGCGCTCGGGTCCGTCCGCTCGGCGATGGCCGAGTACCCCCGGATGTCGCTCATGAGGACGCTCACCTCGAGCTCGTCGGTCTCGCCGATCAGGCGCCCCTGCTCCTTGAGGAGGTCGGCCACCCCACCGGGAAGGAGGCGGCTGAGCGATTCTCCCTGCTCCTCGCGGTTCACGATCGCCGTGTGCAGCATCCGCAGGTGGCGAAGCGAGGTGTCACCGCCGGTGCTCGCCCCCTGGGCGATCCGCAGGAACAGTCGCTCGACGGCCTCGGCGGCGGCGGCCGGCGTCGTGCCCTGGGCGGCGGCGATGGCCTTGATGGGTCGCCCTTCGGCCACGAAGCGCAGCAACGCCTCTTCGCCGTCGGACAGCGTGCCCGCGTCGGTGACCGGGTGGACCATCGACTCGACGATGGCCGGGTCCAGCACCGAGCCGCCGGTGGCCACCTCCCGCACCGCCCGGGCCAGCTGGTCGCCCTCGGCGATGCGGTCCTTCAGCAGGTAGGCACACCCGGCGGCCCCCTGGTCGAGCAGCGAGATGGCGTACTCGGGCTCGTCGAACTGGGAGAGGATCACCACGCCGGTCCCCGGGTGGCGCTTGCGGATCTCCCGGGCCGCCTCGATCCCCTCCTGCTGGAAGGTGGGGGGCATCCGGATGTCGGTGACCACCACGTGGGGCGCCAGGGCCTCGGCGCCGGCCACCAGCTCGCCGTAGTCGGCGGCCGCCCCCACCACCTCGAGGTCGTCCTCGAGGGCCAGCAGCGCCCGGACGCCTTCTCGGACGATCAGGTTGTCGTCAGCGATGAAGACGCTGATCCGGGCTCCCCCCACCCCACCATTTGGCCCCGAAGGACGAGGTCAGGTCAAGGGTGGCCGCCCCCGGTCGACGGGGGTGCCAGCCTCTAGACCCGGTGCAGGCGGGCATCACTCAGCACACGGCGCGCGCAATTGCGCCCCACCATGCCGTGGACGCCGCCGCCGGGGTGGGCCGACGCCGAGCACAGGTAGAGGCCACGGACCGGCGTGGCGTAGCGGAACCATCCGGGAACCGGGCGGAACACGAGCTGTTGGTCGATGGCACTCGACCCGGCGCCCAGGTCGCCGCCGACAAGGTTGGGGTTCTCGCGTTGCAGGTCGTCAGGCGTGCGTACCGCCTGCCCGACGACGCGTGCTCCGAGCCCGGGGGCGAACGTCTCGAGGCGGGCCAGTACGACGTCGGTGAAGGCGTCGCGCTGGTCCGGCCACGAACCCCCCTCGGCGGGGACCGAGGGGACGTGCGTCTCGATCCACAACGTGTGGCCACCGGCCGGTGCCCGGGTCGGGTCGGCCACGGTCTGCTGGCCGACGATCAGCATCGGCTCGGCGGGCACGGTGCCCGAGCGGGCCTCGTAGGCGGCCCGGGCCATAGCCGCCAGGTCGCCGGTCAGGTGCACGACCCCGCTCTCGGCCAGGGCGGCGTCCCGCCACGGCGCCGGGCCGTCGAGGGCCAGGTCCACCTTGAAGACGCCGGTGCCGTAGCGGAAGCGGCGCAGCCCGGCCAGGTAGCGGGCCGGCAGGGCGTCGGTCCCGACGAGTCCGCCGAACAGGGCGCGGGGTCCGGTGTCGGCCAGGACCGCCCGGCGGGCCGCCAGGTGGTCGCCGTCGGCCGTCTCGACGGCGACGACCCGTCCCCGCTCGACCACCACCCGGGTCACCTCGGACCCCGTACGCACCTGGCCGCCGCTCTCCTCGACGGTCCGCACCAGCGCCCCGGCCAGTCGGCCGGCCCCGCCGACGGGGACGGGCATCCCCTGACGTTGGGCCACCATCGCCAGGATCAGGGCGGCCGGCACGCTGCCGGGCTGGTCGACGCCCACGTCGGCGTGCGAGGCGCCCGACGCCACCAGGGCCCGGGCCGCCGGGGCAGCGAACCGGTCGGCGAACCCCGTCATCGGCTCGACCAGCATCCGGGCGGTGTCGAGGATCCTGGTGCCGGCGGCCGCCATGAAGGCGGCGGTGGCCCGGGGGGCGGGGATGGGCGAGAGCATGACCGCCAGGAACCGGGATCCGACGGTGTCCCACCACCGGCAGATCTCGAGCCAGGCAGGCCCGTCGCCGGCGCCCGCCTGGGCCAGGCCGTCGGCCGTGCGCCCCCGGTCGGCGTCGATGACCGCCACGTCGCCGGGTGCGACGGCGGCCGCCACCGGGACGGTGAAGTGCGCCCACTCGATCCGGCGGTCGAGCCCGAGCTCGGCCAGGACGGGGGACGCGTGCAGCATCCCGTAGAAGGCCGAGTAGGTGTCGTGGACGAACCCCGGCACCGTCAGCTCGGCACTCTGCACCGCCCCGCCGGCCACCGCGGCCCGCTCGAGCACCGTCACCTCCCATCCGGCGCGGGCCAGCAGCGCCGCCGCCACCAGGCCGTTGGGTCCCGAGCCGATGACGACGGCGTCAGTCGTCAGCGGCCCTCCTCGCGGCGGTGCCCAGCGCTGAGCTCGGCCAGCGCCCCCGGATCGATGTCGGTGGCGGCGGCGACGGCGAGCGTGCACGACGTGACCGCCCGCACGGTGGCGGTGCGGTGACCTCCTTCGAGCGCCGCCCGCTCGCCGTGCAGCGAACCGGGCCCGTACTCGGCCATCCTCTCCCCGTCGACCTCGATCCGCACGACGCCGTCGAGGATCAAGAAGAGGTCACGCCCGGCCTCGCCCTGCTCCACGACGACCTGTCCCTTCTTGACCCGGCGGATCTTGGGTTTGGCGCCGCCCCGCATCACGTGCACCGACAGCTGGCGCTCGAGAGCGCTCTCCACCTCGGTGGTGAGGGCCGGAGAGTCGCGCTCACCCCATGGGCTGTACTTCCCGAAGGCCCGGCGGTACCAGGTGGTGTAGTCGATGAGGCCGGACTTGGCCGTCAGGCGACCGTCGGCACCGTAGACCCAGTGGCGGGGGAACGGGCTGGCCCCGGCCAGCCGGTGCGAGGACGACCCATCGGCCCGCATCGTCAGCTCGAGCGTGGTCCAGGCCAGCGGCGCCGAGAGCTGGAGGAACGGCGCCCGCCGGACCCGACGGGGGGCGGGCACCCCGGTCCGCCCGCCCGCCGTCTGGACGAACGAGACGGCGTCACGAGTGGCCTCGGGCGGGGGACGACGGTCGGGGAGGGCCACCGCCTGGAAGGTGGCCGAGCGCCCGCCGAGACGCAGCGTCGTCGAACCGATCAGCCCCCCGCCCGACTGTCCGTAGTCGACGATGACGCCGTCGTCGACCTCGATCCACGCCCGCAGCTCGTTGGCGAACCGGAAGCGGTCCTGCTTGCGGAGGAGCTCGAGGTCCTCCACCATCTCGGGCGGCGGGTCGTCGTAGTGGGCGACGCCGACGTCGAAGGGCACCCGCGTCGCCATCCCGCTGATGGCCTCCGAGGGGATCCATGAAAGCGACGTGACCGAGGACTCGTAGCGCATGTCGTTCCCCTCCCGGTACCGGTTGTGGTGCCGACCCTACGGCCCGCGATGCCCACTTCCAAGGGTGATGGCCGGTGTGTGACCGGGGAGCAGGCACCACCGAGGTCCCCGGTGTCCCCGTCGCGCGTCCGGGGTGCCCACCGTGACCGCCCGGGTCCGGTGACGACGATCGCCCACCGCCCCCCCCCGCCCGACGAGCGGAACGTCACGCCAACGGGTACCGAGCTCGTCTGGCTGGCGATGGGCGGCCCACTCCCTCGGGGCAGCACGCCGATGTCACCGCGGCCCCGAACGCCCACCGGCGCCGTCGCTCGGGGCCGAGGGAGCGCCCGGTACGTTTCGCCCGGCGGCGGTCGACCACAACCCCCTACGCTGACCGGGTGCCTGCGACCGTGATCGACGCCGACACCCACCTCTACGAGACGCGCACCCTGTGGGCCGAGCACCTCCCCGCGGCGCGCCGCCACCTGGCGCTGCGGATCGAAGACGACGACGTCGGCTACGCCTGGCTCCTCGCCCCCGACGGCTCGCCCATCCACCTGGCCGAGGTGCCCACCCCCGGCGACGTCGTCCCGATGGGCGAGGGACGGCGGCGCCAGCGGGCGGGGCTGCCCCCAGCGGTGCGCTTCGACGACCTGGCCGAGCACGACCACGACCCGTCGGCCCGGGTGGCCCTCATGGACCGCCAGGGGATCGACGAGGCGCTCGTGTTCCCGAACTTCGGCCTGTTCTGGGTGCGCTCGCTCGAGGACCGCCCCGAGGCGCAGCTGGCCAACATGGAGGCGTGGAACCGCTGGGCGGCGACCGGTGTCGCGGCCGGGGGCGGTGGGCGCCTCCACGGTGTCGGGCACGTCTCGTTGCGCGACCCGGCCTGGCTGGACGCCCAGCTGGGCGCGCTGGCTGCCGACGGGGTGACGGCCGCCATGGTGCCGATCGGCCCCGTCGACGGGCGACCGTTCTCGCACCCCGATCTCGACGCATGCTGGAGCTCCTTCGAGCACCACGGGGTGGCCGTCCTCTTCCACATCTCCGACGGTCCGAGGCCCTTCGACGACGCGTGGTACGAGGGGGACGTCAACCCGATCGAGCCGATGCTCATGTCGATGTTCATCTCGGTGACCCCGATGCTGGCGCTCAGCGATCTGGCCGTCGGTGGGGTGCTGGCTCGGCACCCGGGGCTGCGGGTGGGTCTCGTCGAGTTCACCTCGTCGTGGTTCGGGCAGTTCCTCCACGCCGTCGACGCGTGCTACTCGTTCCACTCCGGTTACAACGGGCTGCCCACCGACCGCCTCGAGCTCGCGCCGAGCGAGTACCTGCGGCGTCAGGTCCGGCTCGCCACCTTCGGCTTCGAGCGCCCGGCCCAACTGGCCGGTGCGTTCGGCGACCTCTACATGTTCGGCAGCGACTACCCGCACGCCGAGGGCCTGGCCCACCCCCTCGAGGACTTCACGACGGCCGGCGGCCCGGCCCCCTCGGCCCGGACGTCCGGGCTCTACCGCGACAACGCCGCCTGGGTGCTCGGGCGTTGAACGACGCCGGCCCCTTCGATGCGGTGCGGATGGTGGCTCCCGTCCTGCGGGTGGCCGACCTGGCCGCCTCGGTCGAGTGGTACACCGAGCGCTTCGGGCTCGAACCGCTCTACGTGAGCCCCCCGGGGGCCGAGGACCCGATCGCGTCGTTCCGGCTGGGCGGTCCCCTCATCTTGTGGCAGCTCCCCGATGGCGTGGCGCGGGACCGCACCGACAACGACCGGAACTCGCACGTCGTCGTGGTGGTCGACACCGACCTCGCCCCGGTGCGGGACCGCCTGGCGGCGGCCGGAGTGGAGGTGGGCGCGGTCCGGCCGGGGTCCGACAACGAGCTCTTCGACGTCTTCGACCCCGACGGCAACCGGTTCGAGATCAGCCGGCCCGCCCCCGAGTTCCGCTGACCGAACGGCCCCGACCCGGGCCGCCGGCCCGGGGACGCCGACCCGACGGCACCCCGGCGCCCGGAGAGGTCGTCGGCGGTCCGACCCGGACGACCACCACGGTGGCGTCGTCTCGGAGCGGCAGCACGCAGGCCTCCCGGACCGCCGAGATGATCGACTCGGCCACGATGTCGGGCTCGGCGCCCGGGCCGTGCCGCTCGACAAGCTGGATGACCCGGTCGATCCCGAGCTCGGACCCGTCGGGGAGGCGGGCCTCGACCACGCCGTCGGTGATGAGGACCAGGAGGTCGCCCGGCGCGATGTCGACCTGGCCGGTCCCCCACGACCCCGGGAGCGCGCACATGAGCGGCCCGGTCGTCGTCAGGCGCTCGATCCCGTCGGCCCGCACGATCAGTCCGTCGGGGTGCCCGGCATTGGCGTACCGGCAGCGCCCGCTGGCCACGTCGAGGTCGGCCACGATGGCCGTGGCGAACTGCTCCTCGGTCTCGCCGCACTCGTCGGCCACCCAGCCCAGGGCGGCCCCCGGGGCCATGCCGGCCCGCAGCGGCGGCGACAGGAGGTGCTTCATCCGCAGGGCGAACAGCCCGGCCGCCGGGCCGTGGCCCGAGATGTCGACCACCGCCACCGCCATGCGCGGACCCTCCATCTCCCAGGCGTCGTACCAGTCCCCGGCCAGGACGCCTTCGGCCGGGAGCAGGCGCCCGGCGATCGAGAAGTACGCGACGTCGGCCGACGCCTCGAGCTCGGAACCCAAGAGCATGTGCAACGGGCTGTGCTCGGCCAGGCTCTGACGGAGCTGGCGGAGCTCGTCCGCCTCGTCGCGCAAGCGGCGCCGCATGGCCTCGATGGCCCGCCCGAGCGACGAGACCTCGGGCGGGCCCTGGGCCTCGATGGTGCGGTCGAGGTCGCCGGCCGCCACCGCCTGCACCTCGGCGGCCAGCTGCTCGAGGGGGTCGTCCACCCAGCGTCGGATGAGCAGCCACACGAGGAACAAGATGACCAGCAGGAACACCCCCCGGACGATGCTGAAGACGAACGTCTGCTTGAGGTCGGCGTCGACGGTGGCGGTCGCCTGCTCGGCGTGGGCGTCGATGCCGTGCTGGAGCGCGGTGACCGTCCGGCGGATCGCGTCGAATTGCTGCGTCCCCTGGCCCGAACGCTCGAGGGTCACGGCGGCGGCGGTGTTGCCGGCGGCCACATCGGCGATCTCGCGCCGGGCGATCTGGTTGACCCAGACCCCGTGCAGCAGCTCGACCGCCCGCAGCTGGCCGTCGAGGTCGGGCATCCCGGCCAGCTCCCGGGTCAATCGGGCGGTGAGCGAGGCCTCCTGCGCCTGACCCTCGTGGTAGGGGTCCAAGAGCGACGGCTCGCCGGTGATGACGTACCCCCGCTCGCCCGTCTCCTGGTTCACCAGGGCCGAGAGGAGGGCGGCGGCGTCGGTGCTGGCCGGGAGGAGCGTGTGCTGCTCGGAGGTGGCCGTGTCCCGGGCGTTGCGGGCCGAGACGACCGCGTAGGTGGTGGAGGCGACGGTCAGGAGGGCGAGCCCCCAGACGAGGACCCCCAGCCGGCGCCGGAGCGTCCACGAGCCGAGGTCACCGAGGCGGGCCATGGGCCTCCAGTGTGTCGGGGACCGCCCCCGTTGACCGGGCGCCCCACCCCGAACCGGGAGGACGGCGTCCCGGGGCCCGGGCGCGCCCGACCGGGCGTCCGATGGCGCGTCGCTCGGCCGGTCCCGGGGGAATCAAGCCACGGAGCTTACGGCGGCGGGGCCCGTCCGAGGGGTGGCCCCAACCGATGCCGGGGGCGCCGAACGCCTACCCGGAGGCGCCGAGCGCCGAGCCGTCCGACCTCGGAGGGGGGTGAGGTCCGACGGACACCATCGGTTGGGACCGACCACCTCGGCCGTACGCCGGCGGAGGGGATGGCGTACGAGATGACGGTACCCGGCGCCCGGCCGGTTCAACCCATGAACCTGCAGAAGACCTCACAATTGTTTCTGGGCTCGGCCGACCGCTTCTCCACGGTGCCCGATGGGCAGAGCCCCCTCGAGCGGCGAGCCCGACCACCTCGGCGCCGCCGGGCGCCACGGCGACTCTCCGGAGAGCACCGTGGCGCCGGATCACACGGCGGCGGACGTCGGCTCGGCGGCGGGGAACACCGAGAGCAGCAGTTCCCGGTCCCGGTCGTAGGAGAGCAGGCGGTCGGCCTCGGCCGGCGGCAGCCACCGCAGCTCGTCGACCTCGTCGTTGGGCCGGAAGCGCCCGTCGACCGGCTCCATCAGCCAGTAGGCGACGATCTTCGGCCGCTCCTTGCGGTCCCGGTACTGGGTGTGGCCGAGGAACCGAACGAGGTGGCACCGCAGCCCGGTCTCCTCGTCGACCTCGCGCAACGCCCCGTCCTCGAAGGACTCGCCGGGCTCGAGCTTGCCCTTGGGGAAGGACCAGTCCTCCCGGCCCGGGCGGTGGACGACGGCCACCTCCAGCCACCCGTCCTTGGACCGGCGGATCAGGACGCCGCCGGCGGCCCGGACGACGTCGACGTCGGTCCGGGCCAGGAGGTGAGCGCCAGCGGCATTTCCCACGGACGTCACACTACCGGGGACGGCGACCTGGTCGGTGGCATCGGGGTGTCGGCGACGTGAACGGTTCACGTTCACGTCGCATCCCCAGCGCCCCCGAAGGCCCCTGCTACCCTCCGCCGCGGCCTGGAGCGGAGCGGTCGCCGGGCCACGGAGCCGGCGACCGCGGCGAAGTAGCCTCTGGCCATGGAGGACACCAAACGACCGGGCGCTCGGGGGGGCGGCGATCCGGTGGAGGTGGAGTGGCAGTTCGACGCGCTCGACCTGCGACCGGTCGAGCGCTGGCTCGACACCCTCCCGACCCACGCCGGTGGCCTCCGGGCGGTCACCTCGGTGCCCAAGGCGGCCCAACGCCTGGTCGACCGGTACGTCGACACCGACGACTGGCGGATCATGGGAGCAGGGTTCGTGCTGCGCACCCGACGGCGGGGGCGCAAGGACCAGGCGACGCTGAAGGACCTCCGGCCGGCCGACACGGGCGGGCTGCGCCAGCGACTCGAGGTGACCGAGGCGTTGCCGGCGGGAGGGGTGGCCGCGCTGACGCCCGACGGCCCGGTCGGCTGGCGGATCGCCGCCGTGGCCGGCCGCCGTCCGCTGCGACCCGTGCTCGAGGTCCGCACCCGGCGCCGACCCTTCTCCCTCGTGGTCGACGGGACCGAGGTGGCCGAGCTGGCCCTCGACGAGACATTGATCTCGGCCGAGGAGGGAGACCGTCCGGTGCAGCTCCGGCGGGTCGAGGTGGAGGTGGTCCCGGAGTGGGTCGAGACGCTCACCCCGGTGGTCGACGAGCTCCGCGCCTCCTGCGGGCTCCAGCCAGCCGCCCTCTCCAAGTTCGAGGCGGGCCTGTTGGCGCTCGGCGTGCGCGTCCCCGAGCCGGTCGAGCTCGGTCCGACCCATGTCTCGCCCGACTCGACGCTGGGCGAGCTGGCGTACGCCGTGATCCGCCGGCACCTGCGCGTGCTCATCGCCAAGGAACCCGGCACCCGGCTCGGTGAGGACGCCGAGGAGCTCCACGACATGCGGGTCGCAACCCGGCGGCTCCGGGCCGCCATCGACGTGTTCTCCGGCGTGCTTCCGGCCCGGGCCGAGCTCCTGCGGGCCGAGCTGCGGTGGCTGGCGGCCGTTCTGGGCGACGTGCGCGATCTCGACGTCCAGCTCGAGCGGACCGAGGCGATGGAGGGATGGTCGGCCTCGTGGGCGCCGACCGGGGCGGCGTCGGGGACCACGCCGCTCGACGAGCTGGTGGACCTGTTGGGCGAGGAGCGGACGGCGGCCCGGGTGGCGCTGCTGTCGGCGCTCGACTCGACCCGCTACGAGCGGCTGGTCAGCGGACTGGTCCAGATGGTCCAGGGCGGACCGAACCGTCGACTGTCGGCCGCCCGGCTCCCGGCGGCGTTGGCGGTGCCCGACCTCGTCCTCGACCGGCACCGGGCCGCCCTGCGGGCCGCCAAGCGGGCCAAGCGCAGCGGGGTGCCCGCCGACTTCCACCGGCTGCGGATCCGTTGCAAGCGTCTCCGGTACTCGCTCGAGTTCACCTCGGACGTGTACGGAAGCCGCACCGACCGGTTCGTGCGCCGGCTGGCCCGCCTCCAGGACCAGCTCGGCCTGATGCAGGACGCCGAGGTGGCCACGGCCCGCCTGACCGCCCTGGCCGTCGGGTCGGAGCGGGAGCTCCCGCTCGCCACGGTGTTCGCCATGGGCGGGCTGGCCGAGCGCTACCGGACCGAGGCGGCCGAGCTCCTGGCGGTCGTGCCCAAGCGCCTGGTCGCCCTGAAGGGCCGCGAGTGGGACGACCTGGCCGGGTTGATGGATGAGCGCCGGTGCGCGGCCCAGGCCTCCTGGCCGCTCCCCCGGGTCACCGGGCGCCTGGCGTCGCCCGCCGGGTCCTCCCCGGGGGCGCCCGGCGACGGCGGGGACGGGACCGAGCCGGCGGGGTTCGTCCCGGCGCCGACGCCCAACGGCGCGGCCGTCCCGGCCGCCACCAGGCGCCGACCACCGGTGGCGGTGCCCGGGACCGGCGAGCCCGGCGACCAACCGGTGGCCGCGCCGACCGGCGGGCCGGCGGGACACGACGACGTCGGCCCACCGATAGCTTTCAGTCACTTCGGAGACGTCCATCACCCGAACCTGAATATTCTTCCGAATCATTCGCGTCGGAAAAGACGGGGAGCCGACGCGCAC
>Ga0209656_10001222_pt1 | contig 16780 bp, 12 predicted proteins | sample BogFormECP12_OM2_FD_188239 | JGI IMG/M metagenome (GOLD analysis project Ga0209656, IMG submission 188239) | Bog forest soil microbial communities from Calvert Island, British Columbia, Canada - ECP12_OM2 (SPAdes) (version 2) | ecosystem: Environmental > Aquatic > Freshwater > Wetlands > Bog ... | reverse complement strand
GAGATCTCGAAGAAATAGGCGTCAAGATGGCCGACGATGGGCTGCGCGAGCGCCTGATACACGCGCGGATGGACCTGGCTCGGGCCGGGGCCGAACAGCAGGCGCTTGGGAGGATGAATCGAAATGTCTTCCATGACAGCAGGTTTTTCCAGAGTAGTAGCCATGAGTAACTCCTTGCAGTTGATGCGTCCAGTATAGTCAGCCGACGCGAACCCGGCACGGCAATCCGTCACAGGCCTATGTGCGCAAGTCAGTCGGCAGTCAGCACTCAGCCTTCAGCTAAAGCTCACTCTTGCGGGTGGACTGGACCCCTTGGCCGAGACCAGCAGGCCGACCCGGCATTTTGGTCCGACATGCTGGCCCCTCGCCGCTGAGAAAGTGCCTTAAGGAGTCGGCGGTCTAAAGATGAAGCTTACAAATGACAAGCTCTCAACGCCCTGTTCGTTGGAGCCCACCGCGGAAGGGTATCTCTCTCACGGTCGGGCGTCAGCGGCTCCTTGATAACGAATTCTGCACATTCCGACAACTTCAGGCGGCAATCTGGCATCTAGCTCATCTAAGGCGGGATTCCAAATTATACGGGGTGGACTATGCGCAACCGGCTGAACTCGACCTTTTCCCTTCTACTCGTCGTGGGGTTGGCGATTCTGGGCCTAGGAATGATACGGGCTTCTTCCCTCCATTCGTCATCAGCGCGGAGCAACGCCTCCGACGCGGCGGCGCAAACGGATGGTCAGAATCAACCAGTACGCCAGGAAGGATTCGTCGGTTACGCAGGCGACGTTCTGACCTATCACTACAACGCAGCGCGTCAGGGGCAAAATACCTTGGAGTCGATACTGACGCCGTCCAACGTAAATTTTAATAGCTTCGGGAAGGTTGGTTTCTTCTCGGTGGATGGCAAAGTGGATGCCCAGCCGCTCTATGTGTACCGGCTTCCCGGTGAATTCCATGTTCAAAACACTCTGTTCGTAGTTACGGAGCACGGCAGCGCTTACGCCTTTGACGCTGATGCCGGCACGCAGACGTGGAAAGTGTCCACACTGGCCTCGGGGGAAACCACCAGCGACGACCACGGCTGCAGTTTTATTTCACCTGAAATTGGCGTCACCGGCACTCCCGTGATCGACCGCCAGCGAGGGCCAAACGGCGCCATGTACCTGGTTGCGATGTCGAAGGATTCGCAAGGCAATTACCACCAACGCCTTCATGCGCTCGATTTGAGAAGCGGAGCCGAGCTATTCGGAGGGCCGGTGGAGATCCAGGCGACTTATCCCGGGACTGGTGACGGCAGCCAGAATGGCCAGGTCATCTTTGCTCCTGGGCAATTTGCCGAGCGCGCAGGGCTGCTGGAGCTAGGTGGGGTCATCTATATCTCATTTACCTCGCATTGCGACTTCCGTCCCTACACTGGCTGGTTGATGGGCTACAACGCGCTGACCTTGGCGCAAACGTCAGTTCTGGACGTCACTCCCAACGGCAACGAGGGCGCCATCTGGATGGCAGGAACAGGATTGGCGGGCGATTCTCAAGGCAACATCTACTTTCTTGATGCGAATGGTACGTTTGACACTACGCTCAATAGCCAGGGCTTTCCTATCAATGGCGACTATGGAAACGCGTTCATGAAGATTTCCACTTCGCCCAAGCTCGCCGTCGCCGACTACTTCAATATGTACAACACAGTGCAGGAGTCGGATCAGGACGAGGACCTCGGTTCCGGCGGAGCGATGGTATTGCCGAACCTCACCGATAACAATGGCCATGTACATCACTTAGCGGTGGGAGCGGGAAAGGATTCCAACATCTACGTCGTGGACCGCGACAACATGGGAAAATTTAACCCCAACAACAACAACGCCATTTATCAGGAACTTGTCGGAGCCCTGCCCGGCGGCGTGTGGGGAAACCCAGCGTATTTCAATAACACGGTGTATTACGGCTCCGTCGATAGCCCACTCAAGGCTTTCCCCATCAGCAACGCCATGCTAGCGACATCGCCTAGTTCCCAGAGTGCAACTTCGTTCAAGTATCCGGGAACGTCTCCTGCAGTGTCGGCGAAGGGGACCGCCAACGGGATCGTCTGGGCTGTCGAGAACAGCAGTCCCGCGGTGTTGCATGCTTACGACGCAACCAATCTGGCAAACGAGCTGTACAACAGCAATCAGGCGGGATCGCGCGACCACTTTGGTGCGGGCAACAAGTTCATCACTCCCCTGATTGTGAACGGCAAAGTCTTCGTCGGCACCCAAACGGGAGTGGCGCAGTTCGGATTGCTGCAATAGACCGATAGGCTCCTCAGGTTTCGATCCTTACGCCATGTCGCCGATGGATGGGTACAATTCTGGGCAATCAGGAATCGCTCGGATAGGGCACGTCGAAGGAGCAGAGGGTAATCACCGAGGCTGGTCACCGTTTTCTTGGCAGAATCGGCCATTCTTCACTCTCCGTGCTCCGTTACGCCAGTCCAATGCCCGAGCTTGCTTACGCGGATGACGCCTGTTTTCGTGGAGACGCTCCACCGAAAGCCACCAAAGGCACTGATTATTTGTGTGTCTTCCGTGCCGAGTATATACCGCCGGGGTGTTCCTTTCTCCAACCCAGTACCCGTCGGTAACCGACTTTCCACCATAACAACACGTCAAGATCACGACTCCGTTCCCGGAATAGCTTAGTCTGTGCTCGATACAAAGAGGATTCGCCATGAACACGGAAACCAACCCGGTGATGGGAGTTACACACGTTCAGCGATTAGAGAAGAGGGGAACACTATGTCAGAGGATTCCAATTCGATCATTGATGTTCGCGCAAGAGTTGCCTTTGGCAAGGCTATGGCTGAGTTGCAGGATGATAGGGTGCTAAACTCCCTAACACTCGCATGGGGAGAGCAATTCTACACCGACACGTCACGGTACGTTGGCGACCATGACCGTGACCCATTTGCCGTTCTCTGCTACGGTGAGCGCGCCTATGAAACTACGTCGTAGGATGCGGTGCTCACGGCCATGTCGCGGCTGAGCGGGCACAATTCTGGGCAATCAGGAATCGCCGGTGCAGGATGACAGGAACACGGCGCATGCTATTCTTTATTGACTATCACAGCAGAAAATGGTGGGCAGTGCAGGACTCGAACCTGCGACCTCCTGCTTGTAAGGCAGGCGCTCTAACCAACTGAGCTAACCGCCCGTCGGACGCGCCTCCCGCAAGGCGGTACCAACTGCTTGAGTTTACATGACGCTTTTGGCCGGATCAAACCCGGCACGGACGTCAGAAGCGCCGATTTCCGGAGCCCCGGCTTCTCCGGCGCACACGCGACGAGCACTTCTAGCTATCCACTACTCACCATCTGCAATCCACTGACTTGTTAAAGAACTTTTTGTTTCCGGCGGCGGCCACTCCGAGTGTGAGCGCGCTTTCGATCTCGCCCGTGCGCGACAAGACTTCGGAGCGGAAGTGGTTCAGCGCACACTCTTCTCATTTCATGCCGAATGTCCAGCTCAGGCCCGAGCTGGTGCCGTAATCACTGCCCGAGAAGTGGGGCGGCGGCTGGTTGTCCCAGTTCCCGTAGAACGAAATGTTCCACGAAAGGTCGCCGGTGATCTTGATGTAGTAGGTCGCATTCATGTTGAACTTGACGCGGCCAGGATCCGTGAATACCGGGAAAAGAACACCCGCAAAATCCACATTGGTTTTGTTGAACTTGAAAAGTTTCATGTCCCCGGCGAGCATGCCCGCGCCAAGATTTTGCGCGCTTGAGGGAAGCTTGGATTGATTGTACTCGGTGTTCTGCCAGGCAAGACCGCCGAGAACGGAGATGGTCGCCCGGTTGGTGTTCTTCAAGTAGCGCCCGATGCCTCCGCCGACCGAAGTTTGAAGCTGGATTCCCTGCACTGAGCTTTGCAGGAAGTCAGCCAGGCCCGCGTAATAATATTTGTTCCAAGGCAAAAGATGTCGAGCGGTCGGGGTTATCTCGTTCCGTGTGGAAGCGGTGACACCGCTACTGGAGGACAGGTTGGAGCTCCAGTTGACACCGGCGGACCAGCGCTGTCGAAGATATTCCACCTCCGAGCTCAAGTTGTATTGCACCGTTTCGTTTCCTTTGGTGTAAGTGGTCCCAAAGTTTACTTCGCCGTTGAATCGCTGCCAGAACTTGTCGGACGTTTGGGCCATCTCCACGATCTGAGACCGATCAATCCCGGTTTGCTTCTCCGGGGCCTCAACGACCTCAATCTTGACCGGCCTGCCTCCCTCCGCTTCGCTGGTGTTGAGCGTCCCTTTATATACCGAACCGTCCTGGGTCTTGACGATGAACAGCTGCTTGCTCTCCAGGCGCGCCACCTTCGACCAGTCCAGCGAGGAGGTGCCGAGGATATAACTCATGCTGACGTAGAGCACACCTGCGTCGAGCCCTTTGACCTCGCCAGTAAGATGGTCGCCATTCTTCATCACGATGACGTCGGTGCTGTCCCGTGCCAGCACAGGCGCAGCAACAAAAAGAAGCGCAACACTCAAGGTAGTAGTAAGGATGTTTAAGGTGGTTTCTATTTTCATATGGTTTAACCCCTCCGGCATGGAAAGAACTGCCGAATTAAACCGAAGCACGAAATCTGCTACTGCTCGGGGACAGCGAAGTCCACATATTTCTGGCTCAAGACTGGGAAGGAGATTCCAGACACAACGGTTCGATCCTACAATGTGGGATATCGAAGCCCGACGACTTCCGGTGGGATCTCGCGCCGCACCAAACTGGGCGGACCATCTCTAAAGGAGCAAGGATTGGTAGCTTAGGCCGTGACGAGTGCCCCTCTCTAGCCTCGTAATCACCGGCGCAGGCATCGCGGGATCGACCATCACTTGGGCATGAACGAGAGCACTCCGATCACCGCCCCGGCCAGCACCAATAGAGCAGGGTTGATCTTGTACTTCAGCAGGATCAGCAGCACGCCAACGGCGATGGCCCCAGTTTCCAAGTGCGTTGGCCCAGACATCACCCCTTTTGCCATAGTGAAGCAACCGGCCAGCAGGAGGCCGATGGAGACGGGCGCAAGTCCCTGTTGAATGGAAGTCCTCCACGGCCATTTCTCGAGCTTCTTCCACCCACGGGCAACAATAAACGCGAGCAGGGCCGTCGGCCCGAAAAAGGCAAGCAGGACAACAATAGCGCCGAGCATCCCACCCGCCCATTCTCCGATGGAAACGATCATCATCATGTTGGGGCCGGGGGCCATCTGCCCCACACTGTACAAGTGGATCAACTGCGGGAAGGTGAGCCACTTATGGACCTCGACCGTCAGCTCCTTCATCTCGGGAAATGCCGCCATGCCGCCCCCAACGGTGAGGAGCGACAGATAAGCGAACACGCGAGCAAGCGCTGGAATCTGGTTCATTGGGCCGCACCCTCCTTCTTCTCTTTGCGAGGATAATGGAAGAGAATCGCCAGGATCCCGACCCCTATCAACGTACGTGGAACCCCCAGGTGGAGCCGGTTCACAGCAAGCACAGTCAGCGCCATGAAAACGAAGTCAAACTTGCCGGCGAGCGACTTCTCGCTAAGCCCCACAACCGTGGACAGGATCAGGCCCACTGCCGCAGCCGCCACCCCTTTCAGCGCGGCCGTGATCCAGACGTGGTCTCCGTGGATGCGGTAGAAGTGGCCCACAATGTACATGAGCACAGCGCCCGGCAGGCAGATGCCGATAATCGCAACGAGAGAGCCCAGCGCCCCACGCAGTTTCTCGCCCACCAGAATGGCCATGTTCGTAGCGTTTAAGCCGGGGAGGCTCTGGCTGATGGAAAGCATCTCCACGAATTCCTTGTCGTCAACCCAGTGCCGCTTGGTCACCAGACTGCCGCGAAGGTAAGGCACCACCCCGCCAAAGCTGGTGGCCCCGATGATCAGGAACTCGAGGAATATCTGGCCTATCGAGACGTCCGCGATCGCTGGAGCAGCTCCAGCGGTTTGGAGAGCGGTCTTCGCGGCATTGTCATTCATGACTTTGGGGCTCGTTCCCGTTTAGGCGGTACACCATGCCCGTCTTGGTGACGCCGAGTGCCAACCAATCTTGCACATCGTTCTGCAGCGAAACGTAGAACTGCGCGGCCAACTTTTTCTGCTTTTCTGCAACGTCCTCTTTGCGGGAGAACTTGACCTGAAAAGCAAACTCGCCCACCAGAGACTTATGCTCGCCGCGAGTGCGCCACAGCCCGATGTCGCATTTGGCAACTACGCCTTTGCCAAAGTCCAACTGACCAAGCGGAAGCAGCACCTCCTCCACGATGCCTCCGTTCACCAGGGTTACTTTCTCTTCATCGGACTTCTTGATGGCTGCGAGCGCCGGAAACACTTTCACCAGAGTGGCCATCGAGTTCTTGTCTGCATCGTGCATCTGGCTTACCCCGAACTGGCAGTTGTGCGAGTAGAGAATGCGATATCCGCCAACCTCGTCTTTCAGAGGAAGGGCCTCGGCTTTGAACTTGATGCGATAGGTGCCGGCGATCTTGGGCCGCACATCCAGGGCCGTCGCCTTCTGCTCATCCGGGTGACGGAATTTGAAGACGATTTCGGGATCGCCCACCGGAAAGCCGTCCACGTAGGAGATGCGCCGACGCAGGATGAACGCGTTGTTGTAGAGGCGGAAGTCGGGAGTGTCTGCAAAAGTGATCTCCCTGACTTCTGGCCTTAGTCCAGTCTCACGGTCCTCTACGAAACCGACACCGAGTTTCTTCGCCGTTTTCTGCACGATCTTGCCGAAGTCGCGAAAGGCCTGCACCGAGGTGAAGCGGTCAGGCTTGAGGATGAGCTTGGCCTCGAGATACTGGACGCGGTCGAGCGGCGTACCGTCGGCATACGATGATCCTGATGCCATTGTCGAATCGGGCGTTTTGATCTGGGATGGCTTAACTTTGTGTTTCTTGCCCTTGTCTTTCTTGTCTTTCTTGTCTTTCTTGTCGTTCTTGTCGTTCTTGTCGTTCTTTGACACAGATTCCTCCCTTAGTTTTGCATTCCCGGCAAAAGAGAATGGCGCCAGCGCTGAATTAACGAATTGTACACATCTACTCTTTGAAGAGAAAGCGCGCAACTGGCAAGACAGACAGCTTTCCATGTAGCCTTGATGGAAGGAAAGCGGCCCTAAACGCCCTGTTCCCGGGATGCCGCCGATGAGAGGATGCGGCTATGTGTACATAGCGAGTTCCCTTCGACTTCAGTGCCCGGAGATTCGAGTGCGGAGATTGGTATCTGGTATTGGCGAACGTTTTACTGTGATCGGCTGCCATCGACGGTTGCAGAAAGAGGTAGCACCGGACTTGCGTCTCAGAGGAATTTGGCGGTCCCGTCTCGCGCTACTGGCATTCGCTCTCGCGCTTAGTCGGCCCGCCTTCCCCGCGGATACCAAGGCCGAGTTGGAGTTCCAGCCCTCCGCCGTCAGTTTGCCCGTTGGAGTCGCCCAGCCGTCCAGCGCCCTGATCGTGGTGCACAATCCCACGGACGCGACCTTGCGTGACCTGCGATTGTCGTGGCTGCCTAGACCTAGCCTCGATGTTCAATCAACTGCGCCGTTGTCTCTTCCCATGCTCGCTCCTCACGCCGATTATGTCTGGACGCTGGCCGTCAAGCCGGCTCAGGCGCCAGCAGCTCCCGGTGTGGCAGGCCCCTCAGCGATAGCAAGACCCGGGGCTCCGGCGGCAGGTTCCTCTGCGATGGCGACGCCTGTGGGGCCGAGGGCCGGTTCCACGGTGATGGCACGGCCTTTGGGCCAGCAGGAAACCCAGATCGACGAGAACCTTGATCTTCGCCTGGACTATAAGACCGTCGTAGGGGGCAGATCTCAGCCGCAGGTAATTCTGAAGTCGCTGCCAGTCAAGACCCAGAATCTCGGAGACCTGAACAAAATCCTGGATGTACAAGTCAAGACCGTCTTGGAGTCGCTGGACAACTCGCAATTAGGTTCGATCTATCTCGTATTGAAGAACAATTCCGCGCCGACCATCACCATCCTGAACATCACGCCCATCGGGAGAGGAGTGGCATTCTGCCAAGGTGGCAAAATGCCGTACGGCGGTCTCCCTTTTTGCTTCTATTCCAGCTTTCACTCTTTGACCCTGGCGCCGTATCAGACAGCCATCGAAGAATTCCAGGTGCGGGCCAATGAGAGGGTCAAGGCCGGGAAATATCTCCTGGTGTTTCAGATCGCGACTCAGTCGTCGGAAGGCGGAGTGCTGTTCAGGCGCAACGTCTTCATCAGCCAGGCAGTGGACGTGGGTGTTCTGGGCCAGTCGGCGATCCTGACGGTCGCCGGCATTCCTGCGTTTTTCCTAATACCTGGAACGTTGCTGCTGCTGACGATCGGTCTTTGCTGGTCGCTGGAAGAGCGATGGTGGCCAGCACCCGACCAGGAGGAGTTTTCCTTCAGATGCACTGAGCCGAATTTCTGGCTGGTTTCCGTAATCATTTCCCTGCTCATCGCTATAGTTCCCTGGCTGTTTACGAAGAGGTGGTATTTCACCCGTTATGGACCGCAGGACGTCGGCTTGATCTGGTTCGCTTCCATACTTGCCGGAATAGGATGCTACGTAATCTGGTGGTTCTATCGGAATCACCGCAGCCAGCAGGAGGCTGAAAGAATACGCCTGCTGGCCGACGCCGAGGCTGCCCAAGTTGAGGGCGCGCACCCGCCCTTGACATAGAAGCAGCAAATACCAGCCTGCCGCAGTTTCAATTCGGGAATCGCGCCCGAATTTTCCCGACGGATCGTGACAAATGCACGCCAGCCGGTGCGATACTGCGCTGTAGATTCGTCATCACACTGTCAACTTATGACCCTGACAACCGAGGGCCCCGCGGTGCCGCGCCAGAACGATCATTGGGATTTCGACTTCATCGTCATCGGCTCCGGCTTCGGTGGCAGCGTCACCGCGCACCGGCTGGTCGAGAAGGGTTACAAAGTGGCGGTCATGGAGATGGGCCTCCGCTGGACGCCCGAGAACCTGCCGCGCACAAGCTGGTCCATCCGCCGCTGGTTCTGGCGTCCCGGGCTGGCCTTGCGCGGATTCTTCAACATGCGCTTCTTCCGGCACGTCACCATTCTGCACGGCTGCGCCGTCGGTGGCGGATCGATTACCTACGCCTGTACGCTGCTTCGGCCTCCTGACAAGGTGTGGGACAACGGATACTGGGCGGGCTTGGCCGACTGGAAGGCCGAGATGCCGCAGCATTACGACACTGCTTCCCTCATGCTCGGCGTCACGGAAAACAAAATCCTCGGCCCCAGCGACTTCCTGCTCAAGCGCGCAGCCGACGCCGCAGGCGTTGGAGACACCTTCTACCGCACCAGAGTCGGCATTTTTCAGGCTCCGCAAGGCGAGCCTGCCGGCCAAACTTATCCCGACCCGTTCTTCGGCGGAGAAGGTCCGGAGCGCACCACCTGCACGGCCTGCGGCGGCTGCATGATGGGCTGCCGTCACGGAGCCAAGAACACCCTCGACCAGAATTATCTCTATCTCGCCGAGAAGCGCGGCGCTGCCGTATTTCCCGAAACCCGAGTCGTGGATGTTCAGCCGCTGAACGGCAAGGCAGACGGCAGCGACGGCTACGAAGTCTCAACCGAAAAGTCCACCGCATGGTTGAATCGGCATCCGCGGCGCTTCACTTGCCGCGCTGTCGTCTTCTCCGCATCGTCACTGGGGACCACCGAGCTTCTCTTCCGCCTGAAGTCAAAGGGTTCACTACCGCGCGTAAGCGACCGGCTGGGCAAACATATCCGCACCAACTCCGAGTCGCTCATCGCCGTCCGAGTGCCCGGTTCCAGCGACGACCTGTCGAAGGGCGTGGCAATCGGCTCGGGCGTCTACATCGACGAACACACGCACATCGAAGCGGTTCGCTATCCCAGCGGCTCGGACGCCATGTCGGTTTGGACCACCATGCTGACGGGCGGCAGGCCCGGCCCAACCAGAATCGCGCTGTGGCTGAAGAATCTCTGGTTCTCGTCCCTGCACCATCCCATCAGGACCTTCCGCCTGTTCCAGCCCTTTGGCTGGGCGCGGGAAACCGTGATCCTGCTTTGCATGCAAGCCCTCGACGCCCACATTGATATGTGCTGGCAGCGGCCGTGGTTCTGGCCCTTCCGCAAGTTCCTGGTGAGCCGCGGCGAGAAGGTGCCCACCTACATTCCGCAGGCCAACGAATTCGCCGAGAAGCTCGCTCGTCTCGCCGGTGGCACCGCCCTGAGCATGATCCCGGAAATTCTGTTCAACATTCCCGGCACGGCGCACTGCCTGGGCGGCTGCGTGATCGCCGATTCCGCGGACAACGGCGTGGTGGACTCCCGCCATCGCGTCTTCGGATACAAGAATATGTACGTCTGCGACGGCTCGGTGGTCGCGGCGAACCTGGGTGTGAATCCCAGCCTGACGATTACCGCTCTGACCGAGCGCGCCATAAGCTTCATCCCTCTAGCATCGGAGACAACTTGGAACGACTCTGCCCAACCTCAAGAAATGCGAGCCTGCGTGCCAATGAAAATCCCCATACAAGCGCGGAAGCTTGAGTCGGGCGCCAAGCCTAGCTCTTGAATATATCCAACAGTTGCTTGAAAGCAATCAGACCCATCTTGACGTGCGGTGGCAGATTTTCGATGATATCTTTCACGCTGCCAGTGACCGTCGATGCGCGTCCAAGCAGTTTTCGAAGCCGGCTCTTGTGCTCCTCGTCGGACTTCCGAGCCTGCGCCACCTCAACCGCAACCGGAAAGGCCCGCAGCTCCATCAGCAACAAGCCGCGAATGTGCTCCTGTCTTTGAATGTCGGTTTGGTTAGCGGTCGCTACTGGCCAACTCTCTTGCAGCCCTTTAAGGAACTCAGGGTGGGCAACCATAGCGAGAACGGCATCGCGAAATTGCAGAAACTGGTCGAGCGGAGGGTCGTCGGCTTGAGAACCAAGAAGAGTACGCACACTGTCCACGAAGCGTAACCATTCGGGTTGGGGTACTGGAAGATTGTCATTGTTGTCAGGCATGCAAGTAGGAAATCTCCTTTTCCGTCCCTAAATCGCGCTGATTGTACTGGCGGTTAGCCCACCGAAGCAAATTCTAACCGAGACCCTTCACTTCGGGTCCCCCTGTGCTGGCCCCTTAAAATGATTGCGGATGAATCGTTTCATCTCATCCGCCGCCATTCCCGTCCGGACCTGCTCTCCTACCGCCATCGCCATCCTCCTCTCTATGCCGGCTGCACCTGCTCGACAAACGCTCCCGCAAATTCGCGAATAAACTGCGCCAGCCGCACCGCTTCCCTTCCCACAACCCTCTCGAAAACGCCATCCACTTCTCCGCCGCCGCCCTCGGTGTAGTACCGTTGCAGCTCCAGCAGCGCCTCCACCTGCCACTCCGGCATGCCCAGGTCCAGCAATCGAGGATTACTGCGTAATCTCCCACACGGCACTGTACCCTAGCCTGGATTATTCATCAGCCACGCAATCTCTGTGGTTGTCATCCCGAGCGAGGGCCAGCCCAAGAACGCATCAAGCCTGCTTCTGGCTTGATGCGCTGGCTGGACCGAGTCGAGGGACCTGCTTTTCACCATGTCCAACGTCATAGAAAAAGGCGGCAACAGCAGATCCTTCGACTCCCGCCCGCCGCCCGACCCGCAAAGGAAGCGGGTCGGAAATTCTTTGCGGGCACTCCGCTCAGGATGACAGCATGAAAACTCCTGCGGTCATGAATCATCCAGGCTAGGTTTATGAGTTTATGACCTTATGACCTTATGATTCTGTATTTATAGCGGAATTTTCTTCTGGCCCGCCAGCGGTCGAACCTCCAGTTGATTTCACCCGGCTGCGATTCACGCGGCGGATCCAGGCCCGGGCTTCTTGGGCCAGAGTGGGCATATCTCCGATACGGCACTGACAGGCACTGGCGGAGAACAGACTGATCTCGATCGCCGCTTGATTCAGCCAGCTTCCGTGCTTGGGCGTGTAGTGGACCGTGAACCGGTTCCACAGCCAACCTCCGGGCTTCTCTCCGAAACGCTTCACCAACGCCTTGCGGGTATGCGAACTCAGGTTGTCCAGCACCAGATGGATGGTATCGGCCTCCGGATAGTCCCCGGCGATGTCCAGCAGATAATCGTCAAACTGGGGCGCGCGGAGCGGTCTGGAGTCACTTTGATAAAGTGCCGCCCCGCCTTCGGGTGCACGCCGGAAAAGGCGTTGGCCGTGCCACAGCGCCTGTGTTCATAATCCCGTCTGGCCACGCGCCAGGCTTCATGGGGAGCGGGGAGCGGACAGTCCGCATGCAGAACCACCGGCTTCTCGTCGATGCAGACCACCGGCTCGCGCCCGCACAGGCGATCAGCAGCACACTCCATCGCGCCTGCCGACGGGCGGGGCGCTGCACACCTGGCTCTGGCCCTCATCCAGCAGCCGCTCCTTGCCGGACGCGGCTTCTCATATAGCGCCTGCTCCAAACCCTCCTCCTAGCGCCGGCCAATGGCCCACACCGTCTTCGAGACAATGATCGGATTTCGCCCACCTGCGCCGCGGTTTGTCCCTGATCTAGTTGTTGCAAGATCAAAGCTCGCCGCAGCACTCGCGCCGATTGCCGGCCCTTATGCAGCATCTCTGCAATCCGCTGCCTTTCCTTTTTCGACCGTCGGACATACACCCCGATTACATGGACTCATGCCCAGACTATGCGGCCGATTCTTCCACGGAACCAGTGCCTTCTTATATACCTCTCCATGCGGTGGCAGACCTAGAGGCGGCTCGCTAAACAATCTTCCTTTGCTCACCTCCGCGAGCCACAAAGTTCCTTCACCAGTCCGGGCAGTACCTCTCCCGCCTTTCCCTGAACTACTTCATCAAAGAACATGCCGTTGGCGGGCTCTTCAGGGCCGATGTAAATGGCCTTGGCGCGGTTGATGCGTGCCATGCGGACGAAGCTGGCGGCCGGCTCAACCACTCCCGAGCTTCCGATGGTGAGCAGTAGGGTGCAGTTTCTCAGTTCCTCGAATATGCGGTCCATGGCGAACGGCACTTCGCCGAACCAGCAGATATGCGGTCGCAACAGCGCTCCGCATTTCGGGCAGGTCGGAATTTCCGCCCGGGTGAGATACAAGCGCTCGTCCTCGAAAGGAGCGGTGCGGCAGCCCTCGCGCGAGCAGCGAGTCTGCATCAGGCGTCCGTGCATGTGCATGACGCGCTGCGAACCAGCCTGCTCGTGCAGCGAATCCACATTCTGCGTGCACAGAAAGAAGCGGTCGCCTAGCGAATGTTCGAGTTCAGCCAGAGCGCGATGGGCAGAGTTCGGAGTAACGCTGGCATGGCGTTTACGGCGCTCGGAATAAAACTGCCACACCAGTTCCGGGTTGGCGTGAAATGCCTGCGGCGTGGCCACCTCTTCCACGCGATTGCCGCGCCACAGTCCGTCAGCGCCGCGAAAAGTGGGTAGCCCGCTCTCGGCGCTGACTCCAGCTCCGGTGAGCACGAATACCCGATCGTGCGGTAACAGCAGCTTCATAATTTCGGGAGTGGCGGGCAGCCTCTTCGGACCGGGTAACGCCAGGCTGCCATCCAGTTATATACTCAGAGTTCGGCTGCTCCGTTTCCGGTTGAGGAAGCTGTGCTCGCATCCGTCCGATCGTTAGGGAATCTATAACTATTGTTACCGATGTGTAAAGGCCAAGGCTGGTCTGCTGTGCGCAGCTACGGCCAAGGAGCTTATCATCCTTGTCCACCGTATTAATGAACGTTGACAGCGAAAAGCAGGAGCGCACAATGGATGCGTTCCGCCGCTGGGGCTATCTGCAAGCCAATCTCGATCCGCTGGAGCATTTCACGCCGCTCCCTCATCCGGCACTCGACATCACTGGTGAAACCGCCGATGCTGCACGCCGCATTTATTCCGGCAGCATTGGCGTCGAGTTCATGCACATTCCCGATCCAGAGAGCCGCCAGTGGATCCAGGAGCGCATGGAATCGGCGCAGCAGGAGCACGTTGACCGTTCGCGTGTTCTCGATCAACTGGTTCGCGCTGATATCTTCGAGCAGACCATCCACTCCCGCTACATCGGGACCAAGCGCTATTCGCTGGAAGGGAACACCGCGCTGATTCCGCTGCTGGACGAGATCCTCACGTCGGCTTCCGACAATGGTGCGGAGCAGGCGGTGCTGGCGATGAGCCATCGCGGGCGACTGAACGTCATCATCAACATCGTGAGCCGTCCAGCGGCGGAAATCTTCGCCGGATTCGAGGATGTTGATCCGCGCAGCGTGCTGGGCGGCGGCGACGTGAAGTATCACATCGGAGCGACCGGAGTGTTTACGGGCGCGAATGGAAAGCAGGTGCGCATCCACCTGGTGTCGAACCCCAGCCACCTGGAGGCGGTCGATCCCGTGGCACAGGGCCGCACACGGGCCAAGCAGACCCGAATCGGGCGCGATGGCAAACTCAAGGTGTTGCCCGTTCTCATGCACGGCGACGCTGCCTTTGCGGGGCAGGGAATCACGGCGGAGACGCTGAACCTCGCTAACTTGCGCGGTTACACCGTCGGCGGGACCGTGCACGTCATCGTCAACAACCTCATCGGGTTTACCACGAACCCGACCGATGCTTATTCCAGCCGCTTCTCGTCCGATCTCGCCAAGCGCTTGCCGATTCCCATCTTTCACGTCAACGGCGAGGATGCCGATGCGGTGGTGCGTGCTGGCCGTATGGCGCTCGAGTATCGCTACGAGTTCGGTACCGACGTGGTGGTGGACCTTATCGGCTTCCGGCGTCATGGTCACTCCGAAGTGGACGACCCGACCATTACCCAGCCGATCCTGTATCGGAAGATCAAAGACCATCCCATGCTGTATCAGATCTACGCCAATCACGTGGGTCTTGATCCAGAACCGTACGTGGAAAAATTCCAGGCCGAGCTCGACGCTGCCGAGAAGGCTGGCAAGAGCATGGTCAAGAAGCCGCCCATGCGCCAGTTGCCCAGCTACTGGGCGCCGTATCATGGCGGTCCTTACAATCCCGCGGATGAAGTGGACACCGGGCTTGCGGCCGAAAAGTTGCACGAGATCACGGATGGCCTGGTGAAATATCCCGAAGACTTCCACATCCATCCCAAGGTGCAAAAGCTGCTGGAGCAGCGCCGCGAGATGGGCTACGGCAAGCGCCCGCTCGACTTCGGCATGGCCGAAGCGCTGGCCTTCGGTTCGCTGGCGGTGCAAGGCACTCCGATTCGGTTGAGCGGCCAGGACAGCCGCCGCGGTACCTTCAATCAGCGGCACTCGGTGCTGATCGATATCGAGGACGAGAAGGAATACGTGCCCTTGTGCCATCTGGCGTCCAATCAGGCGCGCGTCGAAATCTATAACTCTGAACTCTCCGAAGCGGCAGTGATGGGCTTCGAGTACGGATACACCCGCGACTACCCCGAAGCGCTGGTCATGTGGGAAGCGCAATTCGGCGACTTCGCCAACGGTGCGCAGATTATCATCGACCAATTCGTCGTCTCCGGCGAAGACAAGTGGGACCTGTTGACTGGATTGGTTCTGCTGTTGCCGCACGGGCACGAAGGTCAGGGACCAGAGCATTCCAGCGCACGTATCGAACGATACTTACAGCTCTGCGCGCGCGACAGCATGCAGGTAGTCCAGCCCTCAACCGCTGGGCAATATTTTCATCTGTTGCGCCGGCAGGCGCTGCGCAAGTGGCGCAAGCCGCTCATCTGCTTCACCCCAAAGAGCATGTTGCGTCATCCGGAAGCGCTGTCGCCGCTTTCGGAACTCGAGCGGCCGCGCTTCTTGACCATTATTCCCGACCAGGGAGCGCTGGATGCCAAGCGTGTGCTGCTCTGCACCGGCAAGATCGCGCACGAACTGCGGATGGAGCGCAAGAAACTCAAACTGACCACACCCGCCATTGTTTCCCTTGAACAGATGTATCCTTGGCCCGAAGGCGAGATCCGCGAGGTTCTGAGCCGCTACAAGAGTGCCCGCGAGTTCATCTGGGTGCAGGAAGAGCCGGCCAACATGGGCGCCCTCTCGTTCGTGACACCCAGGCTGAAGCGAATACTAGGCTCCAAGCTGCGCAGTATTAAGCGCGCCGCGAACTCGACCCCCGCAACCGGTTCGGCGAAAGCCCACGAACTGGAGCAGAAAACGCTGATTACGCTCGCTTTGGGAAAAACGGCATAGGCGCATGCGCGGGACGGCAACGTTCTGACACAACTGTGCACCCTGGCATTGGCTCCCTCCTTCAAAGGCGGCCATCCTGCCGAGTCGAACCAGCCTGTGCCCGGCACTCAAGTTCGCTGTTCGCCACGCCAAACCTGCTACTTAAGTTGTACAGCTAGCGACTTGTCCCGATTCTGTTCTACGGAATCTGGAAGGCCCAGATTGGTTCTCCTACCAAAAAAAGTAGCGACAATTTTAGGACAACTGTAACCTGCTGAAAACAAAGCCAAGCAGAGTGGCTACTCTCGTGCCTTCCAGCTTTTGGGCGTTTTCGTATTGTTTCCCCTCGAATTTCAGTTAAGCGGAGAGAGCGATGAATCGAACTGCACTGCGAATAATCTCCTTGCTTGTCGTTCTGGCGCTGTTTTCGGTTTGGGCCTTTGGCCAGTCCGAAACCGGTCAGATCACAGGCACGATCAAAGACGCAAGTGGTGCCGTTGTCTCCCGCGCCAAGGTCACGGTGAAGTCAATAAACACCGGCCTTACGCGCGACGGGGCTACCAACTCTTTCGGTATCTATACGATTCCGAACCTCCGACCCGACATGTATGAAGT
>Ga0209656_10001221_pt1 | contig 16791 bp, 18 predicted proteins | sample BogFormECP12_OM2_FD_188239 | JGI IMG/M metagenome (GOLD analysis project Ga0209656, IMG submission 188239) | Bog forest soil microbial communities from Calvert Island, British Columbia, Canada - ECP12_OM2 (SPAdes) (version 2) | ecosystem: Environmental > Aquatic > Freshwater > Wetlands > Bog ... | reverse complement strand
CGTCTGCAGGCCGCGCGAGGCGGTTACGACCAAGGCAGAGCCCTCGCCGGGCAGCTCACCGAATTCTGGTGCTGACGCCCTCGAAATCAGTCGACTCGGTAGGAGATCTGAATGCTCATATGCCCTGACCTCCCTCGCCGCATCCCAAAGCAGGCTCACCTGAGCCTGGAGTGCGTCAGCCCCAGCTCGAGGCATAGGGACTATTCGGCGGGACCGGGCTCATACGCGCCGGTCGCAAAGAACTCGGTGTAGGTTTTCTCGCTGACCAGCAAGCCCACCTCAGCGTTCAGCTTACCGCCCTTATTAATGTTAGTGGCGTCGTATCTCCCGGCAGAGGCGGGCTCGCTAGTCTCGATCTGGAGTTTATTGCCGGCGTCGAGGAAAACGGCGTATTGATTGCTCTGCGCCTTGATCTCGTAGATATTCCCCGGAGACAACTTGAACTCTCCGACGAAGAACTCCACTAGGGTGTTGAAGTCGCCCATTGCTGGTTCCATTCTGAGCGTGCGCATGCTGAACTCCGAGCGCGGATTGAGGCCGACGAGGGTCGGCCCAATCTGGCGGTACATATCTTTGAGCTCCGCTTCCTGTTCTCCAAGGCTGCCAGCGCCAAAGTGAAACAGCCCGGCTTTGTGCGACTCCTGGTTGTACATCACGACCGGTGAGCACGATGAAAACTGGTCGCTGTACAGCGAGTAGCGCGTGAGGTCCGCGATAACGCCCTGGCCCATCGTGCAGTGAATTACCGGCCGCTGCGCTAGCTCGATCCGCCCCTGTTGCTGGGGTGCGCCCAGCGGCGGTTGTGGCGGCTTGCGCTGCAAGTACCGTGGGCTGGGCGGCGGTGATGACGCTACCCGAAGGGAGCGTTTCTCCTCGAGGCCGCCGGCCTGGCCATCAGTGCAGCGGGGAGCGGTCGCGATGTGGTCTGCGGCCCGCTGAGCGGCCTGCTCGTAGGGATCGGCCGGGTCGGAGATGATGAGCCCGCCGCCGGCAGGGGTGCCCGCGACTGGCCCCTCGGCTTGCTGCTTGACGTGGTACAACTCGTGGGCGATGTCCCGGCGCCCGGCCGGGGAGCCGAGGCCGGGATGATCGTCGCCGACGACAATGTGGGTGCCGCTGGTGTACATGGACGCGCCCACCGCGCGCGCCGAGGCGGCTGCGGCTGGGCCATCGTGAATCCGCACCGCCGAGAAGTCGGCGCCGCCCAGGCGGGCCTGCATCTCCTGCCCCACCGGGGCGGAAAGCGGCTCGCCAGGCGCGCGCAGCACGTCTTGGGCCTCCCGCCCTGACACCACCGGCGGCCGGGCCGCGACAGGATCACTGCCTGCTCTGGCCCGCTTCGTCTGGGCCCGCTGGAACACACGCTCCGCCATCAGCTCGCTCCCTCCCACGAGGGGACCGGCTCCTAATGGCCGGGTACGTCGGGGTGTCCGTTCCGCTGCAGGCCTCTCCCCCGGAACTCTACTAACCGTAAACGGGCGTGTCGATCATGTCGACATGGCGAGGTGCGTGGATATTAGATCACGACCTCAGCCCCACACCACTCCCGCGGGGATGAGCTACAGCGCCTGGATCGCCCAGACCGCGCGGAAGGAATTCACCATCAGGGCGGGCCTGGAAGCGGTCAGCCCCAGGCCCCCGGGCTGAACCACAAGACAGGGCCCGAACGGGCTTTGGTATCCCGCACCAAGACACCCTCAGCCCCGCGGTCCGGGCCGACTTCCACGCAGTTCAGCCAGTCCTCGAACCACCTCGGGAACGGCCCGTCGCCCCAGGTCCGGGACCCGTGATAGAACCGGTCCAGCCACCCCAGCTGCGGGAATGTCTCAATGCATATGGCCAGGAACCGTTCTGTCGGACCGAGGAGGCCCGCCTCGATGCCGCCGGACACTACCGGTGACGCGCGTATCTTTTTCACGGTTACGTATTCCTATGATCGTGACCGCGTGTCGTGCCTGCGTGCTGTCTGGTTTACTGCTGATTCCGGATTCTGCCGGCCAGCGGCGGTGTGACAGGACGGTGGCCCGCATGCGGGGGATCAGGAGTTGCATGTGCAGACCGACGGGAGTAAAGGTACTGGTCTGGCGGAGCCGGCGGACCCGGGTCTGGCGCCGGGACTCGGTGCGGGCATCGCCCGCGGCGCCGCCATCGTCGCCGGCCTGACGATACTGTCCCGGCTGCTGGGCCTGGTCCGCACGCTGGTGTTCTCGCAGACCGTCGGCGCCGGTTGCCTGGGCGCGGCGTACGTTACCGCGAACCAGGTCCCCAACCTGCTCTATGAGCTGGTCCTGGGCGGTGCGCTGACGAGCGCGATGGTCCCGGTCCTGGCCCGCTCAGCCGAGCGGGCGGCCCGTGACCCGGCGGAGAAGGCGCGGGTCGGTGATATCACCTCGGCGCTGCTGACCTGGTCCGTCATCATCGTGGTGCCGCTCGTCGTGGTCATCGCGGCGGCTGCCGGGACGATCGCCTCGCTGCTCAACCCCGCCAACGCGAACGCGCACTGCGTCCGGGCCGACGTGGTCGCTGCCACCGGCACCATGCTGGTGGTGTTCGCCCCCCAGGCCCTGCTGTACGGGCTCTCGGTCGTGCTGTACGGGCTGCTGCAGTCCTACCGCCGGTTCGCCGCGCCGTCCATCGGCCCGGGGATCTCCAGCCTGGTGCTCATTGGCTGCTATCTCGCCTTCGTGCCGTTGAGCAAGGGGCGTCCGCTGGCCGGGCTGCCCATCACCGCAGAGCTTGTCCTGTCGGCGGGGACCACGCTCGGCATCGCCGTCTTGGTCCTGGTGGCGGTGCCGCCGACGTGGCGGCTGCACCTGCGGTTCCGGCCTGTGCTGCGGTTCCCGCCCGGGGTGGCGCGCCGGGCAGGCGGCCTGGCGCTCGTCGGCTTCGGCGAGCTCGTCGTCATCGAGCTGGCCAGTGTCGTGGCCATCGTGCTGGCCAACGGGCGCGGGCAGACCGGCGCGATCGTCCTGTTCAACTACGCCTGGCAGGTGGCCGGCTCGGTATCCGCGGTCCTGGCCCTGTCCATCGTCATCAGCGCGTTCCCCGTCCTGTCCGCGCGTGCGGGACCGGCCTTCGACCGGACCAGCGCCGGATCGACGCGAGCGGTCCTGCTCATGTCGTGGCTCGGCACGGCCGTGATCGCGGCGATCGCCATTCCCGCCGCTCACGTCCTGGCCCGGCAGCCCGGTCAGGTACCCCAGCTGATCCAGGCCTTCGCCCTGTTCGCTCCCGGCATCGCGGCAACCGCCGTGATCACGAACCTCTCGCGGGTGATGTTCGTCCTCGGGCGGCTCACGGTCGCCGCGGCGGCGCTGGCCGGAAGCTGGCTGCTCGTGATCGTGGCCGACGTGGTGCTCACCGGGCTGGTCCCGTCCCGCCTGGTGGTCGCCGCGCTGGCCCTGGGTACCACCATCGGTCAGACCGTCGTGGCGATCCCGCTGGTGTTCCTTACCCGGAGGATCTGCGGCAAGGCCGCCGTGCAGGGCGTCAGCCGCGCGGCGCTGGCCGGGCTGGCCGCCGGCGCGGCGGGTGCCGCGGTGGGCGTGGCCGTCAGCCTGGCGGTGCCCGTGCATCACAAGCTGGCGGCCTTCGCCCTGGCGGTGCCCGCGGCCGGCGGCGCGATCATCGCGTTCGGCGTCGTCGCTTACCTCCTCGACGACGGTGACCTGAGGCCCGTCCTGACGTGGGTGCGGCGAGTAGCCAGGCTGCGCTCGTCACCCTGCGGCTAGTCCCGCCAGCCTCCGCCGCGTCTCCCGGCCCCGTTCCGGGCCTCCCCGCGCCCTTCTGAGATATCTCCGCAACTTCGCACGCACCGGACAGCACCGGATGACGCCGTAGCCCCCCTTCCGGCTGCTCTAGCCAGTGGGCGCGACCTTGGAGTCGCGAGCGAGCGAGTCAATCCAACGCTCGAGGCGGCGCCCCTCGCGGACCATCAGTTCGGGATCACGAAACGTGTTCGTGAGGAGCGCGATCCCCTCGTATGACGCCAGCAGGGCGAACGCCAGGTCGCGAGCATCGCGCCTGCCCATCGCTTTGAACTGCTGCTCGATCCAGGCGACCGGCATATGCATGAGCTCTCTACAGGCTTGAGCAAGGTCGTTATCTTGCTTGTCGAGTTCTGAGCACAAGCTCCCTCTCGGGCAGCCGTACAGCACCACCTGATCGGTCTGCGACACGAGCAGCCGGACAAGCGTCTTCAGGCGAGCCCTAGGGGTACGGTGCTGCTGCTCGAGCCACGACAGCCGCTCACGGCTTTCCTGGGCGTAGGAGTCGATTGCAGCGGCGACGAGTTCGTCTTTGGACTTGAAGTAGTAGTAGACGTTGCCGAGCGGCACGTCGGAGGCCTCCGCGATATCCGCGAGGGTCGTGGCTTCGACTCCTTGGCGGTGAATCGTTTCGCGCGCGCCGGCTACCAGGCGGTCTCGTTTTCCGGGCCTCTCGCTTGTCAAAGAGGCAGTCATTGCTCGTCCTTTCCTGTGCCGGACGGTGCCCGATGGAACCGCCCAGCTGACCCGCGGCTCATTTCAAGACGCTGGAGGGTTAGTCAGCTAACTAGCCTAGCACTGCGGCGGCACCGTATGTGCCAGCGGTTTGGATCGCTCCTGGTTGTAGGTGCAGCCAGCCGACGGCGCGTTCCGTCGGCTGGCTTGCTGGGACGAGGGTCCCGGGCAGCGTGCTTTTGCGATGCGCCGGAACAGTCGTGCCCTCTGCGGCGCGGCTCGATAACCCGGGGAGTTTTGCTTGGCCGGCTGAGAAATGAGGTGCTTCTAGTGTCGATCCGCTAGCCACGGGGACGGGTGAGGCCTGGTTGTCGTCCGCGTCTGGGGCCATATCGACGACCCGCACGTTGGGCGACCGCAATGCGATCACCGCGGCGATCACGAGTGCGATGCTGGCGCCGAGCAGTCCTCGCTGGAAGCCAAGCGTGAGCGCCTCGGACGGCTGGGTGTACGTCGCGAGTAGCTGGTTGGTGCGGCCGGTGGCGAGCGAGACGAAGATCGCAAGCCCCAACGCGCCCCCGAGCTGGAAGGAAGCGGTGATCAGCGACGCGGCGAGTCCAGCCTTGTCGGCCGGCACACCCCCGTTGGCGGCATTCTGAACGCCCACCAGCACCAAGCCCACGCCGGCCCCCATGATCACGATTCCCGGAAGGAGATCTGGCAGATAGGTGCCGTCCACCGGTACCCGGGAAAGCCAGAACACTCCCGCAGCGCCCAGCAGCGCACCCGCGACGATAAGCGGCCGGGTGCCGATCTTCGGGATCGCGTTCGTCGCCACGCCCGCTCCGACGGCGGCGCCCACCGTCACCGGCAAATAAGCCAGGCCAGCGTCGATCGCCGAGTAGTGGAGAACTTCCTGCATATAGAGCGTGACGAGAAAGAACATCGTGTAGAAGCCGGCCATCGCAAGAATCTGGGTGACATCGGCCTCCCAAAGGCCCTTGATCTTGAACAGCGACAGAGGCACGAGCGGGTTGCTATGGCGCTGCTCGTTGAACACGAACAGGACGACAAGCGCAAGGGCGCCTGCGAGCTCCCCGAGAGTCCGGGCAGTGCCCCAGCCGACGCTGGAGGCGTTCACCAGGACGTAGACCAGGAGAAGCATGCCGCTCGTGATGAGAACAGCGCCGACCGTGTCAAAGTCCCGCAGCGGCGGCGCCTTAGGCCGTTCCGCACCGATGAGCCGGAACGACGCGGCAAGGATGACCGCTACGACCGGGAGGTTGACGAAGAAAACCCACCGCCAGCTCGCCTCGGACGTGAGCACGCCGCCGAAGACCACTCCGGCAGCGCCCGACAGGGCGCCAACACCACCCCAAGCGCCAAGCGCTTTGACCCGATCGCCGCGGGTGTGAAAGGACGTCGTCAGGATGGAAAGCGCCGCGGGCGTCATCATCGCCGCGCCAACACCCTGAACCAGCCGGCCCCCGATCAGCACCCCTTCGCTTCCAGCCAGACCGCACACGAGCGACGAGATCCCGAACAGCGACGTCCCCGCGACAAGCAGGCGCCGCCGGCCGAGCAAATCAGCCGAGCGGCCGCCGAGCAGCAAGAACCCACCGTAGGTGAGCAGGTACGCGCTCGCGACCCACTGCAGGCTCTGGACCGAGAAGCCCAGATGAGTCCGGATCTCCGGTAGCGCGATATTCACGATGGACGCATCGAGAAGATCGATGAACCCGACCGCGCACAGCAGGACAAGGGTGAGCTTGCCGCGACGCGTCCCGAGAAAAGACGGTGGAGCTGATGTTGCCTGTATAGCTGCCATGGGAGAGAGGCCTCCAGATCGCTTCGGTTAGTTATATGGCTAACTAATCACGTCGACGATGACGTGTCAAGTTGGCCCGCTAACTTAAGTTGTCTCGCTAACTAAGGACGACATGGCACGAACGCCAGTCCAGCCTCCGGCCTCGGGCTTGCTGCAGCCCACCGGCAATGCTGGTCACGCAGGGTGACGGCGTTGCGGATCCCGGCGGGGATGGTCTCGGCGTAGCCGATGTCCAGCGGCAGGCTCGGCCCGCCCAGGCGGGCGCCGAGCTGGCGGCGTCGCAGGAACGACGCCAGCCCGCTCGGACCCGACAGCAGGTCCACGGCCTTGCCCATGGTTGTCTTACTGCATACCACTGGCATAAGTACGAGCACCCTGCGCCGGGGGCATCCACTGCGGGCATGCCACACCTCGTTCACGTAGACCTCAGAGACCTGCATGATCACGTGGTGTGCCCGCACCCATCAACAGGGCGATTCCGCCCTATTAGTCACATGTCACACAAAACAGGATAACTCCGGAACACGCCGGAGCCCTGGTTCTTGCCCGACGAGAATGAAGGAGTTGCTTTCCCAGAGGTCGGTCACTTGAAAGTCAGAGGTGACGAACTCGAGATTGTAGCGGAATCTGCCAGTCAGGTTCCCAACGGGGATGTTGAAACGCAGAATCCCGGCTGGCTGACCGGCACCGGTCCGCACAAAGTCCACGCGTCTTGCTTGCCAATCTGGTGGCAGGAACTTCTCGACGAACGGACTGCCTGCTGGGACCAGCGCGGGCACCGGCGCCCCGGTATTTTCGTTGATGGCGGTGAAGTTCAGTATATAGTCACCGCCACTCTGGCCGATAACGTTACCCGCTTCCAGCTGCACGATCAGGTCGAACGATGTCGCCCTGGGCGGGCCGGCGTTGGGGCTGTTATCCTCCGCGAGGCCGCTGGTCTGCGATGTATAAAACTTCGCGATCCTAGCGTTATTTGCGTTCATCTGTTCTGGCAAATTGTTGAGAAGAGCTGATTGCACTTTGGTCGGCGGACCTGCGCCAAGCTCTAGATCATGCCGGTACAACAGGAATAGCGGGCTCTCTACGAAGGAGACGATACAATTCGCACTCGTCAAGATAGCATAGTACCGGAGAAGGTGGCCTTGTACAGCGGCGATGTCGTTCAGCGTAACGGTAAAGGTCGCGACTTTGCTCGGCCAACCGTCGACTGCGTCGAACGCCTCCGACCTTCTTTGAGTAAAGTTGTTACTTTCACTGTGGGGGTTGGCTCCAGTTGAGATATCGAATGCTAGTATGTCCAAGGTATATGGTTGGCTAGATGTCCCGAGGTAGCTCCCCGCTATACCTTCGACGACTACTTCAAACCGGCTCTCCGTCCGTTTTCTAGATGTCAGAGGTATTTGGGTAGAGACGCCGCCGCCCAGCGCTCTTGTTGTTACGCGCACGAGCTTTGCGTTCTGCGCATTGGTCATGACGAACTCACAAGGCTATCTCAGTGCTTCCAGTTGGCAACTCCGCCTTTGTGCCTGGCAGCGGGCTGTGGCGAATAAACGCTTCGGTCACGTACGCATTACGCTCCCAAGTCATCAAGCCCTCAGACTGGATCCCGGCGCGTTGCGTGAGCTCGCCCGGGTCGGCCCGCGGTAGCACCAATGATCGTGATAGTCCGGCATTAGGTCGCGGACTTGGCGGCCCGGCCCGTTTTCAGGCCGGGCCGCCAGCCTGCTGGCGGGCTTTCTCACTGCTTCCCGGGCCAGATTCTGCACGCCGGGGTGAGCTTCGGTTCATGTCATCCCCGCCGGGACTGTCGCCTGCTGATCCTGGGCGCGTCGGCTGCCCTGCTGGGCCGAGCGATCAGACCAGCATGAACAGGTTGCTCTCAGCAAACGAGGCGACCTGGAGGCCGGGGGTCACCAGGGAGACGTAAAAACGGTAGAGGTCGTTCGGCGCGCTGGGAGCCGGAGCAGGAACCGGGAAGGTGATGTTCTGGGTCTTCACGAAGTCGTCCCCGTTGGGCTTCCAGCCATCGGCGGCGACAAAGGCCTGGGGCAGCACGGAGCTATACCCGGGCAGGACGACGTTCTTCGTGACGTTGACGGCCGTAATCGTGAGCGTGTACGGCGTTGCGCTGTTGCCGACATTGTTCCCGGCCGCCGCCTCGATGAACAGGTCGAAATCGGCGTCAGCGGCTTCTCCCGCGTCGGGCTGGTCGGGGATGTCTTCCTGGACGGAACCGCCGGTCACCGCCGTGTACACGCGGGTCAGCCTGGCATCGTTGTCGTTCACTTGTCGTTTCCCTTCTTGCATTCGGGTGGTTGTGGCGCAGCCACGCTTGAGGCCATTCGGCAGGTCCGATTCGCCTCTGAAGGAAGGATGCATGGGGAGGTGTCCCGTGGGCACGGGGTAAATGTCCCGCGTTCAACGGGAGATAACGGCAATCAGTTGCGGGACTGGTGACCCAGGCCAGCGTCGCGTGCCCGCACGATTGCCTGCGCACGGTCGGCGATCTGGAGCTTAGCCAAGATATTTGAAACGTTGTTGCGGATTGTCTTCTGGCTCAGATGCAGCCGATGGGCGATGGCGGTGTTGGACCGGCCCTGAGCGACAAGTTCCAGCACCTCGCGTTCCCGGTCGGTCAGTTGCGGGAAGACTGCTGCTGGAGCTTCGCTCGCGATGCCGGCCAGCACGCGGGCGGCAAGCCCGGCGCCCACGATTGCATCCCCTGCGGCGGCCGCGTGCACAGCCCTGCGGATCTGCTCGCGCTCGGCGCCCTTGAGCAGGTAGCCGCGTGCCCCGGCTCGCAGGGCCGCGAAGACGGAGTCGTCGTCATCGAACATGGTCAGGACGACCACGGCGATGTGGGGGCTGTCGGTCACGATGCGGCGGGTCGCCTCGATGCCGTTCAGCTCGGGCAGGCCCAGGTAGCGGATCACCCGCCCCTACGTCCTACACGGGCGGCTGTACTGCGGGTACGGCGGCCGCCGGATGCAAGGCCAGTACAGCAACCAGGCTCCCTACTACCGGTGCCGCTACCCCCGGGAATACGCCCTCGCCAGCCACGTCCGCCACCCTGGCAACGTCTACCTCTGCGAGGCCGACCTGCTGCCCGCCATCGACAGATGGCTCCTGGTCATCTTCGCCCCGCCGCATTCGATGCCGTCCTCGCCGACGCCGGGATCCGGACCGTACTCTGCAACGTCCGGACGCCCCGAATGAACGCGATTGCCGAACGCTGGATCGGGGATGCCGGCGCGAGCTCCTGGACCGCGGCCTCATCTGGAACCAGGCCCATCTGCGGCGAATCCTGCGCGAGTACGAGAACCATCACAATCAGCACCGGCCGCACCGCTCCCTGGACGCAGCCACGCCGCTGAAACCGCTACCCGAGCCGGTCGATCTCGGCCAGTACCGCGTCCGTAAACGGGTTTCGCGTCGGCGGCCTGATCAACGAATATCGCCTGGTCGCATGACATGGACGAAGTTGCGGCACGCACAGCGATAATCTCCTGCTCCGATTTATCTGACTCGACAATTTCCCAGGCGAGCAAAACAGGCGTAGAGTAAAAAAGAGTTGCTCCGGACCCTGGTAATTGCCCGCCGATCATTCGGCGACGCACAGGCTCCGGATTTTTTTATGCGCGAATTGTGCCGGCCAGACGCAGGCCGGGAACTCGCGACAACCGCGCCCGGCAGCTGGACACAGCATCCCGCCGAGGGCAGCTAGCCGTTGCCCGGGGCGCTGGCCGACTGGCAGGTCCGTTACTCAGCAGGGAAATAGGAAATGGAACAACACGCATGTATCTACTCCGCGCTGAGATGGCGCCCCCATGCCTGAGGGCGGCCTGCACGTCGTTTTCGGCACCGGGCAGGTGGGGCTTGCGCTCGCGGACCGGCTGGCCGGGCTGGGTGTCGAGGTCCGGGCGGTATCGCGCCGCCGTCCCGTGGCCCTGGCTGACGGTGCCGACTGGCGGGCTGCGGACGCCACTGACCTGGATGCGGCCGCTGACGCGGCGAAGGGCGCGTCGGTGGTCTATCAGTGCCTCAACGCCCCGTACACCCGGTGGCCGGACCTTTTCCCGCCGCTGCAGCGGGGCGCGCTGGCCGCGGCCGAGCGCGCCGGCGCCCTGCTGGTGACCCTGGAGAACCTCTACGCTTACGGGCCGACCGGCGGAAAGCCGATGACCGAGGATCTCCCGCTGGCGGCCACGACGTCTAAGGGCCGGACCCGGGCCGCGATGACCGCGGAGCTGCTGGCCGCCGCGGCGGCCGGCCGGGTCCGTGTCGCCATCGGGCGGGCATCGGATTTCTTCGGCGCGGGCGCCACGGAATCCACCCTCGGTGAGCGGGTCTTCGGCCACGCCGTGGCAGGCAAGCGCGCCGACTTCATCGGCCACCCTGACCTGCCGCACACCTACAGCTACGTGCCCGACATCGCTGCCGGGCTGGCCACCCTCGGCACTGACGAGCGGGCCGCCGGCCAGGTATGGCACTTGCCCGGCCCCCAGACCGTGACTACCCGGGCCCTCCTGGACCTTGTCGCCGCCGAGGTCGGCCACCCTGTCGCCGTCCGCAACATTCCCCCGCTCGTCCTGCGGGCCATGGGACTGGTCAGCCCACTGATGCGCGGCCTGGCCGAGATGGCCTACGAGTTCGAGGAGCCCTTCATTCTCGACACCACCAAATTCGAGTCCGCCTTCGGGACCGCCGCCACCCCGCTCGCCACAGCGATCACCGACACGGTCGCGTGGTACCGGATCCAGGCAGGAGCACAGTGAACATGCCGCAGTCGCCCGCGGGCGGCGAGCTGAGCCCAGCCGCCGCCTGGTCACAACGCGTACGCAAGGTCGGAGGCTACATCCAGCTGGCTTTCGCGGCCTTCTGGCTGATCCGTGGCGCCCTCACCATCGGCGGGGGAACCGGGAACGCCCTGGCGGGCGCCGCCCTCGTCCTGGTCGTCGCTGTCCTGGTCTACGCCATCCGGGTCACCGCCGGGACCGGCCGCAGGCCCACCAGCCCGGAAGCCAAGGCCATCGAGCGATCGGTGACGGTTGCCACCGTCATCGAGCTGGTCGCCTCCTTCGTCTTTCCCGTCATCGTCATCGCTGCAGGCCACAGCGACTGGGTCCTGCCCTCCATCGCCATCACGATCGGACCGCTGCTGCTCTGGCTCGACCATCTCGTGCACATCCCCCGCTACCGTCCGGTCGGCTGGGCGCTGACCATCGGGCCCGTCATCCTGGTGGCCACCATGTCCGGCTCCGCACTCGCCGCCACCACAGGACTTACCGCCGGCGTCCTCCTGCTGGGCACTGCCGCCGCCGGATTCCATGACCTCGCGGGCCTGCGGCCCGGCCGCATGCCGAAGCCGGCGCTGCTTAGCCCGCAAGCCCTGTGACCTTCAGCGGTACGGACGGCCACATGACCAGGTCCGAGGGCTCCCGCCCGGTAATCGAGCTGCGCCATCTCACCAAGCGCTACGGGCCGGTCCTCGCGGTAGATGACCTCAGCTTCACGGTGGCAGCCGGCCAGGTCACCGGTTTCCTGGGACCCAACGGGAGCGGGAAATCAAGCACCATGCGCATGATCGTCGGGCTCGACGCCCCTACCGCCGGGCAGGTCACAATCGCCGGCCGCGGCTACAGCCAGCTCCGGTTCCCGCTCCGCGAGGTCGGCGCGCTCCTCGACGCCAGCGCCGTGCATCCAGGCCGGACCGCCCGCAACCACCTGGCCTGGCTAGCTGCCACCAACGAGATCCCACGCGGCCGCGTCGACGAGGTCCTTGGCATCGTCGGCCTGACCGACGCGGCCCACCGCCGGGCCGGGGAGCTGTCCCTGGGCATGGGCCAGCGACTCGGCATCGCCGCCGCGCTCCTCGGAGACCCCGCCGTAACGATCTTCGACGAGCCGATCAACGGGCTCGATCCCGAGGGGATTCTCTGGGTCCGCCAGCTCCTGCAGTCCCTGGCCGCCGAAGGCCGGACCATCCTGGTCTCCAGCCACCTCGTGTCCGAGATGGCCCTGACTGCCGACCACCTCATCATCATCGGACGTGGCCGCCTGCTCGCCACCGGAAGCGTGGCCGAATTCATTGAGCGCAGCGAGGGCCACCATGTGCACGCCCAGTCCCCCGACGCCGACGCGCTGCTCGGCCTGCTCCGCCAGAAGGGAGCCACCGTCACGGCCGACGGGCCCGAGAGCCTGTCCATCACCGGCATGGAAAGCCGCGACGTCGGCATCATCGCCGCACAGGCCGGCCTCACTCTCTACGAGCTGGCCACCCAGCGCGCGTCGCTTGAGGACGCCTTCATGGAGCTCACCCACGAGCACGGCGAGTTCCGTGCCGCCACGCCGACACCCCTGGAAATCGCGGCATGAGCCAGACCCTCGCCCCGGTTCGCGGGACGGCCCCCTCGCCGGTCAGCCTGCGCCGGGTCTTCATCGCCGATGCCCGCTCGGAATGGATCAAGCTCCGCACCGTGCGTTCCACCATCTGGGCGCTCGTGCTCACCGTCGTCTTTACCATCGGCCTCGGAGCTCTTTTCACCGCCATCGAGGTCAGCCGCTGGGATCACCGGACACTGACCGAGGTCAAGGGCTTCGACCCGCTGCTCTACAGCTTCGCCGGGCTCAACCTGGCGCAACTGTCCATCGGCGTGCTCGGCGTGCTCGTCATGACCTCCGAATATGCCACCGGAACCATAAAGCTAACCCTCGGCGCCACGCCCCAGCGGTCCGTGCTCCTCGGCGCCAAGGTAGCCACCTTCAGCGCTGTCGTCGCCGTCGTCGGCCTCGCCTCCTGCTTCGCGGCCTTCTGGGTGTGCCAGGCGCTCCTGGCCCCCAAGCACGCCGGCTTGTCCATCTCGGACCCCGGCGTCCTGCGTGCCGTCACCGGCGGAGCGCTCCACCTGGTACTCATCGGCGTCATCGCCGTGGCCCTCGGCGCCGCTATGCGCCGAACTGCCGGAGCGGTCGCCGTCCTGTTCGCCGTGCTCCTCGTCGTACCTGGCCTGGTGACCCTGCTGCCCGCGCCGTGGAACAACGACATCACCAGATATCTCCCTAACTCGGCAGGCGCGGCCATGTCCGCCGTGGCCCGGTTCCCCAACCTGCCGTCTCCCGCAGCAGGACTTATCGTGCTGTGCGCCTACGCGGCAGCCACGCTCATCCTCGCCGCCCTGGCCCTCACCCGCCGCGATGCCTAGCCGTGACCGTGGGCCAGGGCGACCGTTGAAGGGAGGGCCGGTGAGACACCGGTACGCCGCGGGAGTAACCGCCATTGGCGTGGCGGCCACCTACATCCTGGTGGCCAGGCCCCGCCACCTGCGATGGGGGGCGAACAGCCAGGAGTGCGACGCATCCCTGCCGGGCGACGACCTCATCGTGACCCCCGACCTCACTGCCACCAGGGCCATCACCGTCCGTGCCTCAGCCGACCAGGTCTGGCCCTGGATCGCACAGTTGGGTCAGGGGCGGGGCGGGTTCTACAGCTACGACTTCCTGGAGAACCTGGCCGGCTGTGACATCCACAGCGCGGATCGCATCATCCCCAGATGGCAGGACATCAAGATCGGGGATGAGGTCAAACTCGCCCCGGCGGCAGGGCTCGACGTTGTCGCTCTGGAGCCGGGGCGATCGCTGGTTCTCCGCGGTGGGGTTGCGATGGGGACCACTCCGCCTCCCTACGACTTCACCTGGGCGTGGGTGCTCCACGACCAGCCGGACGGGACATCGCGGCTGCTCCTACGTGAGAGATACGCCTACACCAGACCGTGGGCGCGGTTCCTGGTCGAGCCCGCCGAAGCGGTCAGCTTCGTGATGAGCCAGAAGATGCTCCGCGGGATCAGGGACCGGGCCCAACAGGTGACCTCAGAAAAGGCGCCTTTCCGTCGCAGAGCCAGATACCACCGGTGGGATTCCATGTCGCGCTGACACGACCGTTCCAGGCCTTCTTCCGGTCCCTGGCCGGTGTAACGGCGATCGACTGGCTGTTCATGATCGGGCTCCTCGGTATCGGCGTCGCGCTCATCCTCGGCGTGGCCATCCGCCCGGCCGCCTTCTCCGGAGCCCTGATGCTGCTGATGATGTGGGCGGCGGTGTGGGTGCCGGCAAAGACCGCGGGCGGCCAGCCCAGCGGGTCCACCAACCCCATCGTGGACGAGCACATCGTCGGCATCTTCGGCCTCATCGTCCTGGCCGGCCTGGCCACGTGGGGCGCCGGGTACCTCGGGCGCAAGTGGGGCTCCGTTCCGATCGTCGCGGCCCATTCCTGGCTGCGCTGAGGATGGCCGCTGCTGAGCCAGCGGCCCAGCCGCGTCCCGGCGGCCAGCGGCTCACCCCGCTGGCCGCCGTACACCGGTGAGCATCCGGGATGTCTTCGGGACGGACCTGGTGCTCCTGCACGCCCCATCCGTTTACGACTGGGATTTAGTGCCTACGAGTAAGACGGGGGAAGAGCAGGCACAGCGGAGTTTGTCCCGGCAGGGTGAGCATACGTATAGATATACGGACAAAATGTCGATCCACTTGCGAGGCAGCCTTGAAGCTAGTAGATCTAGGCTGGGCAGATCGGGCTCCCCAGACTGACCCTATAGATAACATTTTGCGTCTAAATGGCTGTAAGAATCGCAGCTCAAATCCCTGAGGTGGATTATATGGATCTCGCTGATGCAATCGAGTACATCCGGCCGAGCATCGTGCAAATTGCCGTCCTGCCTAGTGCGGCCGCCCATAGGACGCAGCTCAACGTGCTTGGCACAGGTTTCTGGGTCAGCGAAAACGGGCTAGTAATGACTGCTGGGCATGTAATCGAAGACGCCCAGAGACTTATGGCCAGTTTGCCCGGAAGCAGGCTAATGATAGGCCAGAGCATCCCTAGCATTACCGACCCGGAGTTCACAATTCGAGGTTCTTTTAATTACCTCGGATCAGAAGTAGTTGAAGAAGACCCACGACATGACATTGCACTTATTCAGGCCATGCAGAACCCGTTCGCAACTGAACAGCGCCCCTTCATAAAGACTCCCGCGCCTGATACAGACGTATACCCGCTACTCGGTCTCGCAACTCTATCCACTTCGGAAGTTCGAGATGGCGAACAGATAGGCGTATCAGGCTACCCACTTGCAGAACCGGCTTTGGTGACCACTTCCGGCGGTATCGCATCGGCTCTTGGGGCCAATATTCAACATGCTCAAGCGCTCGGTGCTCCCCCTGGTTACACCATACCGAATATCGCTGACAGTTATTTGGCCGATGTGGCAGTAAATCCTGGCAATAGCGGCGGACCAGTGTATCGCATTTCAGATGGTGGAGTAATTGGAGTATGTGTCGCTTTCCGGATCGGGCCCGTTTCGAACGGAACCAGTATGTTCCTTTATAGCTCCGGCCTGTCGGTCGTTGTTCCTATAAAATACGGTCGCGAACTAATCGCTAGGCATAGATAAGCCCTCCGGGCCCAACCAGGCTGAACTCGTAGTGCATGTGGTCACCAGGGTTCGATTCTCAGGCCGGTCCCGGCGAGGCAGCCGTCGATCAGGTGGGGCCGGCTGCGCCGCCCGGCGGTGATCACTTGCCAGCGGTCACGGCCTTGAGCTCGTCGAGTGCCTCCCGGATGATCTGCGGCAGGTCGGCCGGGCCGGTCTCATAGACCCACTGCATGAAAGCGATCTTGAAGACGGCGATACCCGCTTCGGCGGTCAGGCTGGCGGCCGGGTCGCTGACGCCGCGCTTCCGCAGCGCTCCGGCGATCGCCGAGGCGAGGGTGGCGAGCTTGATCAGCTCGCGTTCGCGCAGCTCCGGGTTCGCGTCGATGACGGCCTGGCGCCGCCGGGAGTATTCGCGGCGCTCGGCGAACACCGGGCCGACGGCCTCCAGGGCCGTGGCGACCGCGTCGGCGATCCCGAACGGGGACGGCTATTACCTGGAGGTTTCTCATGCGTGTTTTCGTTACCGGCGCCTCAGGCTGGATCGGCTCGGCCGTCGTGCCCGAGCTCATCGGCGCGGGCCATCAGGTCACCGGGCTGGCCCGCTCGGAGGCCTCGGCCGCCGCGCTCACCGCGGCCGGAGCCGAGGTGCAGCGAGGCACCCTCGACGATCTCGACCTGCTGCGGAGCGCGGCGGCCGCCTCGGACGGCGTGATCCACCTGGCGTTCAAGCACGACATCGCCTTCACGGGCGACTTCCAGGGCGCGGCGGATGCGGATCGGCGGGCGGTGGAGACGTTCGGTAATGTGCTTGCGGGTTCGGACCGGCCGCTGGTCATCGCGTCCGGGACGGCCGGGATCGCCCCGGGGCAGGTGGCGACCGAACGGGACGGGCACGGTCCCGCCCCGGCGCACCTGGGCGGCGGTCCGGAGACCCGGCGGGGTACCGCGGAGCTGACGCTGACCCTCGCTGACCGCGGCGTGCGCTCGGTCGTGCTGCGGCTCCCGCCGACGGTACATGGCGACGGGGACAACGGGTTCATGGCGACCATCGTCGGCATCGCCCGCGAGAAGGGCGTGTCCGGGTACATCGGTGACG
>Ga0209656_10001218_pt1 | contig 16828 bp, 16 predicted proteins | sample BogFormECP12_OM2_FD_188239 | JGI IMG/M metagenome (GOLD analysis project Ga0209656, IMG submission 188239) | Bog forest soil microbial communities from Calvert Island, British Columbia, Canada - ECP12_OM2 (SPAdes) (version 2) | ecosystem: Environmental > Aquatic > Freshwater > Wetlands > Bog ... | reverse complement strand
TCCCGAAGCGCAACCGTGCGAGGGCGCACGCTTGCTTACGCCGAAGATACTAGTGTAACCGACACTTTCCCCTGCGAGTAGCGTTACCCTCGGAGGTCGGGACCCCTATATTGAAACGATCCATCGGCGTCTTCGCCGCGTGTGTTTTCTTCGCTGCCGGCAGCGGCGCGTTGGCGGATGAGACGTCGCTGACGGGCGGCAACACCGCCGCGGCACCGGTCAACGAGCAGGCCGCCATCCACCGCGTCGGCGATGCATTCGACTACACCGTGCGCGGCAGCATGACGCAGGCCATCCTCGCAAACGATGCTGTCGGCAAACTCATCGACCAGCCGGGCATGCCCACCGCCCTCGACGGGCGCGAGCACATCTCGATCAAACAGATCTCCGAGCAAGGGATCACGCTGCATCGCTCGGGCCTCATCGTCGCCGTCGTGTCCAATCGTTCGGAGAAGAGCTCGGGCAAAGGCTGGACGCTGGTGCGCGACGACGGCTCGATCGCCAAAGACACCGGCAACCTCGGCGGCGTCTTCTTGCTGCCGCTGCCGTTCTTGGGCGAGCGGTCGGTCAACGCCGGCTCGGATCTTGCGGTCGGCGCCACGTGGTCGGACAAGCTGGGCACCAAGATGTACGGTATGACGGCGCGGCCGGCGATGGACTTCGAGATCACGGGGCAGCGGCTGCTCCTCGGGATCAGCGTCTACGAGCTTGAAGCGACCGGCACCGCACCGATGAAAGAACCGGTCGTCTCCAACACGGGTGAGGCGCTCGGGTACGCGACCGGTACGGCGCACATCACGGTCCAAGGCGAATACGACCCGATCAACCATCGCATGATCTCGATGGAGGTCGACCTCACCGACACGTTGCGCATCTCCGGCCCCGGCAAGCATAAGGGGACGGTCGACGATCACCAGCACTACGTCGTCGAGCTCGATCCGTCATCGCTCGCCGTCGGTTCCGGGCAGGCGGACGCGACGACTCCGACCGTCGAGGCGCCCCTCACCCACTAGGCTCTACGGTTTCGGCGCCTGCTTGGCCGCGAGCGCTTGCTTGCGCGCCTCTGAATGGCTGTAGCCGTAGACCGCGTAGAACACCAAGCCGACCAGCAGCCAGACGCCGAAGCGCGCCCAGACGATCCAGTCGGTGCCGTAGAAGATCAGGACGAGCGATAGGATCACGCCGATCGCCGGAAACACCGGCACGAACGGCGCGACGAAGCGCCTCGGGCGGTCGGGCTGCGTGTAGCGCAAGATGATCACGCCGATGCACACGCAGATGAATGCCGTCAGCGTTCCGATGTTCACGAAATCGAGCAAGGTGTTCAGGTCGAACATCGCCGCCAGCACGCCGACGACGACGCTCATGATCATGGTCATCAGCGCGGGCGTGCGGAACACCGGGTGGATCTTTGCGACCCCCTTGGGCAGCAGCCCGTCGCGCGCCATCACATAGAAGATGCGCGCCTGGCCGATGAACGCCGTGAGGATGATCGACACCGCGCCGATGATGGCGCCGTACTCCAACACCCAGGCATAGCGTCCCAGACCCACCGACACCCACGCGCTCGAAAGCGGCGTGTTCTCGCTCACCGCCGAGGCCGGCACCATGCCGGTCAGCGCGATCGCGACCGCGACATAGAATAGCGCTCCCAGGCCGAGCGATCCGAGGATCGCCAGCGGCATGTCGCGCTGCGGATCCTTGGCTTCTTCCGCGGTCGTGGTGATCGCGTCGAAGCCGATGAACGCGAAGAACACGATGAACGCGGCGCCGAGGATGCCGTGCACCCCGTGCGGAGCGAACGGGTGCATGTTGGCCGGATGGAAGAACGGGATCGCGGCGAGCACGAACAGCACCAGCACGCCCATCTTCAGCACGACGAGCACCGAGTTGGTGCCCGCCGACTCGCGGATGCCGACCGCCACCAGCGCGCCGACCGCCACGCACGACAAGAACGCGAAGACGTCGAAGAACGTGTGCTGGGACGGCGAATAGAACGCGGTCGCCCAGAGCGGCAGATGGACGTTGTAGCCGGCCAAGAACTGCTGCAGGTTGCCGGACAGGATGTTCGCGTCCGGCGCAGCCGACAGCGCATATTCAAGGATCAGGTTCCAACCGATGATCCATGCGACGATCTCGCCCAGCGTCGCATAGGTATACGTGTACGCGCTGCCCGCGACGGGCACCATCGACGCGATTTCGGCGTACGCGAAGGCGGCGAACATGCACGCCAGGCCGGCCAAGAGGAACGCGATGACGACCGATGGCCCCGCAAAGGAGTGCACGCCGGGACCGATCGACGCGAAGATGCCGCCACCCACCATGCTCCCCAGCCCGAATGCGATGAGCGCCCACGGGCCGAGCGCGCGCCGCAGCCGCGGCCCCTCGATCTCCTCGGTCTCTTTGTTGAGCGCGTCGATCGAACGGGTGACGAACAGGCCCATCACGTGCTCCCTTTGCGCGGCGCGTCCGGATCTTCCGGCGCGCCGAGCGAGAGCCGCATCAGCGCCTTGGCGATGCGGCGCAGGTCGGATGCGGCGATGCGCTTCGGGGGCGGCGAGCCCGCTTCGAGCGCGCTGACGCGCCGCTCGAGATCCACGAGATGCTCGCCCAGCGCAGCGACGAGGTCTGCCAGCCGGTCGCGCGCGTCAGGCATTCGCGTCCTTAGCCGACAGGATCGGCTCGCCGGTCAGCGGCCAACGGATGCCGACCAGCGGGTCCTTCCAGCTGAGCACGCGTTCGTGCGCCGGGTCGAAGTGCGCGGTCATCTTGTAATGCACCACGCTGTCGTCGAGCGCCAAGAAACCGTGCGCGAAGCCGCGCGGCACGTAGAGCTGGTGATGGTTGGTCGCGCTCAGTTCGAAGCCTTGCCAGCGCCGAAAGGTCGGCGACTCCTCGCGCACGTCCACGATGACGTCGAAGATGCGGCCGGCCAGGCATTGGACGAGCTTGGCCATGCGCATGTCGTAGTGCATCCCGCGCAGCACGTGGCGGCGCGATTGCGACACGCTGTCCTGGAGCCACTCGTCGCGCATGCCGAGCGCAGCGTATTTGTCGCGGGCATAGGTCTCTTTGAAGAAGCCCCGATCGTCTTTGAAGACGTCGGGGACGAAGATGCGGGCCTCCGGAAAGTCCGTCTCGATGACCTGTATCATGCATTTCCGAGCGAGCGCGAAGCCGGGGACGCGTCTGTAAACCGCGCCCGTCCCGATGCGAGGTCGCTTCCCCCGGCGTCCCGCAGCATCCTCCGCGTTCTTAACCGGACGATAAGGCGCTTTGCGTATGCTGTGCTCATCAGGAGGCGCTGTGACGCATCATCATTTGTTCGCGCGTGCGCTCGCCATACTCGGCGCTCTCGGGCTGAGCCTCGCGCCGGCCATCGCATTGCCCGCGCAGGGCGGACCTGCGCCGCTGCCAGCCACGAATGCGGCGCGCTTGGCGCTCCTGCGCCAGAAGATCCGTTACGTCTTCGTCATCTATCAAGAGAACCGTTCGTTCGATTCGTATTTTGGCACGTTCCCAGGCGCCGACGGCTTCTACTCGGGACTGCCGCGCGAGATCCCCGGCTTCTCGCAGCCGCTGGTCAATACCGATGGAACGACGTCACAGATCTCGCCCTTCCGCATCGGACCGGCCGAATACGCCGCGGATACCGATGACGTCGACCATTCGCACGCGCGCACGATCGCGAAGATGGATATCGTCGACGGCGTGCCGCGCATGGACCGCTTCGCGTTGACCGAAGAGCTCAAATACACGCCCTCGGGAAACCCGACGCTGCAAGCCAAGCAGTTCGGCGAGCTCGCCATGGCGTACGAGGATTGCGACACGGTTCCGTTCTTGTGGCAGTACGCCAAGCGCTTCGCGCTCTACGATCACATCTTCGAATCGATCAGCGGGCCGTCGACGCCGGGCAACCTCGTGATCATCGCGGGCCAGGCCGGCATCACGCAGTGGCTGCAGCATCCGGAAGAGGGCTTCACCGCCGACGGCAACACCGGTCCGGGCGTGCCGGTTGTCAACGACGCCGACCCGTTCTGGGGATCGCCGTCCGACCATAGCGCGAATCCGATGCCGGTCAACCCCAAGGACTTCCCGGGTTATGAGACCCAGTACAACCTCACGTTTGCCGGCTTGCCGATCACGCTCGCCGGCCGGTCCATCACGAGCGTCGCCGGCGCCGACACGAACGCGGCCGGTGACCTGCGCGATATCGGTGACGACATCACCATGCTCGGCCGGAGCGGCGTTGCGAGCTCGGTGCCGTGGGGCTGGTACGAGGAAGGCTACACGACCGAGCCGTCGGATGACGCCGCCGGTCCGACTGACGCGATGGGCAGGCACGCATCCTACATCACCCACCACAACGGTCCGCAATACTTCGGCTACGTCGCCAACAACAGCCACATGCGCGCGCGCCTTCATGGACTTGACGACTTCTTCGTCGCGCTGCAAAAAAAGTCGCTGCCGCGCGAGGGCGGCGTGTTCTACGTCAAGGGCGGCTATCGCAATATCATGGGGATGCACCCCGCGAATCCGGATCCGGCGGTGCAGAAGAGTTTCCTCGGCGACGACGACCACCCGGCGTATTCGGACGCGCAGATCAGCGAGGCGATGGTCGCCAAAATCGTCAATCTCATCGCGCGCAGCCCGTACTGGAAACAAAGCGCGATCATCATCACTTGGGACGACTCGGAAGGCGACTACGACCACGTGCGGCCGCCGATCCAATACGCGTTGCCCGGCGAAGCGTGGGTGAGCGAAGGTCCGCGCGTGCCGCTCATCTTGATCTCGCCCTACGCGCGCCGGGGCGGCATCGTGCACGAGTTCGGCGATCAGTCCTCGGTCGTCAAGCTGGTGGACGACGTCTTTGGACTCACGCCGCTTTCCTCACTGCCTGATGAGGCTCGAGCGCGTGCGCTCGGGCTGGCCCGCTATGGCCTGGACACGCTTGGCCCTGAGGATGATCCCGGCAACGCGATCACCGACCTGCTCACCGGATTCGACGACGGCCGGCTGTCAGGAAGGACGCCGGCGCTGCCCGCGTCGGATGCGGTGATCCCGGACGATACGGTCAATGCGCTGCCGCAGAACACCGGCTTCGGCTGCAAGGCGCTCGGCATCGTCCCCACCGACGACCAGATGGGTCTGCACAACCCGATTCCGGCCGACTTCAACCCTCGCCCGAAGACCAATCCGACCAAGAATCCTTGAAGTCGTGCGGCGCCCGAGACGGGCTAAGGAGCTTAGCGCTTACCGCTCTGGCGCTGCGCCATGCGCTGGTTGCGCTCTGCCATGACGCCCATGTGTGCTTTTTCCGCGTCGGAGAGGGGCGTGCTGATGATCAGCGCGCCCTTCACGCGTTCAGAGGCCTCGCGCGAGCTGCGATAGAGATACGAACCGAGGAGATAGATGACGACGGTTCCCGCAGCCGCCGGCCATCCGAGATAGCGGTATGCGAGATACGCGACGACGAGAACGACTATCCACTGCAACACGCGTTATGCTCCTGTCAGGGCGATTCTATGCCTCTAATGCCCTCATGCGGTTGGGACTAGTCAAGTGAGGGGTGATAGCTTCCACAGGTTGACAGCGGTCACATTTCGCTTTTCGTGAGAGGAAACCCGGATCATGTTTATCGCCCCCGTAGCTCCCCCGGCGCCGGTGCCCATCTACAGCGGTTTCGACTACGTCACGGTAGACGCGCAGCGCCGGCGCGTGTACGCCGCCCACGAAGGCAGCCAAGCACTGCTCATCGTCAATGCGGACAACGGGCAGGTGCTCGGCCAGGTCAGGGTCGGGCCGCTGCACGGCGTGGCAGTCGATCCTGCGACCGGCCACGTCTTCACCGGTAACGGTACCGACCGCTCGGTTTCGGAGGTCGATCCGGTGGCGATGAAGGTGCTCGACACGGCCGACGTGGATGGCGCTCCGGACGCGATCGCGTACGACCCGGTGCTGCACCGCGTGTACGCGCCTGAAGATGACGGCACGCGGATGTTCGTCGTCGACACGACGACGATGAAACAAACCGCCGTCCTGCCGATACCCGGTCATAAACCCGAGTATCTGGCGATCGACCCGAAGACGCACAAGATCTATCTGAACATCGACGATCTCAACCAGTTCGTCGTCATCGATCCCACCTCGCTCAAAGTGGTGCAGACGGTTTCCACGCCGGGCATCGAGCACAACCATCCGCTTCAGCTCGATGCCGGCCTTGGCCATCTCTACGTCTCCGGCCGCGGCGGCTTGATGCTGACCTACGACCTGAACGGCAAGCTGCTGTGGTCGACCAAGTACGACGGCTATTTCGACCAGTGCGACCTCGATCCGGTCAGACATGATTTGGCGTGCGGCGGCAACGGCGGCGTCACGATCTTCCACGACTCCGGCAGCGATGTCTCGGTGCTCGGCTTCCAGCCGATCGCGAAGGGCGTGCACACCGTCGGGATGGATTCGCAGACGGGCAACTTCTGGACGGTCTGGGCCGCGCCGAACGGCGACTTCGTCCAAGGCTTTAAGGTAGGGCCGTAGCCTCTCGCGCGAGCGGGTTCTCGCATCCGGCCTCCGAATGAAGCGCTCGCGTTCGCTTGAAACGGAGGTCGATGTGATGCGTGGACCGCTGCTCGGATTTGCTGCGTGCGTCGCTGCTGCGGCGTGCATCATCGGCACGACAAGCGCCGGCGCGACGGCGTCTGCTGCGCCGCCGTTCGCGCTGCCCGCGACCTTCTCGGGTCTCGAACCGTGCGCGGACTGCCCCGGCATCCGCGCGACGCTCGCGCTCGCCGCGGACCATTCGTACGTCCTGACATTGCATTACCTAGAGCGCGACGTTCCAGATGTGGTCTACACAGGTCCCTGGTCGTATGACGTGGGCACGTCGAAGGTCAAGCTGAGCTCGCCCTATGGCGCGCCGCAGTATTTCCTCGTCGTCGATCCGCGCACGCTGCGCGTGCTTGACCGCTCAGGCAACGAGCTCTCGACGCGTGCGCCGCAGACGCTCACGCTGGTCTCGCTGGGCTCCAATCCGTGGACGTTGGTCGAGCTGCGCGGACAGCGCGTCTCCTCGAGCGCGACGCAGCAGCCGGTGAGCCTCGATTTCGAGCCCGGCGGTCGCATCAGCGGCTCGACGGGCTGCAACCAGCTGACCGGCTCGTACACCCTAAAGGGGAACGAGCTGCACCTCTCACCGCTCGCGACGACACGCATGATGTGTGCCAGCGGCGCAGACGTCGAAGCGGCGTTTCTCAAAGCGCTCGGTGAGGTGCAGATCTACAATCTCGACAACGGCAGGCTCAATCTATACGGCGGCGGGTTCCCGCTCTTGCGCTTCAAAGCCGCGCCTCTCACTCCGGTCAACGCGATCGAGCATTAACGGATATAACGGATCGGCGGCCCCGGCCGCAGCCCGTGATCGGATCTGACGCCCGGCACGGGCCGTTCGCCGGCTGCGCTGCGCATGCGCAGCGAGCTCAGCGTCAGCACGCCGGGCTTGGGCACGTACATCGCTTCATCGAATGACGGCGAGGGCGCATTGGCGACCGCGAAGATGCCGACCGGATGGCCGGCCGCGAACGCCGTCGCGATGTAGTCGCCGACCATCGGCCCTTGCGACGTCTGCGCCAGCCAAGCCAAGTTCAGCGGTCCGGTGAGGGTGAGCGGTGTCGTCCACGTCGCGCCGCCGTCTTGCGAGCCGACGAAACCGGCGAACAGCTGACACGTCGCCAGCGTGCAGCTCGCGTTCGGGAAATAATAGTATGTCAGGCCGATATGCGCGCCCGCGCCCATGGTCGCCGGATCGATGCCGATGCCTGGGATGAAGTGGTCCACGGCGCTGGTCCCCGCGTCGATCGGCACGCGCACCGGCGCCGTCCAGCTCACGCCGTCGACCGTCGTGCTGACGACGATGTCGTTCGAGCTGCAGCCGGCGCGGAAGCGGCAATCCTGCCACGCGAGATAGAGCTTGCCGCTCGCGTCCATCGCCGCCGACGGCAGCGGGCTGGTGCGCATGTTGCCCGCCACGAGGTGGTCGGTGATGGGCGTGATGACGACATGGGATGACCACGTCGCGCCGCCGTCATGCGAGGTGAACGCGATCATGTTGGCCTGGAAATTGTCGTCCATCGGCACGATCACCGTGCCGCCGGGCTGCACCAGCGGCTGGCCGCCGATGCCCACCGCATTGTCTGCGGTGCTCTTGACCGCCCCCCACGTCGCGCCGCCGTCGGCCGAGGTGCTCATGTGGATCAGACCGTTGGCGTTTGGATCATCCCACTCGACATAGCAGTGGCCGTAGTACGGGCTGCTCGGCGTGTCGTCGCATGTGATCCAATCTTTGTCGCTCGAGATCTGGCCCGGTGCGACGGCGACCGGCAGGTTCCAGTTCATCGCGTCCGTCGAGCTGCTCACGAGCACCGCAGGCGCCGGATTGTTGCTGAAGAGGATCGGCAGCGTCGACATCAGCCAGACGTTGTGCTTCGCGTCGAAGGCGACGCTGGGATCGCTGACGCTGTCGAACAGACCCGGACTCGGCGCCCAGGTCGTCGTGCCGGGCAGTGAGCCGGAGGTCCAGGTCGCGCCGCCGTCTTTCGAGGTCGCAAACCCGACATCGGATGAGCCGGCGTTGAAGAAGCGGCCTTGCTGCAGCGCGGCGACGAGCGTCATGCCGGATGCGACGACGTCCGGCTCGACCTCGGTGGCGTGCTGGCTGCTGGCATTGCTGAACGGGTCGGTGCTGACGCGCATGACGACGGACGGCCCGGGGGGCGCAGTCGCAGGCGGAGGAGTCGGTCTGCCGGGAACGCCTGGTTGCGAACCGCCGCCGCAGCCGGCTAACACGGCGGCAGCGGACGCGAACGCCAAAAGACGAGCCGGCGATATCACCGCCGGCTCGGTTACGCGCGACTGGATGAGGGACCTTGGCGCTATTGGTGGTTCCCGTGCGGAGCGCCCGGCGCCGGAACTCTGGCTGAAGGCTGCGGCATATTCATCGCGTGCGGACTCCAGCCGCCCGATGGCGTCGAGTATCTGTTCGGCGCGTAGGGAGCTTGCCCGGTGTACGGGCGCATCATATCCGGCATGCCCGGAATGTACGACGGACTGTGCACGGCGCTGACGCTGCCGGGACTGAACTGGCTCCACGCACCCACTCCAGCGGGGGCATTCGCCATCGTGTGCACGGCTGCCACGCTCGGCGCGTTGGCTGGCCCGAACCGGCTCCACACGTTTGCCGTTTCGTCGCGGGTGATCGTGTTGCCCGAAGCGTGCTGCGCGCCGTTTTGCGCGGGCGAGTTGATCTGGTTCGGAGCGCTGGCTTGGACCGGCGCGATGTGTGCGGGCGCCTGGTTCTGGCCGCCCGCCGGCCCGAACCGGCTCCATGCGCTTGTCTGGCCCGTTGCGCCCGGCGCGTTCTGCGCCTTGACCGTGCTCGCGGTCGCATGCTCCGCTTGCGAGGTCATCTGATGTGAGATCGCCAGCGCGTTCGCGCGCTGCTGATCGAATGTCAGCTCCGCTTTCGGGGCGAGCATGGCGGCGAAGTGCGGCGATAGCGGTGCGGCCGCGACCCCGCCTTCGGATGTTTGCGTGAAGCGCACGTCGGCCTTGGTCGGCGCGACAGGCAGCCATCCCTTGGCGAGCGTCACGTCTTGCAGATCGCGCTGCTCGACCGGGACGTAATCGTACTTCGATCCGCCCGTGAACGACCCGGCGCGCACCGCCGTCACGCCGCCCGGCCAGCGCGAGTTGCCGTAGGTGTTGCCGATATTGTGCACGCGCGCGACGCGGTTGTAGTAGGGATAGTACGGTTCGTACGGAGCCAGCGGAACCCAGCCGATGTTGCCGAACCCGAAACCGAATCCGCCGCCGCCGAAATTGAAGAACGCCACCAACGCCGGCTGCCAGTAGGATTGATAGTAGCGCGGCCCAGGATACCACGCCCAGCCGAAGGCCGGAGCGTAGAACCAGCGGCCGTAGTGATAGGGCGCCCAGCCCCACGGCTCGTACCCGACCCACGTCCAGCCGCAGTAGTTGACCCACGACCAGCGGCCGTACCGGTATGGCGCCCAGTTGTACTGGCTGTACGGTGACCATACGTAGCCGTAGTTCGATGTCGAGATCCATTGGCCGTAGTTCGAAAGGTCGGCCAGCCCGACGATGTCGGGACTCGCGTACGTCGTCGCCGCGTAGGCGCGCCACGCGAACTTGTCGCGGTCGGAATTCCAAGTGTCGAAATCATCGTACGATATGGTTTGGATCGTGCGGAAGCTCGGATTGGCCGACGATCCGTGGATCGCGACGGTCACGCCTTGGCTGATGGTCTGCGTGCCTTGCGGCGCGATCAGCTCGGCCTGGCCCGCGCGCACGGTGAGCAGCGTATCGCCGTCGGCGGTGACGGTGACGCGGTACGCACCGGCCTCTTGCGGCCGGATGCGGATCGATGGGGTTTCGACCTGCGGTCGGCCGTCGCTGACCTTGAGCAGGCTCAACTCGATGGTACCCGCCGCTAGCTGCAGCGTGTGGTCGGCCGGATCCATGCGCGTGAAGCGCAGTTGCACGTCTTCGCTCGCGCGCACGAAGTTGGCGTCGTCGATCTGGATCTCGGCGCGCGATCCGTTGCCGGTCGCGAGGTAATCGCCGACGATCATCGGCGCGTTGATGGCAGCCGCCACGGTATCGCCCGAATCGCCCTGCTTCACGGTCACCGTGCCGTTGAGCGCGCTGATCCGCGCGACGCTCACATATTGATCCTGGTCGGCCCGCGCTGGGAGGCTCGGGACGCACAAGACCAGAGCAAGAGCGAACGCTGCCAGCCCTGGAACCGTCGATCGACCCATGACGACCCCCAATCTATTGTCATCCTATCATAATCAAGTGAAAAAGTGATGGGAAAGTCCCGTGGGCTCGCTTGCTTGCCCGCATCGCCTCATGGGAATTTATGCATCGCCTTGTACACTTTCTAAGGATAGGAGAGTCTTCATCGTGCAAAACATCCAAACGCCCCAATCGACGCGCTTTCTCGCGCTGAGCCCCGCCGGCATGGCGGCGGGTCTGGCCACGCTCGCCTTCTTAAAAGGCATTTTGGCCATCCCGATCTTGTTCGCGCTGCATCTCCACATGGCCGGCATGGCCGGACGCATGCGCGGCGGCATGCCCGGCGGAGGATACCCCGGCGGCGGCATGCCCGGCGGCAGTATGCCCGGCGGCCAAATGCCCGGCGGCAGTATGCCCGGCGGCGGCATGGGCCCGCACCAGTGGAGCCACGTGGGCGCGATGAGCCACATGAGCGCCATGAGTCACCTCGGCGTTTGGCTTCCGCTGTTGTGGCTTGCTGCCATAGTCTTCGCTGCGATCGGCGGCGCGCTTTTCGCCGTCGTCTACAACGCCGTCGCCGCATACGTCAGTCGTCCGCGCACGCAAACGCCGCAGGCAACCGCGTAGCGTCTCATTGTCCGCCTGACAAGACGAGGGACCGCGCATGCGGTCCCTCGCTCGTTTTGGGCCCGTGCGGAGCGTCGTCTATTGAATGCCCATCCATGCCGCGAGCATCCGATTGTAGTACTCCGGCCATTGCGCCTTCGATAGCATCATGGGACCCGTGTGGTACACGACCTGCGATATCGAGCCGGTAAATGCATTCGGCACCGTGTAGTTGGCATCGACCGGCGTCGAGTTATCCATTCCGACATCGAGGCCTTCGAACCAAGGCAACGTCAGTGGCGTTGTGTGGGGGACTCGGTGGCTATCAACGGTCGTGCCGTCGACGCTCAACGTGCCGACCCCACCTTTACCGAAGCCGCCGCCGTCGTACTTAAAGCTGAAGACGACGCTGTGCTGGCCTGGCGAAAGCGCGGATGCGCCCTTCCAACGGAACATCTCCAGTTCGACGAAGTTGTACGAGAACGTCGGCTTTCCGTGATCGAGCCAGAGCGAATAGCCTCCGAAGCGGCCACCGTCGGCGATGATCACACCAGTGGCGCCGCTCGACGGAACCGTGATATCGCCCTCGATGCTGTAGTTCGTGTTAAGAATGTTGGGCGTGTCGGCTTGATTCAACGCCACGATGCCCGGGTGGTACGTGATCACTGCCCGGCCACCCGTCAAACTCGGCCGCGGATCGAAGAAGTTCGGCGCGTTGTTGAGCGGGAACGCGTTGTTCTTCTGCGCCTCTGACACGAAAAGATCTTGCAGTTCTTTGAGCTTGTCCTGATGCGTGCTTTGGACGTCGTTATATTCCGTCCAGTCGTCGTCTGCCGTGACGTGGTAGAGATGCCACTTCTCGGTACCCCAGACATCTTGGATGGGCGTATTGGTCGTCGGCGTCCATGGGATCGCGTGCGGCTCGGCCGCGGCGATCCAGCCATCGTTGTAGATCGCCGGCGCACCGAACATCTCGAAGTACTGCGTGTGATGCGTTGACGGCGCGCTCGCGTTTGCTTTGTCGAACGTATAGGCGAAACTCACGCCCTCGATCGGCTTCTGCGTCACGCCGTCTACCGATGTGGGTTGCGCGATTCCGGCGACGTCCAGAATCGTGGGGTCCACGTCGATGACGTGGTGGAACTGCGCGCGGATGCCGCCCGGATCGCTGATGTGGCCGGGCCACGCGACGATCATGCCGTTGCGCGTGCCGCCGAGGTACGACGCGACTTGTTTGGTCCACTTGAACGGCGTGTCCAGCGCCCAGGCCCACTGCACGGCGTAGTGGGGATCGGTGTACTCGCTACCCCACAACGGGCCGAACTTCGGCCAGAATTTCTCGATCGGTGGCACGATGCCGTTGAAGTCTGTGACTTCGCTGAACGTTCCTTGCAGCGTGCCTTCAGCGCTTGCGCCGTTGTCGCCGTGGATCAGGATGACCATCGTGTTGTTGTAGCGGCCGGTGTCCTTGAAGGCCTGGATGACGCGGCCGATCTCATAATCGGTCTGCGCAAGATATGCTGCGTAGACCTCCATCTGGTGCTCGTATGCGGCTTTTTGATAGGGCGTGAGCGTATTCCAGTGCGGGAGACTGATGTCGCCGTATCCGGCGCCCGCATAATCTTTATCCTCGGGATTGGGCCACGGCGTTAGCTTGGCGTTTTTCGGGATGGTGCCCATCGCTTGCATGCGCTTGAACGCCATCTCGCGATATGCGTCCCAACCCATGTTGAACTTGCCCTTCATCTTCGCGATCCAGTCGGGCGTCGGCTGATGCGGCGCATGTGTGGCGCCTGGAGCGTAATAGAGGAAGACCGGCTGGCTGGGTTTGAGATCGTTGATGCGTTTCAGCCACGCGATCGCCTTGTCCGCGATGTCGACGTTGAGGTTATAGTTCGGATGGCCGACGTCCGGGAAGATCTGGTTCGTGTTCTCGAAGAGCGTCGGATGCCACTGGTCCATGTCGCCGCCGATGAAGCCGTAGAAGTAGTCAAAGCCCATGCCGACGGGCCACTGGTCTTTTGGCCCCGCGTCCGTGGCTTGCCACAGCGGCACGTTGTGGTCTTTTCCGAACCACGCTGTCGCGTATCCGTTGTATTGCAGCAGACGGGCGACCGTCGCGCTATCTTTTCCGATGGTGCCGTTGTATCCGGGGAAGCCGGTCGCCACTTCGGCGACTTGCTCGAATCCGACGTCGCCGTGGTTGCGCCCGGTGATGAGCGCGGCCCGCGTCGGCGAGCACAGCGATGTCGTGTGGAAATTGATGTAGCGCAGGCCTTGTTTGGCGAGCGAATCCGAAACCGGCGTTGGGATCAGGCCGCCGAATGTGCTGTTCGCCGCGAAGCCCTCGTCGTCCATGATGATGAGCAAGACGTTCGGAGAGCCCTTCTTGGGCGCGATCTGCGGCGGATACCATGCGGTCGAGTCATAGACGTTCTTGCTGATCACGCCGCCGAATGTCGGCTCGGGAGCCGGGATGACGGTGCTTTGGCTGACGTCGCGTGTCGCGGTGAGCGACGCCATGTCGGTCTTGACGATGCCGTTCCACTGTTCCGCCGCAAAGGTCGCGGCGCCGAGCGAGAGCAGGACGATTAGGATAAGACCAGTGCGTTTCATCGATGCAGAAACTGCCTTTCAGGATCTTTCTGTTGGGAAAGACACGTTGCCCGGCGTTGAACCCGGCGACGTGAGCCGTATTTCGGGTTTTCATTTTCAGCCCCCTCCGATGATGATGCGCGGGCTCATGGGAGCCCACGTCGGTCGCGTCGAAAAATGCGCAGATGAACTTGGCGATGTCGGGCGGATTCAGAGGTTTCTTGTGCGGGACGAGCGCGCTGCTCATCGCCTTCACCTCGGTTTCTTGCGCGAAACCGACCGCCGCTAACGCGCCGTCCGCGGGGATGTTCGCGTCAGCGGCACCCGACGGGTCGCAGTGCGAGCCAAGCGTTCTCACACCCGATGTCCTACCTGCTACGAGGCATCCGGGTATGATGTGGATCCCGGGCGGCGAGTTCTCGATGGGCTCGAACAATCCGAAGTTCGCCGACGCGCATCCCTGGCATCGCGTGCGCGTGAGCGGCTTCTGGCTTGCGAAGACGACCATCACTAACGCGCAGTTCGCTGCGTTCGTGAACGCGACGCATTATGTGACGGTGGCCGAGCGCAAGCCGCTGCAAAAAGATTTTCCGGACGCGCCGCCCGAGGCTCTCGTCGCCGGCTCGCTCGTCTTCACGCCCCCCGCGCATCCGGTGGAGCTCAACGACGATTCGCAGTGGTGGCGCTACGTGCATGGGGCCGACTGGCGCCATCCGGACGGACCCAAAAGCTCGATCGGGGGCAAAGATGACTATCCCGTCGTGCAGATGGCGTTCGAAGACGCACAAGCGTATGCGCGCTGGGCGCACATGCGTCTTCCGACCGAGGCCGAGTACGAATTCGCCGAGCGCGGCGGCTTGAGCTGCAGACCGTACGCGTGGGGCGATGAGTTCACGCCCAACGGCAAGACGATGGCCAATACATATCACGGCCACTTCCCCGACTCGAGCACGGCGCCGCACAATCATCCGACGACCATGCCGGTCGCATCGTACCATCCCAATGGCTACGGCTTATACGATATGTCCGGCAACGTGTGGGAGTGGACCTCGGACTGGTATCGCGCGGACTACTATCAACAGCTCGCGACAAACGGCGGCGTCGCGGTCGATCCGCACGGGCCGTCGACGAGTTACGACCCTCAGGAACCGGGCGTGAACAAGCGCTCGGTCCGCGGCGGCTCGTTCTTGTGCACCGATCAATTCTGCTCGCGCTACGAAGTCGGCGGGCGCGGCCAGACCGAACCTAGCAGTTCAGCCAATCACATCGGCTTCCGCGTCGCGGACTAGGAGGACCACCCATGCAGCGCATTCGATCGCTTCTTTGCTGCGCATTGGCCGTCGGGACCATCGCGTTGCCAGCTCACACGAAAGCCGACACGCAGAACTCGATGACGGCGGCCTCGTGCGCGCAGTATCAGAAAGCGCAACAACAGCTGGCGCAGGTGTACTCGCAAGTGCGCAAGATGCACGCCGCTGACACCGTCTTCATCGCGAGGCTCGAGGCTGCCGAGCAAGCATGGGCCAATTTCAGAGACGCCGAGATCAAGGCGGTCTATCCCTCTCAAGACGCGAGCGAATACGGCTCGTCGCAGCCTATGTGTCAATGCAGCCTGCTCACGCAACTGACGCAGCAGCGCATCCTACAACTCCAAGCCTGGCTGAAGCCGAGTGAGGGCGACGTCTGCGCGGGTAGTCGCACCAAATGATGTCCTGGGAGGCCATCAGCGCGGTCGGCAGCGCCGCCACGGCGGTCGTCATCTTGGTCACTGTGATCGTCGGCTGGCGGCAGCTGGACGAATTGCGACGCGCCACCCAGCTCGAAGGCGCGATGCGCATCTTCGCCGAGCTCGACTCGCCCGAGGTCGACGAGGCGCGGCGCTTCGTCACCTACGAGTTGCCCGACAAGCTCAAAGACGCGCAGTTCGTCAAAGAGGTCGAACTCACGGCGCTGGGCGACCCGCGCGTGCATAAGGAGCTCGTGCTGCTGCGCTTCTTCGACCGCGTCGGCACCTACGTCGAGGAAGGTCTCATCGAAGGCGACATCATCAACAAGGCGGCCTTCGGGCGGATCTTGAGCTCGTGGGAGATGCTGCGCGACGTGATCGAGATCCATCGGCGCGTGGTCGGCGGCGATTTTCTGTGGAAGCGTTTCGAGATGCTCAAGGACAGCGCGGCGCGTTGGGTGACCGTTCAGGGCGTCGATCCGCATAAGGCGCGACAGTTCATCGAGGCGGCGCGCCGAGAAGGCTGACGCCGGGCCTGACGCTTGCCTGCCCACATCGAACTCTCATTTCCATCTCAGCCCATTCCCATCGAGCGGCCATATCATGAGCACGCCCACTCCCACGCTTCTTTAGGAGACTAAATACCACACGTGAAGAACCTAAGACCATTGCTCGTCGCGACGCTGTGCGCACTTTCACTCGCAGCGCCGGCACTCGCGCTCGCACAAGGCAGCGCGATCTCGGATGCGACGCAACCCGTCGCCCCGAGCGCTCAACCGAGCGGCCAACCAGGCGCGCACCACCATCACGGCATGGCCGCCATGCTGCGCAACCTCAACCTCAGCCAACAACAGCAAGACCAGATCAAGACGCTTATCACCAGCTACAAGCAAGCACACCCGCAAGGCAGCCAGCCCGATCAGGCTGCTCGCAAGCAGCTCAAAGAACAGATCCTCGCCGTGCTGACGCCGGACCAGCGCGCCAAGCTCGAAGCCGAAAAGGCGGCTTGGAAAAAGCAGCATGGCACCGTGACCCCGTCGGCGTCGCCGTCTCCTTAAGGCGACCCGGCAGACGAAAAGGCTGCGATCA
>Ga0209656_10001217_pt1 | contig 16829 bp, 14 predicted proteins | sample BogFormECP12_OM2_FD_188239 | JGI IMG/M metagenome (GOLD analysis project Ga0209656, IMG submission 188239) | Bog forest soil microbial communities from Calvert Island, British Columbia, Canada - ECP12_OM2 (SPAdes) (version 2) | ecosystem: Environmental > Aquatic > Freshwater > Wetlands > Bog ... | reverse complement strand
AGGGCAGCACCCGGGCGACCAGCGTGCCGTCCACGCTGTGGTGCAGCTTGACATGGGCCAGCAGATCCGCGCCGGCATCCAGAGCGGTCAGGGTCTGGACCGACGCCGACAGCCACGCCACCACGCTAGCGCGGCCCGCACCGCGGCCCCGGGCCGGACAGTCCCGTACCGGCGTGCGATGGCGCCCGGGATCGCCTGCGCTGCCCATCTGGCAGCAAAAGCAGACCGTGTGTTCCGCGACGCGCCAACGACCGGCCACCCGATTCCGGGGCCGGCTCCGCGTCCGGCGCGCCAGACGTGGGCCACGAACCGGTGACGTGGTTGCGCATCGTGATCACCGTCCGCGACGGGGCACGCGCGATCCGCCGTTCGGCGCGGCCGTGACCGTCTACGGTTGGGTTGCGGTCATGTTCCAGATCTAGCCGATCTGTACATGGATCCGGGTCCGGCCGGCGAAGTACTCGACGATTCGTAGTCGTTCTTCCGGCATACTGGGCCGGTGACCTGGGAGTCGCGAAGCGGCCGGGGCCTGGAAGTGAGGGGCGAATGATCGCGAGCCGCCGTACGGTGCTGGCGGGCCTGGCGGCAGGTGCGCTGACCGGCTGCGACCGGCCAGGCAGCCTGGCTAGCGGCGGCCGGGTCGCCTCCGCCGCGCCCGCCGCGGCGGGCGGGAGCCGGGCGCCGGGTACTGTCCCGCCGGCCGTGCCGCCGGCGGCGCCCGTGCTGACCCGTGCCCAGGTGGTGGCCCGGTATGGCCACCTCAGGCCGCGTACCTGGGGCTTCGGGGGACCTGGGGTGGTCCGCGACCTGCACACGTCGCGGCGTGTGATCGCGCTGACCTTCGACGCCTGCGGCGGCCCGGGCGGCAGCGGCTATGACCAGGCTCTGATCGGCTTCCTACGCCGGCGGGAGGTGCCAGCGACGCTTTTCCTTAACTCCCGCTGGATCGACGCCAACCCGGCCGCCTTCGGCCAGCTGGCCGCCGAGCCGCTGTTCGAGATCGCCAACCACGGCACCCGGCACCTGCCCCTGTCGGTCACCGGGCGGTCCGCCTACGGCATTCCCGGCACGCGGAACGCCGGCGAGGTATACGACGAGGTAGCCACGAACCAGGCCAAGCTCAGGCGGCTCCTGGGCGTCCCGCCGCGCTTGTTCCGGGCCGGCACCGCCTACTGCGACGACGTCGCGGCACGGATCGTCACCGCCATGGGAGATCGCCTCGTCAGCTTCTCCGTCAACGGCGACGGGGGAGCCACCTTCACCCCCGGACAAGTCCGCAGCACCGTCGCCGCCGCGCCAGGCGGTTCCATCGTGATCTGCCACATGAACCACCCCGAGAGCGGCACGGCCCAGGGCATTGCCGCCTCTGTCCCCTACCTGCTGGCCCGCGGGTACCGCTTCGCCCGCCTCTCCGACGAACTCCGCTGACGGTCTACCGGGGGCAGCAGCCACGCTTACCGTGCCGGGGTCCGGCAGCCTGGCTGAGGCCCCAACCCCGACCAGATGACGTTCCGCAATCCCGCCAGCGGGTCCGTTCCAATTATCAAATATCACAAGAGCGCGGCACTCACTATTAACGCGCCCGCCGGCGACATATTCAGGTCATCCATATACGGGCGATCTGTGCGGGTTCGGTATCGGACAATCAGGTCATTTACCTCGCAAATATTCGGCAGGGAGCCCGAAGCCGGGACGGTCGCATTACGCTGCGTAATCAACCCTCGTCTGGAACACCGCGCACACTGCCGCCGATCTGTATTTCTCGGAGGCCCAGATCGGCTCACGCCGCTGCCGTGCAGATCAGGAGGTTATGGCCGATGACGGCACGCCTCCTGCGACCATGGCGGCGAGGTCAGCCGGGCATCCTTCACCGCCAGCATCTCGATTACCAGGGCGTGCGCGGCGATTATCAGGTCGCGGGTGGCTTTGCCTGAGGCGGTCTACGCCGTCCATAGGACGTGTCCCGCAGGATGCCTCCCAAACCCCCGCGGCCTCTGTCATCCGCCGGGAGGCGGCGTTGCCGGTGACCATCCCTGGAACGGCGCTGGCCCGCCGAACCCAGCGAGAAGGTCAAGATCAATATCATTTAACTGAACGGACCGTGGTGCGTCGCCCGGAACCCGGTCCACCCCGGGCCGCGGCAAGCCCGGCGGACCCGGGTGCGTCAGCAAGTTGTGCGCTAAGCACGTCCTTGCGGACCTTTCCTGTGGCGGTGAGGGGAAACGTGCTGGTGAACGCCCAGCGGGCTGGAACCTTGCAGGCGGCTAGCCGGCCGCGGCAGAATTCGCTGAGTTCGGCCGCGGTGGGCGGCGTACCGGCCGATGTGCGGATGACGGCGCCTACCACCTCGCCCCAGAACCGGTCCGCGACTCCGACCACGGCGGCCTCGGCGACCGCCGGGTGGCTGAGCAGGACGGTCTCGATCTCGCGCGGGTAGATGTTCTCGCCGCCGCGGATGATCATTTCCTTGATCCGGCCCTCGATGCGGCAGTACCCGCGCTGGTCCATGGAGCCGAGGTCGCCGGTGTGCAGCCAGCCATCGCGGTCGATCGTCGCGGTCGTGGCCTCGGGATCGTTGAGGTAGCCCTGCATGACGAGGTAACCGCGGGCGCGGATCTCGCCGGTGGTCCCGCACGGCACGGTCTGGCCGGTGCGCGGGTCGGTGATTTTCACCTCGGTCTGTGGCAGTGGCCGGCCGAGGGTCTCGGCTCGGTCGGCGGGCGAGTCGCCGGGCCGGGTCGCGGTGATGGAGCAGCTCGACTCGGTCTGCGCGAAGGTGATCACGAACGGGATGCCGAGGGTGCTCTCGACCCGCCGCGCCAGTTCCGCCGGGACGGTCGCGCCGCCGCTGAGGGCGTAGCGGAGCGAGGATAGGTCGCGCCGGGTGAAATCGGGATGGCCGATTAGCGCGGTCACCATCGTGGGCACGCCGCCGATGCACACGCTGCGGTAGGTCTCGATCAGCTCGAGCGCCATTGCGGGATCGAAATGCGGCACGAGCACGTGGGTGCCGGTGCTCTGCACCAGGCCGAGCGTCAGCAGCCCGCACCCGGCGACGTGAAATAGCGGCATGGCGTGGGCCACGGTCTCTCCAGCTCGCATCTCGATGGCTTCGGCGGCCAGCCGGGCGTTGTTGGTCAGTCCCCGGTGGGTGAGCACCGCGGCCTTCGGCCGGCCGGTGGTGCCGGAGGTGTAGAGGATCTGCGCCGGGGCGCCGGGATCGACTGCGGGTAGACGGCCGGCGGTGCCCGATGCGCAGAACAGGTCCCATTCGCCGAACGGGATGACCTCGTGCAGTTCCGGCAGGCGCTCGCGGACGGTAGCCAGGACCGAGGGCAGCGAACGGCCGCGGTGATCCGCGGCGAGGAAGATGCCGCGCGCGCCGGAATGCCCGAGCACGTGCATGAGCTCATCCGCCTGGTAGGCGGGGTTGACCGTGACCAGCGTCACGCCGGCGAGTGCGGCGGCGAATTCGAGCAGCACCCATTCGGGGCAGTTGCCTGCCCAGACCGCGACCCGGTCGCCCGGCTCGAACCGAGCCCGCAGCGCATGGGCGCCGCGCTCGGCCTCGGCGAGCAGTTCACCGTAGCGCCACTGCCGCCGCCGGGCCGGGTCCGGGTGACCGAAGATCAGCGCGGGCTGCTCGGGGACGTGCTCGGCGGCGGTGACCAGGACGCCGCCGATGGTGGTGTCACGGACCGGCGATGAAGTGTCGGCTGGCCAGTACGAAGTGGTCAGCGGCAGGTTTGTCATGGTGGCACGGCTCCTTCAGCATGTCTGCCGCGTGGCTGGCCCGCGCAGCAGATGCCACGTTGCCCCGGGTGGACTGCTGGCACATCCAGGCCACCACCATGAGCTTCTGGCCGGGGCGCCATGAGAAATTGCGGTGCCCTGGTGCCGGACGTACGCTGAGCGCGCGGTATCCGGTTTCCGTTACGGGGGCGGCCATGCCCGGCATTCAGCAGGTGATACTCGAACGCGACGCGGAACTGGCAGTGCTGCTGGCCGCAGCCGACGCTGCCGAGGCGGGACACGGCGCCTTCGTGCTGGTGGAAGGACCCTCCGGGATCGGCAAGACCACCCTGCTCCGCGTGGCCTGCGGCCGCCCTGGTGAACTCGGCGTGCGGATCCTCACCGCCCGCGGGCTGCCCCTGGAGAGCGGCTTTTCGTATGGCATCGCCCGCCAGCTCATCGAGCCGGTCCGCATGTCGGCCGGGCCCGGGGAGTGGGACGCCCTCATGGACGGCGCGGCCGGGCTCGCCGCGCGCGTGTTCGACCGGGCCGGCGCCGGATCGGTCGAGGACGACATTCCGTTCGCCACCATGCACGGCCTGTACTGGCTGGTCGCGAACCTCGCGGCGCGCCGCCCGCTGGTGATCGCCGTGGACGACGCGCACTGGGCGGATGCGCCGTCGCTGCACTGGCTCGCGCATCTCGCGGCCCGTATTGACGGCCTGCCAGTCGCCCTGCTGCTCGCTGTGCGCAGCGGCCCGGACGAGCCAGGGATGCTGGACGAGCTGCGTGCCTGCCCGGCGTGCACGCCGCTGCGGCTGCGGCCGCTCGGCCGCGAGGCGACCGCCACCTTCATGCGGGAGCGGCTCGGTGAACAAACGGGTCCGGAGCTGTGCCAGGCGTGTCACACCCGCACCGGCGGGAACCCGTTCCTGCTCGAATCCCTGGCCGCCGCACTGTGCGCGGCGAGCCCCCGGGGTGGATTGGCGCACGTACAGAGCCTGGCGCCAGAGCCGGTCGCCCGGGCGGTGCTGCGGCGGATCCGCCAGCTCGGCGAGGGCGCGGGCCGCCTGACCCGGGCCCTGGCGGTCCTCGGCGGCCCGGCACCGCTCCGGCACGGTGCCGCGCTGGCGGGCCAGGACATGCCCGATGCCGCCCGGCTTGCCGACACCCTACGGGCAGCTGACTTGCTGGCACCCGGGTCCATGCTCGAGTTCGCCCATCCCATCGTGCGGACGGCGGTCTATGAATCCATACCGGCGAGCGAGCGGGCCCTGGCTCATGCGGAAGCGGCCGGGCTACTCGAACACGACGGCGCCGACGCGGAACGCATCGCCCTGCACCTGCTGCGCAGCGAACCGGGCGGCAGCGCGCAGGTAGTGGCGCTGTTGCGGGCAGCCGCCGAGGCGGCCAAAAGCCGCGGCGCCCCGGGCACGGCAACGCGCTACCTGCACCGGGCACTGGACGAGCCCCCCGATCCGGCGATCAAGCCAGCCCTGCTGCTTGAGCTGGGGCTTGCCCTCGCGGGTGAACGCAGTCCCGCCGCCGCTCCCGCCCTGAAAGAGGCGGTCGAGCTCACCACAACACCTCAGGACCACGCGACCGCCGCGCTGCTCAGCGCGCGCGTCCTTGGCATCTGGGGCCACCACGACACCGTCGCCGTCATCTGCCGCGACGCGCTCGCTGGGCGCGACAGCACGGCGGCGGTAGCCGACAGCTTGGAGGCAGAGCTTTTCGCGAACGCCTGGATCAACGCCGCGGCCACCGGGGAGGCGCGGGCCCGGGCGCAGGGCCGCCTGGCCGATCCGGGAACATCCAGCGCCTGGTGCGTTTACGACGCCTTGTGCGCCACCGCCGCTGCCCAGCCTGCCGGCGATGCCCTAACCCGCCTGGCTCCCGCGCTTCCCTCCGGCCTGCGCGATATCCCTCCCGACTCCCTCATCGCCGTCTACGCCTTGCTCGTCCTGATCTGGAACGAGGAGCTTGCCGCCGCCGGTAGCATCTGCGACGCGGTCCTCTCCGCCGCCCGAGGGCGGGGTTCCATGAGCATGGTCGCTCATGCCAGCTGCCTGCGATCGATGATCATGCGGCGGCTGGGGCAGCTCGACGCCGCTGCCGCCGACGGCAAGCTGGCGCTGGATTTCAAGCTCGCGACCTCCCCGCCGCTGGCCATCGCCTGGGCCGCCGCGTTCTGCATCGACGCGCTCACGTGCCTCGGCCGCCTCGACCAAGCCGATGCGATCGCCGCAGCCGCCGCTGACCTTGACCCACCCGCCGGGTGGATCCACACCCTTCTCTTCCTGCAGGCCCGGGGCGCCCTCCGGATCGCGCAGCGCCGCCCCGGTGAGGCACTCGGTGACCTGCTCGCGGCGGCCGAAGGCTGGCATGCACTCGGCATTGACAATCCCGCCATTGCATCCTGGCGCACCGACGCCGTCGCCGCGCATATGGCGCTCGGCCACTCGCAGGAGGCGGCAGCACTCGCCGATGAGCAACTCGCGCTGGCCCGGAAAGTCGGCACGCCGGCAAGACTCGGCATCGCGCTCCGGGCGCACGCCGCGGCAGCCGTCGGGCAGCGTTCCGCGCAGTCCCCGGCCGAAGAGTCCCTGGCCGAGGCGATCAGCCTGCTGGAAACAACCCCAGCCCGGTACGAACTCGCGCTCGCGCTCGCCGACCTCGGCGCCTGCCTGCGCCGGTCAGGCCGCCGTTCCGAAGCCCGCGTCCCGCTGCGCCGCGCCCTCGACCTCGCCCAGCGCACCGGTGCCGTGCCGCTTGCCGAGCAGACCAGGCGGGAGCTGCTCGCGACTGGCGCCCGCCCCCGGCGTACCGCCCTCACCGGCCCGGACGCGCTCACCAGCGCCGAACGGCGGGTGGCCGGCCTCGCCGCAGACGGCCTGTCTAACCGGCAGATCGCCCAGCACCTGTTCATCACCTTGCCCACCGTCGAATCCCACCTGCGACATGCCTTCCAAAAACTCGGCATCACCTCACGGACCAGCTTGTCCGCCCAACTGGCCAGTGAGCTACCCGCCCCATCCGGGCTGCCGGTCCGGATACCTGCGAGGAAATCGCCCACCTCCGAGGCGGAGCCACCTGCCTAGTACTGGCTTCCCTGAGCGGAGCAGCCATCAAAGCGAACCGGAGCAGTGCGGCTGCCGCGCAGAACTGTGTCTTCTGCGCATAGCCAGCTACGCCAATCGCACAGCTGTCAGCCGTGCGTAATCGGCGATCAGGTCGTTTACGCCCTGAAGAAGCCGTAACACTGCGTCACACGTGCTGGTTACGGCCAACACGCAAGATCCGCCGTTATCTCAAGTCCGGCAGCCCTTCGGCGTTCACAAGTCGAGACGTACAGATCAGGATGGTCGGCGCGTTCTCGAGTGCGGCCTTACTATGGCCGGTCAAGGCTCGAAGCGGTCAGCAAGCACCGATGGCTCTGGCAGGCGGTAGCGGTGGCAGCGTGCGGGAGACTGTACGCTTGTGAGCCCGTGCGCGCGCCGCACCGGCGTGCGGCCTCGGGGTGGGTCCTCACGGGAGCAGGCCCTCGGCGAGCCGTGCCGCGACGCCTTCGGTGTGGGCAATTCGCTGCGCCATTTGTGCGGCCGATCTCCGATACGCCGGATCGTCAATCAGGGCGGTGATCGCGGCGGCGATGCCGGCGGGATCGGAGTCTGCCGCGAGGATGCGGCCCGCCCCTACCGCTTCGACCCGGTCGGCGTTGAGGCCTTGCTCGCGCCCTTGCGGCAGGCACAGCAGCGCAACGGAATGGGCCAGCGCGGCCATGATGGTGCTCAGGCCGCCATGGCTGATGACCAGGGACGCGTGGGGCAGTACCGCCGCGTGCGGCAGGTAGTCGCGGACCGTGACGTTCGGCGGCGCGGCCACATCATCAGGCGACACGACACCACCCAACGTCAGTAGGCCCTGGACAGGAAGTTCGGCAAGTGCCTGCAAAACCGGGGCAAGGGCCTGGCGCTGCCGCTGGCGCGTGGTGCCGAAACTGACCAGCACAAGCGGGTCCGGAGACTCCGGCAGCCAAGGCAGATCCCCGGCGGGTCCGCCAAGGCCGGGCAGGAAGACCGGGCCCGTGTAGGTGGTGTTCGCCGGGCAGCCGCCCGCGCCGAAGTCAAATCCCGGCGGCACCAGCACCAGCACGGCGGCTGCCCGCGCCAGCAAGCTGGCAGGCGCCGGTCCATCGACTGCCGCCAGGCCCAGCCCGGCGCGCGGCCCCGGGCTGACGACGAACTGGCCCCACTGGTCGACAAACGGGCGGTACAGCACGTGAACCAGGACCGCAGTCGGCACGCCGACATGCTCGGCTGCCGCCAGCGCCGCGCCCATCATGCAGTCGACCACCAGCACATCCGCCAGCTCGCGCCGGGCCTCTGCCACAACGTCGGCCACCACGCCGTCACCGTTGAGGAGCGTGCCCAACAGGTTGATGTCGTCCTCCAGGGCGACATCTTCCGGCCAGGCCGGAACCGAGGCGTAGGGCACGAAGCGAAGGCCCGCGGCGCTCACCTCGCCGGCGGCAGATCGCGGTCCCAGCACGCGCACATCATGGCCGGCCCGGCTCAGCTGGTATCCCAGGGCGACCGCCGGCGGCACATTGCCGCCGCCCTCCCAGGTCACGATCAGAAAGCGGCCAGCTCCCCGCATCGCACCCTCCGTCCTGCTGGCGGGGCTCGACACGTGCAGCCACGCGGCCGGCAGCGGCGCAGGGCGCGAACAGGCACTCCATCCGGCCGCGCCCTGGGCCAGTCATCCGGCCCCCCGGCCAGCCAGCCAGCCCCGCCGAGTCGCACCAGCCCGCCTGCCTCAGCGTACAGGGACTCGATGACGTCGGCGTACTTGGCGGCGATCGGTGCGCGTTTGAGTTTCATGGTGGGGGTGATCTCCTCGCCGCCCGGCGCCCAGAACACCTCCAGCACACCGGCCGCGCCAGGATCGCCTCGCGCCCAGAATTGGCAGATCTGCGACCCAGGCCTGAATCAATCCCGCCCATGACGATGCGCGCCGAGTCGGCGATCCGCGGGGACTATGGATCTAACGGTGTTTCCGGTCCGATCACGCCAGGCGTGATGGCCTCGCAGGAGGGCTGCCGTGATGTCGGCGACACCCGTGCCGGTGCCGGGCTGTCCTGGTGGGCGAGGGGCGGCAGCGCAGCGGCGGCACTGGTTCCCCTCTGCAGCTGGCTCCAGGCAGTTTCGCGCTCTTGTGCATAACGGCTCAGGGTGCCGGCGTCCCGGCGCCGCGCTGGTCCTGGACGATGGCGACGGCCTGCCGCTGGGTGAGCCGGGAGCCGGCCGAGAACGCTTGATCGAACTGGCCCGGGCCCAGTCTGTGGCGCGCCTGGGCTACCAGATCGGCCTCCACCCGCCGCAGATGCGGCCACGCCGGCTGGCCGACCCGCCGGCGCAGGCCGTCGGCCGCGCCTTCCAGCAGCGCCGCCCGTTAGGCGCATCCGAACGGCCATTCTGTCCGCCAGAATGTGCCGGTACTCACGATGGGGTCTGCAGGGCTATGGCTGAGGCCTTCCACCGGTGATGCTGCTGAGATAACCAACATCTGTGCAGGGCCCGGCCATCGTCGGGTTTGTCATGCATCGGATCGAGCCTAGTCTGCCCGCAACTGGTTCCGGCGGGTGATGGCTCAGGCCGACGCGCCGCCGCTGTACTGGTCCGACGACGTCGAGGACGCCGACTGGGCGGGCGCGGTGGCAGATCCGGCGGTGGTGGCCGACGGCTGGCGCGCCTGGCACGAGGAGGTCGCCTTCGCGGAGCAGTTCGTCGTCGGCTCGCCCGACCTCGCCGTCCGCAGCCCTATGCAAGACGGCGCCCGCCACGTGGTGACCGTGTCCGGGTCGATGTTCTGCCTGGTCTACGGGCTTTCCAACGCCGCGAGCCACAGCTGGCACACCCCGTCGACGTGGGGCTTCCTGGCCGCAGGGGTCGTGCTGCTCGCTGCGTTCGCGGCCTGGCAGTTCCGCGCGGCGCATCCGCTGCTGCCGCCGCGGCTGGTGCTGGACCGCAACCGCGGCGGGGCTTACCTGGCGGTGCTGGTGATCGGGGCCGGCATGTTCGGCATCTTCTTGTTCCTCACCTACTACCTGCAGACCACCCTCGGGTACTCCCCGGTGGCCACCGGCGTCGCATTCCTGCCGACGATCGCCATGATCATGGTCTTCTCCCAGGTCTCCAACATCGTCCTGATGCCGCGCACCGGGCCCAAGCCGCTGGTCGGGATCGGCATGCTGATCGCGGCGGCCGGGATGGCGTGGCTGACCCGGATCGGCGTGCACTCCGGGTACGCCGCCACCGTGCTCGGGCCGCTGCTGGTCACCGGAGCGGGCATCGGCTTGTCCATGCCGCCGTCGATGAACACCGGAACCTTCGGCGTGACGCCGGACGACGCCGGCGTGGCCTCCGCCACCCTCAACGTCGGCCAGCAGCTCGGCGGGTCCATCGGCACCGCCCTGCTCAACACCATCGCCACCAGCGCGGCCGCGAGCTACCTCGCCAGCCACCTCAGCCCCGCGATCGCCGCCTCGCCGCAAGCCGGCACAGCACTCCAGGCGGCGGCCGTGTACGGCTACACGACCGCCTTCTGGTGGACGGCCGGCCTGTTCGCCGCCGACGGTATCGTCTGCGGGTCCTTGCTCCGCCGCGGACCGCTGGTCCGGCAGGCTGAGGCCGCTCCGGTCGGCGTCAAGGCACCGCAGCACGAGTCTGCCCTACCGGCACGACCCTGACGAAATGCGACCTTGCTGCCAAAAGCCTTACCAGCCCGCAGCGGAGGATGCGCTTAGCGTCGTTCCGCCCGGATACCGAGGTATGCGGATACCCGACTCCAGCGCCGCAATGGGCCCCCTCCACCCGGGAGCGGTGAGGCTTGCAGGCGGGGTGTCACTTGCCGGGGCCGCTGACCATCCCGATCGCCAAGACGATCAAACCGGTCGATACCAGCACCAGCATGGTGATCGCCGCGGCGGGGCCTCAGATCCAGGGTGGCCAGGCAGAGACCGGTCAGCACGCCGTCGCGGCGCAGCACGTGGAGCAGTTCCACGGTCTCGTACGGGTTGCCGCGCGTATGCGGCTCGATCGCCTCGGCCAGAGGCGCCGCGGTGGCCGAGGCCACGTGCAGCATCTCGCCCACCCTGGTGACCAGGCCGGGCACGCGTCGGTCGTGCGCGTCGCCGCCGAGGAGCGAGACGACCGCCTCTGCCTCTCAGTTCGCGACGACGGCGGGGGCGGCGCCGATCCCGCCCGCGGCTCGGGCCTGATCGGGCTGAAGGACCGTATCGAGGCGTTGGGCGGCACGTTCTCCGTGCACAGCCCGGCGGGCGGCGGCACGACGGTGTCCTGCGAGCTTCCGGTCGTGGCCGGCAGCGGGCAGCCGGATGCGGGTCCCGGCGAGTAGCCGATGGCGACGGATGCTTCCGGCTGAGGCGGACGTGACGATCACCGGCATCCGGATGCCACCGGGGCATGCCACTGAGAGCCCGGAGGCGGCGAGGGTGATACGCGAGGAACTGCCCGGCACGGCCATCATCGTGCTGTCCGCGGACGTCGAGGTCAACGAGGCGATGGACCTGCCGTTCGGCGGGCGGTACACCGGCTACCTGCTGAAGACCCAGGTGACCGACGTGACGGAGATTATCGACACGGCCGGGCGGATCACCGCAGGGTGTCCCGGTGGCGGACCCTGACCTTCGCGCTGACGCTGTCGAGGCGCTCCGATTTGATGATCTGTGCTGACTGACTGCCCCAGCGCGGCGAGTTCCCTCCCGCTCATACTCGGCAGGGAGGATTGCGCGAATTGCGACTAATTGGTCGCAGATTGCTCGTTACATTCTGTTACAGTATCGTCACCGCCGCCTCGAATCGGCAAGGACCGCTGGGCCACGGAGGCGGCATCCGCGTCCTCAGCGAGGGCGATCAGAGACGTGCGTGTAGCCGCGCATCAGGCGCGTGCCGGAGTGGCCGAGCCTCTCCTGACCGCCGCCGGGGCGATGCTCTCGTCGAGCGCGGATATGGCCGCGGAGTGCCTCAGGGCGTGCTTATCCCTGGGCTGCGGTGAGCTCCCGCTGCGCCTGCTCGTCGAGCGTGACGTTGGCGGCGGCGAGGTTCTCCTCCAGGTGCGGCACCGAGGAGGTGCCGGGTATCAGCAGGACGTTGGGCGCCAGGCTCAGGGTCCAGGCGAGCGCGATCTGGGCCGGGGTGGCACCGAGCCGTCCGGCGGTGGCCCGGACGCCCGGATTGCCCAGCACCGGATTGTCCCGTGCGAAGGCCGAGCCCAGCGGGAAGAACGGCACGAACGCTATCCCCCGCGCGGCGCACTCCTGCAGGACGGGCATCGAGGAACGGTCGGCCAGGTTCAGCGGATTCTGCACGCACGCGATCGGGGTGCGCTCCAGCGCGCGCCGCAGCCGCTCCAGGGTGACGTTGCTCAGCCCGACGCCCCCGATCAGGCCATCCTCGCGAGCCTGGATCATGGCGGCAAGCTGATCGTCGAACCGCCGGTCCGGCTCGTCCCCCATCACCCGCAGGTTCACCGCGGCCAGCTGCCCGACGCCGAGGCTGCGCAGGTTGTCCTCGATACCGGCGCGCAGCTGATCAGGGTCGCTGTAGGGCAGCCATCCCCCGGCCTGGTCACGGCGTGCGCCGACCTTGCTGACCAGCGCGAGGTTGTCCGGGTAGGGGCGCAACGCCTCGCGGATGAGCTCGTTGGCGACGCCGGGCCCGTAGTACTGCGCGGTGTCAATGTGATCCACGCCCAGCTCCACGGCGCGGCGCAGCACCGTCAGCGCCTCGCCGCGGTCACGCGGCGGCCCCCAGACACCCGGGCCGGGCAGCTGCATGGCGCCGAAGCCGATGCGAGAGACCGAGAAATCACCCAGAGCGTAGCTGTCCACGGCACCCACCCTAGCGGGCGCCGCAGTCTCGCAGGCCTGGCCGAGCAGGCCGAGGAGCAGTGGAGGCACGCAGGCGGCAAGCTAGCGCACCGCACCCTTCCAAGCTAGAACTCCGCCCCGCGATGTATAAAGGCCGAAGCCGGCGGCAGCGAGCTGGCGCGATCTCCTTGCCTATGCCCTTGCTGGCGCCGGTGACCAGTGCAGCCGAGTTCTCCATGACGCCGCAGGTACCCGCCAAGCCTGCCCGGTGGCAGGCTGCGGCCGCGTTCCAACCGGTCCGCCTGCCCAACTTCGCCGAACGCACGGTCGCACGGCGTAACCCAGTCACCAACGCCAGGCGCGCATCGCCGCCGTTCGGTGCGGTTTCGTAGCTGCCACCGGGGCGGACGATCGGCGGACAGATGCGGACGCTATGTTCCCGTCTGGGCAGTCGCCAGGTGGCCTTAACCGTGGTTGGGAAGGTTGCATCGTTGCCATGTGGTTAGGCGAGCCAGGATGGAGGCCTCTACCGGGTGAGGGCGGTGAGGAGCTGCTCGCGAGTGGGCTGGGTGACGGGCGGCCCGGCGCCGTGCCGCCTGAGCGTTTCCTGCGTACACGCTATGACGTCTGGGTCGGTGTAGACCTCCTCGGGCGGGCAGATCATCCCGTTGATCGTCCAGAACGCGCGGAAGGCGATCGGGTCGTAGGGCGCGGCCGCGCGCAGCTGGGAATAGGTGACCCGGCCGGGAGTCTGGGATGGCGGCGGGGCTGGCGCGCCGAAGACGGTGTGCCGCATCATCGCCAGCCGGCCGGCGTCGATCGTGGCCTGATCCTGGTAGAAGGGCACCACGTGCGCGCCGACGAGGCGGTCCAGGGCGAGGGCCTGCGCGGCGGGATCGGCGGGGTGCTCGGCGATGGTGTCGGCCAGGTCCGCGGCGCCGGTCAGGGCCAGGGCCAGGCCGCGGCCGAGGGTCGGGTTGGTGGTGCAGACTGAGTCGCCGATCGCGTGCAGGCCGGTGGCGACGGGAGTCCCGCCGGCCGCGAGGCGGCGCAGGGTGTTGTGCAGCCCGGCCATCGGGAACACGCCGGTGATCGGGTCCATCACCTCCAGCCAGGCCGCGTAGGTGGGGATGGTCCGCAGGACGGCGGTGAACACCTGCGGGTCCCGGGCCGTCCGGAACCGGTGGTCGGCGGCCAGCGGCGCCACCACCAGCTGTACCGCGCCGTTGTCGCCGCCCCATTTGCCGGCCAGGAACTCATCCAGCGCCATGACGATCCGCGTGACTAGCGGGGCGGGCAGGCCGTCGCCCGGGCGCACCCGGTAGTGGCGGCTGAAATAGGCGATCCCGCACTCTGCCCGCCAGGTGGCGGTGGCCCGAGCGCCGGCCTGGGTCAGCCAGTCATCGACCGGCGAGCGGCGGCCGGTGGCATCGATGACCAGGTCCGCGGCCACCTCACCGTGGTCGGTGCGCACGCCGGTCACATGCGGCGGCCGGCCGCCCGCCCGGCCGGGGGCGGTGAGCAGCCCAGTGACTTTCACCCCGAACCGGACCGTGACCCGCGGCTCGGCCGCCGCGGCCCGCTGCAGCACCCAGTCGACGGTGGACCGCCTGGTCATCATCGGGGTCAGCTGCTCATCCCCCGGGCGGGCCGCGGTATCCGCCAGCGAGTCCGGCATCTGGGTCCGCAGCGGAGCTTCGGCCACCCCGGCGGCCAGCAGCCCCGCATACACATCGGGCAGCCGCTCGATCAGCAGCTGACGGCACCGGGCCATGACGAGATGCGGCTGGACGATCTGCGGCGCCGCAGGGCGAAACGCTACCGCGGCAGCAGATTCCACGTCCGGGGGGGTCTGGAGGCAGTCCCGCTCGAGGACCAGGACCTGGTGCCCCGCCCGCGCCAGCAGCAGCCCGGCGAACAGGCCTGCGGCACTGCCCCCCGCAATGGCGATATCCAACGCGTTCCCCTCCCGGCGGCCCCGCCATCCCTCCGAATGGAGTCGACACCAGGGTAAAACGATGGCAGCCCGGCCAGTCAAGGAGAACCCGAGGCCGCCAGGGAGGCCAGCCAACCTCGAACCCCTGGCCGACTGGCTGCGGCGACCGCACACGCAACCGTTATGTACCGGATCAAGCCCCTTCAGTCCAGGCCGTTCGAGGCGTGCCGAAATGGGCGTTCTGCGGCGCGGTGCGGGGTCCTGCTTAGGATGGATACGGGCGCTGGCGGCGCCTCGGGACGAGCGCAGCTGTGATCACGCCAAGCGCGCGGTGCTGACACGGCCTTCCGCTCGCGCGGGGCGGCCGGGAGTGCTGCCAGCACCACGGTGCCGGTCAATGGCCGGAGCGGTGCTGCGGGCTGGGGCGTGGCCGGCGGTCGCGGGCATCAGCGGCGTGGCGGTCGTGGTGGGCGGCTGCGGGGCCGCGTTCCCGGCCGCCGCCACCGCGCTGCTCCCGGTCTGCTTCGCGCTGCTCGCCGCGGCCGCGGCGTTCACCCTGGACGAGCCGGCCAGCCTGGTCGTCGACGTGACGCCGACCGGGCCCGCCCGGCGCACCGCGATCCGCGCCGTGGCGTTGCTGGCGCCGCTCGCCGCCGGCGCGCTGGTGCTGCTGGCGGCGGCCCTGCGGGGACTGGCGCTGCCCTGGGCGGCGGCCGGCCTGGCGCTGGCCGGCAACGTGCTGCTCGGCTTTGCCGCCGCGTGCGTGGCCCGGACCCGGACCGGGGAACCGGGCGCGGCGGCCGGCGCCGCCGTCGTGCTGGTGCTGATGGCGCCCGGCCTCGTGCCGCAGGTCGCGCGCTGGGTCCGCACGTTCCCGGCGCCCGGCGCGGGCGGCCCGTCCTCGGATCACGTGTGGTGGCCGTCCTCGCGGTGTGCGCGGTGGCCATCGCCATTTCGACCGGTGGCCGCAGGCTGCCCCGGTGGAGGGCTAGAGGCGCAATCCCTCGACTTCCGGGGGCGGTACGGCCTTGACTGTCATCAGCAACAGCGTGGAGATCCGCTGCACGCCGGAAGAAGCATTCGACTACCTCTCCGACCACCGGAACGAGCTGGAATGGAATCCCGGCATCGAGTCGATCGACAAACTCACCGACGGCCCGGTCGGCCTAGGCACCAAGTACCTGGCGAAGTGGAAGAGCGCCCCGAAGGCCGTCGAGGTCGAGACGATCGCCTATGACCGGCCGCACGGCTGGACGGTCCACAACGGCGGCCCCGTCGAGGTCACCGTCACCATCCGGCTCCAGCCCACCGCGGAAGGCACGCTGCTGTTCTCCGACTTCGACGCCCGGCCGCACGGCTGGTTCCGGCTCATCTTCCCGCTGTTCCTCATAAAGATCCGCAAGGAGGAGGCGGCAAACATGACTCACCTGAAAGCCGCTCTCGAACGCCGCGCGGCCGCGGACCAGGCCAGCTAGCCATGCGCCGCCTCACCACACGACCAGACCGCGCGCCCGTGACGGGCCCGGCAGCCTGGTTCATCCGGTTCGTCGGGGTGGACGGCGTCATCGGCCCCTTGGGATTCGGCGGTTTCACGATTCCCGCGATCATCAGCGTCGCTCAAGGGCGCGGCATCATCTACGTCTGGGGGAACCCGACCTACGGCGATGGCCCTTTTGAGCGGATCGGCGTACCGACCACCGTGCCGCTGCTGGTTGGCTTCCTCGCGGCCTGCCTGGTACAGCTCGTCGGCGCTGGCCTGCTGATATGGCTGCGCCCGTCAGGATTCATCGTCATGCCCGCCGGGATGCTGCTCAGCGCGATCTTCTGGTGGGGGTTCGATCTCCCGCTCGCGTGCCTGGGCGCAGGCCCGGATCTCGCGTTCTTGGCCGCGGCGTGGCCGGTATACACAAGAGCTTCACGCAAGCTGGTTCGACGCGCCAATCGAATTCCTCACTGTAACCAGCACGAGACGCCAGCCAGCCGGAAGGGCACTTGGTCTGCCTTAATTTAAGACAACCATCGAAGGGGAGCCATGTACGCTCACGAACCTCCGCCGCCCGCGCAGATGATCCTGCTCCTGGGCGGGTTCCGGATCTCCCAGGCACTGTATGCCGCCGCGGTGCTGGGGGTCGCCGATCAGCTCGCGGCGGGCCCGGCACCGGCGGATGTCCTTGCCGAACATACCGGCGCGCACGCGCCGTCGCTGCACCGGCTGCTCCGCACGCTGGCCAGCGTCGGCGTGTTCACCGAACCCGAGCCCGGCGTCTT
>Ga0209656_10001215_pt1 | contig 16841 bp, 22 predicted proteins | sample BogFormECP12_OM2_FD_188239 | JGI IMG/M metagenome (GOLD analysis project Ga0209656, IMG submission 188239) | Bog forest soil microbial communities from Calvert Island, British Columbia, Canada - ECP12_OM2 (SPAdes) (version 2) | ecosystem: Environmental > Aquatic > Freshwater > Wetlands > Bog ... | reverse complement strand
TTACAGGCGGTCCGAGAGTCGCTTGCCATCCTCTTCCCCGCTCTACCTTGCTATAACGAGAACCGGCCGCAAAAACTGCAATGCCTCCAAGAAAAACTTGTCGGTGGAGAGGGAACACGGGCGAACTCATTCTGTGGAAGGGGCCATCCAGTTGTGCTACTCTTTGTGACCAGTCATGGGCTGTACGCTTCCCGCGAGGGTTCAATGGGGCCAACCTCAGTTCACGAGGTCACTCAATTATTGCGGGCCTGGAGTGCCGGGGATGAAGAAGCGTTGGATCGGTTGACGCCTCTAGTCTACCGGGAGTTGCATCGAGCGGCTCAGCGTTACATGGCTCGGCAACAACCTGACCATACTCTGCAAACGACGGCGTTAGTCAATGAGGTTTACCTTAGGCTGGTCGCTTTCAAGGAAGTAAGCTGGGCGGACCGCGCCCACTTCTTCGCCGTCTGTGCCCAACTGATGCGTCGCATTCTTACCGATTGGGCCCGCTGCCAACAATATCTGAAGCGGGGCAAAGGAGCACGGCATGTCTCTCTTGACGAGGCATTGGTCGTATCCCCTGAGCGCGGTTCAGACTTGGTCGCATTGGACGAGGCCTTAAAGGCTCTTTCCGAGGTTAACTCCAGGAGAAGTCAGGTTGTCGAGTTGCGATTTTACGGGGGCTTGAGTGTAGAAGAAACGGCTGGAGTGCTGAAGGTTTCGCCTGAAACCGTGATGCGTGATTGGAAGCTGGCCAAGCTTTGGCTGCTACGGGAAATGAGTGGAGGAAAGCAGGTTGGAGCCTGAGAGTCAATCCCGAGTCGAGCAGCTCGTGCAGGAAGCCTTACAGCTTGCAGAAGAGCAGCGGTCCGAGTTCCTGGAGGGGCGATGTGCTGCGGACAAGCATCTGCGCGCTGAAGTAGAGTCCTTGCTGGCGTACGAGAAGGATGCTCACAGCTTCATGGAAGCTTCTGCTTTGCAAGTAGCCGCTCAGGCGCTGGCGAAGGGAGATTCTCCAGCGCAAGCGCCAGAAAAAGGAAATCATCAGGCCTTAGAAGGCAAGACCATCGCGCACTACCGAGTAGTTTCAAAAGTGGGCAGCGGAGGCATGGGGGTCGTATACAAGGCCGAGGATACACGTCTGCACCGTTTTGTCGCCCTGAAATTTCTTCCCGAAAACGTTAGCGATGATGCGCAGGCACTGGCCCGGTTCCAGCGGGAGGCGCAGGCTGTCTCATTTCTGAACCACCCCAACATCTGTACCCTGTACGACATCGGGAAAGTAGACGGACGGGCGTATATCGCATTGGAATACCTGGAAGGCACGGTGCTAAATCGGCTGATCGCGGGTCGGCCCATGGAGCTTGACACTCTGCTGACAGTGGCGATCGAGATTGCTGATGGGCTGGGGGTGGCGCATGGCAAAGGAGTGGTGCATCGCGATATCAAGCCAGCAAATATCTTCGTGACCGAACAAGGACACGCCAAGATCCTGGATTTTGGTCTGGCGAAGGTGTCAGTCATGCATCACCCGGAGCAGGAAACCCTCACCGAATCCCAAACGCCCATGCAGACCAAGCCGGGTACGGCCATGGGGACGGTGGCCTATATGTCTCCGGAGCAGGCGCGGGCCAAAGACCTCGACAGTCGGACGGACCTGTTTTCGTTCGGGGCGGTGCTGTACGAGATGGCGACGGGAAGGCAGCCATTTCGGGGGGAAAGCGAAGCGGCCATCTACGACGCGATCTTGAATCGGGATCCAGTATCACCAGCAGAGTTGAATCCCAAGGTTCCGGCGAAACTCGAAGAGATCATCCACAAAGCACTGGAGAAAGACCGGCAGCTGCGTTATCAGCACGCTTCAGATGTTCGCACCGACTTGCAGCGGCTGAAACGTGACACCGATTCCGGCATTTCGCGAGCAACTCCGTCCACGGTGTCAGCGCCTAACCGTTACACCTCGGTGCTGTGGATTTTTGTCGCGTTGCTGGTGGCGGGATTGGTCTTGTGGTTTGCCGCCAATGGCCCCAGGCAAGCGGTCCTAAATCCACTTTCCAGTGCTCAGTTCACACGGCTTGCCAACTTCAACGGAGCCAAGAGCGATCCTGCCATTTCGCCAGATGGGAACTTCGCTGCATTTATTTCCAATCGGAGCGGCACGTTCGACATCTGGCTGATTCAAACGAACGGAAGCAACCTGACAAATCTTACCCAGGGCCGAATCGGGGATGCGCGTGCGCCGCTCCGGGCCGTGGGATTCTCCGGAGACGGATTGGAGGTATGGAGCGCGGGAACAGGAGGAAGCGGGGGAACAGAAGGCAAGAGGCTAATGCTGTGGCCGCTGATTGGCGCGGCGCCACACAATTTTCTAGACGAAAGAGCCGCCGAAGTTGCCTGGTCTCCGGACCGCACTCGGCTTGTCTATCACACCTGGCAAGCAGGGGACCCGACATTTGTCGCGGCTCACGACGGCAGCAATCCACGCCTGATCCTGCAAAACGATCCCGGATTACACAACCACTATCAGGTCTGGTCGAAGGACGGGCGCTGGATCTACTTTGTGCGAGGCCGACCCGCCACCCGTGAGATGGACCTATGGCGCATATCGCCGGAAGGGGGAAAAGCAGAACAACTCACACATCTCAATACTGACATTGCTTACCCGACACCGATTGACGAGAGGGCGGTTCTGTTCGTAGCCCACAACAAAGACGGGGCCGGCCCTTGGTTGTGGGAGTTCGATGGAAAAACGCGAATTACAAACCGCGTAAGCTCAGGTTTGGAACAATACACCGCACTAGCAGCCACCGCGGATGGCCGTCGTCTTGTGGCAGGTGTCGTGAACGATCAGGTCAGCTTGTGGAGCGTTCCAATCACCAGACGCATTGTTGAGGATCGGGACGTCGAGGCCTTCCAACTATCCACGTCGCGCTCCCAAGCACCGCGATTCGGGGGCGGAACGTTGTTCTACTTATCTTCGCGAGACGGGGCTGACGGACTGTGGAGCTATCGCGACGGAAAAGCGCTGGAGATCTGGAAGGGCTCCGAAGGCGCACTGCAGTCGCCAGCCGCGGTGTCTGTGGACGGGAGTAACGTTGCGTTTGCACTGAGGCGAGAGGGGAAGCAACAGATGCAAGTAATGACGACGGATGGAACACGGCTCCGCCCTCTTTCGAGCGATATTGATATTCGGGGAACGGCTTCCTGGTCTCCCGACGGCAAATGGATTGTCGTGGCGGGCAGCGACCGCAACGGACTGGGCATATTCAAACTTCCTGTTGACGGCGGCCCACCGATTCGGATTGCAACCGGGCCGTACCTCGATCCTGTGTGGTCTCCGCGTGGAGACTTGATTGTGTATAGCGGGCCCCAGGTGTTCACGCTGGCGCCGCTGCTCGCAGTGCACCCGGACGGCACGCCGGCCAAGCTGCCGGAGATCAATGTGCAGCGCGACGGTGAGCGGGCCCGCTTTCTGCCCGATGGCACTGGCCTGGTTTACATGCTGGGAAATACGTTGGCCGAGCAAGACTTCTGGCTGCTCGACCTTGGCACGATGCGCTCGCGGCGGTTGACTCGATTGAGCAGTTCGGCGGTAATGCGGACCTTTGATATCACACCAGATTGCAGCCGAATTGTATTCGACCGGCTAACCGAAGATTCGGACATATTTCTGATTGATCTTGCGACGGATCAAGGTCGACAGTAAGTCGGCCGCATTCTTTTCGTTAGCTATGAGGAAGGTAGCGAAACTAAAGGCCTCCCGCCACGCCGAAGAACTAGATGCAATTCGCCGACGACTGGTTTGGCTCCCAACACATACCGATCTCGCAAAGGTTGCTATCACTGAGAGCGGCTGGGAAACTCTATATCGAGACCCCAGAGACCTTCGACTGTGGGAGCTAACATATCCGCAGTCAGAAATGCATCGTGGTGGGCCGCCAATGCTTCGGTGCTTGTGCTTGTCCCTTGAAGAAGCAAAGGCCAAGTACGGCTTCTAGGTAACGGCACACTGTTGTTAAATCGCCATCTCTAACAATGTCGGCGGTGTCAAGCATTTCTAAAGCACACCCCTGCATGCACTCGTTGAAGAGCGCCATTTCGCTCTCATGGGTGGTTTGCGCTTTCCACCCTGGGCTTGCTCTTTAATCGTCAGGGCCAGGAACTCAGTCCGACCCATCCATCTCTTCGATCCCAGCGGCGATCATGATTACTATTTCGAACTCCCCTGCGAAGGGGAGCGACTGGCGGCTCGATGAGATTGAGCGCGTAGCCTTCGCTGTCCGGGTTGAGAATTGGTTGGCACAGAAACCTACGGTCCTCGGCAAGCCGATGGCGCGCGGCAGCAAGGCAAAGATACGCAACATTATGTCGGCGGTCTGCACCTATGCCCTGCGCCAGCGTTGGATGGACAGGAACTCGATGCGGGAAGTGCGGCAGAGTGCCAAGCGCGAACGAGTCCCTTCCCGTCTCACGGCAGAAGAACTTGGCCAATTGCTAAAACAGCTTGACCTCCTGCATGCCGTGATGATCCTGCTGCTGGTTCCAACTGGAATGCGGCGAGGAGAAATCCTGCGCTGCAGTGGAAGGACGTAAACTGGCAGGAGCGAACGTTGCGTATTCACAAGTCAATCTGGAAACAACATCTCGGCCGGGTAAAAACAGAAGAGAGCGAGAAAGTGTCGCCGCTTGATGATGAGATGCTGCCTGATCTGGAGCGTTGGCGCCAACAGACGCCGTACGCCTCAGAGGACGACTGGGTGTTTGCTTCGCCACGCATGCACGGCAAACAGCCACTCTGGCCGGAGGCCGTGATGCGATGTCATATCCGGCCCGCTGCGAAGCGGGCCGGCATTACGAAGCTCATCACCTGGCATTGCTTCCGCCATTCGTTCTCGACGCTCCCGGTTGCGAACGATAATGACGTGAAGACAGTGCAGCACATGATGCGGCACGCCAACAGCCGTATCACTCTCGATCTGTACACGGGAGCGATCAACGAGAAAACCCGTAGAGCACAGAGTCAGATCGTGCAGCAGATACTGCCCAACGCGCGTTGTAGCTGAGCTACAGGTAGGAAATGCGTGAAAAAAAAGCACTTGAAGTCAATCTGTGTCCTTACTTGTGTCCTGCCAAGAATTACACAGTTGCTCTAAGTGCTTTAGAATGTGGCGGGGACGACGGGACTCGAACCCGCGGCCTCTGCCGTGACAGGGCAACAATAACGTGTAACTAATTGATATCAAACGGTGTCGGCGGACATCGATTGATACCGCAGGGTGCCGTACGACACTTCTTATCGTCCCCTTAACGTCCCCAAAATTGACCCTACAGATGAAAGTGATCCCGGGCCCGTGGAGAACCTCCACGACCTCCTCAATTTCGTCGTGCCGTTTAGCTTTCGCCCTGATCTAGAGGTCGAGCACTATCCACGTTGGGGCATGGTCGCTCGCATTTTCCTGCCCACGGTGGCTCAGTTTCTGGGCCTCCGCCAGATATGCTTCGCTACGCTGTAGCCGGTCAGCCGCGCGTTTGTGATCCTCGATCTCTGTCATGGTCCCTGTCCTGTTGGGCGCTTTTGTGGCGGTCCCCGCATCGGCATCGCGCGGACCAATCAGCAATACTCTCCCTGCCTCTGTTGTTCCCCCTGCGAACAATGCCCACATCTTATCGCATTGTGCGCTTTCGATGAGGGTCGGACCGTATGATGTGGTCAAGGGCGCGACCGCGGAATTGGCTCTTTCCAGTCCAAGATTCGGGTGGATGTCGATACTTCCACCTGTTTTGGTGGCAGGCGCTGGGATGAATATCGGCGGAGGAACATACGAACATATTCCTCAATGAGCCGGGAGGTATTATCGGCTCTCAAGATCACGCATGTGTTGAAGCACAACGATGGATCGGAAAGTGGCTTTACGATTACGCCATCCGCATGAAAGTCGGTGGTCGAAGGCTGCGTAAGAATCGCGACGCCTAACTGCTCCGATACCAATTCCACTGCCTGCTGTGGCGCGATGACATCGTGCGCATACTTGGGAACGATGGACGCGGATTGTGCCACGTCCATGATGGCATCAAACACAACTGGATCAAAGCGTTTCGGAAACAGGATCCACTCATCCTTGGCCAGGTCCTGGAGCAACAGACTTTCCTTATAAGCGGCGGGGTGGTCGTCTCGAAGTACCGCGTAAACTGGGGCCGGAGCAAACGGCACAGCCGTGATCTGGACATCCTCCGGTGGTGCTGTCACCAGGGCGAGATTGACTTCGCCGACAAGGACGCTATGGACTGACTCCCTTGCGAATTGGGTCTTAAGTCGAATCTCGAGCCTTGGGTATAAAGGAAGACGGATCGCCAGCAGCGCGGAAACCCAGTCGTGATTGGCGTAGGGTGAGCGCCCAATCGTTAAGATGCTATCGGACCCCTCGTGCGCTGCACGAGCGAGATGCACGGCCCGCTCCGTGTGCGAGACCGCAGAGCGGGCCTCTTCGACGAAGAGACGCCCGGCATCTGTGAGTTCCACAATCCGTCGCTTATTGCGAGTGAACAGATGAAACTGATGCCCGGCTTCGAGGTCGGTAATCTGTTTGCTGAGCGCAGGCTGGGTTATATGCAATCTGTCCGCGGCCCGCCGGTAGTTCAGCTCTTCGGCCAAGGCAATGACTGCAAGCAGGTGACGTATTTCAACGCTGGGAAACACTGCTCCAAGCCCCGCTCACGAGTTAGGTGACACCAGGTGTTTCGTCCTGCCATTTGTGTGTGAAGCGACGAGTGGTTATGGGGTTGGAACCCGGACGGCTCTGAAAGGTTTCGCGAAACAACAAAATAAAATTAGGAACCATCGATCCGAAAGCGGCTCCAGACGGAGGTTCCGGGGGGATTGGGTTCGACAGACCGGCCGTGGACGGGTAGGTAAAACGAGTCTCCGACAGAAGCACAATCGTTCCCGGTTGTGCGTTGCAAAAGAAAGCTTCAACGGTCGGGGTGGGGGGCTGTTGACACCACTACTCGGGACTCCAATTCCTTAAGATGTAGCTTCATAGAGCAAGTTCCGCGCTGGTAGAGCGCAGCTTTTCAGGGCTAAGAGAATCAATCATTTGCAACGACTTCGTGGCACGGGTGGCGCTAGAAGTTGTTGATAGTGCGTGGTGGAAACAGCAACTGCGGGTGAAAAGTGCGGGTAGTGGAACAACTGTCTTGTCATCGACTAGGCGAATAGGATATGCGACTGCGGTCCCGGGTTCAAACTCACTGCGCGCCCAGAATGCGCACTTCCTCTTCCCGGCGGTCGAGCCGCTGTAATGCAGTTTGAACTGCCGGGGCACTCCTCGCGTACTCTCTTAGCACGCGCCAGAGCCTGCTCGGCGATGCGGCTAACCTCGTGCAGTAATTTGCGAATCTCAGTTTCTAACCGCGCCCGGCTCTCCTGAACGCGGTTGAGAATGTCACTCTGCACGCGGGTGCTGTTGTATTCGAGCAGTTTAGTGAGGAACCTTCGCGCATCGTTCTTAACTACCCTCCTGGCCCCCACCAAGCCAAGAATCAAGTCAGCCAGCCAGCGCACCGGTGAGGCAGGCTGGGCGACATCAATGAACTCCAAGAAAGTGAATTCCGAGCGAACGCGAAACCCTTTCTCCGGATCGAGAGCATGCGGCATCCGTGCCAGTTCAGGAATGCCGGCATTCGCGAGTTTCTTCAGAAACTCATTTGCCATCTCCACGAACCGCAACGCAATACGCCGATATTCTTTTTCGCCTTCTTCGTGCTCGGGTTTCAACCATGGAAGGACATGACGCCGCGCTAGTTCCTGCGCCCCGCGGAAAGTACGCCGGCGGCGCGATGGACCCAGCCAGCCAGGTATGGACCGTAGCACAACCTCGAACTCTTTGGCCGCCTCCGGCATTACGCACGCGAGAAACGTCTTGTGCCGATCGACAAATATGTCCGAGAGATGCTGTTGCTCGGCGACTTGCCGCCCACTACACTGCGGGCAGAAACACATCCGCATAATGCGGGACTGCCCCAATGCCGAGCGATTTCTTCACATCCGCTAATGCACCTTGCCACTCAGTTCTTGATGTCCGGCTATGCGGGTCATCCGTGAAATAGACATTCACGAGCCACGCTTCGATGCGAAGAATCTCCGTGAAGAAATACAAATGGGCGAGTCGGTTTGCGGACTGGTAAAGCGGCCCTTTCCAATCGGCTTCATGGCTGACGTGCAACCATTCTCTTGTGGCTCCGATTGCCTGCTCTATCTTCTGAATAGACGATGCTGCCGCTGCTCCACACCCGTTCCCGAAGATTTCAGGAACATGGCTCTTTGCCTCAACCAGCAGAACACCCCCGGTTTTCTCTACACAAGCAAGTGCGTCCCAATGTGGCCCGCCGCTGGGCCAAAAGCGATTCAGTTCTTTGCAGTGTTGTGGCAACCCCAAAGCCTCCAAGAAAGCAGAATCCCAATACTCCCGGTAGCCATCGGAACTTAGCGGTGATACCCAACGCAGAGAGAAAGGCGTTTTGAAGGCATCAGAAATTGCTCGGTTGAGCACTGATGGCTGCTCGTTGACGTAAGACTGAATTTGCCCCTGGCTCCCTGCAAAAGCCCGTCCTGTGTCGTCACACCTTGGCATGTGGTTATTGAATTCGGTTGGCTTCGTTAACGAAAGACTTGCGGTGAGCCTGTGCCGTGACCTGAAAAGATTTCAAGTCGGCTCTTTGTTCTGAGAGGCGTCTGTATATCGGCTCAAATTTCGCTCGTTCTGCGACAACCGCTTTACAAGCTCGCTCCCACGCTTCTATGGCTCGATCATTTGCACCCTGCTTGCGAAGTTCCTGATCCGTACCGCAGTTTCCATCCCAACTTGTAAAATCCTTTTCCAGCTTGGATCCGGTGTCCCCGATGCCCATATCCCAAACCTGTTGCACCTGAATATCAACCTGCCCACCAGCTATGTCAGCCTGCGTCACTGCAACTGCGATTTGCGATCTGGTAACGGAATCGAGCGTTTGTCGCTCTCGCTCGACCAACGACCGCATTTGACTTTCGATTTTGTCGTAATCGGCTTTGGCGGTCGGGATTCTCTCGGCATGTGCCTCTGCGTTTGCGATCCAGCTTTCAGCGTTGGCAACACTCTCACGATACTGTTGAGCGAGATTGAGCAACTTCGTGTTGTAGGCAATCCTTTGACCCTTCGATCTCATCTCATCGGCATACGTTTTGAATTGAGAAGGCGAGCTTTTCTCGAAGACTTCAGTAGAGACGTTCCCTTTTGAATCCATGATCTGAAGGCGGATGGTGTTTCCGCTGACAGTTCCAGCGAGGCTCTGACCCGAAAGGAGGAATGAAAGTATCGGGAATTTCAATGTTATCTGACCAGCGGCGGTGGAACCGCTGAAGGATGCCTGTTCTGAACTTACATTCCCATCATCGTTGAGTTCCACATGGGTCAGGACGCCGTTGACCTGACCGTCAGAGGTTTGGGTCATCTGAAGCATCTCGGTAACGCTCGATGCGTGAGCCACGTAGGTGCCGCTGATTTGGGACGCATTGCAAGCAGTCCCTACGAGCACAATGCAAACCAAAATCAGCGAGTGGTCCCCACATCCGAACTGACGATTATGCTGAGGCGTAAGCATCGTCAGCGTGCTTCCTTCTCTAAGGTAATAGCTATTGGAATGTTCTTGCCGTCTGGTGCGAGTGTTTTCTCGACTGTTTTATAGCCCGCCATTTTGACGGTAACGGTACGTGGATTCTCCCGCTTTATCAAAACAAAAGCTACGGGCGTCACGCCTAGCTTGTTGCCATCGACATAGACATCCGCACCCGCTGGAACGGTTATCACAGCAGTCTTAGATGCTTGCCCGTCCTGGACGAGTTGAGCCATTTCTTGCGGAGTGGTTACATGCCCGTCCTGTGCAAGTTGTGCGGCTGCGGCGGGCGATGTTTTCATCGCCTCCGAATTTTCAAGCAGCGGCTTCTTGATGGCCTCAGGCAACTCTGAAAGCGATTCTCCGGCAGTAGCCGACGCCGGAGAATCTTTGAAATACAGCTTATAGCAGGATTCGGCTTTCTCGCCTTGCGGCAAACAGTACAAACCGTCATCGGAGATGCGATACTTGAAATCTCCTCTGGTCGGCATCATACCGAGACCGGGGTAGTCGTTCGAATGCTTAGGATCTTCGCTGGTGGGCAGGTACGCGTGGCGTCCGTCTGCAAGGGCGACAGTAAAGCTGCCACCGGAATCAGAGCAGGAGGCGCTTGACTCAGTGAACGTGCAGTAAGAAGAGTATGTTTGACCGTCCACAGTGACACTTGCTGAATAGTCAGAGCGGTTCGCGTCGAACCACACGAGCCCCGTTAAGCCGTAAACGCGATTAGCGGGCGGAACATAGGGCTCTAGCTCCTTGTCGAACGCAAACTTGTGGTTGTACTCTTCCTCAGTGATCTGATCGAAGATCAGACGGTTGCCGCCGAGGTTTAAAGCGCTAGTGTATTTGATTTTTCCTTTGCCGTTATCTTGCTTACAAAGCATTTCAGATGACCTCGGGAAGTTGGTGCATACCTTCTCCCCTTTGTCTTTGGCGAACACCAGCATGGTTGCGAGCATCGATAAAGCTAAGACTATTTTGATGGTTTTCATTTGTTTACTCGCCTGCGGTCACAGCTTTCACTTTGGCCGCATCAACGTTTCGGTCGTAATTGCATTTGCGATGAACGGCACGAAGATTTGAATCTTCCCACAACTGGCGATACGCATCATCAAAAGTCAGTTCGCCTTGAAGAACTTTGACGGAGAATTCTTTCACCGTCACGATATGGTCAATGTGCGTGACCTTGCCATCGTTGACTAGCGGCTCTGGACAGAGGGGACAGACGCCGTTTTGCAGCGTCATCAGCCTGGGTCGTTCCTTTGCAAGACGGACACCTTGCGGTCGCAGCCTGTTCGGATGCCAATTCCGAAGCAAATGAACGATCATGTTCTTATCGCAATCAATCAACATTTCATTTACATTCCCAAATGTATTTCCCCGAGTCTGCATCCATCGTGGCAGTGCAGTTCTTGGTTATGTCGGGTTTGCCGAGAATCAGGCCAGGTTTTCTGACTTTGGCGAAGCCAGACAGGTGTCTGTCAGAGTCCTTAATCATGCTGACCTGTTCGACTACAAAACCCTTCTGCTCAAACTGAGTCTTGATGTCTGACTCAGTTCTTGTGACATCGGCTTCGCTGAATCGAGAACTGCACGCAATCGTGCAATGGCGAACGTTAGGGCAACAACACCAAGTCCAAACCGCATAACATCCCTCTGAAACGTGTGGTTCGAGTGTGGCTTAGGGATATTAGCTGGGCAAGGTTACAGGGGTAATGGATTCATCCCGTCTGGGTCGCTTGATTTGCCCCTGACCAAGAAGTCGGAAATGACTTCGGTAATTAGGCCGCTCTCTGACGCCGTGGTGGAATCTAGGATGGAGGAGAGCATGAAAAGCCGCTTCTCAATGCTGATGTTCTTGGCAGTGCTTCTCACGGGACACTCTTTGGCACAGGTAGAAACCCACTGTTCGACCGACGGTACATCTGGAGATGGCCGAATCTCCACGTCTACCAACTGCACTTCAACAGACGTAGGGGCAGAGCAGCGGCGTCAGGAGGCGATTCAGGCAGAGAGAGACCGCCAGAATGCAGAGGCGTGGGCCAATGTCGGTAACGGCATCAGTGACTTAATCCTCAGGCACCAAGTGAAGAAGGGTGTCGAAAAGTACTGCAACCAGCATCAAGGCGAACCCTGGACTTGGCAGGTGAATGGGCAAGCGTTATCTGGAACTTGCCCCGGACAACTATCCTCCGATGTCGCCAGAAGGTTTTACCTGCAAGCCGTGAAGGCGGAGTTTGCCAAGGTGGGAGTCGCTGGCTACGCCAAGTTTGACGGCGACGTTCTCACAATCCACAGCGAACGGGCAAGCCTGATGAGGTTTCATGCCGCAATCAACGATGAAAATCGTCTGGCCCGCTTTCGCACAATGAACGTGAAGACCTACATCTACACAAACGACGCCGACCAGACTTTCAAGTTCGACGTTGCCAACAATCGGGAACTGACTGCAAGTGCGACAGCAGCAGCGGGTACGCCTCAGAGTGTTACGCAGCAAAAGCAAGACCAGCAGGCAATCGAAAAGCAAATCCATCCCCAGACCGTGAAAGACATTCAAGCTGGAGCAGCAGGTAACCCTCAAAGCGTTGCCGCTCCCACGACGGCGACTCCAGCAGCAACGGTCCCACCAGCCTCACCGCCGAACTGAGAAACTCTATGGAGTGTGCCGAGAATAATACCGCTGCTGGAGAGTCGCTCTCAGAACTAAAGTCGCTGAAGGGCAAAGCTCTGGAATTTCTCTGCAAGAGCGGTCACGAAGGCAGGGACGCCGCCCGTGGAAAACAAGTGCTGATGCTCCGAGCTTACTTGGGGCACGGCCACTGTCTATCAGTTGACTGCCCAATCTGCATCTCAGTAGTAGGAAGCGGGCTGAGGATTCTTGCATGGGCACAGAATCAAGCGTTTGGCTGTGGAGTGTTCCGCCCCTCATCTGAGGTACAAGAGCAACGGATGAAACACAGTGCCGACTGGACTGGATACATGGTCAAGGGAGAATCCCAAAAGGACTTCAAGGGATTACCTCCGTGGTTGCAGGAAGCCATCATTAAGGACATTCAGGACAGTATCGCACCGCCTAAACCGCAACCGCAAAACGTCGGCCTTGAAGCAGACCTCATTGACAAGAAGCAAGCGTGACGTAGGTCTGAACAAGCCTCTCCAGCCGTTGTTTCACTTCTCCATGTCGCCCAGAATCACTTCTACTATTGCGTCCACTTCCGCAGTTGTAAGGCTTTCAACCTCTGGGTCTGGCTTCCCGTAGAAATAGGACTCGACGCCCTCATCAATAGCGTTCGCTAATTTCTTCGATTGCAATACTTGTTCTTTGATCTTCTCTTTCTTCTTTTGATCCATCTGCCCTTTTAACGGCTCTGGTTTCGGACAAGGCTCGATTATTCCCCAAGGGGCTTCGAATTCCTGACCCTCTTGAGGTCCAGTGAGCAATTTTACAGTTGCGTGAGTGCTACCGCTGATAGTGATTATTTTGGCTTGCTGTCTAGCAGTGTCGGGGCCGACTGCATACCAAACCACATCTCCAACGTTTCCCTTGTCCATCGGCAACTTTTCTCCTAGCAAGACACGCAACATTACTACGGAGTTCGGAGTTCTAGGGGACCATTTTATTGCTGTTACGAAATCAGAACAGCGCTTCAGGTGAGCTTGTCGAAGAAGTTCTGCATCGTTGCTCGGTGAGTTCCACAATTCGTCGCTTGTTACGAGTAAACAGGTGAAATCGGTCTTGCTATATGACCGTCACGGATCCTCAACGGAAATTCAGGTTAGCGAGCAGGAGGCCACATTGTTGATGAAGCTCATTTGTCAGCAGAACCCATGGGCGGTGGCCGGATTTGACAAACACTCAGTTCGGTTACTCGATAAGGTTCTGCGACTTTTCTCAGCATCGCCGGCCTCGGTCCAACGAACCTTCGGCACGGTTCCTAGGTACGATTCGTCCGAACAATGGCGGCTCTAAACTCCTTGCATTAACTCGCTGATCGTGAACTCAAAACTCTTGGCAAGAATGTCGAGCGTGTTCAAGCACGGCTCCTGAGTTCCCTGCTCCATCGCGTGTAAGAACCCCTTCGCCAAGCCTGAGTGTTCTGACAGATAGACGAACGTCCAGCCGTGTTCTTTCCGTAGTGTCCCAAGCCTCTTCCCGAACCGAACATTGAGCGCAGTTTTCCCTTTTGACATGCGGGGATGATTGCAGGTATTATCTTGGGCGTGTTCCGCTATAGAGGAACGTCGATTTTGAGACCGTGCTTGTGAGGGGGGATGTAAGCATCCTGTGCGGTCAGGATTGCGCCAAGCACGGTCTCCTTCCCCCCCAGGATGGATTCACCCCATGCGTCATAAAGGCGTCGAATACCCGGAGTTGAAAGGGAAAACAGTTAGACGGGTGTGGTTCAAAGACGACGATGAGTTCACCGCACTCTTCTTGGAGTTTGAGGATAACACTCGTGCCAGATTCGATCTGAGAGCCGCCGTTACGTTTGAAAGATTGCCTGAGATGTGTGCCATCGCGCCGAATGGCGATCTTACAGACTGGAACGATCTGAGAGCACAACGCCTCGCTCCACACGAATCCTGAAAGGAAATCGCATGGCGTCGAAGAGGAAAAAACCAATCGAACGTCATCCATACTGCCGGGGCAGGAAATGCCGCTCCTGCACGTGGGACAGCCTGCACATCACCGTGGATGGACCGCATCCCCGATACACCAAGGGTCATCGTGGTTTCTATAACGGCGACATCGACGCTGTCATCGACGACTTCTTGACCGTGCTCAAAGGCCAATCACGACGGCTGTTGCGCGATTGCGCTGCCCAGACTCCTGCGCTCAAACAGTTCAACCTCAAATTCGCTTAGGAGAGTTGTATGGCGAAGGATTGGAATTCAAGCTATCCGGGCGACGAAGTTGTCTGGAAATCCATCAATGCGGTTCTACAAGAAGCCTGTGAGCAGAAGGGCACGACACTGGATAAAGTGTATAAGGAAATTTCCCGCAAGGAACCGCCCGGACATTTGCGTAGGGTCATAGGAATCAATCTCAGAACCGCACGCGAGATGGTTGGACTGACCCGTGAACAGGTCAGCAAGAGATCGAAGGTTCCGGTTCGCAGAATCATCCTGATCGAACAGGCGCGAACTGACGCCGAGTTCCTCGAATGGGTCAGGATCGCCTATGCGCTCGGAATTAAACCGTCGAAGTTGGCAGAGGCTCAGGAAGAGATTGAGAAGAATTTAAGTCAGAGGAAGACTGGATCTGATTCTTAGGATCGTTCGCGACTGCTTTTTTGGCGAAGAACATTGTCTCTTGGCAGCCAAAATGAATTCTCAACCGGGCGGAGCGAAGCCAGTGTCGCTCGAAAGAAAAAGCGGAGTGCTCAAGGCACTCCGCCGAAGCCCAAGATCGTCTAAGCGGTCGGCTTTCTTGCTCGTTCCGGCTTCACCTTTGGCTTCTTCTCGCGCTTAGCAACGATTTCCGCAGTCACGGCCTTCTGTAGCTTCTCCGTGTCTACGCGATAGCGTTTAGCAGCGTCCATGAGAATGTCGGCGCGGCTGACGGTGGATCGCTGGTAAGCCGAATCCAGAAGGCTGATTTCCAGAAGCAGCTTGCAAAGCTCGGCCTCGTCGTAGGTGCCTACTTGTTTGGCCAGAAGCTCCTGCGAGGACGCAGAGTCCTTTTTCGCCTCTACCTTGTGCCGCTTCGCCAGAGCCGGAACTTGGCTGTAGGAGAGATGGCCGATCAGGTAATGTGCGACCGCCAACAAGTCAGCCTTCTTTAATGGAGCCGATACGCGTTGGAGGATCGTAGCCAAGATACGATGGCGAGTCGTAATGGCCAGTTTCTCCTTTTCGATGCGCTTCCGTTCCTCGGCCCGCTCCCGCTCGACTTGCTGCGGAGAAGGCGTGTTGGGATGATGGATGCGGCAAGCTGGATCGGCACAAACCTTGACGACCTGTCCGCGCTTGCCGCCGTCCATGACAATTGCCTCGGTCATCTTGTCACAGGGTTTCTGAACGGCTGATAGTTTGGCGCTTGCGCCGTTCGCCTTCCTGATCTCCAATTCCACGTACTGATTCCGTCCCAAGGGAGCGCCTTCGCGGGAATTCCATGCCGCCGAAATCTGGATTAGCTGCGGCTTGGTTTCCAGAGTCTTTCTCACGGAAGCGTCGATCTTGGCCCGGAAACAGTCGGGCGAAGTGCATGAATCTTTACGCACGTCGGGAAAGAGTAGTTTGTTGTATCCGGTTCGCTTCGGGCAGTTGGCGCACGAACCTGCTTCGGGGACGAGCGTCTCATCCTGCTTGTCAAACGGGGCGGACGCCAGTTGTAGCAAGATGTTCGATTCAATCCACGCTGCCAATAATGCGGAGTCTACTATTATGCAGACTCCGCACCATGGAATGCTGGGCTGGCGTCACGGGATGGCTCCTTTACTTCGCATAATCGTGGGAGCCTTCAGCAAAGCGATGAGCTTGTCCGTGGCCTTGAATCGGCCGGTGCGCAGCTTTGGGGCAATCGCAGCTTCGACGGTTTCCAGTTTCACGGTCGGGTCAGCGCGCGTGTAGACCTCCGTCGTCTGCACGCTGGAATGGCCAAGCCAAAGGGAGACCTTCCGCAGGTCTTTGGTGGCTTGGAGGATTGTCATCGCGCAGGTGTGCCGCAGGACGTGTGGTGACACTCGCTTCGATGAGAGCGAAGCGCAACGCTTTTCGGCCGTACGGACGTGCTTCCTGAGGATGTATTCAAACCCGGCACGAGTCATATATCCGTCGCGGGCATTGAGAAATAGTTCTGGAACCAGAACCTCCCCTCTGACCGACAGCCAAGCGCGCACCGCCGACGCGGTCTCTTTCCAGAGCGGAATACAGCGCTCTCTCCGGCCCTTGCCGTGAATCAGCACGTTAGGCTCAGGATGGAGTCTAACGTCAATGACGCGAACGCCCACCAGTTCTGACACTCGCAATCCACCGGCGAAACAGAGGTGCAACATGGCGCGATCACGAATACCGACCCGGCGTGCTGGATCAGGAGCATCCAAAATGGATTGCATCTCCTGTGCCGTGAGGTGCCGGACGAGACGCACGTCTGTCTTCTTGGTGGGAATCGACAGAATGCAGCGAATCTGTTCGAGGGCGGACGGCAGCCGATACTCGATGTACCGCATGAACGACTTGATCGCTGCGAGCCGGATGTTTCTGGAGCC
>Ga0209656_10001213_pt1 | contig 16854 bp, 11 predicted proteins | sample BogFormECP12_OM2_FD_188239 | JGI IMG/M metagenome (GOLD analysis project Ga0209656, IMG submission 188239) | Bog forest soil microbial communities from Calvert Island, British Columbia, Canada - ECP12_OM2 (SPAdes) (version 2) | ecosystem: Environmental > Aquatic > Freshwater > Wetlands > Bog ... | reverse complement strand
CCTGGAAATGCCGGCGACTTGTAATCGGCACTGGCACTGGGGCGTTGCCAGTCATGGAAGAAGTGAAGCGCGAAGCTCAGCAGCGCAAGATCGACTTGGCTATTCTGCCTACGGCCGAAGCGATCAAAACGTTGCAGGAGAACTTTGCTGAGACCAACGCCATCCTGCACGTGACATGTTAGGAATTAGCGGGCGACGCTCAACGATTTGGGGATTTTGGATAGCGATCAAAATCGGATAGAGAAGGCTCGGAACGAATTTGAGGAAGCGCTAAGAACCTACCGTGAGCTGGCGCACAAAGAGCCGGACATCTATCTGCGTTACGTGGCGATAACGCTCAACAATCTGGGGATCCTTGAGGGTACCCCGAACCGGCTGTAGGAGGCGCTGAAAATCTACCGCGAGCTGGCGCAGAAAGAGCGCGAGACCTATTTACCATAATTTCCTGCAATCCTTCTGGGCTCTGTAGTAATAAGTTTTTTGGCGGGCTATTTCATCTCCCGCCAGCAGGGGCGCGATTGGTGAGGCGATAGAGGCGGCGGGCGCCGGGCAGTTCGGAAGGCTTCATAAGGAGGCTCTCGATGACAGCAGCATTTGAGATGACATTAAGAACGCTTAGCTTAAACCGTCCCATATTATCTGAGTGAGGTGTCCTGGAGCAACTCCGAAAGGAAGGCTATTCGGTGAACGAAGAGGATAAGGCGCGCCTGTCACCCCTGATCCATGACCATATCAACACGCAGGGGCGGCATTCGTTCGCGATGCCAGAGGCGGTGGTGAAGGGGGAACTGCGACCGTTGCGCAACCCGGACGATGATCTAGACTAAACCAATGAGGGTAGACTCAACCGTAGCGCCGCGCGGCGAATGACGATGTTGGTTTCGCAATTACCTGAGAGCACACGCCATGAGCCTTGATTCCTCAAAGTTCAGTGATCCACGGGGTCTGAACTCATCAGAGGATGAGACCCGCACGCAGCGGTTTCTGACAACAATTTCTCGCGATCTGGGGATCTCATCTGAGATTGCAGCGAACGTACGCATCTCGGACACGGGTAATCTTCCATCCGTTTTCGCCGTGTCAGATTTCGCGACGGCCGCAGTCGCTGCCGCCGCAGCGGCCATCGCAGAATTCGTCGCCGCTAGGTTTGGATCGACGCCACAGGTGGTCGTGAGCCGGCGACTTTCGTCCTTGTGGTTTGGATGGTCCGTTCGGCCCGACGGTTGAGCGCCGCCGGCGGCCTGGGATCCCATCGCCGGAGACTACCAGAGAGCAGACGGGTGGATCCGATTGCACACCAACGCGCCTCACCATCGCGACGCGGCTCTATCCGTGCTCCGAGTCTCAGCCGACAAATCCAAGGTTTCGCGTGCGGTCGCCGATTGGGAAGAGAATGCGCTCGAGGCGGCGGTGGTTGAGAACAAGGGTTGCGCAGCTGCGATGCGTTCGATGGCCATGTGGACGACGCACGCGCAGGGAGAAAGAGTAGCCCGCGAACCGCTGATGGCCGCGGTAGCCACGGACGACATCGGGGACTCGAGCATACCATCCACGTCGCACCGCCCCCTACAGGGAATCCGTGTCCTCGATCTCACGCGCGTACTAGCCGGACCGGTGGCGACGCGCTTTCTGGCTGGCTTCGGGGCTGACGTGCTGCGTATCGACCCCCCGACGTGGGACGAGCCGGGCGTAGTTCCGGAGGTCACTTTAGGTAAGCGTTGTCCGCGACTTGATCTGCGCAGTTCCGCCGATCGAGCGATATGGTTGGAACTGCTGCGGCGGGCGGATGTTCTCGTCCACGGGTACCGAGCCGACGCGCTCGATAATCTGGATTTGGATGCTCGGACGCGTCGCGACATTCGCCCGGGTCTGGTGGATGTCTCGCTGAATGCCTATGGCTGGAGCGGTCCGTGGCGCAATCGACGAGGTTTCGACAGCCTCGTGCAGATGAGCGCAGGGATCGCCGACGCTGGAATGAGATTGCTTGGCAAGGATCGCCCTACGCCCCTGCCGGTTCAAGCATTGGACCACGCGACCGGATACCTCCTGGCGGCAGCCGTTGTTCGCGGTCTTACGCAGCGCATCGCCACCGGCCGGGGTTTCGAAGCGCGAGCGTCGCTGGCTCGCACGGCACAACTGTTGGTCAGCGAGCCCGCGGGGATAGTGACTGGAGATCTCGCGCCCGCTGCAGAGGACGATTGGTCGGAATTCATCGAAGCGACGGAGTTCGGGCCAGCCCGTCGACTGCGGTCCCCGCTGACGATCGGGGATATGCCGATGCATTGGGATCGACCGGCAGTGAAGCTGGGCAGTTCCGCGCCGGCGTGGTAGCAGTCAATCCATGGCGGAAAGCGAGTTCCTACCCCCTCCGTGGAGACGGGTCCTCGCTGGATCGCTCTTGCTTAACCCGGTTTTGCGTCCAATTGCTACTCAGGCCCCTGTTAAGAAGGGGGATCTTTTTAACGAGGATCGGAGCTGCAGATATGCCTTGTCACAGGCCAAGCTCTTGGATTTACTCCCCAGCAGGGCTTGTGTAGCCCCATCGATGATGAGCCGCAGCTCTTGCGGATTTAATGCGACTTTCGTTATTCAGGCCTTGAAGTGAGCAAACAGAGCAGAAGTGAGTAACAAACCGCTTCGCAGAAGCACTAGCTGGGGTCCGTGCACGAAACGGAAAGTATTCCGTTAACGGAATACTATCCGATATTCCGAGTTCCGGAATATCGGAAAATAAAGTACGGTAAGGAGCGAAATCTCCTCGTGGATGAAAGTGCGAGTCTTGGTCCGGCGCAAGGCGATCCTGCGCAACAAAAAGCGGGTCTTCCACTCTGAGGTTTTTCAACGAAGTACAAAGCCGTGCGGAACGCCCAAGACCACTGAAGTCGTGAAAAGTCACCCTTCTCGTACTACCAAAACGCTCTACAGCGCTCCTTAGCGTACGTAATTTTCCTTTTCTTGAGGTGTCCCCTATTAGAGCGGTCCAGGCCGAAAAACAGGACAACCTCAAATCCTTATTCGGAGGACTATCGAGTACTCCCTACTCCAAGCTTAGCGCAACTTTTCGTTCCATTGCTATTGGGAGTTCGGTAAGCCAACTCGGGTGCCGTTCCGGTCGACTGAGACTCTCTCTACAAACTAACGGTGATTCCATCCTCTAAAAACAGAGCCATAGCCGAATACTCAAAAGTGTCCGCGTCCGGATTGCCTTCCTCTGTTTGCTTGTCAATCGTGGTCATAGATCCCTCAATTGTTTTGTCATCAACGCTCAAAGTTAGGTAACCGTGATTCTTATCGTCGCACATAACAAGTTTAGCTCCGTTATTATCATCTACCGTTCCATTTTCCACCCCCTTATTGAAAGAATGCAAATGATAATATCCGCCGTGACCGGCTACAATAAACGGACTAGGAGCGTCTTTTATTATATCCCGCTCGATCCGCTGGTAATTATGCACGTGTGCTGTCAGCACAATATTCGGCATGCGTCGGGAATCGTTAATGGCGTGTTGGACGGCGTCTGCCATGCTAGGGCTGCCGCTATGGTGATCGTCAAACGAGTAGATGGGGTGATGCAAGCACACAATCAGCGACTTATCTTTTGGCGCGGTCGCAAATTCATTGGTAAGCCATTGCTGTTGCACAGAATCGATCGATCCATGTTCCGGAACGTTCGTGTACATGCCAACTATTGTAGTGTAAGGGCAGACAAGTGTGAAATAGACGTTCGGTAAAGAGAGTGTTACTCGCGGTGCATCTTGGGAAATTGGATCGACGTGAGGTGTTGCCGTCATGAAATAGGCGACCCATCCATCGAGCGACGTTTGGGACGAATCAATCGGATCACCGTCGTGATTTCCCGGGATAGCAATGATAGGCGCTTGATAGTGGTCATATGGTTCGTAAAACTGGTCATAGTACTTATTCAGTTCACCGTTGTAATAGATAACGTCGCCGAGGTGATAAAAAAAATTGGGACGCTCGTTTTCATTTTTGTTAAGATCTGATTTCATCGACTTTGCAACACTCATTTGATATTCAGGGTGTTTAATGCCACCTGTGTCGCCGACGACATGGAACACGAGTTTCCTGGCGTCTTTCGCAACTTTTCCAATACCAGGCACGGCCGTTTCCAAGTCATAATGGTACGGAGGTTCACCCAGGGGCGGCGGCAGGGGTTGGAAGCGCTGTGTTCGATGAGTTAGCGGAGAAAGAGGGTGAATACCAGTATGCGCCTGGGAACGCTTACGAGGGGGACGGGGCCGTACAGCCCCTTCTTGAATCACATTATGTTTCATAGAGAATTCTCTGGTCTCTGGGTGAGGGGCAACCGGGCATCGCCCACTTCTTACCTAGGCGAATTCCAGTGAAATAAGACTATATCAGCTTTGATTTTCAATCGTCGAGAATTAAATCGGGCCTGCCGGCATCTCCCGACTGCTCCAAGAGGACTGTTAGGCCTGCTGAAGTCGACCGGGTCGCCGCAATCACTGAATCGCATTCTTGAATGCCTGCAACATTTACCATATCTGCATCTTCCCGCTCCCGTCCGGCTACAGCGATTCAATATGGTGTCCGAGAAATTAAGTTAGGCTCACCTGAAAATCCGTACCTTCCCACCGGCGCTCGTTGGTCCAGTAGAATGTGAATTTCAGCGGCCCGGCGGTGGTATGATCCGTCGCGATATCCACGTAGTGGATGCCCATCGCCGTCGCCTTCGCCGGCGTATCGTTTGTAGTCGCCCAACCATCGGGAGACCAATGTAGCCGGAATAGGGCGGGAAGCGGAATCCTGAGCTTCTTGCCCCGGGGGATGGCTTGAATCTGCCGGTCGAAGTTCCAGACTTCCAGCGGACTGGCCGGGTGGGGCTTCAAATATCGATCCGCCACGATCTGAATCCGATCGAATACCTCGCCGTCAGAAATCGACCGCACCAGCTTGATGTATTCGGCGTGGGCCCAGGCGAGAGGAACGGCCGAGCCGGTGGGGCCTCCAAAAACGAGTTTCGGCGGCGATCCCAAATCGGGACGGTTCCAGAGCTGTTCGGCCAGCAATGCGCGTTTCCCGGCGAAATCTTCCATGGCTTTGACGTAAGCCGATACGTCACGGTCGGCAGCCAATTCGTAGTGTGCGCGCTCTCCGGTGAGCAGAGGCCAGGGGCGCCCGACTCCGACGCTGAGGAACGGGCCGCCATCGTCCTGCTGCCCATAACCATCTTGCGTATATCGGCGCCAGCAGGAGCCGCCGGGTAAGTCGTCCTTGATGGAAGAGTCCACCACTTTCAGCGTGTCTTCCATCAAGCTGTCACTCGCTGCGCGTATACCATACCTCACCAGTTCCAGGAAGCCGCCATCGACCACAATTCTGGCCGGAACCTGGATTCCACCCCTGTTTCCGATCGCGATCACGGCAGTATTCGGGTCCTCCGCCGCTGTCGGATTTCGGTTGCCGCTCTTCACGTAGGTCGGCAAAAGCCGGATGTAGTAGCGAGGGACGTCGGCGAGCAAGTTTCCCTGCGTTGTTACGGTCCAGGTTTCGAGATGGGACTCGAGAAAATCCGCATAATCCAAGAGAAATTCCGCCGTGGCATGATCCTGCGGCTTCAGATCGGCAAAATAGGCGGCACAGACGAGGGCGGCAATGTTCGAGGCAAGCGTGGAAGGAGAATATCCTTCGTTCTCCTCCCACCGTTCCTCGCCGGTCATGGGTCCGTTTGCAATCAGTGCTCCAGCCGCCGCCAGCACCATCGGCCGAGGGTCGAACAGTTGGAGCGCTCCTGCCAGGCGCAGCCTGTAGGCGAGCATGATGGGGAATGAATATTCATCCAGCTGTTTGCCCGTCCAGTGAGGCTTTCCGTTGATATAGAAATTCTGAGGGAATGAACCGTCGGGCGATTGCGAAGCGGCCAGGTACATCAACCCGCGCAAGGGGAGATCCGTCTCGCCTGTTGCGAGCAAGGCGGTGGCGCTTTGGCACATATCCCGGGGCCAGACGAGGTGTTTCACCGCAGAATCGAAGGTCCATGTCGGCAGCCTCTTGTGCCCAATAATATCCTGCCAGCCATCGTTGACGCCGACAAAACCGCAGCCGGTCATTTTGAAGCCGCAGTCCGCCCCGAGCGCCAGCCACGTATTGCCTCGATGTGCCGTGAGCATGTCCCCTTGGGCGAGGATAATCGCGGCACCTGTGGCCGCGTCGTATTCGCCAACCGTGCCGCTGTTGGCCTGGCTGACATAGATCTGCGCACGGGCGCTTCTGGGCATGGCCCAAAGCGCGGCGATGCCGACAAGGAGTGTACAGAGGGCGCGACGCAGCGACATCGAATCGGATGTGACGATTGTTTTCATGGTTTTGTTCCAGGGAAAGAGATAACTCAGAGCCGAGTTTCCGGAGTCGATTGAGCCGACTTCTTTTCCTGCGTCGTCAATCCGACACTCAGCGCAGGCTTGTTGATGTCAAATCAGTGTTAGAGCAGTCAATTTCCGGTTTGTTAAAAAAGCGTAACTTTCGTTGAAACCTTAATTCCGAAGGTCTGGGCTTGGAGTTGGTTGGCTCAGACTGCCATCGCGTACGGTCTTGAATTCCTTAGAGGCCGCATCGAGCAGGTCCCAATTATCCGACAATGCTTTAACGCGCCGCCACCATTTTCACCCGATCTTAACTGCCGGAGGCAATTTTTAGCTGAATCATCAGTCTGTGTGTGTTTTACCAGGGGGGTCTGGAGGCTGCAGCTGATGGTCAACGGTAGGGCCACCCGGTTTGTCGTTACACTTCCCCACTGGAGCTTCCTGATGAACGGAGAACTCCCCGGGAATCTCCTGCTCTCCTAAGCGGGCCGCTCCCGCATTCGCTAGGCAGCAAATGCGACCAGGTCGAGGAAAACCGGCTGCGGTTAGCTATTTCTCATTAATGTGGTCCAGCCCGGATATTTCTCGGTCTGTTCTCAATTAATGTGGTTTCATTCTCATCTAATGTGGTTTTGAGTGGCCCGTTATTCTCAACTAAAGTGGTTTGGAAACAGCGGATATTATCGGTCAGAACCGTTTATGTTCTCAGGTCGCTACAGGTAGGTAACGCTTATAGGCTGTAGAGCGATTTCTAGGACGACGAGCACGATTTGCAGAAACAAATTTTAATTGAAACGTTATCGCTGTTTTAGTATAAAGGGAGCAGAAGGAGATAAATTGCCTTGTTTCTGGGATGTCGGATCCAGGAGGAGATATACTGACGCGGAGTTATCTTTACCAGCGTCGAGTTTAACCTGGATGGACATCATACCATAAAAACCTTAGTTCCCACAGGACAGAAGTCCGGAATGAATCAAAACCGCGTTCTATGGATAGGTGCAAAATCTGCCGCTGGCGAAAGTGGTGTCTATTCCTCCTGGTAGGAGGCTTTTTATTTGTGGTGCTGCGTCGGCTCTTTGAACGGGGCGATTCGACGGGGCGCCGCTCGTTCGCTTCGAGGCTGCTGGAAAGAGTGTTTGAAGCTGTGAACCGTTACGTTCCCTGGTATAAATTGCCAACGCCGCTGGGAGCCCTAAATCTCATCGCGTTTCGCGATGTCCTCCGCGAGAAAAACCTGTGCGATACCTCGCCTCCTGGCAGGAAACCGCCATCGAATATCAAATGCGATCCACGCTCTCTGTATGCACGGCGCTCTGACGGAACTTGTAACGACCTTGATCACCCCGAAATGGGCGCGGCGGACCAACGATTTGGGCGCAATGTGCCGCGGGAATATACCTTTCCTGAAAAGGAACCTGCTCTTCTGACACCTAGCCCGCGAATTGTGAGCGAGCGTCTATTGGCACGGGAAAGTTTCGTGCCTGCGCAGTCGCTGAACCTTCTTGCGGCTGCGTGGATTCAGTTCCAGACGCACGACTGGTTTGCACATCATCGCGCACCCACCGTGGGGGAGAATGATTTTCAGATACCGCTGGACCCTGATGACAAATGGGTCGGTGGTTCACCGATGCGTATCCCAAAAACACCTGCAGATCCGACGCGCCAACCGGAAGAATCGGAAACGCCTCCGACCTATCTTAACGAAGAATCGCATTGGTGGGACGGCTCGCAGATCTATGGAGATGACCCGGAGACGACTGCTTCACTCAGGGACCTAGGTAAACTGAAGGTCGAGGGCAAAGATCATTTGCTGCCGATCGATCCGCATACGGGGATGCCGAGGACGGGGTTCACGCAGAACTGGTGGATTGGTCTGGCTCTACTTCACACCCTGTTTTCAAGGGAGCACAATGCCATCTACGACGAATTGTCGCGCTCTTATCCGTACTGGTCGCAGGACCAGCTCTTTGACACGGCAAGGTTGATCAACGTCGCGTTAATGGCAAAAATCCACACCGTCGAATGGACGCCCGCCATCCTTGCGCATCCGACAACGAAACTTGCATTAAATGCGAACTGGTGGGGATTGGCGGGTGAGGGTATTTATAAGACGTTCGGCCGGATCAACGCTAGTGAACTTATCAGCGGGATTCCGGGTTCCGCGAAAGCGCTTTCTGGCGTCCCTTATGCCCTAACGGAAGAGTTCGTCGCCGTTTACCGGCTGCATCCGCTGATCCCTGAAAAACTGAAATTCTTCCGTGCGACAGACGGATCGGAAAGCAAAGAGCTTCCCTTTACGGATGTGGTGTTTGAAAAGGCGCAGACGCTCCTGGATGACGGGACGACGATGGGAGATATTTTCTACTCGTTTGGGATATCCCACCCGGGAGCGATCACTCTTCACAACTATCCCAGCTTCCTGCGGCAGCTGCCGATGAAGAACGAGAAAGGCGAGTACGTGAAGGATTCGGCAGGTAATCAGATTTATATGGATCTGGCATCCGTGGAAATTACGCGAGATCGCGAACGCGGCGTCCCACGTTATAACGAATTTCTTCGTCTCGTGCACAAAAAACCGGTGACAACGTTTGAGGAGATCACTTCCAACCGGGTCTGGGCCCAGCAACTGAGGGAAGTCTACGGCGGAGATGTAAACCGGGTCGATCTGATGGTCGGCATGTTTGCGGAGGACCTGCCGGCGGGCTTCGGATTCAGCGACACGGCGTTTCGAATTTTTATTCTTATGGCGTCGCGTCGCCTCGAGAGCGATCGCTATTTTACGACCGATTACCGTCCCGAAATCTACACTCAGGAAGGACTGGACTGGATCACGAACAACACGATGAGAAGCGTGCTGTTGCGACACTACCCCGAACTGCGACCGGCGCTGCGGGAGGTAGAGAATGCCTTCGCGCCCTGGCGCGTAGTCGGCTGATCTGCGCGCTGACTTGACCTTCCGCGAGGAAAGCACGCGTTTGAATTAGAGTCCTAGAACAATACGCACGCGATGGCATCAATTCGGAATGCGTCTCTACTTGACACGGTGAAGTTTAATCTGCTTCACATCGTCCCCTATTTCCTTCGGGGTATCTTCACGAAGAATCGCTTCTGGAGTGTGCTGTTTGACACCGTTCATCCGGATCCGCTCGCAGTGAAGTTTTGCCAGGCGCTTCGTGCCAAATATCGATCAGAATATATTTTTACATACCTGATCAGAAATAAAACTTTGCTGGTCTTCGACTATCAAGGGATCAAACAGGTGCTGGATAATTCGCCCTTCGTATACGCGGATCCAGATCTAAAACGAAGGGGTATGTCACACTTTCAGCCAAATGCGCTCACAATCTCGCGGGGTGAAGAGTGGAAAGACCGACGTCAATTCAACGAATCCGTGCTCGAATCGGGCAATAAGGTGCACGAGAACGCAGAGATTTTCTTAGATATCATTGTACTCGAAATTCGAGCCCTGCTTGAAGGAGATCGCAAATACCTCTGTTGGGAAGATTTTGACCGATTGTTTAAGCGGGTGACGCTACAGGTGATTTTCGGGAGATCGGCGCAAACGGACACGGAACTTACTGACCGCCTCGACAGGATGATGCGGGAGAGCAACCAGGTATTTTTGTTGGGTAAATCCAAGGAATTTGACGCCTTTTACGCAAGAATTCGGGCCTACTTTGCAAAACCGGAAGCCGGCAGCCTTATCGCCCGGTGCAGCCATGCACCTTCCAGTCCGGTGACACGCGAAGAGAACCAGGTGCCTCACTGGATGTTCGCGATGATGGAGACGCTAGCTACAAATACTTTACGCGCGCTTGCATTAGTCGTGGCTCACCCGCGAATAGAGGAGAAAGTTAGGCTCCAACTTGCGCGATTTACCGAGTTTTCGACCTCTGATATCGGTTCGTTACAATATCTTCGGGCTTGCCTGCAGGACGCGATGCGGCTTTGGCCGACGACGGCAATGCTCGCGCGCTTGATGCTGGCGGATGACCAGCTCGCCGGCGTGACCGTTCAAGAGAAAACGCAGGTGGTCATCCTGAATAATTTTCTGCATCGCGATTCCGAGACTCAACCGTTCGCTGATCGTTTCGCACCCGAACAATGGCTGGAGACAGAGACAAATTATCATTTTAATCACCTTAGTAACGGACGACAGGTATGCGCCGGAAAATATCTTGCACTCTTTCTCGGAACAGCGGTGCTCGCCGAATTTCTGCGAACGGGTCGGTACAAATTGCTCCGGCCGGTGCTGGATCCGTCGAAACCGCTTCCGCATGCTTTCAACGAATTTCGGATCAGGCTCGAACGGATTCCCGGCTATTAAGGCGTATGCGACATGCGGCATCAAGGGGAGGAAATGAGTCCGCTGGACACGATGAGAATGGATCGTCGGGATACTATTCATAACTTGCCTGAAATTGAGGTGGAAAATGGCCGGAGACATCATTTTTGAACCATTGACGATCGGGAAACATTTTCACGCGAAAAACCGGATCTTTCGATCCAGTATTTCGGGGCGCTTTGATAACTACGATGGGTCCGGTACGCAGGCCCGGATCAATTGGGAAGAGAAGTTCGCCCGGGGAGGCGTCGGCGCGATTATCACTTCATTTGTCCCTGTCAGCGTCAGGGGCCGAATTCTACCGAATTATGCGACGATTCATTCCGATGACCGAATCGATTTCTGGCAGCGAGTTGTCAAGAAGGTCCACGAATATGACTGCCGCTTCATCATTCAGATAAGCCATTCCGGACGCCAGCGCGACAACGGCGGAGTAGAAAATGTTGACAACAAGGCTTTGAGCTCGACGAGCAAGTACGAGCCGCTTCACGGGTTCCCCTGCCAGGCGATGACGCTCGAAGAAGTCGAGGAAACGATCCAGCATTTCGCAGATGCGGCGCGGCGAGTTCGTGCGGCCGGTGCAGACGGCGTCGAAACACATAGTGCGAATGGCTACCTTTTTACCCAATTTTTGAGTTCCGGGATTAACGATCGGACGGATAAGTATGGCGGTTCGTTACCGAATCGTGCCAGATTTCTCATGGAAGTTATCAAGGGCATCCGTCAGCAGGTTGGCGACGACTTCCATTTCCAAATGAAGATTAGCGCCGTTGAACGTAATAATGCGGTGCTGTTCTGGGAGAAACCGGGGAACACCTTAGAAGAGTCGATCCAAATCTGTCGGTGGACGCATCATCCGGTCGAATGGGCGAGGGCGGCGAAAGAGGATGAGAACGCATGGAGCCGAGTAAAGGGTCCCGATGCATTCCATGTCTCGACTGGCAGCAGTTTTCCGCATCCGCTCAATCCGCCCGGCGATTTCCCCGTAGAAGTCCTTGCCAGGACGTATCAAACGGTCATCTCAAGCGGTACAGCCACGTTGCGGAATTTCCTTCTGTTCCGGCAACCTATAACCGCCTGGCTATTCAGAGCGCTCTGGCTCAGGATCCAGAAGCAGGTGAAGGGATATCCACTCAGAGTCCCAAAGGCGAACCAGCCGTTCTTGACTCGTAATTTGAAGCCGGCCGGTTTTCAGAAATTGTTAGATGTCTACCAGGGAGTGAGCTTAGCTGATGCCCGGCAAATTAGACAGTCATTGGCGGAGCAGACGAGAACGTTTGACTTAGGGCAACCACCACCTGTGATCTGCACCGGCGGGTTTCAGCAGGCTTCCTATATCCGGAAGGCGATTTCCGATGGTTACTGTGACGCGGTTTCGATGGCGCGTCCGCTCATTGCGAATAACGATCTGCCGGAAATATTGAAGAGCGGCGCGGATTTACCGAAGAATCCATGCACATATTGCAATAAATGCCTCTTACACGATCCCGAGGACCCGCTTGGATGCTATAATCAGGATAGATTCGAAAGTTATCAGGAGTTGCTCGACAATGTAATGTCGGTCTTCCGCCCGACTTTCGTTCAGCCGACTGGCGACGCTAAGCGGTTCTAATGCCTGCACGTTAAAGAATTTGCGAGCCTATTGAGCAAAATGAATCGAATTCTGGCCATCGTACTGAGTTTGATAGTGATCGTGATCGTATCGGTCGGACTCTATCTGTGGAGCATCTCCAATGTCCCGGTCGACTACTCCGATATCGGCGAGCATTTTAAATATGGCTCTATAGGGAGCGAACCGGTGTCCGGCGTCCCCTACTGGATATGGAAAGTGCTTCCGGAGATGTTTCCGGAAAAATTGCCGGGGAAAGGCTATGCCTCGCTGGGTTTTCTAGTTGAGCCGGGCAAGGAGACGCCGATTGGGTTCTCAGAGCGGACAGTGTACATTAAGCGTGTAGGCCTCAATTGCGCCGTGTGCCATGCCGGGACTTACCGGGCCTCGCCCGATAGTGAACCGGTCCTCGTTCTGGGAATGCCTGCCGATCATCTGGACCTGCAGGGCTATATCGACTTCCTTACAAAGTGCGCCTTGGATTCGAGATTCTCGCCCGAATACATCATGCCTGCGATCAAGAGTATCGGCGGGAGATTGAACCCATTCGAAGAATTTATCTACGAAAATATTGCGATCTACAGGACGCGAGATGCTCTGATCAAGCAAGGAAATCAGCTCGCGCTGCTGATGACGAATCGGTGGGGACCGGGACGGGTAGACACTTTTAATCCCTACAAAGCGTTAAAGTTCGATTTTCCAATGGATAAGTTGCCGCCCGAAGAGCTTATCGGTGCGACCGACCTTCCTTCGATATGGAACCAGGCGCCGCGGCAAGGAATGCAGCTCCATTGGGATGGCGATAATACATCGGTGGAGGAGAGAAACAAAAGTGCTGCGTTAGGTGCGGGCGTCACGCCGACTACGATCGATTTGCCTCGGATTGGGCGCATCGAGAAATGGCTGCTCAACTTGCCAGCGCCCAAATACCCATTCCCAATTAACGAGGCGTTAGTTACCGCCGGCAAACAGATCTATATGCAGTCCTGTGCAGATTGCCATGCTTTCGGCAGTGCGAAAGTTGGGAAGGTGACGCCGATCGACGAAATCGGAACAGATCCCCATCGCCTGGACTCCTACACATACGAATGCCTTTCCAATCAGAATACGCTGTACGCCGGGTATCCGTGGCGTTTTCAGCATTTTTGGAAGACGAACGGCTATGCGAATCAACCTCTGGATGGGATCTGGCTCCGTGGCCCGTACCTGCACAATGGATCAGTGCCGACACTTAGAGATCTGCTTGAACCGGTAGAAAGAAGACCCGCAAAATTCTATCGAGGATACGATGTGTACGATCAAAAGAATGTCGGCTTTTACTCGAATGTTCCCGAAGAGAAAGGGCATCAGTACTTTTTGTTTGATACGGCTATTCCGGGTAACTCCAACCGAGGTCACCTTTACGGCGTTGATCTGTCGCCGGAGCAAAAAGACGCGTTGGTGGAGTATATGAAAACTCTTTAGAAGGACAAGGCTGAGATTTATGGATGCTCCACTGGTTTCAAAGGACGCGACCTCGCGCCACAAAAACGTATGGGCCGCGTGGTTCGGACGAACGATCTTACTCGGAGCCGTAGTGAACATGTTCTTTGTCATTGCATGCTTCTTTCTACCCAGGCAGATGTGTGACCTGCTGCACATGAAGCAGCTGGATCCGATCATCTGGGTACGCACTTCAGGGATGCTGTTGTTTATTATCAGCGTCTTTTATATCCAGGGGGCAATCGACCCGTTTCGCTATCGAGCCACCAAGGAGGATTGCAACTATGACGGCAGAGACTAGACGCAGGTTAACAAGGATTGCCGTGATCGTTATTGCGGTATGCCTCGTGCTCGCAGCCGTGCTCGGGTTCGGCGTGTGGTATTACCTTTTTCGCGAGGACGAACCGGTTTTTAGTTCGGACGAGGATCACTTCAAATATGCCTCGATCGGAACGGAGAACCAGGATGGTATTCCGTATTGGGTCTGGCTTGTATTACCGCGGTTATTTCCGGAAAAGCTGCCTGGCGCCGGCGGGTATACCTCACTTGGTCTGACGTGGGAGGAAGGTAAGGAGATGCCGGTCGGCTTCACGAAAAAGACGATTGGGTTCGAGCGCGTGGGCATCAATTGCGCCTCGTGCCACAGCGCAACGTACCGGACCGGACCCAAGGACGCCCCAACGATTGTACTCACCGGACCGTCAAACAAGTTCGATAGCCAGGCTTACTTGCGGTTTCTATATGCGTGTGCCAGTGATCCGAGGTTTAATGCCGATACGATCCTGACCGAAATCGATTATAATCATAGATTTTCTCCAGTGGAGGGTGTCTTGTATCGTTATCTTATTATTCCGCAGACAAAGAGGGCGCTACTGCAGCAAAAGAAAATGTTTGCGTGGATGGACTCCCGACCGCGTTGGGGGCCCGGCAGGATCGATCCGTTTAACCCGGTGAAGTTTCGGGTCTTACAAATTCCGGTCGACAATACGATCGGGAATTCCGACATGATGCCGATCTGGAATCGGCAGGCGCATGAGGGTCAGGCTTTGCACTGGGACGGTTTGGAAACTTCATTAGTGGAGACGATACGAACGGGCGCTATCGGCGACGGCGCGACCAAGAGCTCAATCAATATTCAGGGATTGGAGCGAGTGGAAAAATTCATCCGCAGTCAACCGCCGCCTGCATATCCATTCGGTGTTAATCGGGAACTTGCGGCGCTCGGTCAGCAGATTTATACGCAGCAGAATTGCAACAGTTGCCACGCCCCCGACGGTAAACGTACCGGCACGGTGATCCCTGTTAGCGAGTCCGGTCTTCAAACGGACCGGCACCGTCTGGACATGTGGACGAAGGAGGCCGCCGATAAGTACAACAGTTTTGCGACGGGATACCCGTGGGCGTTCCATGATTTGCGCAAGGTTGTGCCGGAGGGGTATCAATCTGTTCTGTTGGATGGTCTCTGGCTGCGGGCGCCCTACCTTCATAACGGCTCGGTGCCTACCTTGACTTCCCTACTGACTCCACCGCACGCCAGGCCTAAAAAATTCTTTCGCGGTTATGATGTGTATGACCAGACGAATGTCGGATTTGTGTCGACCGGTCCGGAGGCCGAGCGGGTAGGCTTCGAGTACAACACGGACGAACCAGGCAATTCGAACCAGGGTCACACTTACGGGACGGATCTCCCCGAGGACCAAAAGCGCGCGCTGATGGAATATCTCAAAACGTTGTGAGAGCTTGCGATTTAGAGACCTTTATTCGTGGACGTTTTGCACGGAAAACTGCACCTGATGGTCATGCCGCCATTTCTTCTCGCGAGCGCGAAGGTAGCGTAGGCATTCTGCCTGCGTCGCCCTGCGCACGGACGGACCGCCAACGGCCGTAGCTGCCACAAACGCCGCTCCAATTCTCTCAAGATCGCCACTGAGATATTAGAAAAGCTATGAGTGAAATCCCACCAGTACCCCCGATGGGGATCAACATGGCGTTCATTAGTGGATTGATTGGCAGTGGCGCAAGCACTCCTTCGCCAATGCGCCGGAGCTGCTGAACGATTTCCGTATTTCGTCGACTGCAGGATTCGAGATAATCGCAGATCCTGTGGAAAGTTCGCTGGTGGAAACCATCCGAACTGGGTGACGGTGCGACAAAGGATTCACTGAACATCAAAGGGCTTGAGCGGGTCGAATTCATATCGGAACGGCCGCCACCTGAGGTGAGCTCGCCGGTGCATTGATCACATTGAAACTTCGAACGAAACTCCTATTACCCAATTGGGTAATTGATGGGCGCATTCATCCCGACTATATATGTTAACCTTAGCCTCTTCTCTAAGCGGAGTCGATCCACGCCCTTGACGAGAAATTTTCACTCCCACCGACACATCTCCCGCCCCTGATCCGCCGAAACGGTTAATACTGGCTCTTTCTTTCCCCGAATCTCCAGCCAAGCTCAATCCACATGCCTGATTCTATTCATTCGCCGCTTGATCGCGTTCCCGCTCCGTTCGATCCCAAGGATCTGAGGAAATCTACAATCGCTATCCCTTTGTGGAACGCGATCGAACAGGAACTCGCCCACACCGAGGGGTTTCTAAAGCAATTTCCCGAAGTGTTGAAAGATCACAACGCGGCGGTGTTTCACCGAAAGCAATTTCCGGGAGGGCTCGATGAGTCGCGTCGCATAGCACTTGAGCGACTGCGGGAGGCGGTCGCAGAACTCAAGGAAACCACCTCCCAGACAATTGATCCCTATGATCCCGCAACGCGGCTGCCTGAAGAAGTAAGTCTCGCAAAGTTGGACGGGCGTGTGATTCGAGAATTGCTCGCAATCGATCGTGGCGAAACGGAGTCCGCAATCGAACGAATCTGGCCATCACTCTTCGATGTGACGATCGACATTAACCTGGACTTCAAGCCGACTGCGGAGGAGATGCAACAACACCAGACCTCTGATTCGCGGATCGTAGCACAGGCCCGAATCAAGGAATTTATCGATCAAGCCAAGAAAGAAGTCGGAGTGATCGATGAGGATCAGTGTGTGGATGAGAAAGCCATGAAACTGATACCACA
>Ga0209656_10001211_pt1 | contig 16857 bp, 8 predicted proteins | sample BogFormECP12_OM2_FD_188239 | JGI IMG/M metagenome (GOLD analysis project Ga0209656, IMG submission 188239) | Bog forest soil microbial communities from Calvert Island, British Columbia, Canada - ECP12_OM2 (SPAdes) (version 2) | ecosystem: Environmental > Aquatic > Freshwater > Wetlands > Bog ... | reverse complement strand
GGTCCTCTAGCGGTTTCAGATTGATCGACATGCGCCCGCTGTTGAGCGTCGTATTCGTGCCATCGGCACCGATGAACGAGGAAAGGCTCTCGACGGCTGGGTCCGCGAGGATTACCTTAGCCAGCTCCTGCTGCTTTTCTGCCATTGCCGGAAACGAAATCGTTTCGGGAGCCTGAGAGATGCCCTGAATCACGCCGGTATCCTGGACCGGAAAGAACCCTTTGGGAATCACGATGTAGAGAAAGATGGTGAGAAGCAGAGTGCTGAGCGCCACCAGTAACGTAATCGTTTGATAGCGCAGTACGAACTTCAGAGTCCGCCCGTAAAAGGCGATCATGCTTTCGAAGACGCGCTCGGAGGCGCGGTAGATGCGTCCCTGCTGTTCCTTCGGCTCATGACGCAAAATGCGCGCCGACATCATCGGAGTGAGGGTCAGCGACACCACAGCGGAGATCACGATGGTGACCGCCAGGGTGACGGCAAACTCACGGAAGAGCCGGCCGACTACATCACCCATGAACAACAGCGGAATCAGCACGGCAATCAGCGAGACAGTCAACGACACGATGGTGAAGCCGATCTGTTCCGCTCCCTTGAGTGCTGCATCCATCGGCCTGTCGCCTTCCTCAATGAAGCGCGAGATGTTTTCAATCATTACGATGGCGTCGTCCACCACAAATCCGGTGGAGATGGTAAGTGCCATCAGCGAGAGGTTATCCAGGCTATAGCCGAGCGCGTACATCGCCGCGAAGGTTCCCACCAGCGATAGCGGCACGGCGACGCTTGGGATGATGGTGGCATAGAGACTGCGTAGAAACAAAAAAATCACCATCACCACCAGTCCGATCGTCAACAGCAATTCAAACTCAACGTCGGATACTGAGGCTTCGATCGCGGTAGTTAGATCGGTCAGCGTGGTGACTTGAATCGAGGCGGGAAGATTGGTTTCGAGCTGCGGCAACAGCTTCTTGATGCTCTTGACCACGCTGATCGTATTGGCACCAGGCTGGCGTTGGATATTCAGAATTACAGCAGGCGTCAGATTCATCCACGCCGCTTGTTTGTTATTCTCGACGCCATCGATTACCTCGGCCACATCTGTGAGCATGACCGGCGCGCCGTTGCGGTAAGCCACCACTACAGACCGGTAATCGTTGCTGCTGATGAGCTGGTCGTTGGAGTCGATCTGGTAGTCCTGTCGTGGTCCATCAAAATTGCCTTTCGCGGCGTTCACACTCGCCTGGGTCAGAGCGGTGCGCACATCCTCGAGATCGATGCCATAAGAGGAAAGCGCGGAAGGGTTAACGCGAATTCGCACCGCCGGCTTCTGGCCGCCGCTGATGCTCACCAGCCCGACTCCATTCAATTGTGAAAGCTTGGGAGCCAGCCGCGTGTCCACCAGGTCTTCCACCTGGGACAGCGGAATCGAACCCGAAGTAATCGCGAGCGTGAGCACCGGTGCATCGGCAGGATTCGTCTTGCTGTAGACCGGAGGTGTCGGAAGATTGGAAGGCAAGTAGCTTTGTGAAGCATTGATCGCCGACTGCACTTCTTCCTCAGCGACGTCGATGTTCAGGCTCAGATTGAACTGCAGCACGATGACCGATGTGCCTCCCGAACTGGTGGAAGTCATCTGGCTGAGTCCCTGCAGCTCGCCAAACTGCCGCTCCAGCGGCGCTGTCACCGTAGTCGCCATCACGTCCGGACTGGCGCCCGGATAAAACGTGAGGACTTGGATAGTCGGGTAATCGACTTCGGGAAGAGCCGACACTGGCAGCTGAGTATAGGCGACGATTCCAACCAGCAGGATTGCCGCCATCAGCAGCGCGGTCGCGACCGGCCGCATGATGAATGGACGGGACGGGCTCACGGGGCTTGACTCTCGCTCGAGGCAGCGGGCAGAGGCTGCTTGGAAACTACGATCTTCGAGTTATTCTGCAGCTTGTCAAAACTACTGTTGGCTACAACGTCTCCCGGGTTGATGCCGGTCACCGCCGTGTTGCCACCGTCGGCGACGCCGGGCTTGATGTTGCGAATCTGGGCCGTGTCATTCTGAATGACATAGACGAATGCAGTCTGGCCATTGTGCTGGATGGCAGAAGTCGGAATTAACGTGACACCCTGCAAAGTGTTTACCAGCAACCTCGCATTCACGAACTGGTTGGGGAAGAGGGCATCGTTTTTGTTGTCGAAGAGCGCCCGCATCTTAACCGTGCCAGTGGTGGTGTCGATTTGGTTGTCGAAGGTGAGGAGCTTGCCAGTGCCGAGCTTGGTCTGCTGCGCGCGATCGAAAGCATCCACGGTGAGCCGCTTTCCATGCTTCGTTTGCGCCTGCACCTGTGCGAGGCTGTCTTCCGCGATGGTAAAAATCACAGTGATCGGCTCCAACTGAGTGATCACGGCGAGCGTCGTGGTGCCACTCGCTTGGACGACGTTGCCCGGATCTACCAGCCTTAGTCCTATCCTCCCGTTGATTGGCGAGGTGATATGGCAAAAGGCCACTTGGACCTGCTCATACTGAACCGTGCCCTGATCATTTTTTACCGTACCTTCATCTTGCAGCACGATTTTTTCTTGATCATCGAGGGTCTGCTTCGGTATGCCGTTTCGAGCCCACGCGTCCCGGTAACGCTGCAGGTCCATCTGCGCTTGCGCGAGCACGTTGGTATCGCGCTCCAGTGCACCTTGAGCTTGCAGGAGTTGTGCCTCGAAGGGTCGAGGGTCGATTTCGATCAGGGGCTGGCCTTTGCGAACGAGTTGGCCTTCCTGGTAGTGAACCTGGGTCACGAGCCCCGTGACTTCGCTGGTAATCGAGTCGGTATAGACGGGAGTGACGGTACCAATCGCTTCCAGATAAACCCCAATATTGCCTTTTTGCGCGGTTGCGATGGTTATTGTGACTGGGCCGGTCGCGCCACGCCGGGAGGGTGCCGCTGCAGTTTTGCTATCATCGTGCTGCCGGAACACCAGCACCAGAATTACGGCCAGGACCAGCAGCATCAATGCCCAAACGAGCAGCCGTCGCCACAAGGGCTTATGCGAATTACTTGCAGGCGGCAACTGATGCTGCGGATCAATGGAGGAAGCAGGAGGTTTGGTTTCCATCCGAATTTTCTTGCGTTTCTCTATCTAGACTTGTGATCCCCGGTGACATCCACATCGAAAGCATACCTCTTCGCGCCACGTGTCGAAGCATATGAGTTGTGCCGGCCATTATAGAACCACCGCATAGAATCGGGCTTAGCTCGCGTCCAATTTCCGGTAGGTCACAAACACCTTATCGCGGACCACCTGTAAGCTAAGTGTGAGCGCCATCGACCACAGTTCCCCCACTCTCCGTGGCAGAGCCGACAATGCATCCACGGTTTGTTGCCTCCGGCTTGCGATTCGTTGCCGAGCACTTGGTACATCAGCTTACATCGGCCCTCTGATGGAAACACGTCCAGGGGTTCCGCAGCGTAAAAATCGGTAATGGAAGGTAAATGTTCGTAAGAACCGGAGTGCCATTTTTGATCAGGAGGCCCACGCAATAATGGCCACAGCTGAGCGTCAACCGTGGCCATTCTTAAATCGTGGCAAGCATCTCCGGGCGGAGATTGCTCGGGAACCGCGTCAAGCTAGTTCTGAGGTGGTGCGCTCGGTTGGCCGGAACCCCCGTCAGGCCCGCCCGAGTGACGATTTCCCATCCGCTGCTCGCGTTCGGCCTGCATCTCATCCCACTTCTTTTGCTGGGTCGAGTCCAAGAGCCCGCGAATCTGAGAGTCGGTCACCTGCCGGATGTCCATCATTTTAGCGCGCCGATCCTGCTGCGAAAGAGAAGTGTCTTGATGCAAACTTTCCATCTGGGACTTCTCGGATTGCAGAGCAGCCAGCACTTTAGGTTGCTGATCAGACGTGAGATTGAGTTTCTTGGTCAATCGCGCGGTGCGCTCGGCGGGATCCGGCTGACCATGATAACCATGATGTCGGCCACCGTTTTCCTGCGAGGGCGCCTGATCGTTGGACTGGTTATCTTGTGCGGACGCTAAAGGCGCGGCAATTGACAGGGCGCCGGCCGCAACTAGAACAAGCACATATTTCTTGAGCATGGAATCTCCTTTTTGCAAGCAATCGATCTGAATCTATAAACGGAATTATGCCCCCTTAGTTGCGCAAAAAAACGAGATTCCCAAATCTTTGCATAACTTTACGAAACATAACTTGGGCCCTGAGACCGACAAAATGCCACAAAATTTTACAGTGGCGGTCGGGCGTGGACGATATGATCCCAGCAAGATGGCAGCAAACGCCTCCGCAAAGTTATGACGATTTCTAGCCTTCATTTTTCAGTGCCCAAGGCTATGCGGCGGCCTCGCTACGTTCTGCCGTTTGTCTTCGTGCTTTATCTCGTAGAGCTAGGTCTGCCCGCGCTGTGGGGACAGGCTGCCGGACGAACTGCTGCTCCGCAAACCGCTACACCCTCCGCCGGAGGAAGAACGATTCGCGGTTTGGTGAAATCGGGAAATATGCCGATTCCGGGCGCTATAGTTTCCGCAGTGAATACGGTCTCAAAGGCACAAATCAATACATCGACGGATGTTGATGGAACCTATCGATTGGGGATTCCGGCCGATGGACGCTACACCGTCCAAGTGCAGATGTCGGCGTTTGCCACGAGTTCCCAGGAGGTTGTGCTGGATTCGGCCCATCAGAGCGTGCAAACAAACTTTGAACTGATCCTACTTTCGCGGGCAGGTGTGCACAACGAGCAACAACGTGCGAACGCCGGCGGGGCCGGACGCGGCTCTCAGAATCTCTCAGTGTTTCAGAACGCCATCGGGCAGGACGCTGCCGGGGGGTCCATGAGCGACGTTGTGCCAGCCGGTATGCCGGTTCCTGGAATCGCATCGGACAGTGCAACGGAATCGGTGGCAGTTTCCGGGAACACTTCGACTTCATTCAATACGATGAGCGCTGCCGAGATGCAGCAGCGCTTCAACGATGCGCGCCAACAGGGTGGGGGATTCGGCGGCGGGGGCGGATTCGGTGGTCCAGGAGGCGGAGGGTTTGGGGGTGGTGGCGGCGGAGGCGGTGCGATGGTTTTTGGACGGCGCGGCTTTGACAGCAACCGCCCGCACGGCTCCTTGTATTACGGCGTAGGCGATGCGGCGCTGAATGCCTCGCCATTTTCGATTACCGGACAGCCGACGGAAAAACCCGCCTACCTGCAGAACAGTTTCGGCGGTTCGGTTGGCGGGCCACTGAATATCCCCCACATTTACCACGGGGGCACCAAGACTTTTTATTTCATCAATTACAACGGCAAGCGCGGGGAAAATCCCTTCGACCAGTTTTCGACGGTGCCAACGCTGCTGGAGCGGCAGGGAAATTTCTCCCAGGCTGTATACACTGCGGGGGCGGAAGCAGGGCAACCGGTAAAGATTTTCATTCCCGGGACAAACACCGAATACACCAACAACACGATCCCACAAATCAATCCGGCAGCGCTGGGATTGTTGCAATATATTCCCTTGCCGAACCTTCCGGGCGAGTATCAAAATTTCCATTACGTCGCTTCCGCCAACAGTAACATCGACGATCTGAACATACGTTTGAATCACACATTCGGAGCAGCGCCCGTCCGCGGACGCCGTAGTGGAGGCCGCAACGCTCCGCGCAATAACCTTACGTTTGGCTTCCACTACCACGGATCGGGCACGACTTTGACCAATCCGTTCCCGAGCGTGGGTGGCAACACGTCGGTTCGCAGCTTTGATATTCCGATCTCGTACACGCGCAGCATCGGAAAGCTCACCAATATAGTCCGCGCGGATTTCAACCGGAGCCGGACGCGCACGCAGAATCTATACGCGTTCAGCAGCGACTTCACGGGTGCGTTGGGAATCACGGGAGTTTCGCAAAACCCGTTCGACTGGGGTCTGCCGAATCTTTCCTTTACAAATTCCGCCAGCCTTCAGGACACGACTCCGCAACTGAGTCGGCCTCAGACCTACACGTTCTCTGATAACGTTATCTGGAACCACGGCAAGCACACGGCGCGCTGGGGCGGCGACTACCGCCGTGTACAAGTAAACACGCAAACGGACGGCAATCCGCGGGGCTCTTTCGTCTTTACCGGAGTCAACACCTCTGTAATTATGAATGGCAACCCGGTGGCCGGCACTGGATATGACTTCGCCGATTTCCTGCTCGGCTTACCCCAGCAGACTTCCGAGCAATTCGGGCAGAGCGAACACTTCCACGGCAACTACTGGGATCTGTATGCGCAAGATGAGTGGAAGATGCGCGCCAACCTCACACTCAATCTCGGAGTCCGATACGAGTATGTTTCCCCGCTCACCGAAGAAAATAATCGTATCGCGAATCTCGGTTTGTCTCCCGGAGTGTTGAATCCTGCGCTTCCGCTGGGCCCGGCGCCGGTCACTTTGATTCAACCGGGCAGCGGCGGTCTGCCGGCAAGCCTGGTGCGGCCGGATCGCAACAACTTTGCGCCACGATTTGGCTTCGCTTGGAAACCGTTTTCAAAGACGGTTGTCCGAGGTGGCTACGGCATCAACTACAACACGGGAGCGTATCAAGGCATTGCGCAGCAACTCGCTTTACAGCCGCCCTTCGCCACCACGGCAACGAATATTCAGACAACTCCCGGAGAATTGACGCTGCAGAATGGATTCCCGCCGCCAACAGGCATCACGAACGATTATGCGGTGAATCCCAATTATCGAATGGGCTATGTGCAGATTCGCAATCTCGACATTCAACAGCAGATTCGGCCCACGCTGTTGTTGAATATTGATTACACCGGAACCAAGGGAACGAACCTCGACATTCTGGAAGCGCCAAACCGCACGCCGACCGGGCTTCGCATTTCACCAAACGTTGAGCAGGTTGACGCGTTCACTTACGAAAATTCTGTGGCAGATTCAGAAGCGAATGCGGGTTCGGTACGGCTGCGTAAGCGGCTGGCGAAAGGATTTTCCATTGGCGGTACCTACACCTTTTCAAAGGCGTTGGATGATGCCTCTTCCATCGGCGCTGGAGCAACCTCAGGCGCGAGCACTCCTGGACTGGGTGCGGGCGGCACCGGTGCGGCTGGAAGCACATCTACGACGAACGCTGGTGCGACCAACGTCGCGCAGAATCCTTTCAATCTCTCGGCGGAGCGCGGGCTCTCCAGTTTCAACCAGATCCATAAGTTCACCGCGGATTATCTGTTGGAGCTACCTTTTGGTCACGACAAGCGTTGGCTCACCGGCAATACTCCCTGGCGCGCGATTCTTGGTGACTGGCAATGGAGCGGTGACTGGACGATCGCATCGGGGCTACCGTTTACCCCGCGGATCCTGGGCGACGTCAACGACGTGAACGCGGGAACGAATGGCACTCTGCGACCCGATCTGGTTCCAGGTCGATCGGTGAGCCTGGCAAATCCGTCGATTCGAGAATGGTTCAATACGGCCGCCTTTGTTAGTCCTCCCGCGGGACAGTACGGCAATGCGCGGCGAAATAGCATCGTCGGTCCCGGCACAAGAGTGTTTGATATGGCATTCACAAAGCTCGTTCCGCTGAAAGAGTCGCGAATGCTCGAGTTCCGCGCGCAGGCCACCAACATTTTCAACATACCGAACTATTCCTCGATTGACACAAGCGTGACTTCGCCTACCTTCGGCCGGGTTACGGCGGTCGGAGCTATGCGTCAGTTCACTATGACTGCCCGCTTTCGGTTCTGAGGAAACACTTGCTGAGAACGCTCACAAAGAGAATCGTTATGATTTCTAAACCAAGCCGATTCACCAAGAAAGCAGCAACCGTCTTGCTGACATTCGCGCTCCTCTGCGCTACCTCGCCTTCGCAGCAGCAATCGGACTATCTCATCCACGTGCAATCGGAGCTCGTGCTGGTGAATGTGACGGTAAGAGACAAGAGTGGACACTTTGTGCAGGGATTAAAATCGGAGAACTTCACGATTCTCGAAGACAACAAACCGCAGAAGGTTGTTTCCTTCGATGTGGAAAACGTGGATGCGGTACCACCCTCGGATGTGGCCCAGGCAAAGCCGCTGCCGGCGGCGCCGTCTGCGGCAACAACCCCAACTGCTGCTCCAGATGGAGCGTCGAAGCTGGCAGCGCAATTCAAAGATCGTCGCCTGATTATTTTGTTCTTTGATCTTTCCGCCATGGAGCCGGATGAAATTGACCACGCGGTTACGTCGGCCGAACACTATGTCGATGCCCAAATGGCGCCTGCGGACCTGGTGTCGATCGTTTCTTTGGATAGTTCACTCCAAGTGAACCAGGACTTCACCACGGATCGCGCTCTATTAAAAAAGCAGCTGGAGCAGTTCAGTTCGGGTAGCGGACAAGGCTTCGAGGAAGGAACCACGGGCACGACCGAAGGAACACCCGATACCGGCCAGCCGTTCACTGCCGACGACACGGAATACAACATCTTCAATACCGACCGGCGACTCGAGGCGTTGCGATCCGTGGCGGAGAAGCTTTCGTACGTGCAGCAGAAGAAGTCACTCATTTATTTTTCCAGCGGCATGGACCGCACCGGCATTGAGAATGAATCAGAGTTGCGGGCGGCCGTTAACGCCGCGGTGCGTTCCAACATGGCGATCTACACCATGGACATGCGCGGCCTGCAAGCGTTGGTCGCGGGCGGAGAAGCGCAGAATGCCAGCCTGCGCGGCGTTTCGGCGTATTCCGGACAGGCGACGCTCAATGCGTTGAATTCGAATTTCACGACTCAGGAAACGCTGGTGACCTTGGCTAGCGATACCGGCGGGCGGGCGTTTCTGGATTCCAACGACTTTACAAAGATATTCAAAGGCGTGCAGCAAGATACATCCACTTACTACCTGCTTGGCTATCACAGCACGAACCCCGCGCGCGACGGGCATTACCGGCGCATCGTCGTAAAGTGCAACGTGCCCGAAATGAAGATTGAATACCGCCGAGGCTACTACGCTCCGGCGGACTTCAAACATTCCACGCAGGACGATAAAGAGCGGCAATTGGAGGAAGAACTCGCCTCCGAGCTCCCCGCTACGGACTTACCCTTGTATTTGGGCGTTGCCTACTTCCGTCTGGAGAGTAACAAGTTTTTCGTTCCCATCTCGCTGGTGGTGCCGGGATCGCAGATTCCATTTGTTCGCAGCAGTGACCGCGACAAGGCAACCCTGGACGTGATCGGCATGGTACTCGACAGCGAACATCATCCACTGAATAGAATTCGCGATACCGTAAAGCTCGCGGTGAATTCGTCGACTGAGGTGCAGAAAAAGAATGTGCAGTATGACACCGGGATGAGCCTGTTGAGCGGCAAGTATCACCTGAAATTTGTAGTGCGCGAGAATCAGAGCGGCCGGATGGGATCGTTCGAGGCTGATATCGATGTGCCGGATCTGAAGGCACAGCCTCTAAAGATGAGTTCCGTGGTGCTGGCGAGTCAGACTCAGACGGTAAAGAAGGGCGCGAACTTGAACCCGCTGATTCACAACGGTTCGGAGATCGTCCCGAACATCACCCATGTCTTCTCCGCCTCCCAACATCTTCATCTTTACTACGAGGTCTACGATCCCGTACGGCCCACTGTTACGGATCTAGCAGCTGGAAGCAAGCCGGCGATCCGGCTCCTGACCAATGTTGCGTTTTTCCGGGGCAAAGCCAAGGCCTATGAGAGCTCGTTGGTAGAGATGACCGAATTGAACGCGAAGGAGCGGAAGGCGGCTATCTTTCAGCTCGCTGTGCCACTCACGTCCTTCAAGCCCGGCTTCTATACGTGTCAGGTCAACGTGATCGATGACGCCAGCGGGCACTTTTTGTTTCCACGACTCGCGATGTTGATCCGGACAGAACCAGCAAGCGCCCCGCGATAATGCTAGTCTGGATTGATTTCAATCTGCCGCGGAGGCAAGGCCAACATCTCCGGATGCCGCTCATCCCGCCATATGACGTTGAAGCACTCGCCCTCGTTCTGGGCGAGCCAGGTGCTTCCGTCTTCATACTTGACTGAGTGCGGGAAGAAGATCCAACCCATGACGCCTTGCGCACTCTCTGCGCGAACACCGGGCTTCTCAAGAGTCTGTTCCTGGCCAGGCAAGATCGGTTTGACCGATGACCACTCGGCATTGTAGGGTCGTCGCAAATCCTGCGGCGCCAGAAGCATTTCCGCCGTGAGCGCCAAGCCACTGATAATTTTGCTGCTAGTGTTCTTCACCGTTAGCGAAAACTTTTCGGGATGCTTCCAGAAATCTCCACCGGTGAACGCAACCGGGCAGGAGCGCGTTGAAGGGACGGAGATGGTGTAGACCGCCATCATTCCCGCCTCCATGTGATCTTCCACATGGCAATGAAACATCCAGGTCCCTGGGTTGTCAGCCACCATATCGACAGTCTTCATGCTTCCCGGAAGCAGCTCAATGACGTCAGTATTGCTCGTTCCATCCATGACGGTCTCGCCGTGCCAGTGCGGAGTGTGCAGATCAATTTCATTGCCCATCCCCAGCAGATACCAACGTACTTTTTCTCCTTGCTTCATGGTCAAGCCAGGAAGATTGCCAAAGATGAAACCGTTGATGGCATAGAATTGGCCGGCCGGCTTGCCTCCCATTTCATCGAAAATCATGAAGGAGGCGATAAATTCGCGGTCCACATCTTTTGGAGAACCGTCGGGATTCCCTTTACCTTTCGCCGTGACGACGATAGGCCCTAATAACCCCGCGTTGATTTCGATCCCGGGATCGACGTGCGAGTGATACCACCACACGATCGAACTCGGCTGCCCCGCACCCGGACCGCTGCCCTGGTTCGCGAACCAGTGATAAGTAAATCTTCCTCCCGGAGGTACGCGGTCGCCTTTGCCAAATGGAATGTAGAAAGAGCCTTCGTTGTTCTTGTCGTAGTGCAAACCGTGAGGATGCATGTCATGCGCAAGATGTCCGCGATTCAGAAAGTGGACGATAACTTCGTCGCCAACTTCGGCTCGAATGACGGGACCAAGAATTCCAAGCCAGTCAGGTTGTTTCTTCGGGGTGGCAAAGGTGTCATCGGTGTATTCAATGAAGCGGGTTTTCGGCCATTCTAACTTTTGCGCCCACGGTTGCCGAATGGGTTGGGCAGTGAGCAGATTGTGACCGCTGGGCGCGTAATTCCAAGGAACATCTTCGGCGGCGATGTAGTAATGCCGGGTCCCTGCCAGGCATGAAGGAGCCGAGAGGAAGACCATCCACAGCCCAACCGCTTGCTGGATTTTCACCGAGCCATTATCCCATTGCGAAGGTGGAAAGCTAAAACGATTCGCTGCACGGCCGCACTCGCGCCTTTAAGGTCCTTGTCAGCTAAGGCGTTGGATCTCCCCAGGAAGCGGGCGGTGTCAGAGTACAACTTCCTGTCGTGATCTGAGCCGGCGGCGTTGGAGGAGTAGCCCAAGGTTTGTTCACGAAGTCAAAGAAATCGTTGCTGCTCATGTCGGCCTGTGCAAGGTCACGTTGCGTAAGATTGGACAATCCGAAGCGCGTCTCAACCAGCTTCAGGATCGCCGTGTGATCGTACACGGTGTGGGAAACGTAGTTTTTCTTGGCAAAGGGAGAAATCACGATCAGCGGCACACGATACCCCGTCCATTCAAAATCACAAGTGCCTTTTCCGAGCTGTCCAGGCGCATCGCAAATGTCGCCGGTCTGCAAGTCGATCGGGCTTACAAATTGGTCGGGAGCCACTGCAGGTTGCGGTGAGACGTGATCGTAATAACCACCGGCCTCGTCATACGTGAGAATCAAGGCGGAGTCGGTCCAGCTCGGGCTGGTCATCAATGTGTTGATCAGTCCTGCAGCGTAATTCGCTCCCGTCTGGACGTTGGAGGGGTACTCATCAGAATCGGAAGGATGTTCATCCAGCCCAGCGTCGGAGGCGGGTTCAATCAGAGCGAACTGGGGTAAAGTGCTGTTCTGCACATCCGTCGTAAATTGCGATTCCGGAACGATGTTCTGCAATAAGGCGGGGTTATTAAGAATCGTAGTTTCGTAAGTGAACATGTTGATGTAAGAGTGCGTGATGAGGCACGCAGAGTCGGTGTCCGTACATCCCGTACCCTCCGGGTTCACGTAAATCTTCCAACTTTTCCCGGCATTTTGCAGCGCTTCGAAAATAGGAGTGGCTGTGAGCTGCGATTGGTCATTGCTGTCACTACCGATCGGATAAGCGTAGCCCTGCGACGTAGCTGCCATCATGTACATGCGGTTGAGCTCGGTGCGAGACATGACAGGAGAGAACCATCGATCCGATGTCGCAAAGTTCGATGCCATAAAGTAGTAGTAGTTCAGATCGGTCGAGTCAAAATAACCCATGGCTCGAACCCCATTCGCGTCCATGAATGCCGGCGAGTTCTGACGTGCATCATTCGCCGCCGAGAGGACGAACCCGTTCAGCTCGGCAGGATTGACTCCGGTTGGGTCCGTATAGTCCCAATCGTTATGACTTTCATTCCAGAAGGGGCTCTGGTTCTCCTGGCAGACGGAAGCGAAATGAAAAGAGCTAATAAGATTGGCAGAGTCCACGGCGCAATTGGCAGGAGGTGGCTGGGTTGGGTCGCAGCCCGGGTTCGCTGGCACGGCTCCTGGCGACGGATTAAATTGCGGCAAGCCGTCGAAGGTCTGTCCAGCGGTGCCATATCCATTCGCCGCCCAGTAGGCATCCATCGCGCCGAAGTAATGATCGAGAGATCGATTTTCCTGGGCGAACAGAATAATGTGATTGAGGCTTTGCAGCGATCCGCCAAAGATTGCGGTGACGGAACTCGATGCGTCCAAGGTCAGGCTGCAACCAGCAGCGCCGCTACAAGAGCCCGACCAGCCCGCAAAAGTGTTATTCGTGCCGGCAGTTTCGCTGAGAGTGATCTGAGTGCCTTGAGGGAAGCTCGCTGAGCATGTAGTTGGACAATTGATTCCAGCAGGGCTGCTGGTGACTGTCCCTGTGCCGGCTCCCGCCATAGCTACAGTCAATCCATAACCGGCATTGAAATTAGCGGTAACGCTGGTAGCGGCGGTCATCGTCACGCTGCACGTGCTGATTCCGGAACAACTGCCAGCCCAGCCTCCGAAAAAATAGCTTGTGCCCGCAGTCGCGGTAAGAGTAACCTGCGTGCCCTTGGTAAAGCTGGCGCTACAGGTGCCGGGGCATTTGATTCCCGCTGGACTACTGGTGATGGTCCCCGCACCTGACGGCGTTGGAGTTACGTTTAGTTGGTAAGTGGGTGTCGGAGACGGCTGCGGTTGCGGCTGAGGCGAGCTCGAGCCCGTGCCCCCTCCACAGCCGCTCAGAATCAGAGTTGGCACTGCAAGCAGAGACAAGAACCGTGACGAAGATCGAAACTCCATGCGCGCTGCGCTCCTGACAGACCGCGACATAGGATGACAGTTTCTGATGTGCGGTTGTTCGGGCTCGCATCTGGAACCTAGGCGGAAAGGCGAGGTGGAGACTTAGGGCTTGAACCCCGCGTCGCAGCGTCCGGGGCAGAAGTGCGTTCCACTCCGGAGAACCGCAGCGGCTCACGCGACTAAAGGAATATCCGTGATCCCCGCCGTACCGAACACTCGTCGGTAGCGTTCGATTTCCTCCGGTGGACCGAGCGCCTTCGCATAGTTATCGGAGAGCTTGACCGCAGGCTTGCCCTCGGCATCGGAGACCTTGCAGATCAGACTGATAGGATCAAAGCCGCTGCCGCCGGTGGGATCGCAGCCTCGGAAATCGTTGGTAAGCAGAGTGCCCCATCCGGCGCTGAACCGAATACGGCGGCCAGGAGTCCACTTTCGTGCATCCAGAAAGTCGGCAGCGCTGCGGAAGTCAGAAGAAGTTGTCCCAGACTGAAGAGCTCCACCGAAATAAGCGTGCAGTCCAAGTATCTCGTCGACGTCGAGGGCGTCGGAGGCGATGATGAGTTTGTCGCGCGGCTCTCGACCGCGTGCTTTCAGCCAGTCGATATACTCGTCTCCCGCCACGAACGGATTCTTGCTGTCGATGCGCTGGCCAGTCCAATCCGCTGTCCAGGCGGGAGCGCCTTCCAGGAATTGAGTTGTACCGAAAGTGTCAGGCAACATGATCCGGAGAGCGCCTTCGTAAGTCTCCTGCCACAGTTTGAGAACCTGGTATTGGGAGAGTCTCAGAGCTGCGTCGTCCGGAGCGAGCGCAGCCAAAACCATGGGGATCTCATGCGCGTTGGTGCCAATGGCCTCCAGATCGTGTTTGTGCGCGAGAAATGCATTCGACGTTCCGATAAAACCGCGGCCAAGGTTGGAAGCCATCGCCTTAACTACATATTCCTGCCATAGAAAACTGTGGCGCCGCCTAGTTCCGAAATCTGCAACGCTGAGGCCAGGAACGCCACGCAGGCGTTCAATCTTGCTCCATAGTTTCGTCTTTGCCTGCGCATACAAGATGTCAAGATGAAATTCGCTCAGCCGCTTTAGGTTCTGCCGGGTTCTCAGCTCGTCAAGAATGGGGAGCGCGTAGAGCTCCCACATGGTCGTCTCGGTCCACAAGCCGTCGAACGACAGCAGAAACTGGCCGTCTTTGACCGACAGCGAATATTCCGACAGTTTGAAATCTCGTTCCAGCCATTCCAGAAATCCAGGTTCGAAAATGCCACGGCGGCCGTAGAAAGTGTTACCAGCCAGCCAAACCAGTTCGGATTTTCGAAATTGGAGTTTCCGAACGTGCTCCATCTGCTGCGCAATATCGTGGGTTGGAATCAACTCCGCGAGGCGCACCGCAGACGAGCGATTCAAAAGTGAAAAAGAAGCGTGAGTCTTCGGGAAGTGCTTCCACACAAACTGCAGCATCAGCAGTTTGTAGAAATCCGTGTCAAGCAATGAGCGGATGACCGGGTCGAGTTCCCAGTTGTGGTTGTGCGCCCGCTCAGCGAAATTGACGATCATCGGGCGACTATATCTCTAGAATTGCGTCTTCACCTTGCATCCATATTTATTCAAACGGAAGTCGCGGGACCTGTCAATCAGGGCAAGCTCCGCGAGGATTAGCCTGACTCATTGGACCTGACCGAATGCCCTGGAATGGAAGATCAGCACTTCTTCAAAGTGAGCGAGAAAATACGTCAGACTGTGATCGCCGGGATAAGGCCGGTACTCGTGCTTCACTCCTTCTTTCGGCAGTTGAGAGTGGAGCGCGGCTGCTCCCTTCTCGAAACCGTAATTGTCTTCCTGGCCACAGTTGAAATAGATCGCTACATTCCGCAACGCTACCGCATTTCTCTGGGCCAGCACAAACGGACTATTGTTTTTCCAATGGGGAACGTCGATCGGATTCCCGAAAACGGCGGCTAGCGTTTTCCCGAGCGGTGCACCTGAGCGGTCAGCAGCGTCGAGTTCCTGCGGAGACTCGGTAATCAGCGCAGCGCTTTGCGCGCTCGCCGCAGAAAACATTTCCGGATGGCTAAACGCGAAGCGTAACGCACCATACCCGCCCATGGAGATGCCGCTAATCGCTCTGTTTCTACGGCCACTGCTGATCCGGTATTTGCTTTCAATCGCGGGGATGAACTCCCGGAGGAAGAAATCGCTGTAGCGCACGGAACCATCCGCTGAATTGATATAGAAACTCCGTCTCCCTTCCGGAGCGACGATCAGAAAATCGCCGACCTTATGTTGTTGGCGAAGGTCGTCGAGCAGCGTCCATCCGCCGCTGTTGAAGAGGGTTTGCTCGTTGTCGCCGAGGCCGTGAAGAAAGTAAAGTACCGGATAGCGTTGCGGAGGTTTCTTGGTTGCTCCTGCGTCATAGCTGGCGGGCAAGTAGACGCAGTAGCGAACCGGATGGTTGAGAATTTTGCTGTTTAGCGCGTTGCAGTCGATCCGGCTCTGCGCATGGGCTGGAAAAGAAACGATCGAAACCGCCAGCAGGATAATAACTTGCGAACAAAGACGCATTTCTTTCAGTTTACTCGTAACGCAAGGCCTGCACGGGATCGAGCCGGGCCGCACGGCTCGCCGGGTAGAGGCCTGCTGCGAGACTTACAACAAAAGAAAACACAATGGCAAAGGCTACCAGCCACCAGGGCACGGACCAGAAATGCTCGGGGGGAAAAGACTGACGTTTGAGATAAACATTGGTGCCCAGATTGATGGCCTGCCCGATCGCCCAACCGAGCGCAACTCCAACAATGCCACCGAGAATGCCCATTGCGCCGGCCTCTGCAAAGAAAAGTCTCTTCACATCGCCGTCACTAGCCCCGATCGCCTTCATAATGCCAATTTCGCGCCGGCGTTCGAGGATGGCCATCACCAGCGTGTTTACGATCCCGATAAAAGCGACCGCCAGGGCGAGGCTTCCGAAGATGCCTAGAAACACGTCAAGCACTTTGAAAAACTGCTGAATGCTGCGGCTGGCATCGAGAATCGAGAACGTATTGAAGCCCATTTTCTTGATCGCGTCTTCTACCGTCTGCACTTGGCTCGGATTTTTCACCCGCACATTCACTGAGGAATACGCCGGCTGATCGCTGGCAGCACGCGAAATCTCACGCAGATCCGTTGGCTGCATCACATGTAGACTCTCCGCCAGTTTGAGCGGAAGAAAAACTCGCGCGCGCGTCGGACCTCGCATACTCTCGGGGTCCAGGTCGGCGACGCCAACAATCTTCAGCTTGATTTCGCGAGAGACCACTGAGTACGCAGCGCCCCTCAAATCCTGGCCACTGGAGTCGTCAATCGTGGCGCCGGTAGTCGAGGACTGTGTGGTCGCGCGCTGCGCATAGCGCATGGTCAACTCCTTGCCCAGAAGCGGAGCAGCCAGCGTCGCAACATTGGTTTCGTCGACGCCAGACTTCGGCGTTTTACCTAAC
>Ga0209656_10001210_pt1 | contig 16863 bp, 18 predicted proteins | sample BogFormECP12_OM2_FD_188239 | JGI IMG/M metagenome (GOLD analysis project Ga0209656, IMG submission 188239) | Bog forest soil microbial communities from Calvert Island, British Columbia, Canada - ECP12_OM2 (SPAdes) (version 2) | ecosystem: Environmental > Aquatic > Freshwater > Wetlands > Bog ... | reverse complement strand
GGAATGGGCGGACCTCGGCATTACCCCGGCCGGCCTGCGCGAGACCGCGCCCGGGCTGATCGTCATCAACCTGAGCCCGTTCGGGCTGGACGGACCGTGGGCCGACATGGTCAGCTCCGACCTGGTCGGCCTGGCCCTTGGCGGCCCGCTGAACAGCTGCGGCTACGACGACCACACCGTCCCGCCGATCCGCCCCGGCGGCGACCAGGGGTATCAGCTCACCGCCAGCTTCGGCCACCTGGGCATCCTGCTGGCCCTGCTCGAGCGGCAGCGCACCGGGCAGGGACAGCTGATCGACGTGGCCATGCACGACTGCCTGTCGGTCAGCGCCGAGCTGGCCAACCCCTACTGGTTCTACCCCCGGGTGCTGGTGCACCGGCAGACCTGCAGGCACGCTCAGCCCACCCCGACGCAGCCGGCCTTGTTCGGCACCGCCGACGACCGTTACGTCTACTTCGTGCTGATCACCAGCGAGCAGAAGCCGTGGCAGAGCCTGGTCGACTGGATGGAAGCCGAGAGGCTGGCCGCCGACCTCACCGACCCCTGCTACGAAGACCCGGCCTACCGGCTGGCGAACTTCGGGCACATTCAGCAGCTCGTGGAAGTGTTCTTCCTGCTGCACCGGGCCGACGACATCTACCGCGAGGGCCAGCGGCGCGGCCTGCCAGTCGGCGTGCTCAACGCGCCGGAGGACCTGCCACCCGACGAGCACCTGCTGGCCAGGGACTTCTTCGTGCCCGTCGCCGATGACGCGCCCGGCGGCCCGCACCTTTACCCGGGTGCGCCGATCCGCTTCTCGGCCCTGGCCGCGCCGCCCCTGACGCGCGCGCCGCGGCTCGGCGAGCACACCGCGAACATCCTCGGGGAGCAAACGTGACAAAGACGGGCTGGCAGCCGGGCGCGTGCGCCATCGCCGGGATCGGGACGACCGACTTCAGCCGCGACTCGGGCCGCAGCGACCTCACCCTGGCCACCCAGGCGGTGCTCGCCGCGCTTGACGACGCCGGCGTCGCCGCCGCCGAGGTCGACGGCATCGTGCGCTGCGACATGGACCTCGTCCGGCACAACGACCTGGCCGAGGCGCTCGGCATCCGGCAGCTGAGCTACTGGGGCGAGTGCGGGCCGGGGGGAGTGGCGCCGTGCGCGATGGTCGGCCAGGCGGTCGGGGCGATCCTGTCCGGTCAGGCGACCACGGTCGTTGTCTTCCGCGCGCTGAACGGGCGGTCGGGCCGGCGATACGGGGCCGCGCCCGCGGCAGCGCACCAGGAGACGGTCGGCGGCAACGTGACCTACGACGAGTTCTTCCTGCCGCACGGGCTGCTCACGGCCGGCCAGATGTTCGCGCTGATGGCACAGCGGCACATGATCGAGTACGGGTCGACCCCCGAGCAGCTCGGCTCGATCGCGATCGCCTGCCGGGACCGGGCCCAGGCCAACCCGGCGGCGCAGATGCGCGGCCGGCCGCTCACCATGGACGGCTACCTGTCGGCACGGATGATCTCCTCTCCGCTCCGGCTGTACGACTACTGCCTGGAAACGGACGGGGCCGCCGCCGTCGTCGTGACCGGCGCCGAACGCGCCCGCGACTGCCGCAACGGCGGATCGCTGATCCAGGCCGTGGCGCAGGCCAGCCTGCCGGGAACGCAGCCGGGCACGATGTTCCCCGCGCTGATGCGGGACAGCATCACCTCGCTGTCGTCCCGGGCGGTGGCGGACGTGCTCTGGGCGCGCGCCGGCCTGGGCCCGGCCGACGTCGACGTCGCGCAGCTATACGACTGCTTCACGATCACGCTGCTGCTGCAGCTGGAGGACTACGGCTTCGCCAAGCGGGGGGAGGGCGGCGCGTTCGCTGCTGACGACGGCATCGGCCTGGCCGGGCCGTTGCCCTGCAACACCTCGGGCGGCCACCTGTCCGAGGGCTACATCCACGGCATGAACCACGTGGTCGAGGCGGTCCGCCAGATCCGCGGCACATCCACGGCGCAGGTTCCCGGCGCCGAGGTCAGCCTGGTGACATCCGCGCCGCCGCCCGCAAGCAGCGCGCTGATCCTGACGGCGGACCGTTGACCGCCGCCCGGCCGGTGCCGGCGCCCCGGCTGGCGCCGGCCACCAGCGACCCGGACACCGGCGGGTTCTTCGCGGCGGCGGCACGCGGCCAGGTGGCGCTGCGCTACTGCGCGGGCTGCGGCGCCGTTCTGCACCTGCCGCGGGCCTACTGCTGGCACTGCGGCGGCTGGGACACCGGGTACCGGGCCGTCGCGCCGAGAGCGCGAGTTTACTCCTGGACGGTGGTGGAGCATCAGGTCCATCCGGCTTATCCGGTTCCCTACACCGTCGCGCTGGTGGAACTCGCCGACGAGCCGGCCGCCCGCCTGGTCACCTTCCTGCCTGGCCGGCCGGCGCTGCACCCCGGGCAGGAACTCCGCGCCTGGTTCGAACGGCTGGAGAACGGCACGGTGCTGGTCCAGTGGCGGCCAGCCAACACGGGAGATGAGGCCGGATGACGACGCTACCCAAGGACAAAACGGTGCCCGTCGCCGAGGGCCTGGTCACCTGGCCTGACCGGCCGCGCTTGATCGGCAGCACATGCGCGGCCGCCGGGTGCGGTACCACCACCTTCCCGGCCCAGCAGTCCTGTCCGCGCTGCACAGGGACGGACCTGCGGGAAGTGCCGCTGGCAGAAACGGGCCGGCTGTGGACCTGGACTATCCAGGCGTTCGAGCCCAAGCCCCCGTACGCCGCCGACGGTCCGTTCACGCCCTACGGAGTCGGGTACGTCGAGCTGGCTACCGAGGACGGGAACGGCGCCGTACTGGTCGAGTCCCGGCTCACCGAGGCGGACCCGGGACGGCTCGAGATCGGCGCCCTGATGCGGCTGACGTTCATCCCGCTGCGCCGTGACGCCTCCGGCGCGACGGTCATGACGTTCGCCTTCGAGCCCGCCGAGTAGAGGAGCGCATCATGAACGTCGCGATCGTCGGCATCGGCATCCACCCCTTCGGCCGGCATCCCGGCGTGTCCGGCCTGGCTCAGGGCGCCTACGCGGCCCGTCAGGCGCTGGCGGACGCCGGGATCGGCTGGGCCGACGTGGAATGCGCGTTCGGCGGCAGCATGGCCGCCGGGAACGCCGACACGCTGGTGAGCGACCTAGGTCTCACCGGCCTGCCGTTCGTCAACGTCCGCAACGGCTGCGCGACCGGGGGGAGCGCGCTCGCCATGGCTGACCGGGCCATCAGGTCCGGCGACCACGACGTGGTCCTGGCCGTCGGCTTCGACAAGCACCCGCCGGGCGCGTTCAACGCCGACCCGGAGGACAGCGGCCTCGGCCGCTGGTACGGCGAGACCGGCCTGATGCTCACCACCCAGTTTTTCGGCATGAAGATCCAGCGGTACATGCACGATTACGGCATCTCCGCGGCCGCCCTCGCCAAGGTCGCGGCGAAGGCTTTCCGCAACGGCGCGCGCAACCCGCACGCGTGGCGGCGCCAAGCGCTCACCGAGGAAGAGATCGCCGGCTCCCCGATGATCAGCCATCCGCTGACCAAGTTCATGTTCTGCTCGCCCGGTGAGGGCGGCGTGGCACTGCTGCTCTGCCGCGGCGACCGTGCCCGCCGCTTCACCAGCCGCCCGGTGTACCTGTCGGCCGTGTCGCTGAAGACCAGGCGGTTCGGCTCGTTCGAGGTGTTCAGCCCGTGGCTCGCCCCGCGCCGGGCCGACGGACCGGGCGGCCCGGGCGGACCGGGCGGCCCGGGCGGGCCGACCGCCGAGGCGGCCCGGGCGGCCTTCGAAACGGCCGGGCTCGGGCCCAAGGACGTGGACGTCCGCCAGCTCCAGGACACCGAATCCGGCGCCGAGATCATGCACATGGCCGAGACCGGGTTCTGCAAGGACGGCGAGCAGGAAGCGCTTATCCGGGCCGGCGCCACGGAGATCGGCGGCACCATGCCGGTCAACACCGACGGCGGCTGCCTGGCCAACGGCGAGCCCATCGGGGCCAGCGGGCTGCGCCAGGTCTACGAGAGCGTGCTGCAGCTGCGCGGCGCGGCCGGCGACCGCCAGGTGCCCGGCGGGCCCAGGGTGGCGTTCACCCACGTCTACGGCGCGCCGGGCATCAGCTCCTGCGCGGTGCTGACCCGGTGACCGCCATGAACGCGCGGCCGGACCTGGCCGGCAAAATCGCCCTGGTGACGGGCGGCACCCGCGGCCTAGGCCGCCGGATGGTCTCGGCGCTGGCCGCGAACGGCGCCGAGGTGATCGTCACCAGCCGGAACGAGGCGGCCTGCCGGGACGTCGCGGACCAGGTGCGGAAGGAGTCAGGGCAGCGGACCTTCGCGCGGCCCTGCCATCTCGGCCGGTGGCAGGAGATCAGCGGGCTGGTCGACGACGTGTACGCCGAGCTGGGAAGGGTCGACATCCTGGTCAACAACGCCGGCATCTCACCGCGCTACGAATCGCTCGACGCCGTCACCGAGGACCTGTTCGACAAGACGATCGCCGTCAACCTGAAGGGGCCGTTCCGGCTCGGCACCCTGATAGGAACACGGATGGCCATCGGCCACGGCGGCTCGATGATCCACATTTCCAGCACGGCCGCGATCAAGCCGCGGCCCGGGTACGTGCCGTACGCCGCGGCCAAGGCCGGCCTGGCCGCCATGTCGGAGGGACTGGCCAGGGCGTTCGGGCCCGCGGTCCGCTCGAACGTGGTCATGGCCGGCCCGTTCCTGACCGACATCACCGCGGGCTGGGACTGGGACGCCTTCAGCGCGAGGGTGAAGGAGTTCGCTCTCGGCCGCATCGGCCAGCCTGACGAGATAACAGGGGCAGTCCTCTATCTAGCCAGCGACGCCTCGAGCTACACGACCGGCACGGTCATCCGGGTCGACGGCGGCGAGCCATGACGACTCCGGAGATCGCGAAAGTCCGCCCCGGCGAGGACCTGGACTGGCCGAAAGTAGCCGCCTTTCTACGGGCCCGCATGCCCGGGCTCGACGGCGAACTCGAGGTCCTCCAGTTCCCGAACGGCTCGGCCAACCTCACCTACCTGCTGCGCTTCGGCGGCCAGCCCCTGGTGCTGCGGCGGCCGCCGTTCGGCCGCCTCGCGCCTGGCGCGCACGACATGGCCAGGGAATACCGGGTCCTGTCCGGGCTGTGGCACGCCTTCCCGCCCGCGCCGAAAGCGATGCTGCTGTGCGAGGACCGCAGCATCGCCGGCGCGACGTTCTTCGTCATGGAGTTCCGCTCCGGCGTGGTCATCTGGAATGAGATCCCCGAGCCGATGCGCCGCCATCCCGATGTGGCCAGGCGCGTGGGCCTCGCCGTCATCCGGGCCCTCGCCGGCCTGCACCAGGTCGACTACGCGAGCTGCGGCCTGGCCGGCCTCGGCCGGCCGGACGGCTTCGTGGCGCGCCAGGTCCGCGGCTGGCGCGGCCGCTGGGACGCGGTCGCCCAAGGCGCCCGAAGCGAGGCCCAGCCACTCATGCGAGAGGTCGCGGACACGCTCGAGCACACCATGCCCAGCCCGCAGCGCGCCGCCATCCTGCACAACGACCTCAAGCTGGACAACTGCCAGTTCGATCCCGCCGATCCCGACCGGGTGCACTCGGTGTTCGACTGGGACATGGCGACGCTGGGGGATCCCCTGGTGGACGTCGGGATACTGCTCAACTACTGGCCGGATCCCAGTGACACAGCCGGCGACCGGGGCATGTACCCGGACGGCCAGGACGGCCTGGGGCTGCCCGCCCACAAAGAAATCCTCGCTGCCTACGCCGGCGCGACCGGCCTGGACCTGGCCGGCATCGGCTGGTACCAGGCCTTCGCCTGCTGGAAGACGGCGGTCGTGCTGCAGCAGCTGCACGACCGGTACCTGCGCGGCGAAACGTCCGACGAACGGATGGCCACCCGCGGTGACCGGGTCGCCGAACTCGCCGCCCGAGCCCGCAGACTCCTGCCAAAGGGACAATGAATGAGCTGGGACTTTGAAACCGAGCCGCAATTCCAGGCACAGCTCGACTGGATGGACGGCTTCGTCCGGCACGAGGTGGAGCCGGTCGATCACCTCATCGCGCACGGTTACGACATGGCTGACCCGGTGCGGCAGCGGCTCATCCCCCCGCTGCAGCAAAAGGTGCGCGAGCACGGGCTGTGGGCCTGCCACCTGGGCCCGAACCTCGGCGGCCCCGGCTACGGGCAGCTGAAGCTCGCCCTGATGAACGAGATCCTCGGGCGCTCGCACTGGGGCCCGATCGTTTTCGGCTGCCACGCGCCGGACTCCGGTAACTCGGAGATCCTCGCGCACTACGGCACACCCGAGCTGAAGAAGCGCTACCTCGAGCCGCTGCTGCGCAACGACATCGTGTCCGCGTTCTCGATGACCGAGCCGGCCGGCGGCTCCGACCCGACCGGCTTCGTGACCAGCGCGACGCTGGACGGCGACGAGTGGGTGATCAACGGCGAGAAGTGGTTCTCCTCGCACGCGCGGTTCGCGGCGTTCCTGATCGTGCTGGCGGTCACCGATCCGGACGCGCCGCCGTACCGGCGGATGTCGATGTTCGTCGTGCCAAGGGACACCGAAGGCGTGGAGATCATCCGCAACGTCGGGATGTACGGGCACTCCGGCGAGGGCACCCACGCGTACCTGCGCTACAACGACGTGCGGATACCCGCGGACCATATCCTGGGCGAGCGCGGCGAGGGGTTCGCCGTGGCGCAGACCCGCCTCGGCGGCGGCCGGATCCACCATGCCATGCGAACCGTGGGGCTGGTCCGCAAGGCGTTCGACGCCATGTGCGAGCGGGCCCTGTCCCGCCGGACACAGGGCGAGGAACTCGCCCGCAAGCAGCTGGTCCAGCAGATGATCGCCGACTCCTGGATCCAGCTGGAGCAGTTCCGGCTCCTGGTCCTGCGCACCGCCTGGCGGATCGACCACTACAACGACTACCGCAAGGTCCGCGCCGACATCTCGGCGGTCAAGGCCGTCATGCCCCAGGTGCTGCACGACGTGGCGGCGCGGGCGCTGCAGATCCACGGCTCGCTCGGCGCGTCCGGGGAAATGCCGTTCGGCGCCATGGTCATGGAGTCGTTCCACATGGGGCTCGCGGACGGCGCGACCGAGGTACACAAGATCACCCTCGCGCGTGAGCTGCTCAAGGGCTACAAGCCCGCGTCCGGCCTGTTCCCGACCACGCACCTGCCCAGGCTGACGGCCGAGGCGAAGAACCGCTACCACGACGCCCTGGCCGAGCTGCATTCCGAGGAGGTCTAACACTATGGACCTGAAGCCAGGGTCGCGCTGGCGCAGCGCGGTGTGCGACACCGAGGTCGTCGTCGTGCGGGCGCCCGCCGCGCCGGCGACCCTCAGCATCGGCGGCGCCGGAGTCCTCCCGGCGGGCGCCGGGCGTCCGGCCAGCGCGGAGCCGCACGAGCCCTTCGCCCGCGGCACCATACTCGGCAAGCGCTACGCCGACGAGGCGACCGGGCTCGAGGTGCTGTGCACCAAGGCCGGCACCGGCACCATCACCGTCGACGGGCGGCAGGCCACGGTGATGACGCCCAGGCGCCTGCCAGCCTCCGACTGAGCCCGCGGCTGACCGGCATGAACATCGCCCTGCTGCTGGAGATGGCCGCCGAGGGCGCGGGGGAGCGGATGGCGCTCGGCCCGCGCTCAGCCGCCGTCAGCTACGCCGAGCTGCTGCGCCTGGCCAGGAACTCGGGGGACTGGCTGGCATCGCAGCCCGGCCAGCGCGCCGCGCTCCTGGACGGCAACTCGGCCGCGGTCCCGTTGCTGCTGTTCGGCTCGGCGCTGGCCGGGAAGGCGTTCGCGCCGGTCAGCTACCGGCTCGCCGCCGGCCAGCTGCGCGCAGTGCTCACCCGCCTCGGGCCGGGCACCCTGGTCGCCGCGCCAGACGCGACGCTTCCTGCGCCACTCCCGGACGGATTGGTGGTGCGGACCCGGGAGCAGTTCCTTGCCGCCATCGCGGACAGCAAGGCGCTCCCCGGTACGCCGTCCCCGGACCCCGACGACATCGCCGTCCTGCTGTTCACCAGCGGCACGACCGGCGCGCCGAAGGCCGCGGTCCTGCGCCAGCGTCAGCTCGCGGCCTACGCCATCGGCACCGTGGAGTTCCTCGGTGCGGCACCGGAAGAAGCCGCGCTGGTCAGCGTGCCGCCTTATCACATCGCCGGGATCAGCGCGATCCTCAGCTCCGTCTACGCCGGCCGCCGCGTCGTGCAGCTCGAGGTGTTCGAGCCGCGCGCCTGGGTGCGGCTGGTCAACGACGAGCGCGTCACGCACGCCATGGTGGTGCCCACCATGCTCACCCGCATCGTCGACGTCCTCATGGCCGACGGGACACGCGTCCCGTCCCTCCGGCATTTGTCCTACGGTGGCGGAAGGATGCCGGCCAAGACCATCGAGGCCGCCCTGCGGCTTCTCCCGCACGTCGATTTCGTCAACGGTTACGGCCTCACCGAGACAAGCTCGACGATCGCCGTGCTCGGCCCCGGCGATCATCGCCGCTTCGCGGCGGGCGATGCCGCGGGCCGCCGCAGGCTGAGCTCCGTCGGCCGCCCGCTGCCCAGCGTCGAGATCGAGATCCGCGGACCCGGCGGAGCGCCGGCCGGCCCGGGCGTCTCCGGCGAGGTGTTCGTCCGCGGCGAGCAGGTAGCCGGCGAGTACCTTCCTGACCCGTTGGCGCCAACCAGCCGAGACGGCGCCCGCCTGGACGACGGCGGCTGGTTCGCCACGCGCGACGCGGGCTACCTCGACGAGGAGGGCTACCTCTTCCTCGACGGGCGCCTGGACGACATCATCGTCCGCGGCGGGGAGAACCTGTCGCCGGGCGAGATCGAGGACGTCCTGCTCGAGCATCCGGCCGTGCGCGAGGCGGCGGTCGTCGGGCTCCCCGATCCGGAATGGGGAGAGCAGGTGGTGGCTGTCGTGGTGCCTGTGGCGGACCGGGCCGCGGACGCCGCCGCCCTCCAGCGGTGGGTGCGAGACCGGCTGCGCAGTTCACGGACCCCGTCGCGGGTGGACTTCGTTTCTGCCCTGCCCTACACGGAAACCGGCAAGCTACTGCGCCGGAAAATACGCGAGCAAATCATTTTCCATAACGAACGGTGGCGCCTCTAACAGCGTCACCGCCAATCCCGCGGCGCGACGGGCCGTCCATGTCATGACGGGCTGGCCGCGGTGATGGCGACGCAGCAGTGCTCGGGTTTGGGGTCAAGGACCGGGTTCAGGCTGTCGGCACCCAAGCCCGCGACGAGGCCTTGAATCAGCGCGAGGTTCATGGGGCAGACCACCTCGGGCCGCAGGTCCGCCAGGTGGCGGAACGGGCAATTGCGCATCCGGACGGTGCCATGCTGGTCATGCCATGGCTCGAAGCCGTGGTCAGACAGTGCGCTCTCCGCGGCCAGTCGCCGGGCGTCGCCCTGGGCGCCGCCGGCCCAGTACTGTTTGCCGAGGTCGGCGCCCAGCTGCCAGGCGGCGTCACGCAGCGCGGCCCGGGCCCGGCCGCTGGGGTCGGCCGCGACCGCCTGGACCAGCAAGCCGGCGGCCAGCTCATACTCCCGTGCCGGGACCGTCGCATTCGGCCACAGTGCGCAGGTAGTGAATCCCGGGCAGGCCGGCCCCGGGGATCTCCAGCCGCCGGTTGCGCCCTCCGGTGGCGATCAGCACCTTGTCGTAGCGGAGTTCGCCGCCCGAGTCCAGGGTCACTGTGTGCGTGCCGGGATGGACGGCCACCGCCGCGTCGCTGCGCAGCTCGACATCGTGATCGGCGTACCAGCCGGCCGGCCTGACGTACCAGCCGTCGAGGCTCTCCTGCGACCGCAGGTAGGTCTTGGACAGCGGCGGCCGGCCGAAGGGGATGCCCTGTTCCCGGCTGATGATCACGACCGGTCCGGGGAAACCCTCCTCCCGCAGCGTCGCGGCGGCGTTACCGCCTGCGAGGCCGCCGCCGATGATCACGATCGGGCTTCTAGTGGTTGGCTCCGCCACGCGATCCATTCTCCCTCCGGAGCCGCCTGCGCGGGCCGCTAGGGCGTTTCTTCAGGTCCCCAGTCGATGCCTTGATCTGACAGCCAGCTACGGTCGGGTGCCGACAGGTCCCGGTCCGGCGGCGCCACCTCCGGCGCGGCCACCTTCAGGCCACCTGTGCTCCCGACGTGGGGGACCCCTTCATCGCCGCGGTCGAGCACGACCTTCTCGAACGCCGGCGGCCGGCGGAACAGCAAGCGCCTGCTGCACCGGGTGCATGACCACTCTTCGACACCGCGTCCCAGCGTCTTGGTCCGCGTCATCTCGTGTGCGGTGGACAACTAGTCCCCCCAATCTCCGGCGGCTCTGCTCTCCCCACCCACGCCCAGTTTCCCATAATCCCCGCTCGCGGCCGGGCACGTATCTGGCGTGGCGGACTGGTCCTCCTCATTACTAGCAACAACCCCGTTTTACAGGAGGGAATCATGCCAAACCAACTCCGGTCAGGTGCCATGGAGACGCCAGTCACCGACTTCCACGTCCACGGCATCCTGGACGGTAAGGTCACCGGCCTGAAGGTGCTCGACCCCACCGAGCACAACGAGAAGATCTCGCTGCTCGAGGTGGATGACCCGTTTGACGTCCAGCTCAGCTGGGAGCTCACCGGTGCCGCGACGACCGTCGTCGGCGGCTTCTGGGTCGTGACGCTGTACAGCAACGACATCGACGGAGTGGGCCAGATGACCGGGCAGATCGCCGGGCCCGCCGTCGTCCCGATCATCGGCGGGGTCGCCCCGCTGAAGTTCGAGTACGTGTTCAACGTCGCGCCGCCCACGCCCAAGGTCGGGCTGTACCAGCTGACCGCGACGATCAACCACTCGCCGACGGGGGACCCGGCGAAGATCTCGGAGATGTTCGGGTACGCGGAGTCGACCCCCATCGACATCAGGGACGTAGTCGTGGAGCCTGAGGTTTCCAACGACTAATCCCGGAACATCCAGCCGCCGCGGCGTCAGGGCCCATCGGGCCAGGAGGGGGGACGCCGCGGCGGCTGGCTCATGGATCGGCCGGAACGGACGGTCCGCGTACAGGTAGGACGTGCGGTCGCCGATGAGCAGGGCGGCGAAAACATCGGCGATGATCCCGCTTCCCACGGGCCCGAGCTTGATAGGGATGTCATCTCGCGCCATGCCCGGGTCGGCCTTATCCCAGGACGTGACCTGTGCCTCGGACAGGATGCACGTCCACAGGGGAGCCTTGCCGGCGAAGCCGGGCGCGATGTCCGCCAGCGGCCTGCGGCGGGCCCCGGCGGCCGCCTTTCCGATCGTCAGCTTGTCGTCGGGGATCGGGTCCACGCCAAGTGCCCTGGCCACGTCCTGACGCCGCCGATCGTGATCTGTCGGCTGCCGTCCTCGAGATAGAACGGGCCGAGGATCCCTACCCGCATCGCCCGCGCCCCCAGGTGTCAGCGGACTGTCAGCATCCAGCGCCCATTGTCGAACCATGCGGCAAGGAAGACAAGCGCAATACGCGCCCAGCAGGCCCGACGGAGAACGACAATGAATTCGAAGACAGCTGACACATCCGCGTCCGCCTTCAGCCAGGAAGAACTTGTTGCCGGAATCCGCGCGGGAGACGAAGCGGCATGGCGCGCCATGCGCGAGCGGTACGAGCCGCTGCTGCGGTGGCTGGCACGCCAGTGCGGGCTATCGGCCGAAGACGCGGGCGACGCCGTCCAGCTCACCTGGCTGCGCTGCCTGGAGCACATCCACCAGCTCAGCGATGCGGACAGGCTCAGCGGCTGGCTAGCCACCATCTGCCGCCGTGAGTGCATCCGGCTGGCCACCAAGGCGCGATGGGAAGTACCGTTCAGCACGCCGGACATGGCAGAGCTGGTCGCGGACAGGAACGAGGAAAGCGACCCCTGCGCCGAGGTTGCGCTCCGTGACCAGTGCGACCGTCTTCGCGTGGCCATCGCGGCCTTGCCGGAACGGCAGCGGACGCTACTCGTCGAGCTGCTCAGGCGAGAGGACCAGAGCTACCTGGATCTGTCCCGCCGCCTCGGCATCCCGGTGGGCAGCATCGGGCCGACCCGGCAGCGTGCTGTTTCCCGCCTGCGCCTCGACCCCCGCCTCGAGGCCCTGTCGGCCTTACGACGCGGGATCGGCGTAGCCGCGCGTGTAGGCGTACCGGATCGCCTGGGCGCGGTCGCGCGAGCCGGTCTTGGCGAAGATCCGGTTGACGTGCGTCTTGACCGTAGCCTCGCTGACGAACAGGGTCCGGGCGATCTCCCGGTTGGACTGGCCGGCCGCGATGAGCTTCAGTACCTCCGCCTCGCGAGGCGTCAACTCGTCATCGCTGCGGGCCGCGCCTGGTGCGGCCGCCGGCGTCTCCGGCGCGCGGGCGGCGGCCGACAGCAGCCGCTGCTGGACACCGGGGTCGAGCACGGCCTGCCCGGCCGCCGCCGCCTGGATGGCCCGGCCGATCTCGGCGCGCGTCGCGTCCTTGGTCAGGTAGCCGAGCGCTCCCGCGCGCAGCGCCCCGATGATCGACTCGTCGTCGGCGTAGGTGGTGAGGATGACGACGCGGGTGCCGGGATGTTCGGCGGTGATGCGGGCGGTCGCGGCCACGCCGCCGGTGCCGGGCATGTTCAGGTCCATCAGCACCACCTGGGGGTGCGCCTTGGCGACGAGGTCGACGGCGGCCTCGCCGTCCGCCGCCTCGCCCGCGACGGTGATGCCTGGCAGCGTGCCGAGCAGCAGCACCAGGCCCTCGCGGACCGCTGACTGGTCGTCGGCGACGACGACGGTGACCGGTTCTTCTGGAGTCACCTTGGAATTGTCAGGCATACGCTCCATTGTCCGTCGGCCGGCCCGGTAATCAGGGTGCCGCCGATCAGCGCTGCCCGCTCCCGCAGGCCGGTGAGCCCGTAGCCCGCGCCCGAGTGCGCGAGCGGCCCCGCCGCCGCCTCCGGCGGCAGCGGGTTGACGACATGCACCGCCGTCGCCGCGGGATCGAACCGCAGGGTGACGCTGACCGGCTGGCCCGGCGCGTGCTTGCGCGCGTTGGTCAGCGCCTCCTGCGCGGTCCGGAACGCCGTCAGGCCCGCCTCGGCGCCGACCGGGTACGGTTCACCGGTCACGCTGAAGTCCACCGGCGCGTCACCGTCCGCGCGGTACTCATCGGTCAGCGCTCGCAGTTGGTCGGCCAGGGACCGCGCCGGCGCGACCGGACCCGGCTCATCGGTGTCGCGCAGCGCCAGGATCGCGCGCCGCGCCTCCGCCAGGCCCTCTCTGGTGAAGGCGCCGGCGCGCTCGACGCACTCGATGGCCTTGGCAAGTTCGGGGCTGTCGTCAGGCAGCGAGCTCAGCAGGCCCTCGGCGGCCTGCAGGTTCACCGACACCGCGCCGAGCGAGTGGGCGAGCACGTCGTGGATCTCCCTGGCGATCCGCGCCCGTTCGGCCAGCGCCGCCGCCTGGGCCTCGGCCTTGTGCGCCCGGCGGGCCTGTTCCAGCGCCTCTTCGGCCTGCTCGGCCCGGAGCACGTAGGCGCGGCGGGTCAGGCCGAACGCCCATAGCCCGAGGAACGCCGCCGGATACCCGGCCAGGGTCCCGGCTGGTGCCCCGGTCGCGATCCCCGCGATGAGGAACGCGGCGATCGTCTCGGCGGTGATCGCCAGCGACGCTTCGGTCTCCAGCCGGACACCCGCGGTGGCGGTGACCACGCAGCCGACCGCGACGGCCGGGCTGCCCCACGACACGCCGGCCAGCACCCCGCCGGCCGCCGCCATCACGATCAGCGCCGGGAGCACCACGGGATGAGTACGCCCGGCGAACATCCAGACGAGCCAGGCGGCCGCCGAGAGGCCGAGCGTGACGGCGACCACGACGCCGCTGGCGCCCTGCCCCGGGTGCGGCTCGGCGAGGGGGACCGTGACCAGCACCATCACCAGGACGAGGAGGCGGACGAGCCCGATCGCCGGCGGCAGGTCGTCCGGCCGGACGGGCGCATCCCGGCCGGTCATCGCTGCCCAGCGCGCGGAGATGGAGCGGAACACTCCTCCAACGTATCCGGCCGGTCCGCTGATCCGCGCCGGCGCTGGGTGGACGCCGGGTGGAGACACACGCCTCCACCCGGCGTCCACTCACCCGGCCCCAGCCGCTCCATCCGGCGTGGACCCTGTATCGAGCCGTGGGCCGGCGCGGCGGGAGGGGTCCGCTACCTAGCGTGGCATGCATAACGGCAACCGCCCCAGCCAAGGAGTTCCAGTGGACGCCAGCGTTCTGATCCCGAACCTCATCATCCTCGTGACCGTCCTGATCTCGGACTTCGGCCAGCGCCCCCTCAGCACGCAGCGGCTGCTCCGCCCGTTCATCGCCGCGGTCGTCATCATCCCGTTCTTCATCAAGGGCGTGGCGACATCCGGCAACGGCCTGCTGCTCGAGATCGCCGCGATAGCGGTCGGCGTGGCGCTCGGCGTCCTCGCCGCCTCGCTGATGCGGGTTTTCCCGCACGAGCGGTCGGGCAAGGTGGTCACCCACGCCGGCCTGCCGTACGCGCTGTTCTGGATCGCCGTCGTCGCCGCCAGGATCTTCTTCTCCTACGGCTCGCAGCACCTGTTCGGCGCGCAGCTCGGCCACTGGATGTACACCAGCCAGGTCACCGTGAACGCGCTCACCGACGGCCTGATCTTCCTGTCCGTCGCGATGCTGCTGGCCCGCACCGGCGCCCTGGCCGCCAGGGCCCGCCGGGTCAGCGCCCGGAACGCGGACCACCAGGCCGTCCCGGTGGCAAGCGGACGGTAAGCACCGCGATCGCGGGCACGCCAGTCGCGCATCCGGCCCCCACAGGGGCGGCCGGATGCGCGATCGGCGTGTTAAGGGCGTTAGTCGTGGCCGAGGCGGCGCAGCTGAGCCGTGACGTGCTCGCCGGCATCCTCGCCGGCTGACCCCGACCCCGCCGAGACGTCGTGGGCGTAGGCGGTGTCCATGTACTCGCGCAAGAACTTCACCTGGTCGCCGCTGATCTGCGCGACGAACACGTACGAGTTCTCGTACACGTTCCCGTTGCGCAGCTTCCCCCGGGCGATGGTCTCGGCCACCACCCAGTCGTCCTCGCCGATCATGCGGACGACCTCTACCTTCGGGTCACCCGGCTCGAACAGGCCCTCGCGCACGGGCTGCAGGAAGTCCTCGATGATCGCCCGGCGGCCGCGCTCGGACGGGAACCCGCGCGACACGTCGTTGACCATCCAGACCGAGTCGTCGCCGAAGAACTCGCCGATCGCGGCGAAGTCCCCCGTGCTCAGGGCCGCGAAGAACCGGCGCAGCACGTCCTTGTGACTGTCGGACACGCGTTGATGGTCTCACCCTGGAAGCGGCGCGGGAATCGCCTGCGACACCAGGGAAACCACCAGCCGGATTGTGCTGTCGCGCTAGCGGCGCGTGAACGTCAGGTGGGTGACGCCGCTCGGGGTGGTCACCGACTCGATGTCGAAGCGCTGCTCGAGCCCCTCGAACCCGTCCCAGAGCCGCTCCCCGCGCCCGAGGACGATCGGCACCAGCACGACGTGCATGTGGTCGATCAGGCCGGCGGCCAGGAACTGGCGGACGGTCGCCGGCCCGCCGCCGATGCGGACATCCAGGCCGCCCGCCGCTTCCCGCGCGACGTCGAGGGCCTCGCGGGGGCTCGCCTCGATGAAGTGGAAGGTCGTGCCGCCCTTCATCTCGATCGACGGCCGGGGGTGGTGGGTGAGCACGAACACCGGGGTGCGGAACGGCGGCTCATCACCCCACCAGCCCTGCCACGACTCGTCCTCCCACGGTCCGCGCTGCGGACCGAACTTGTTGCGCCCCATGATCTCCGCGCCGATGCCTGGCCCCCAGTTACCGGCCATGGCGTCGTCAGCGCCGGTGCTGCCGCCCGACTGGCCGTGCATGGCACGGAATGCCCGTGTGTCGAAGAACCATTGCGTCAGCCGCGTGTCAGCGTGCCCGAACGGCGCCTCGAGGCGCTGCCCCTCCCCGGTGCCGTATCCGTCCAGCGAGACGGCGAAATTGTGGACGCGAACCAGTGACATAGCGAAATCTCCCTTGTAAGCCGGCCAAGGTAAGACCGTCGGCGCCGGCCGATCTCATCGCGCCGGCGCGAACTCGGTAAGCGACAGCGTGTTGCCATCGGGGTCGCCGAACCAGGCGACCCGGTCGCCGCCCGGGGTCGTCCAGATGCCGTCCTCGTCCTGATCCATCGCGTCGAAGCGCGAGAACACCACGCCCTTAGCCGCCAGTTCCCTGGCGAGGGCCGTGATGCCGGTGACCCGCCAGCCGAGGACGGTGTAGCCGGGGCGCGCGACCGCGGGCACCGCGGTGACGCGCAGCATGGTGCCGCCCGAGTCGAAGACGCACGCGAAGTCGGTCCGCTCTGTCACCGGCAGCCCCAGCACGCCCTCGTAAAAGGCCCGTGCCCGGTCCAGGTCGGTCGTCGCCGCGAAGGCGATCAGGTCGCACGACCCAAGCATGTCTCCCCGCTTCCCGTCAGACTTACAGGATCGCCACCGCGTTCGCCGGCGAGCCGATGCCTCCGGTGAGGTTCAGCGGAACGCTAGTGAACAGGAACTCATACCGCCGGTCACGCCGGCACGCCGCGGCCAGCGCCGCGAAGTCGAACAGCTCCCCGATGACGAAGCCCAGGCAGGGGATCAGCCGCAGGTGCAGCGAGCCGGCCCGCGGGTCCGCCGGCACGGTCTCGACGGCGGGATTGTCGCTGGTCACCGCCGCGACACCGCTGTCCCAGAGGAAGCGGCTCATCTCCTCGCTGCCCGCCAGCCCGGCGCAGGTGTAACCCGTCGGGTCCACCAGGCGCCCGGCCAGTTCCCGGCGAGCCTG
>Ga0209656_10001209_pt1 | contig 16871 bp, 17 predicted proteins | sample BogFormECP12_OM2_FD_188239 | JGI IMG/M metagenome (GOLD analysis project Ga0209656, IMG submission 188239) | Bog forest soil microbial communities from Calvert Island, British Columbia, Canada - ECP12_OM2 (SPAdes) (version 2) | ecosystem: Environmental > Aquatic > Freshwater > Wetlands > Bog ... | reverse complement strand
CCGCGCGGCGCTCAACCTCGGCGGGATCGCGAACGTGACGATCGTCCGCCGCGGCCGTCCCCCGCTCGCATTCGACACCGGCCCGGCCAACTGCCTGCTCGACGAGGCGGCGCGCCGCACGACCGGGCGGCCAAGCGACGAGGATGGTCGGCTTGCTGCGCGCGGCACGCCGGACGCTGCGCTCCTCCAACGTCTACTCGACGATCCCTACTATGCGCTCGCGCCGCCGAAATCGACTGGCCGCGAGCACTTCCGCCTGCACGACTTGCCCGATCTCGGGCCCGAGGACCTGCTGGCAACGCTGACGGAGCTAACCGCGATCACCGTCGCCGACGCGCTCGCGCCGTACGGGCCCGCCGAGGTCGTTGCGTCCGGAGGTGGCGTCCGCAACCCGACGCTGCTCGCCGCGCTCGAGCGCCGCATTCCGATCACCGTCAGCGACGAGCACGGCCTGCCTGCGCAGGCCAAGGAGGCGTACTTGATGGCGCTGATCGGCTTCCTCGCCTGGTACCAGGTGCCGCTGCTAACCGGACCGCATGTGCTCGGACGCATCTCGCCCGGCGATGCGCCGCTCGCGCTCCCGGCGCCTGCCGGCCCGCCCACCGGCCTGCTCATCCGAACGGTGTGAAGCCGATCCCCCCTTCAGCCCGCGGGGGCGCATGCGGGACGCGATCGCCGGGACATGCGGGCGTGTTCGGCATACGCTGCCATCGGGGGCGGACGGCAATACGGAGAGAAGAATGTGCTCAACGATTCGCGCTTCGGCCGTAGTCGTTGCATGCGTAGCGACGGCCGCGCTCGCACCACCAGCCGTCGCTGACCCGGACGACCCGATCCCCGGTAACGGCGTCTTTGTAGTCGGGCCTGATATTGCGCCGGGCCTTTACCGAACGGCCGGTTCGGCGTCGACGTTCGGGGTCTGGATCAACAATGTGCCGACCCAGGATTCGATGTGCGCGTGGTTCACCTACGGCACGCCCGATGCGAACAAAGACCATGTGCTCCAGACGAATATGTCTGTCGGTCCGATGTTCGCGAACATCAATACGACGGTGAAGGCCTTCGAGTCGCATAACTGCCAACCCTGGACGCGGGTCCCCTAAGCCGTCTCGGCGATTTCCAGCGCGAGCGGGTACGGCTCGGGCTCGTTGCGGTTGGTCAGGACGACCACCGTCATGTGCCGCTTCGGGTAGCGCACGATCACATTGCGGAACCCCACCGATTCGCCGGAGTGCCATAGCGTTTCGCCGGTGATGCGCCAGCCGTAGCCGTACTCGATCGCGGGATCGTCGGTGTGCGTGGCGGGTGTGAACGCCGCCCGCAACGAGCTCGGCTGCAGCAGGCGCCCGTCGTAGAGCGCGGCATCCCATTTCGCGAGATCGTCAATGGACGAATAGATTCCGCCGTCGCCTAGCACCGCGCTCGTCTGGTCTTGGTCGGTGCGGTTCCAGCGGCCGGCCACTTCGGTGTAGCCGAACGCGCGATTGTGCACCGTCGAGATACCTTCCTCGTGCGTCACGGTGTTGTGCATGCCGAGCGGTTGAAAGATGCGTTCGCGCAGGAACGTGGCGAAGGGCTTCCCCGATGCCCGCTGCACGATCAGTGCCAGCAATGCATAGCCGCTGTTGCTGTACCGGTAGCCGGCGCCAGCACGAAAGTAGGTGCGATCCTGCGTTTCCAGCAGCCGCAGCACATCCGCGTCGTGCAATTGCGCAGCGAAGCCTTTCGGGATTACCGCTTCGTAGTCGATGAGCCCCGACGTGTGGGTGAGCAGGTGGCGAATCGTCACCGTCTCGGCGGCCTTCGGCAGCGACGGCAGCCAGTTGTTGCCGGGGTCATCGAGCGTGAGGCGCCCGTCCTCGGCCAGCAGCAGGATGCTCGCGGCAGTGAATTGCTTGGTGACCGATGCGAGCCGGTAGTTGGTCTCAGGCGTGGCGGGCGTGTCCGTTTCCAGGTCCGCGAGGCCGTAGCCTGCGCGCACGACCGGCTGACCGTCGCGCAGCACGAGCACGGCCGCGCCCGGCACGTCGCCGACGTAGTTGTGCAGCAGCGCATCGACTTTCGGCTTCATCGGCCGCGGGCGTGGATTCCGGCCTCGACGACCAGCATGAACGTTGTCAGTTCGGAGATGAGGTCGTCGAATGTCCGGGACCGTGGCGGATCGGCCTCGTGTAGCCAGTCGGTGACGGTTTCGAACAGTCCGCCAACGGTGGCGACCGCCAGCGCGCGATAGTCGATCTCGCCGCTGGGATGGTTGCGTCGCCAGAACGCCTCGATGAACGACGCCGCCCAGCGCCGATTCTCCCACCGCTGGGCCTCGACCCGCGGCGAAATACCCGCCGCCACACCAAAAGTCACCATCGCGACGCGGGGGTCGTCGACCAGTGTGTGCGCGAACGCGGACAACACCCGACGCACGGTTTCTTCTTCGTCGGCATCGATAGACTCCCGCATCGCTTGCGCCACTTGGTCTTCGATGCGTTCGGAGACCTGGCGCAGCAGCGCCAAGTAGCAATCCTCCTTGGTGTCGAACAGGTCGTAGAACGCCTTGTTGCCGACGTAGGCGGTCTGGCAGATCTCCTCGATCGACGTGTTGGCGTACCCGTCGCGGGCGAACAACTCGAACGCCGCCGCCAGGAGTTGTTCCCGACGCTGCGCGCGGCGCTGTTCGGCGTCCAGGCCGCGGATCCTGCGCGGGCGGGGTTGCACGGACGTGCGCGGTGCTGCCATGGCGCCGAATTCTAGCGCCGATGTCCCTTTCGGCAAGAGCTCTTGTTTCTAACTGGCCAACGTGTTGTAATTTCCGTCACAGTTGCTCAAGCGGGGGAGACGCCATGCCGGGCCGCAAAGTCGCAGCCACGTTCGTGCTCGCGGTCGTCAGCGCCCTCGTCGCGGTCCCGTCCTCGTCGTCCCACTACCAAGTACGCCTGACCAGCGTCGACAACGCCGATTCGCCGCTCGGCGACGGCACCGCGTTGATCTTCGGCACCAGCGGGACGCCGGTCGCGAGCCCCGGCTACCAAGAGGCCGTCGAGCAGTTGTATCTGGACCCGCGCGGCTTCGACGGCACCGTCCAAGCGCCGTTCACGCCCGAGGGGTTGTATCCGGTTACCGGTGTGCACTCGCTGCTCGTCGACACCTCGTTCGCGCAGGAGGAACAGATTCTGGACGCCGCGATCCAGAGCCAAATCGCCGCCGGGGGAGTGGACGCCGCCAACCCGGTAGTGGTCTTCGGCTGGTCGCAGAGCGCGGACTTCTCCGGGCTGACCGAGCCGGAACTCGCCGCCCAAGGCGTGCCCAGCGATGACGTGCACTTCATCATGGTCGGCGATGCCAGCAATCCCGACGGCGGCTTGCTGGAACGCTTCGATATTCCTGCCGGTTCTGATCCGTCGGTCCCGAGCCTGGGTATCACGTTCGACGGCGCCACGCCGTCCGACCTGTACCCGACCGATATCTACACCAACGAATACGATGGTTTCGCCGACTTCCCCAAGTACCCAATCGATTTCCCGTCCGACCTCAACGCGTTCTTGGGGATCTTGTTCGACCACATCACCTATCTCGACCCGGATCCCGGCCAGCTCGCGGACGCCATCCAACTGCCGACGTCGACGGCCGACACGCTGACCAACTACTACATGGTTCCCGAGGATCTGCCGCTGCTGGACCCGCTGCGGCTCATCCCCATCATCGGCAACCCGCTGGCCGACCTGCTGCAGCCCGACATGTCGGTGCTGGTCAACTATGGCTACGGCAGCATTGACGACGGGTGGAGCCCCGGAGATGCCGATGTGGCCAGCCCGATGGGGTTCCTTCCGACCGACCTCAACTTGAGCGATGTCTTCACGGCCTTGGTCAACGGGATCCCGCAAGGCATCACCGCCGCCATCAAGGACTTGGAGGATCCCGCTGATTACCAAGTCATTTCGTCCATTCTGGACAACCCGATAACCAATCAGCTGATCAGCATTGCGCACACGCAGGGCTTCACCGACGCCACCAACCTGCAGACGCTGCTGAACATCCCGGCGCTGCTCGGCGTTGCACAGAACGCGTTGGGCGGGTTCGACAATTTCCCGATTTCGGACGCGACACTGCTCTCGTCACCGACCGACCTCCTCGACGATCTCAGCGCCACCCTGTCGACTGACTACGCGACGCTGGTGCCCGTCGCCGACACCGTCAACGCACTGCTCACCAGCCTGCCCTCCTACGACGTCAGTCTTTTCACCGATCAGCTCGAGGCCGGGAATCTGCTTGGCGCCATTGGTGATCCGATCGCCGCCGACCTTGCGCTGGTGCCGTTCGCCATCGGCTACGGCGCAGCCGCGCCCATCTTGGAAGCGGCCGCAGGCACGCTGATCAATCTCGTGGACCTGATCCCGGGGCTCTAGTTCAGGCAGGGTGGGCCGCGAAGAACTGCCAGATGGTCTGGGTGGCCTTCAGCGCGTGCGTTGCCGTGCCGAATTTCTCGAGGAAGGTGGTACCGCCGGGCCACTGGTGTCGGCCGCCGTCGACGGTGATCAATTCGACGCTGCGGTTGTCGGCGCACGCGGCGGTCGACGTGGTGAGCGGCGGCTTGATGGTGACAGCGGGTTTGCCGCACTGGTCGACTTTGCGCCAGAACGCGTTGACGTCGGGTATCGACGGGCCGTTGACGGTGCTCGCGCCCTGCCCGCCGGTGTAGGGAACCAGCCGGTCGGCGGTGCCGTGGATATGGATCACCGACGTCGGGTGCGGGGCGGTGCACGCGTCGAGCATGGTGGCCGCATCCGGGCCGATGGCGGCAAAGATGCCGGTGTTGCAGGCCAGCGCGTAGCTCATGATGCCGCCGTTGCTGATCCCGGTGGCATAGACCCGCGACGGGTCGATCGGCATGGCGGCGCTGATCTGCCCGACCATCGCGGTGATAAAGCCGACGTCGTCGATGTTCTCCCGAGCGGACTTGCCGCAGCAGCCGTGCGCATTCCAGGTCTGCCCGACGCCGTCGGGGTAGGCGACGACGAACTTCGCCGAGTCGGCCAATTGATCCCAGCCATAAGAGTTTTCGGCCTGCTGGCCGTCGCCGAACGCGCCGTGCAGCATCACCACCAGCGGTGCCGCCGCGGTCAGGGCCGCCGGCTTGTGGATCCGGTAGGTGCGGTCCAGCCCGCCGAACGACATCGTGTGCACACTGGTGCCGTCCGGCAGCGGCGTTTCCGCCCGATGCCCGCCAGAACACCCCGACAGGGCGAGCAGCAGGCCGAGCAGGACGGTCAGCCGAACGAGCACGCATATAACCTACTGGTTGGACGCCGGTGTGCGGCTACTTCCGCGAAGCGACCAAACTAGTGCGCATGCAGATCCCGTTCGCCGACGCGGTGCTCAGCCGCCTTAGCCGCCGCGACGCCGGGCTCGAACTCATCGAGGAGATCGAAGACGAGGCGGTCGAATCCGTCGACGCCGCCGATCTGCCGGCGGCCGAGCCGGCTCTGCTTTTGCAGAGAATGGAAAACCGGCTGATCCGGCATCAGCTCGCCGAGCCCGACGTGCTGAGCGCCGAGGAGCTGCGCAAGCTGCGCTACATCCTCAACTTCGTCCGACTTGCCGACTTCGAGCCGGGTGCGGCGGGCCCAGGCGGCAGCCGCGGGCGCGGCGACGTCTCGGTCGGCGGCGAAATCGCGCCGTGGCGGTCCCGGGTCGCCGACGCGCTGTACGGACCGCTGCGCGAGGAGCCCGATCCCGTCACCGCGTTGCAGACGGCGCGCGATGCGCTGGCCGGCCTGGCCGCCGACCAGGACGACCAACGGCGAGTGCTGATCGAGCGGCACGGAAACGACTTCTCCCCAGCGGAATTGGACGCCGAGGTCGGCTACAAGAAGCTCGTCACGATCCTCGGCGGCGGGGGTGGCGCGGGTTTCGTCTACATCGGCGGTATGCAGCGGCTGCTGGACGCCGGCCAGCTGCCCGACTACATGATCGGCGCGTCGATCGGCTCGATCCTGGGCAGCCTGGTGGCCCGCGAGCTGCCGGTGCCGATCGAGGAGTACATCGCCTGGGCGAAGACGGTGTCCTACCGCGCCATCCTCGGGCCCGAACGGCTGCGCCGTCGCCACGGCCTGGCCGGCATGTTCGCGTTGCGCTTCGACCAGTTCGCCCAGGCCATGCTCAGCCGCGCAGACGGCCAACGAATGCGCATGTCGGACTTGGCGATTCCGTTCGACATCGTGATCGCGGGTGTGCGCAGGCAACCGTATACGGCGCTGCCGTCACGGTTCCGCCGTCCCGCATTAGCGGCATTGCAGCTGCGATCGCTGCCGTTTCGCCCGATCGGCATCGGCCCGGTGGTGGGCATGCGGATGTGGCAAGTGGCCGCCTTCATCGACCTGCGGGTCGTCACACCGATCATCGTCGGCGGCGACGACCCCGCCCGCGACTTCGACGTCGTCGACGCGGCGTCGTTCTCGGCGGCCATTCCCGGTGTGCTGCACCACGAAACGAGCGACCCGCGGATGATCCCGATCCTCGACGATCTTTTCGAAGAGAAGGACGTCGCGGCGCTCGTCGACGGCGGTACGGCAAGCAACGTCCCGATCGAACTGGCGTGGAAGCGCGTCCGCGACGGCAGGCTGGGCACCCGCAATGCGTGCTACCTGGCTTTCGATTGCTTTCACCCGCAATGGGATCCGCGACACCTGTGGCTGGTGCCGATCACCCAGGCAATCCAGCTGCAGATGATACGTAACCTGCCCTACGCCGATCACCTCGTCCGTTTCGAGCCCACGCTGTCGCCGGCGAACCTGGCGCCGTCGGTGGTGTCGATCGACCGTGCGAGCCGATGGGGACGCGACAGTGTCGACAAGGCGATCCCGGTGACGACGGCGCTGTTGCAGCCGACGTGGTGGGAAGGTGACGGGCCGCCGGCCGCCAAGCCCAAGAAACCGCCGAAGTCAGTGGCATCGCCGATGAGCTCGGTGATGGCCGCGATTCAGTTGCCGACGAGTCGCTTCGCCCGGTGGCGGGACCGCCTGACATGACGTCCGGTCTACGCTGGCGCAAGTGCGAAAGGCCGCCGCTGTTGGAGTTGCCTTGCTCGTGCTTGCTGCGGCGGCCTCGGCCAGGTATGTGGACCACACAGCGATGAGCGGCAGGCAGCCAGGCGCTACTCCCACAACCGAATTCGCAACTGTTTCCAAGCTGATGAACGATGCGATCGCGGCCGACAAGCTGCCGGGTGGCGTGGTGGTGATTGGGCATGGCGGCCGGGTCGTCTTCCAGCGCGCTTATGGCTCGCGCAAACTTGCCGGCGAACCGGGGCTTGATGGATCGCCCGGACCTGCCGAGCCGATGACCGAAGACACCATCTTCGACATCGCGTCGTTGACGAAGTGTCTCGCGACGGCGACTGCCGTCCTGCAGCTTTACGAGCAAGGCAAGGTTGTGTTCGACGATCCCGTGCAGAAGTATCTGCCGGACTTCAACACGGCCAACGATCCACGACGTGCACAGGTGACGCTTCGCATGTTGCTGACGCACACGTCAGGCGAACCGATAGACGTCGACCTCAAAGATCCGTGGGGACTCGATGGCGGCGACAAACCAGAAGGCATTCGTCGTGCGCTGAGCATGCCGCTGCAGTCGGGTCCCGGTGAGGTGTTCCGCTACGCCGACATCAACTACATTCTGCTCGGCGCGCTGATCGAGAAGCTCACCGGTGAGGCCGAAGATGTTTACGTTCAGCACAACGTATTTGAGCCGCTCGGCATGGCAGAGACCCGCTATCTTCCGCCGGCCAAAGCATGCGGGCCACACACGATCAGGGGAGCCGCGATTGGATGGGCTCCCGCGCCGAAAGGGCGTGAGCTGGTCGCCTGTCCCGCAGACACCTGGAGCACCAGTCTTCTGCCGCGCATCGCACCGACGGCCATCGACGACCAAAGCAACGCCGATCCGGCCAAGAATCCCGATTTTGGTTACCTGCTTCGGGGCACCGTGCATGACCCGACAACGCGTCGCATGGGGGGAGTGGCCGGGCATGCCGGGGTGTTCTCAACAGCACACGATGCCAGCCTCTTCGCGCAGGCCCTGCTTGATCGACTTGCCAACCGCCCCAGCAAGTTTCCGCTGAAGCAAGCGACTGTGGAGTTGATGACGACTCCTCAGCAGCCCGGACATACGCCTCAACAGGTCGACGAGGCGAACGATGCGGCCCGAGAAGCCATCGCAGCGACCCCGAACACAACCGATCCGCTGCTCGCCCCGAGCTATCCGGCGATCGAGGGACAAAACCTGTTTGGGTTTGGCTGGGATATCGATACGGACTTTTCCAAGCCGCGAGGGCTGATCTTTCCGGTCGGCAGCTTCGGCCACACCGGCTTCACCGGAACCTCGATGTGGATGGACCCGGGCTCGGACAGCTACGTCATTCTGCTCGCGAACTCGATCCATCAGCGAAGCAGTCCACCGATCTCGCAGCTGCGCGGTGACGTGGCCACGGCGGCGGCCCAGGCCCTGCGTATCTAAATCAGTGCTGCTTGGCTTCGGTGAAAGGCGCTTAGACGCGGTCATGGTCGTCGAGGTTGTAGGGCAGAGGTATTCTCCCCTGGCATCTATATCGGTTCTGATACCGACAATCCGCGCTTAAACAGCGCATTTTCGACGAGTCAAGGCGAGAGCCCGTCGTTCTCAGAAATTCTTAAGGTAGATTTGTCGCGGTCTCATCTTCTTTTCAGGGGTCGCCATGAGGCTTAATCGGCGGGTTTGCCGCTCGCTCGTCATCGCGTCGATCGCTGGCGCTTCGATGCTGCTGCTGGCGCTGATGTCGATGATCTCGGTCCCGATGTCGCGGGCAGACAACCCAGAAGACGCTTTGAATGCGTTGATGATGGGCGGCACGGCTTCGCCGACTCCCAGCAGTGAGTGGCAGGACAGAATCATCACCGACTACATCGACCCCACCACTGGCGCCAACTACTCCCCGGTGCTGGTCCCCACGCCAGAATCGCAGGCCAGCACTTCAATTCCGGCCGGTCTAGTGGACCTGCAGGCCGCGATGGCGCAGCAGCAAGCGGCGGATCCCGGCCAGCCCTACCTCGTTGAAGGTTATTCGCAGAGCGCGGTGATCGCGATTGACGAGAAACTCGCGCTCATACAGGCTGGACAGCCGCCACCTGATGTGACTTTTTTGGTGCTGGGCTCGAGTAACCGTCCCGATGGCGGGCTGCTAGAGCGGTTTGCGGGTTTGGATATCCCGGGAGTCGTGGGGCGGATGCCTTTCAATGGCGCCGAGCCGACCGACGCCGGCATCCCCACCATCGATATTGCGAACCAGTACGACCCTGTCGCTGATTTCCCGCAATTTCCGATCAACCCGGTGGCCGACTTGAACGCCCTCTTCGGCCTCGCCTACGCGCACGCCGCCTACGGGGGCGGCTTCCTTCCCGAGGAGATTTCGGCGCTCTGGCCGCCCACGGCACCTGCCTCGGCACCCGTGGAAGGGCCTTTTGCGGACCAATATGTGCTTGGGTCCACCGAGATTGTCAAACAGGTCGACGGCGATACCACGTTCTATTTCATTCCGACCACCGAGTTGCCGCTGCTAGATCCCCTGCGGAGCTTGGGTGTGCCCGAATCGCTGCTCAACATCGGCCAACCGGCGCTGCAGGTAATCGTCGAAGCCGGCTACGACAGGTCCATTCCGTTCGGAGACCCGACGCCGGCGGAGCTGATTCCGACGATCGACCCATTCACCTTCCTCCTCGAGTTCGCCAACGGCGTCGTCCAGGGCGCCGACAACGCGTTTGAGTTGTTCGGCGCGCACCTGCCGGGATTCAGCGACCTAGAAAGTTTTTTCGCCTCGGCCGAGGCGTGGTCCACCGAGCAGATCGGCGTGCCCTACGACCAAGTCGTCACCGAACTCAACAACGACTTCAACCCGTTCACCCTCTTCACTGCCGTGGAGGGACCGATAGGGCAGGACATCCAAAACCTGTTGCTGGAGACCGGCATTCAGCAGGATCTGCTGGACCCGATCCTCGGGCTCATCGGGCCCCTTGGTGGGCTGATCACGAGCTGAATTCCTCACTGTCTAGCTGCACTTTTTCATGACATCGGTCGCGCGGGCGACCGTACTCCCAGTGATGCCGACTCGGACTAGCACCGTGCCCTGAAGCTGGACTTTGAGCTGGCCGCGACCGGCGAGCTCCGGCCTGCCGGCCGGTTAAACAGGTCGCCATTCGGCCCTGGGCCAAATAAATCTCATCGCCGTGGACCAGTTCTGGGAATCCGGTCAACAGCAATGTCGACGCTGGCGGTTGCCGCCGAAATTCGCTCAGAGAGGCGGGCAATTCGGTTCGGTGGCGTTACAGGTGAAACGTATGTGACGGGCCGCGGGCCGACGCCATCAGCGCGCCTCGGCTTCCGTTTCCGACTCTTCGCCGCTGCCATGCCCACGCCACTTCCGAAAGCCGCGATGCGCGGCGAAAGCGCCGACGACAGCGGTCACGCACCACACCCCGATCGCCGTGTATGCCAACACCGGCGACCGGTTGCCGATCGAGGCGCCCAGCGCCGTGTAGACGAACGCTCGCGGCACCGAACCGATAAAAGCGCCAACAGCCATCTGCCACAATGGAACTCCGAACGCTCCGAACGCGTAGGAGGCCAGCGCATCCGATAGGCCGGGGATGAAGCGCTGGCCGACCACCGCCCACAGCCCGCGTCGCTCGATCAGCGCATCGATGCGATCCGCGCGGGACGCTCCTAGCAGTGCCCGCGCGCTGTCGCGGCTGGCCCGACGGCCCAGCAGGCTCGCGACGACTGCGGTGCCGACCGTCGCGCCCAGCGTCACGAACACACCGAGGACCGGCCCGAACAGCAGCCCGCTGCTGGCGGCCAGGATCGGGCCGGGTACGAAGATCGCGCCGAGGATGGCCGACAGCACGATGTAGGTCAGCGGCGCCGCCGGCCCCGTCGCCTTGACCGTGCGCCGCACGTCCTCGATGTTCACCACGTGCTTGACGGCCAGCAGATAGAACAGCACCACTAGGAAAGCCGCGAACACGGCCAGCCGCACGATGTGGCGTCGTCGCGATGCCGGCGCCGAACTGTCGGTCATGGTGACCGCGATTCTTCCGTACGGGGACTCACGTAGGGTTCTTTGGCGTGAGAACCGATGACGACAGCTGGGAAATCACCGAAAGTGTCGGCGCGACGGCGCTCGGTGTGGCCGCGGCCCGCGCCGCGGAAACCGAGAGCGACGATCCGCTGATCAGCGATCCGTTCGCGCGGGTTTTCCTCGACACCGTTGGCGACGGCGTGTGGAGCTGGTTCGGCGCTCCTGACCTGCCCGCTGAGGTCGTCGAAGCCGAACCCGCGCTGCCGGTGCGGCAGAGGTCGATGGTCAGCTATTTCGCTTCGCGGACCAAGTTTTTCGACACGTTCTTCCTCGACGCCACCAACGCGGGCATCCATCAGGTAGTGATCCTGGCGGCCGGTCTGGACGCGCGGTCCTGGCGGTTGCCGTGGCCTGATGGAGTGACGGTCTTCGAGCTCGACCAGCCTAGGGTGTTGGACTTCAAAGCCTCGACGTTGCACGAGCACGGGGCCGAGCCGACCTGTCATCGGGTCGGCGTCGCGGTGGACCTGCGCCAGGATTGGCCGAAGGCCTTGCAGCAGGCCGGTTTTGATGCATCCGCGCCGAGCGCGTGGTCGGCCGAGGGTCTGCTGATGTATCTGCCGGCGACGGCCCAAGAGCTGCTATTCGACCGCATCCAAGGCCTGACCGCCACCGGCAGCCGGGTTGGCATCGAGGCGCTGGCACCCAACTTCGCCGACCCCGCGGCCGCCGCGCAGCGGCGTGAGCGCATGGAGCGCGTCCGGGCGTTGATGGCCAAGGCGGACCCGCAACGCGAAATTCCGCGCACCGACGAGCTGTGGTACTTCGAGGAGCGCGAAGACGTCGGCGACTGGTGGCGTCATCACGGTTGGCAGGTGACGGTGACGGCGTCGGACGAGCTGATGACCGGCTACGGCCGCAAGCCTCCGCAACAGATCGACGACGGCACGCCGCCGTATCTGTTCGTGTCCGCGCAGAAATAGTGAGCTGCACTGACTAGTGGGGTTGCTCGACGGCCCGTCCTCCGCTCTTGGCACCTCCCCCGGTCGGGGGCTGTATTTGTGATGGATTGTCCGGGTTCACTATTGCCGGGTTGTTCGGGCTTTCCGGCGGCGCGGCACCCGGTCCGCCCGAACCCGATTGGCAGGTTGGGCATGGCGGGGGTGGGTCGGATGGGGCGGCGTGGGCAAAGCCAATACCGAACGTTGATGCTGACAACTCAATCGCGGTAGCGATCGCCGCGGCGCCGGCCAAGCGCTTCGCGTTCATACTCGTTGTTCCTTCCAGAAATGTGCATTCACTATGCTGTCAATCGGATACCCGGGTCTCTCCGAGCCGAAACGAGATGCGGGCAATGCCCATTTGAGGTGGAGCGAAGCAAACGCTAGTTGTCGGTGCCGCGCAGTCGCACCATCCGCGTCGTCGAACTCTCGTCCAGCTCAACCAAATCCGAACGCGACCGCAGGAAGTCGCTGAAAGACTTGAATCCAAGCGACTTTTCGCTGAACGACGGGTCCATCCGCTTCATCTGCGCCTTCACCGCGGAATTGTGCAACCAGTCGGCGTCGTCCTTCTCCAATCCGATCCGCATCGCGCGCGTCAGCAGATCGGTCGCCGCTTTCTGCGGGTCGGGCGGCGGCTGCTCGTCGGCGGTCTTCGCCCGGCTGGTCCGTTTCTTCGGTGCGGCGTCGGTGGGCGCCGGTTCAGGCGCCGGAACCCCGGGCAGCGCGTCGTAGACGAGGAACTCGTCGCACGCGGCCGCCAGCGCCCGGCTCGACGAGCCGGCCACCCCGACGCCCACCACATAACGGCCGAGCCGTTTACAGCGTTGCGCCAGCGGGATGTAGTCGGAGTCGCCGGCGGCGATCACGACGTGGGTCAGGTCGGGCAGCCGGAACATGTCCTCGACCGTGTCGACGGCCAACCGGATGTCGGCCCCGTTCTTGCCATAGGCCGCCGCCGGGAACAGCTGCACCAAATCGACGGCGCGGGCAACCAGCTGTTCGCGGTAGCCGGTGTTGACGTCGGCCGACCAGTCCGCGTACGCACGGGTGAGCACCAGAGTGCCGAACGACGACGCGAAATCGATGATGGCGCCGACGTCGACGGTGGCCCGCGTCAACCGGTCCGCGTCCTTGTCGAGGCCCTTGGCCTTGTCCTTCTGGAACGAACCGCGCCCGTTGACCTGGTCGTAGCGGGAGATCACGATGTTGTCGAAGTCGAGATAGACCGCAACACGGCCCTCGCCAAGATCTGCCATAAGGCCCAGTGTTGACCATCGGCGCCCGGATTGGAGGCAATCTTCACTCGTCCCCTGACTTAGGGCATGATCGCCAGCGAGGCAATAGGGGTGCTCAGGAAGGACAATCCATGATCGAATTTCTGCCGGATATGCCGGAGGGAGTGACCGGCATTCACGTGTCGGGCCGACTGCGAGGCGACGAGCTGCGTGAGCTCAAGCCCACCGTCGAGGAGATGCTGCACACCGACGAGATCAGGATCGTCGAAGTCATCGCGCCCGACTACGAGGGCTTCGGGCCCGGCGGGTTAGTCGAGGATCTAAAGCTGGGCTTCGGCACTGTCCTGCCACATCGTTCGGCCTTCAAAAGAATCGCGATTGTGTCCGATAAGCCGTGGGTCGCTCACACCGTGCACGCGCTGGCGTGGATGATTCCCGGCGAGCTCGCTGTCTTCACGCTCGACGAGCTCGAGCGAGCCAAAGAATGGGCTGCCGGCTAGCTCTACTTCTGCAGCCAGAGTTCGACGCCAACGCCGATGAGCCGAATTTCCTTGCTCCGGAATGGAATATCGGTCAGCATCGCCTCGAGTTGTGCTGGCGTATAAGCCCGTTTCAGCAGCATGAACCGAAATGCGGCGAGGGTCATCCAGCGTTCGACCGTGCTCAGGCCACCATCGTGCGGCTGACGTCGAGCCCCGTCACGTGATACGCCCCGCCCTTTGCCATTTCAATCGCGACGTAGCCACCGATATGCAGTGCATCAACGCGCTCGAGCTCATGGGACCGTCGACCCCGGGCGAGCTGGCCCGCTTCACCGGGCTGACCACGGGTGGCGTCACGGTGATGCTCGACCGGCTGGAGAAAGGCGGCTATCTCAAGCGGGAGCCAAACCCGCGCGACCGCCGCAGCGTTCTGGTGCGTTTGAATCCCACGAAAGTCAAGAAGATGCAGGCCTTTTATGAGGAGATCAACGAGCGCATGGCGGCCCTGCTCGATGAGACGCCGGACCGTGAACTGCGTTCGGTCGTGAAGCTGTTGTCCAAAATGAAGGACTCTAGGGTGGAAGAACCGCCCCGCGACAGGAGGCAGGAATGAGCGACCACGAAGTCAAGATGATCATCTTGTCGACCGACGACCTGGATGAATCGATCCGGTTTTACAGCGAGACCCTGGGCATGTCGTTGAAGTTTCGCGACGGCGGCGGCATCGTGAGAGGCCCGTACGACGACGCCCACGAACGCTGCGCCGTCGTCTACGACAACAAGAGCAATGGCGTGGTCTTCTACAAGCCGCTGGCCCGATGAGCAACACGGCAGTCGGCGCCAGGGCCACCGAAGCGATGGGTTTGTTCGTCGAGGCCGTAGACCAAATTCCCTCGGCGTCTTGGGATTTGCCGTCAAACCTCGAGGGCTGGAGCATCCGGGATCTGGTGGCTCACACCACTGGGACCGCGGCGAAGATCGTCGCGCTGGTCGAGGGTGCGAAGGCCTGGGAGGGATCCTCGGAGCCGGACGACTGGAAGAGCGACGATCCGGCGGGGCAGCTTCGCGGGCTGGCCGCGCGGTTGCACGACGCCCTCGCTGAAGCCGACCTCGACGCGCTGACACAGGCTCTGACGTTTCCCATCGTCGGCCTGACCATCCACAACTGGGATGTGTACCGTTCACAGCACCGGCCGCTCGAGCTGCCGGAGGACTTGTTCAGCTTTTGCCGTCAGGCGGCCGACTCGGTGCCGGAAGACGAGCTGCGTCGGCCGGGGTTGTTCGGGCCGGCGCAATCCGTGCCCGAGGACGCGACGCCGACAGACCGGCTGATGGCCTATTTCGGGCGCCCGGTCGCCTAGCGGCTAAGTCTGAAACCGATTTAGCGACAGGAGGACCGATGGACAACGCTAACGTGGGCATGTTAGCCACCGAAGCGATGGGCTTGCTCATCGAGGCGGTCGAGCAAATCCCCTCGGCGGCTTGGGATCAGCCATCCAATCTCGAGGGCTGGAGCATCCGGGATCTCGTGGGTCACGTCACTGGGAGCGCAGCGAAGGTCGTGACCCTGGTCGAGGGTGGAGACGTTTGGCAGAAGCCCTCTCAGCCGGACGACTGGAAAAGCGAGGACCCGACTGCACGGCTTCGCGAGCTGGCTGCCCGGTTGCGGGACGCCCTGCCTAACGCGGACTTCGACGCGATGCGGCCTTCGCCACAGGGTGAGGCCCCGCTGCACCGGGCGCTGACCTACCCCGTTTCCGACCTGGCTCTGCACAGCTGGGACGTCTACCGCTCACAGGGCCGGGCGGTCGAGCTGGCCGAGGAACTGCTGGCACTCTGTCGGCAGTTGGTGGAGTCGCTACCGGAAGACATGCTGCGCCGGCCGGGCGGATTCGGGCCGGCCCAACCCGTGCCCGAGGACGCGACGCCGACCGCCCAGCTGATGGCCTATCTCGGGCGCTCGGTTACCTAACGGCTAACGAGCCAAATGCGCGCTGCCGTCGTCTAATTCGTCGCGGCGCAGGCCCATCGGGGTCATCGCGGGAAGATCGCCGCCGGCGACCACGGCGCGGGTGATCGGCGTGAGCGCCTGGAACATCGCCTCCACCTCGTCGTCACTGAGCGCATCGAGCGCCGACAGCGAAAGCGCGTCGGTGCTCGACTCGATATCATCCTTCAGTTCCCGGCCGGCGGCGGTGATCGACCCGTCGTCGTTGAGCAGCCCGCGTTCGGCCAGCCGTTGTTCGTGACGACGCCACGCCTCGTCGTCGTAGTCGCGGGCGCGGGCGATGTACCCCCGCGGAATCGCGCCCGACGCGGCCTGCAGCACGTTGCATTCCCGACCCGATACCCCGGCGGCGGCCAGTACCGCTATGTGCGTGTCGCCGCGCTGCTCACGCAACAACGTAGCCGCGTGCCATAGCGCCGCCAGCGGATCGTCCGGCCACGGCAGCGCCCGATTCGCGGCGAACAGCGGTCGCCCGTCCAGCGGTGCCTGGCGCGCCGCCTTCCCCGCCAGTTCCGCTCCGACAGTGACGTTTTCATCTACGCTGAGGCCGTAGCGGCGCAGCGCCGCGACCGCGGATTCCTGCCGGGCCTGCAGTGCGGCTTCCGGGCCGGCGATCTCCCATGCCGACGGCAGCGCCTTCGCGACGCGCTCGGGGGCGAAGTTGTAGAAGATCGCGGTCACCACGTCGGGGGACACCATGCCCAGCGGTGCCGACCGGGCGGCGAAGTAGCCCATCCAGAACCCGCGATAGCCGAGCCCATCCAACGCCGCCCGCGCCTCCGGCGCAAAGTACGTCACCGCATGCACCGGCTCGAATCGATCGAAGAAGCGTCGGGCCAGCTGTGGTTCTCGGTGCACGGTCGCAGTTAACCACGCCGCCCGAAACGCGCCGCCGCGGCGTTCACGGTTGACCCTTCCTGGCTTGTTCGTCCGTAATGATTTTCGGCAACTGGTCGGCGAGTTCTTGGTGCCAGGCGATTTCAGCCCGCAGTCGGTCGAGGCGATGCTTGACCATCAGCTTTTCGGAAACCGTCAGATAGCGGT
>Ga0209656_10001206_pt1 | contig 16876 bp, 12 predicted proteins | sample BogFormECP12_OM2_FD_188239 | JGI IMG/M metagenome (GOLD analysis project Ga0209656, IMG submission 188239) | Bog forest soil microbial communities from Calvert Island, British Columbia, Canada - ECP12_OM2 (SPAdes) (version 2) | ecosystem: Environmental > Aquatic > Freshwater > Wetlands > Bog ... | reverse complement strand
CTCGCATTGAATTTCGCTTGAAGGTCGGAAGCGAACGACTTGTTGAGGCGAATCGATCGATCGACCCAGACGGCGTTTGCCAATTTTAGCGTGATGCCGGCTCCCGGATTGGTCAGCGCCGTCTGCAGGTCTCCCAGTTCGCTGAGAGCCTGGTCCTGAGAGGCCGAAGTGAGGCCGAGCGCTTGACGCATTTCCGCGGCGGTATCGCCGCTTGCGCCCGCGTAAACCATGCTGAGCGCAAACTCAATACTCGCTGGAGAAATCAAGAGGTTGTGTTCCCCGGAGGCGTCCAGTTTTTGGGCGAGGTTGAACCCGAACGCATCGAGTTGATCGTGAAAATTCGAGGTCTCAGCAGCCATGATGTTCGTCCCGACAAAATACGCCGCGATCGCACTAAGCAGGAATCCAATATGGCGCATGTTCGGTGGGTTGGACATTGGTGTAGAGGAGCTCGTTCAAACGCTTTAGGGTCGTGACTCGCACCCTCATAAGGAACACGGTAAACACTCGCCCGCCGGGTTGCAGAATCCAAGGCGGATGGCTGTCTTGCGTTATTTGACGGCGATGCGGATTTCGTAGCTCCAGAACCAGGGGAGCATCCCCTCCTGAAACGAGATGTTGGATTGGGTGTCGTCGTCTGCCTTCAGGCTTTCGGCGATGGCGCGCATATCAGGGGAGGGCTCAACGCCGACGACGATTGCTTCACGCCCCTTCCAAAGCCGGGTCGAAAGCCCGGTGCCGGATGCGATATCAACAACGCGCACCGGGCACTGCGGACCGGCCAACTGCGACAGAATGTCGCCGATAACAGAAGGAAGTTGCGGACGATTTTGGTCGTAGATGTCGGCGAACCCGGTGAATCTCCGGACATTAGGATCCATAGCTGATAAAAACAGAGTGCCAATCCGGTGATTGGTCAACTTGTCGCGAGCTGTCTCGGATTCGAGCGACGCCCCTCTCGAGCGGCCCAAGCAATTATTCGTCGACAATCAACTACACGCGGCGGTAATGGCCTGGAATCCAAACCCATCGATATTCATTCCAGCGCCAGCGGCCGTGCACCCACACAACAGCATGGTGTGGTGAGGTGGGTTCATGGCAAAGCGTTCTGCTTGCGTTTTTGATGCCGGTACCTAAAGGTACGCCGGTCAACAACCTGACAGAAACGGAACAGCGTGAATTTCCTTCAAATCGTTATCCTTGGACTGGTGCAAGGCGCGGCAGAGCTTCTGCCGGTTTCGAGTTCGGCTCATGTCATAATTGTGGAGAAGTTAATGGGTCTGGACCCGTCGAGTCCTGAGATGACTTTTCTGCTCGTCATGCTCCACACGGGAACGATGTTCGCCGTGATCGTCTACTTCTGGAGGGCTTGGAAGGATCATTACTTTTCCAGCGTCGATGCATTTCGTGGCGTAGCGATCAACATAGTGATCGCGACGGTGATTACGGGCGTTATCGGGTTGGCTCTTCAGTGGGTGATAGAGAAGCTCTTTCTTAAGGGCGCGGAGAAAGCAGAAGTGGAAACGTTGTTTTCACAGCTCCCGTTGATTGGGGTGGCGCTTGTCGCGGCGGGCGTGTTGATCATCTATTCCGGAATTCGCAAAGAACGAAACAGACGTGGGGGCGAAGTCGATGCTCAGCGGGCCTGCTGGATCGGAGCTGTCCAAGCGCTCTGTTTGCCATTTCGTGGTTTCTCGCGTTCGGGTGCTACCATCTCGACCGGTTTGCTGCTGGGTGTCGGTCAACATCGCATGGAGGAATTCAGCTTTGCTTTGGCCGTGGTGCTGACACCGCCCGTGATTGCCAGAGAGGCGTTGCGATTGGTCAAAGCCCACACCGAAGTGACGCAGCCCTCTCATCTGGCCGGGCTTGCGGTCCCCGGATTGTTCGGATTGGTTTGCAGCTTCGGTGCGGGGCTGCTTGCTCTCCGGTTGCTGTCGCGCTGGTTGGAGTCCGGGCGTTGGAAATTCTTCGGCTACTACTGCCTGCTGGCTGCGGCCGTTGTATTTGGGCTGGCGTTTGCGGGGTACTAACCTGAACTTCTCATCCGGCCTGGGCCGGATGCGCGTTGGAAAGCCGTCGGCGGACGCGCGAGCCCAATCCCAAAGGGAACGATTTTCTCTGCCCGCGCCTTCAGCGCCCGCTCGCATCCAAAAACGATTCCTGGGCCTCCGTCCGGCGGCCGCCGGACTCTGAATCTGCTGGCGCCTTCGGCGCTTTTAGACCGCCACCATGTTAAGCTAACGCTTATGCGCGGCCGCGGGATCGGCACTCCGTGCGCATTTCTCACGGGGCCGTGAGAAATGCGGGCAATCTTTTTCTCGACACCGGGCTGAGCCGATCGAAAATTCTACAGCGATGGAAACGAGTGAGCCAGATTCTCATCAGGGCGTCGGAGGGCTGTCTGCGGGCCAGGGGAAAGAACTCAACCTCAGCCAGGTGCATCCGGCCGAACTCGAGTCTGAGGACGCCCATTGGCTTCGAATGGATCCATCGATCACCAGGGCCGTTCTAGCCAAGACGGAAGAGGAGTTGCTGGGCAGTCTGGCGGCATTGATGAGGAACAAAGTCGAGCACGAGCAAATTGCCCGCCGGCTCGCCCAAACGCACGTCGACACCCAGCAGGCGAAACAAGAGCTTGAATCGGTCCGCACGCAGGTCCGGCGAGCCGAGGAAGAAGTGGCAACGCGCCTGAACGAACAGAGCCGGATCAACGATGAGATAGCGCGGGCCCGCGGCGAGTTGGAGAATCTTAAGCTCGAACACGCTCAGCACACTGAGTTGGTTTCCGGTCTGGAAAGCAAGGCGGCTCAGATGCAGCAAGCGCTGCAGGAGGAGCACGAGAACCTCAACGCGGTCAAAGAAGCGACGCAGTCGCAGATCGCTGCGCACCGCGAAACGGTTGATCAACTGACGCAGGCTCATTATGAAAAGGGCGCGTTAGAAGAGAGTCTGGTGCGATTGCGTGAGGAAGTCGACGAGCGCATCAGAGCCAGGGAAGCTTTGATCGAAGAAGCGGTCATGCTCCACGGGTATGCGTCTGAGTTTTCTGCGCTGAAGGAATCACATGCGGCCGAGGTATCAGAGCTCAAAAGGACGCAGTCAGATCTTCAAGATCGCATAGATCGGTTACGGGCTGAGCATAGTTCTCTGGTCGGGCAGATCGAGGCTTTACATCAGACCGTCGCGCAGCATGCCGGCGAAAGTGACCGACTTAAGGCAGGACTGAATGACCTTCATGCGGAAATCGCAGAACGGTCGGCCGAACAATGCCGGTTGCACCAATCATTGGCCGAGGAGCAGACACGTGTAAGTAACCTTCTGGCCGCCAAACGCAACCTTGAACAATCGATCAAGGAAGCCGGGAACAAGCATCGCGCGCTGCGAGCCGACATTGCCGCGCTCGATTCCCATTTGCACAGCCTGATCGCCGCCGCAAAAGCGGGGGAGGCGACGATGAATGCGCAGGGGTTGCCGCTCTTGTTCGAGACCGCCACCCCGAAGATTGCTCCGGAATGGGATTCGTACCCTTTGGAAAGCGAGTTTCACACAGAGGACGAACTCGACGCGAAGAAGGTCGCTGAGCTCGTGTCGACGTTGCCAGGTGTTGATGGCTGTATGCTGGTAAGGAACCGAGGCCCGGTGTTGGCTTCAAAGCTGCCTGAACGGTTACATGCGATGCTGATCGTTCCCGACCGGGATTATCAGCTGCTTTTCGATCGACTCAAAAACAAGGTGGAAGATCGGAACATCGAGAACGTTCGTCTGGCAACTTTCGAGCTCGGGGATGACGCCTTAACGATCGCGCAATCAAACCAGGCGTTCCTGTTCGCCAACCACAAACAAAGCAAGCTTCGCCCAGGTTTGGCCGGCAAGCTCGCCGCGGTCGTAATTGAGGTGGCAAAGATGTATCCGTAGCTGGTCGAGCGAGCAGTTGGAGGGTTTGGCGGGGATTATGCGTGGACGTTGTATGTGGAGACATTTCCCCGGAGGTTGATTCGATCTCTTACGAGAATTGCGGGGGGAGCTATTTCGCGGTGACGCTTGTGACCGTGCGCCGGGTGATCTGATTCCCTCTCGTCTTTGGACCGCGCACCGGGAAATCGGCGACCCGAAACGTCTGTTCATCAATTCTGGAGCCTTTGACGTGACGGTATCGCAGGCGAATTTCGGATACGGCGCGATCGGATAAATATTTAACCTTCGCATCCTCCTGAGCGCAGTTGTAGTCGCGATTCATGATCGCGCCGCCAAAGGCGAATCGTTTAAGAAACGTTGTTGTCGGACTGTTGTAAACGAGGGTAAATACTTTGTCCCGATCGAATATTCCGAAGTAGATGAGGTTCTTGTCGACAAACAGTTTGTCCGGAGGCGGAACCATTTGATAGCGGCCGGTGTCCCAGACAAGCAGCAATCGGTCCAGCGGCGAACAGCGAAATGCGGCATCGGCTTTCACTTCGTGCCCGAGGAATCCTCGCTCCTGGTCGTAGGCGATTGCCAACTCGTTCGCAGTCAGTTCGCGGACGTCGATCTCTTCGGCCGTTGTAAGCTGCGTCTTCCGCTTAAACTGCTTGCCGTAGGTCTGAATCAGGCGGTGCAGATAGTCGATTGCATAATCGGTCAGCCGTGTGAGGTGCTTTTCGACTTCTTTGAGAGCGAGGCGGATTTTCAGTTTTTCCTCTTCGTTCTTCTTCAGGTCAAACCTGGAGATCCGTTTTATCTGCAGGCTCAGCAACATTTCGACATCGCCCAGTGTGATATCGCGCGTCAGCTGATTCCGAAACGGGAGAAGCCCGTTCAAAACGGCCTGTTGCACATCCTCGTACGTTTCACACTCTTCGATTCGCTTGTAGATCCGATGCTCGATGAAGAGCTGGATCAGCGATTTCCTATGCAACTCGTCCTGCAGTTCGCTCTGCCTGATTTCGAGTTCCTTCTTCAAGAGTGATATCAGGCGGTCGGTATTGAATCGGATGATTTCGTCTACATCCATTTGGACCGGCCGCTCCCCTTTGATCACCACGATGTTGGAGTGAAGCGTCACTTCGCACTGGGTGAAATGGTAGAGTGCAATGATTGCTTTCTCAGCGTCTTCCCCGGGCGAAAGCGTGATCAATATTTCTACCTGCGCTGCGGTGAAATCATTAATCGACCGAATTCTTATTCTTCGCTTTCGGGCCGCCTCTTCAATCGAGGCAATTACAGATTCGGTCGTTGTGCTGAACGGTATCTCTCGAATCACAAGCCTCGAGTTTTCCCGCTTTTCGATCCTGGCGCGCAGCTTGATTTTGCCATTGCCGCGATTGTACTCGCTTGCATCCATTAGACCTCCCTGTGGGAAGTCCGGGAGAAGCTTGAACCGCTTATCCTGCAGGATCGCAATTTGTGCCTTAAGCAGTTCGATAAAGTTGTGCGGCATCACCCGAGTAGAAAGCCCAACCGCAATGCCCTCCGACCCTAACATCAGCAAGAGAGGAAGTTTTGCCGGAAAAATGACCGGCTCGCGATTCCGGCCATCGTAACTCGAGGCGTACTCTGTCAGCTTCGGATTAAATATTTCCTGACGCGCTAGATCCGACAAGCGGCACTCGACATATCGGGATGCGGCTGGGGGATCTCCCGTAAACAGGTTGCCGAAGTTTCCCTGACCTTCGATCAGGTAGGTCTTGTTTACGAGATTGACCAGCGCTTCTTCGATCGAAGCGTCGCCATGCGGATGATACTGCATGGCGTGTCCCACGATATTGGCGACTTTGTTAAATCGGCCATCATCCTTCTCGTGAAGCGCGTGGAGGATTCGGCGCTGGACTGGTTTAAGTCCATCCTCGAGCTGGGGAATAGCTCGGTCCCGAATGACATACGAGGCGTACTGAAGAAAATTGTCGTTAACGAGGTCCTTCAACGGATCCTCGGGCAGATGCAGCAACGCGGTGTCAGGCGGCATAAAAAACGATATACTTCTTCATTCTTCCTTTTTACTGCTGCCTTCCGTTGTGTCCTCTCGGAACTACGCTTCAACGACGAGATTGCCCATGATATATTCCCGGCGCTGGGGCGTGTTCTTCCCCATGTAAAACTGCAGGAGGGGCTGAATCGTGTGGACGTCGTCAACATTGATTCGCGTCAGCTTCATATCCGGTCCGATAAACGCTTTGAATTCTGAGGGAGAGATTTCGCCGAGCCCTTTAAATCGTGTGACCTCATTGTTCCGAAGCTTGGTCGCCGCTTCGTCCCGTTCCGCTTCGGAGTAGCAGTAGATTGTCGATTTCTTGTCTCGAACTCGAAAAAGCGGCGTTTCGAGGATATGGACAAATCCGCGGATGATGATGTCGGGAAAAAACCGGAGAAAACAGGTGATCAGCAGATTTCGTATGTGCAATCCGTCCACGTCGGCGTCCGTTGCGATGATTACCTTGCCGTAGCGCAATCCGTCGACGGTTTCTTCGACGTTCAACGTGCGCATCAGGTTAAAAATTTCATCGTTCTTGTAAACGATGGTCCGATTCAGGTCCCAGACATTGAGCGGTTTGCCCTTGAGCGTGAAAACTGCCTGAAGGTCGGGATTGCGGCAGCTCGTGATCGACCCGGCGGCTGATTGACCTTCGGTAATAAAAATCATCGAATCGCTTCCCGATTGTTTCTCGAGATTCAAATGTACGCGGCAATCCTTGAGCTGCGGGATCCGGAGCGAGATTGCAGCTGTTCGTTCCCGAGCGAGTTTGCGGACATCCTGCAGTTCTTTTCGGAGTCGCCGCGTTTCGTTAATCTTTGCCACCAGGCGCTCTGAAATCTCGGGATTACGATGGAGAAGACCGATCACCGTCTCCCGGACTTTGTTGACGAGGTCGCCTCGAATTTCGGTGTTACCGAGTTTGTTTTTTGTTTGGGATTCGAACAACGGATCCTGCAACCGGATCGCGATCGCCCCAACCAGCCCCTCCCGCACGTCCTCCCCATCGAATTTCGATTTGCTAAAGTCGTTGATCGCCTTGAGCATGCCTTCGCGGAACGCACTTAAGTGCGTGCCGCCGTCCGAGGTGTATTGACCGTTCACGAACGAGTAATTGTCTTCCGAAAGCCGGTTGGTGTGCGTAAATGCGATTTCGAGCATCTTCCCCCGGGAATGCGCAATCGGATAAATCGGCTCTTCACCAACTTCCTCCTCGAGCAAGTCTTTCAAGCCGTTTGCCGACGAGTAGATAGTGCCGTTCCATAAGATCTTCAGGCCTGCGTTCAGGAATGTGTAGAGCCGGATCCTCCGAGCGATATGTTCTTCACGGAAGCGATACTCCTTGAATATTCTTGAGTCGGGTTCGAACTGAATTTCGGTGCCGTCCGGCTGCGTTTGTCTACCCTTCTGCTGCGATTTCAACTTTCCGCGCTCGAATTCAGCTCGAAAGAATTGTCCGTCTCGATGGCTTGTGACCACAAAACTGACCGACAGCGCGTTAACGGCTTTCGTACCGACTCCATTCAGTCCGACGCTGAACTGGAACACATCATTGTTGTATTTTGCGCCGGTGTTGATCTGCGAAACGCATTCGATCACTTTCCCGAGCGGGATCCCGCGTCCGTAATCGCGTACCCGAACGACTGAAGCGTCGATTTTTACGTCGATCTGGCGACCGAACCCCATGATGTATTCGTCAACGGAGTTATCGATCACCTCTTTCAGGAGAACATAAATACCGTCGTCGTGATGTGCACCGTCACCGAGACGGCCAATGTACATGCCGGTTCGGGTACGAATGTGTTCCAGGGAAGAAAGCGTCTTGATCTTGCTTTCGTCGTAATCGTGATTCCTTGGCGCCATAACAAAGTCGTTAAACGAAATGCAACCTGCTTCCAAGCAGCTTGCGGTGGGTGAACTTCTCGCAAGTTTTCAAACTTGCGAGAAGTTCAGGCTAATGTCCCGTTGGGAGATCCTGCATGCGCCGCCAAGCGGAAACAACAGCCGGATCGCTAATGTATTTGACGAGCAGATCCCCGAGCTTTTCCGCAAGATCGAGATCCTCCTTGGCGAAGAAATTGAACCGTTCAATCGCCTTCTGGCACAACGGCGGTGCATTTTCGACGTTACCCTGGTCCATTTCGAATACGGCACGATCGAGCGGAGCCATCTGCCGGCGCCAATTAATCATTTCATCCACGTATGTATTAATGACATCGACGGCCTGCTTCGAGTCCGAAACGGTATTCGTACGCTTCCGAATCGCTCGCAGCGTCGCAATATGAACATCAATCACTCTGGCGTAGTCATCACAAATGTCGGCAACCGCAGTGCTGACGGTGACAATCGGTACCACGAGCGCTAACGATCGTAGGCAGACTGCAGCCAGCATTGTGTGGAGCGTATTCAAGAATACTGTGTCCCAAACGTCACGGCCTCCATGACTAAATGCTCTCTACGCCAAGTTTTCACCGGATTTAAGTTGAAAATCGCGATAACTTCACGCCTTTTCCGGAATTACATTCCGCGGAGAAATCGCAACAAAACGAGTCTGGAAGCCTTAGATCGGTCATTTGGACAAGAGGATCGTTTCGGCAAGCGCGCTCACCTGTTGGTTACTATGCAATGAGGAGAGAGCGATTCGAATACGCGCAGAGCCTCGGGCAACGGTTGGGTAACGAATTGCCGGGGCTAGAATACCTCGCTCCAGAAGCGCCGCTGCCAGAACAAGGGCTCTTCCTTCGTCACCGATCATTACCGGAAATATCGGGCTGATCGTGTCACCCGTCCGGTGCGATTGATGCGCCAGTAACTGGTCGAGGCGGAGGACGTTATCAAGGAGGTGGCCCCGTAAAAGCTTTCCCTCTGGCGAATGGACGATCTTGAGCGCTTCGGACGCAGCGGCGGCCGAAGCGGGCGGCAACGCGGTGGAATAAATAAAACTGCGGGCCTTGTTCACCAGCAGTTGGATGAGAGACGCCGACCCGCAAATGAATCCGCCGCTGGCGCCGAGCGCCTTACTAAGAGTCCCCATCTGTATGTCGACCTCCTTTGTGAGGCCGAGAGCCGATACCCAACCGGTCCCGTTCGGCCCGATGACGCCGGTCGCATGGGCTTCGTCGACCATCAACAACGCGTCGAAGTTCTTCTTCAATCCTACGATCGGAGTCAAATCAGCGAAAGTTCCGTCCATGCTGAACATTGACTCTGTGACAATGAGCGCCTTTCCGGACGGATAAGTTCGCCGCGCCCAGGTGAGGTGACTTTGCAGTTTTGCGATATCGTTGTGAGGGAAAACGCGCAACGCGGCGCCGGACAGTTTCGCTCCGTCAATCAGGCAAGCGTGCGCCAGTTTATCCAGGATGATCACGTCTCCCGGACCTGCAACACTGGTGATTGTACCGACTGCCGCTGCATAACCGCTGCTGAAAACAATTGCCGATTCCACGCCCTTGAAAGCCGCAATCTCTTTTTCAACCTTTGTGTGCGGTGATTCTGTGCCCGTGACGAGCCTGGACGCTCCGGCGCCGGCGCCGAACTCTTCAATCGCGGCTTTTGCCGCCATCTTGACCGCCGGATGCTGGGAGAGACCGAGATAGTCGTTCGAGGCAAAATTCACGACCGTGCGATCGTTCACACGCACCAGCGGACCGGTAATCTGCTCAATCGTGCGGAGTTCGCGAAAGAGTGATTGGTCTCGAAGCTGGTTCAGAATCTCGTCGTAGGACAACATTGAGCAAAATCCTGCGAACTCGCTCGGGATCTGCGAACCGTGCGGGTCGTGGGCAGGAGTGACAGACTACCGTTCCCCGCCGAGTTCGCGGGCTCTTTCTGAGGCTGCCCGAACGGCGGACATGATTGTGTAGCGGAGGCCGTGGGCTTCCAGCGACTCAATGCCGGCCATCGTCGTGCCGCCAGGGCTCGCAACCATCTCCCGTAACTCTGCCGGGTGGCGCTTTGTTGAGCGGATCATTTCCGCCGAGCCGAGCACAGTCTGGATCGCCAGTTCCAGAGCGATATCCCTCGGCAATCCCATCATGACACCGCCGTCCGCAAGAGCTTCGACAAAGGTAAAAACGTAAGCAGGACCGCTCCCACTCAGACCGGTGACCGCGTTCAGGACCGGTTCTCGAACGCGAAAGACGAGGCCCACCGAAGCAAACAACTTTTCCGCGATCCCGGCGTCTTCAGCCGTCGCGTGATCTCCGACGGCGTAGGCTGTCGCGCCTCGCTTGACCAAGGAGGGCGTATTCGGCATTGCGCGGATGACTCGAGTGCGATGTCCGGCTGCATCCTGCAAATCCTGTAGAGTGATTCCGGCCGCGACGGAGATCAGCAGTTTGCCGTCCAGGTCCTGACGGACATCCCGTAGGAGTTGAACGGAGTCTGCGGGTTTGGTCCCGAGAACGATCGTTTCCGCTTGCTGCACAAGCTTCCTCGGTGAAGGAGCGAGTGCAAGGCCATACTTCTCGACATCTTCCTGGATCGTCTCCGGGTGTCTGTTGACCACGATAATTTGATCCGGTTTGCAAGCTTCCGCCTGCAACATTCCTTGCACGAGCGCCGACGCCATTTTGCCAAAACCTAGAAAACCGAAGATCATGGTGAAGTGAATCCACCGGTTCAGTACGCGTTTCGTAGGATGTAAGCAAGCCTTTGCCGAAGCGAGGTGGAGGTCGGAAGATCTTGGGGGGTTGACATTAGAGCGAAAAACCCTGTCCGCAGGCGAGGCGCCTATAGCCGGCCAGCCTGTTCCTGTGGCTTATAGCTGGGACATAAGAGGCGCTCGCGTTCTCGGCAGTTGGCCATACGCCTCGATGAGTTTGTCGGCGGCAGAGTGGAGGTCGGGTGTGTGTATTCCCAGGCATTTGCAAAGTTCGGATTCGAAGAAGAGGACGCCACGGATGTCTGGCTTTTGTCTGTCGATGTAGCCCAAGGCGCGCAAAAGCAAACGGTAAAGTTCCGGCGCCGGATGCTCCAATCCCGAAACGCTGTCGATGAGTTCGACGAAATAGGCGGCTGCAGAGGTTTTGAGATAGTTTGTGCGGATTCCTCCGAACGGCGACTTGATTGAAACCTCGCGGAGTCCGTGTATTTCCGACTTCCGGGAAAGGGTCAGCAATAGTTCACAGTGGAAAAATAGGTCGAGCTTGCCTGTGAACGGGCTGTTCGGGCGAAGCGCGCCCTTTGCCATTGTCTTCGTTTTTCCGTGGAGATCCGTGAACCAGACCAGTATCAGACTCGTTTCTGAGAACCGGATTCGACGGAGCAATATGCCGTTCAAGATCTCGGGCATTGTCGTGCCATGAGAATGATTGTTTGCGGAGAACGGACCCTGAGATCCGATGCGGGAAATGTAATTCTCAATTCAAGAAAAGCGGGCTCTCCGGCGATCTTGCGCCGGGCCCAATTCACTTGCCGGGCGGGGGCGCCGGGGGAATTGAAAATGCCCGATTGTGCACCGCCAGTGCGGCTTCCTTCACCGCCTCGCTCATCGTCGGGTGAGCGTGAACTGTTTTGCCGAGATCTTCGGCGCTACCACCGAATTCGAGGACGGAAACTGCTTCCGCAATCAGCTCCGAGGCGCCGTACCCGATGATTTGTGCTCCCAGCAATCGATCCGTTTTTGCGTCTGCCACAATCTTTGCGAACCCGACTGTTTCGTCGTTGGCCAGCGCTCGGCCGTTCGCAATGAACGGGAATTTGCCGATCCTGATTGATTTACTTTGTTGCTTTGCGATCTCCTCGGTAAGCCCGACAGAAGCAACCTCCGGGTTCGTGTAGATTATGTTCGGGATTGCGTCGTAATTGACGTGGCCCGCTCTCCCGGCAATCCGTTCCACACAGGCGACACCTTCATCTTCACCTTTGTGCGCAAGCATCGGCCCTTTGATGATATCCCCGATTGCGTATACACCGGGAACACTGGTCCGGTATTGTTCGTCGATAGCGACGCGGCCCCTTTCGGCCAGTTTGAGGCCCAGATCTTTCGCGACCGCACCGTCGGTAAATGGTTTCCGGCCGACTGCGACAAGAACCTTGTCCGCGCCGAGCTGGAGTTTCTCGCTTGTTTTTGTGACCGCCTCAACAGTGGCTTTTCCGTTGTTCGTTGAGATCCCGGTCACGGATGTGTCGAGGTGAAATCGAATCCCGTCGGCTTCCAGAGCGTTTTGAAGGACCTGAGTCACGTCCGGATCATAAAAAGCAGCAATCCGAGGCAGGAACTCTATGACCGTGACTTCGGAACCTAACCGAGCCCAAACGGACCCGAGCTCCAAGCCGATTGAGCCCGCGCCAACTACGACCAATTTGCCAGGGACCTCACTGAATGCGAGGGCTTCATCGCTGGTGACGACTGTCTGGCGGTCGATCGTGATGTTCGGTAATTCCATTGGGACGCTCCCGGTCGCCAGGATGACACTGTTCCCCTGAAGTTCTTCCTGCGTCCCATCCGGTTTAGTGAGGATCACTTTGCCCGGGGCGACGACCTGCCCAACGCCGAAGAGGCGTGTAATTTTGTTCTTCTTCATCAGGAATTCGAGGCCCTGGGTGAGCCGTCGAACGACACCCTGTTTGCGCGTCATCATCTGAGCAAGATCGATGGTGACACCTTCTATTTTGAGTCCGTGCCGGGAGGCCTGGTGTGACGCGAACTGGTAGAGATGCGAGGAGGTTAGCAAGGCCTTACTCGGGATACACCCGATATTCAGGCAGGTCCCGCCCAAAACTTCCCGATTGTCGATAATCGCTGTGTTCAGGCCGAGTTGAGCAGCTCGTATGGCTCCAGTGTATCCGGCCGGGCCACCACCCACAACAATGAGATCGAAAAACGACATGCTGCTACGGTTTACCGAAACCGGAACAGGATCAAGGGAAGCGGCCGGGCGTAAATGCCCTTTCAACGCGTTTTTGGTCAAGTACCTGGCCTGTCTGGATCACGGAGTCGCAAATCGCGCGCGCTTCGGCTAGTGTCCTGTCCCCGAAAAACATGACTTTCGTTGCGATCAATTTGGACCGTTTTGAAAGACAGCCAACTGATCCGGCCCCGGCCGGACGAAAGCCATACTATTTCGGGGAGATAAGAGCCGGCTGGCCGATGCATTTTTTTACGCGTTGGGTCTCATTGGTTTTCTGCCTGAGCCTTGGCGCTTGTGCGCTTCATCCCGGTAACGGGTGGCTCAATGCGGCGAACGATCCGGATGAAAAATTCTGGGATGGCATCAACCAATCGGATGTCGTCTACGTCGGAGAAACCCACGATGACCCAGCGCATCACCAATACGAGCTCGAACTGGTTCGCGGACTGCTGAATCGAAGAATAAAGTTCGCGCTCGGGTGGGAAATGTTCGACGGGACACAGCAAAATTCGATTGATGCCTGGGAGTCTCATTCGATTTCGCTGAACGAGATGCTGGCGAAGACAGGCTTCGACAAGAGTTGGGGGGTCTATTCGCCGGTTTACGCTCAGATTTTGCAGCTAACCGGAAAAGCTCGTGTGAAGAATGTCGCACTGAATGCGGCGCCGGAACTGGTCCGAAAAATCGCTCGCGGGACGCCGCTGTCAACTGGGGAACAGGCGATGCTTCCGGATGGGTTCGTATCGAACGAACAGGCTTTCAATCACTTTCTGGGCATGATGGGCGGACATCCCGGATTGAGCGAGCCCGATCAGCGACGGTTCTTCGCTGCGCAAAATGCTTGGGACCAGACGATGGCGAGCCGGATCCTGGAGTTCAAACGTCGAACGCCAAACGTGAAGCTGGTCGTATTCACCGGGCGCGGCCACGTCTCTGACGGGTACGGCATACCGTTCTACGTCAAGCAAAAAGCAGATTTACGGCAGCTTATTTTGCTGCCCAAAGGCCGCCTGGATTTGAGTCCGGGGCAAAAGGCCATCTAAGCTAATCGCTGGAATCAGTGTCGATAGTTTTCGGGAGATCTGTCGCACTTTGAGGTGCCGCGTTCCCGGAGAAGTTGTGGAGGTCGTAAATCCGGCCCCACGAACCTTGCGCGATAAGCCGGCAGGTTTGTTCCCATCCCTTTTCCGAGTCGGGATAGTTTGTCTCTTCGAGCGGACCCCAGAACAGATAATCAACACGCAGGTCTCTGGCGATGTTTTGCCATCCCGCTTCCGAATTCATTAGCACCGTAAATTTCTCTTCGATCGGGCGGTAATTCAGGCCGTGGCTCCAGAGGTGACCCGGAAATCCCAAGACGACCCGGTGTCCGCTGACCAGCACCGGGTGATTGTAGGTTGGGAACGTGGCAAATACCGTGGCGGGAGGAAACGAGCGGGTGATCTCTGCGACCTGCTGCCATTCAGTCGCGCTGCCGATATCATACCCTTCGGGATCGGCGCAAATACCTCCGAGCAGGCTGATAAATCCCGAAAAGAATAGTCCAATCAACGCCGGAGCTTGCAGCCAGGGACTCCACTTGGCGAAGAACGCCTCCCAGAGACAGAGCATCATCACGAGATACGCCCAGAAAAAGAGCTTCGTGTTGTCCCATTCCCAAGGGGCGAATTTTATGAAAGCGCAAGCGAGGAACACGACTGCCGACGGGAAAAATAGGAGTCGGACTTTATTCTTGGCATCCCGTTCCAGGGGCTTTGCGGGAATCAAAAGATAGACAAGCAGCGCGAGGCACGCCGGCAGAAAAAGGCCGAAGTTATCGACCCAGAACCACCAAGGCGCTTCCTTGGGACCAGCCATCCAGCCGATTTTCCAGCCGATTGCACCGGACTTTGCAAACCCGGTGACCGCGTAGACACAGAGCGTCGCCGGAACAAGCGAGAGCAGGACCAGTCGGAGAAAGTGTCCACGCCAATTCGGGTCCCCGAACGAAAACCACCAGAGTATCAGGAACGACAAGAAAAGAAATGTATGCAAATGAAACAGCGGCATCGTGCTGTAGAGCAGCCATTCGACCCAGGCAGGAATACTCTGTTCTTTGCGGCGCTCCAGCAGAGTGGTTTTCCAATGATGCAGCAGAAATATCCCGGCCGGAATCGCGTAGAGCAATCCGCGCTGCGTGACGAACAATGCCAGCGGAATCGACTTCCATGCAACGTCGGCCTGGTAATCCTTCAGCGTAAGTGACTGAAAAAAGAGAAACCCTGCCAAGCCGCCATTGAACAGGAAGGTGGCGACACCAAACGAACCATTGAACAGATACAGCGCGCGCAACGTAAGAAGGGAACCGAGCAAACCAACCAGGATGATTCCGAGCCTCGGTTCGATACCGATCAGCTTCAGCTCGGAATTGAACAGGTTCAGACCGATCGGGTAACGCAGTTTGTCGAACGCAAATATCGGGTTTTCCGGCCAGAAATGGGGGCTGGTCGCCAAATAATTAATGTGCGTCAGGTGAAGGCAGATATCTCCGAGGTTGTTTGGGGAAATCACTCTGATCCGGTCGTTCACGACAAAAATCACCTGACCAAATTCTCTGACCGCGAAGACCAGGAAGAACGTGCAGAGCGCGAATCCAAAGTATCGGTACTTTTGAGGTGCGCTGACCAATGGTTTTCGTTTCCGGAGGTATAACGGGAGCGTCGCTATGGTGGCACCGACGAGCAACGCAGCGGCGGAAGTTGAGGTAGTCAGCCCGAGGGCGGAGTAGCTGAAGAACACCCCGAGAATAGTCGATACAGCGATCCAACAAAGAGCGACAAGCGAAAGATTCATTCGTCCGGATGGGCTGGGTCAAATTCAGGTACCCGATTTGGGAAAACGTCGCGGAATGTCTCGAAGCGAAAGTAGGCACGACAGTCGCCCATTCCGTCGCGGAGTTGGAAATCGGCAATGAAATACCGGTTTTTCAGATGCTTTTCCAAGTCGTCGGCTTTGTCAGCGTCGATCGCGATGAAGTCGGCGTCGCAGTCTTGTGGCCAGACGTCCTCTTTGTTGTAGTACGCGATTCTCGAAAAATCCCCCAGAACCCACGGGATTGGATAGTAGCTCGACAAAAAGATTGCGCCATAGAGTTTTCGTTTTGCGTTTGGATCTTTTGCAGCCTTTTGAAGAATCGGGTCGACGAACTTGTGGTAGTCCCGGACGGTCTGGACGTAGACATAGAGTTCCTTTGGATTGTCATATCGCACAAAATTCAAGTCGTATGATTTCCAGGACGCCTGCGCGAATAGAGGGATACCGACGACTGCCGCCACGTTCGGGTGTGTCCACTTCGCAACGAAGTCGATCAACGCTCCTGCCAGAAACAGGAACGGCCAGGCAATGGAAATGACGCACCAGGGAGTTTTGTACGGGACGATGCTGTACGCGAACAGAACTGCGAGGCTGTAGAGTGCGAGGAAACGGAGCGCGGGTTGGCCCCCAAACAGAAATCGCAGAGAAAATATCAAGCCGGCCAATGCGAACCATTCGTATTTGACCAGCAATTGGACCCAATACCAGTTCAGTTTGAGGGCCGCCAGTCCTCGGAAACCGGGCAGGTTCTGCATAATCGGGGGAATCAACGGGCCGAGATCATACGTCGGTTTTCCATGACCTGCGGAGTCGATGCCGGTCTTCGTCCAGGGGAGAAATGTCTCGTAAAGTCCTCGCAAACCTTTCCAGTACAGAAAATTACCAGAATAAAAAAAGAGAATCAGAAAAATACCGGCCAGGACTGCGGAACCGATCTGCTTGATCGGTAAAGGCCCAGTGGGTTGCTCTGGTTCCTTATTCTTCGAAAATCTGTTTGAGATCAGCAACACGCAAGCCGCTCCGGCAAAAGCCGCAACATGAATGATATAGGTTTCTTTCGTCAGGATCATTCCGGTCAATCCGAGAATGAGTCCCCAGAAATACTTCGCTTCCCTCGAGGTCCAGACACCAAGAATTCCCCAGCAGGTGACCGTTAGAAAAAGGACCATCCACGATTCGTGAATGGAGTAGCGGTCGTAAAAGATGAATCCCGGGG
>Ga0209656_10001204_pt1 | contig 16886 bp, 11 predicted proteins | sample BogFormECP12_OM2_FD_188239 | JGI IMG/M metagenome (GOLD analysis project Ga0209656, IMG submission 188239) | Bog forest soil microbial communities from Calvert Island, British Columbia, Canada - ECP12_OM2 (SPAdes) (version 2) | ecosystem: Environmental > Aquatic > Freshwater > Wetlands > Bog ... | reverse complement strand
CGGGTAACCCCGAGGTCTCTCAGCTTCGCCTTCAGTATTTCGGTGAAGAACGTGACGAAGCCTTTCTCCTCCTTCGCGGCCGAAAGCCGTAAATCGTCGTCATGAGCGTAGGATATGAAGATCCAGGCGTCTTGATCGTCCACGGAGGCTGTTCCTTCTCCCTTAGACTGGTAATGTCTTCGACATCTCTATCGAGCGAAGTGAATCTCTATCGTTGTATTGGGTGCAAACATAGTAATGTCGGATCTGGCTCAAGGACCCGACCGCGGGAGTCTGAATACGCGACACGGAAGAGAGCACTTTTTCGCCCTCGGCGCTGTGATACAACTCACAGTATCGTCCTTGAGGGGCCCGGAAATCACCGTTCAACGCCTTCCCAACGGGGATCGAGACCTTGCCTTTGGGCATGGGGCGCCGCTACGCCAACACGACGGCATTCCCGCAATGGCTCGGGAAGCGCCCCGAAGTAACGAGAATCATCATCAGACGGGGCGTCGGCAAGCAACGCGCCGAGAAATGTCTTAGGGGCGGGCACGGCGGCAATCGGCGCGCCGATCACCTTTCCGTTGGCATTCCCGGCGCACGAGCGTAAAGATCGCGTAACTCGCGCTTCAGCACTTTGCCGATGGCGCTGCGGGGCAGGCTGTCGACGATCGTCAGTTTGGCGACACGCTGCGTCTTGCCGAGCCTCGCGTTGAGCCAATCCATCAGCCTGGGGCCGTCGATCGCCGCGGCCTGTCGAAGCGCGACGAAAGCGACCGGGGTTTCCCCCCAGCGCTCGGAAGCCGCCCCGATGACCGCCGCCTCGGCGACCGCGTCGTGTCGGACGAGCTCGGCCTCGATGTCCGACGGATAGATATTGAAGCCGCCCGAGATGATGACGTCCTTGCTCCGGTCGATGAGGATCAAAAAGCCGTCCTCGTCGAAACGGCCGATATCGCCGGTGCGGACGAAGCGTCGCCCTTCGGCGTCGAACCACTCCGCCTCGCGCGTCTTCTCCGGCAGGTTGTGGTATCCGGTCATCATCGCTTCCGATCGGCCGACCACCTCGCCGACCTTGCCGCTTGCGACCTCGTGGCCCATCTCGTCGATCAGGCGGATGTCGTGGCCCGTCATCGGCTGGCCGACCGTGTGCAGCTTGTGCGGAAACTCATGGGCGAGGAGAGCCGTCGCGCCGCCGCCTTCCGTCATGCCGTAGAACTCGACGAGGCCGCCGGGCCAGCGCCTGAGAACGTCGGCCTTCAGCGCGGCGGGGAAGGGCGCGCTGGTCGAGAGTTTCAGGACATAGCTCGAGAGATCGTATTGCCCGAAATCGTCGCGCTGCATGATGCGGCGATATTGCACTGGAACGAGCATGGCGTGGGTCGCGCGGCGCGCTTCCGAGAGGCGAAGGAATTGCCCGGCGTCGAACTTGGGCATCAACACCGCCGTGCCGCCATGCGCCAGCGTCGGCAGGAAGACGACGAGAGTCGTATTCGAATAGAGCGGCGTCGATACGACCGTCACGGCGCCCCTGTAGGAAACCCTCGTGAAATGTCCCCACCGCATGCGGTGCGGCTGAACGATGCCTTTGGGCGCGCCGGTCGTGCCCGACGAATAGATGATGTTGAACGGCTGGTCAGGGGCGATCGATACGCCGGCAGGCTTCGCGCCTTCCGGCGCGAGCCATTGCGAGAACGGTTCGCCCGCGTCGCTCTCGTCGAGGGCGACGCGCCTGACCGCCTTTTCATAACCGGTCTCTTTCAGCGCCTCGGCTGTCTCACGGTCGAGCAGGAAGACCTTGGCGCTGCTGTCTTTCAGCATCATCATGAGGCTCGTCGCCGTCGAGGACGGCGCGAGCAGCGCGACCGCGCCCCCCGCGGCGAGGATGCCGAGAAAGGCCCCCCCATAGGGGATCGACGTCCGCGCGCAGATCGCGACTGCATCGCCGCTGCTGACGCCGTCCCGCTGAAGAGCGAAGGCGATGCGATCCATCAGCGCGGCGAGCGCGCCATAGGTCAGCGTCTCGTCGCCTTCGATGAGCGCGGGATGACTCGGGCGCTCCGCCGCGTGGGCGCGGATGAGGTCCGGCAGCGCGGCGAAGTCGCTCGCCAGAAGACCTTCCGCCGTCATGCCGTGTCCTCCATGGCGCGAGAACCGCCATCCGCCGGTTGAAGCGCTTCGCCTCAGCCCCGCTCGCGCATGAGCCGCGACTTGTCGCGGCTCCAGTCGCGCGCCTTTTCGCTCTCACGCTTGTCATGCAGCTTCTTGCCGCGCCCGAGCGCAATCGCGATCTTGGCGCGGCCCTTGGCGTTGAAATAGATGCGCAAGGGGACGATCGTCATGCCCTCGCGCTCGACGCCCTTGGCGAGTCGCGCGATCTCCTTGGCGTGCAAAAGGAGCTTCCGCGGGCGCTTGGGCTCGTGGTTGAACCGGTTCGCCTGCAAATATTCGGGGATGTTGGCGTTGTAGAGGATCACCTCGCCGTTGCGGTCGACCGCGGCGTAGCTTTCGGCCACCGTCGCCTTGCCGGTGCGCAATGACTTGACCTCCGGACCGGTCAGCATGAGGCCGGCTTCGAACGTCTCGCCGATTTCATAGTCGAACCGCGCACGGCGATTGTCGGCGACGACCTTGTAGTTGGGCCTCTCCTTCTCAGCCATGGATCAGCGCCTCGGGCGGCCAGCCGTCGCCGCAATTCTGCCGCAATAAGGCAGCGGCAGACCTCGGCGCGCCTCGAATTGTCCGCAGCGAAATGCGGCAAATGAACGCAAGGGCATGGCTGGGCTCTAAGCGTTCAAGAGGCCCGCGTGCACCATGGCGCGGCGGATCAGCGCCTCGGTCGTCTGGCTCACCGGCATGAGCGGCAGGCGGGTCTCGCTGCGCGCGCGACCCAGCAGGCTTAGCGCGTATTTCGTGCCGTTTACGCCCGGTTCGGCGAAGATTGCGGCATGCAGCGGGGTCAGCCGGTCCTGGATCTTCAGCGCGTGGCTCCAGTCGTCCTTGAACACGGCTTCCATCAATTCGGCGCAGAGGCCCGGCGCGACATTGGCGGTGACCGAGATGCAGCCGTGCCCGCCCGCCGCCATTACGGCGAGCGCCGTCATGTCTTCGCCAGAAAGTTGGATAAAGTCTGCCCCCATGGCGTGTCTTTGGCGCGAAATGCGACTAACATCGCCAGTCGCGTCCTTGACGCCGACAATGTTGGGCAATTCGGTGAGCCGCTTCATCGTGTCGACCGTCATGTCGACGACGCTGCGCGGAGGAATGTTGTAGATGATGATCGGAATGCCGATCGCGTCGTTGACGGCCTTGAAGTGCTGGTAGAGCCCTTCCTGGGTCGGCTTGTTGTAGTAGGGCGTGACGACGAGCACGGCGTCGGCGCCGACGCGTTCGGCGTGCAGCGCCAGCGCGATCGCTTCGGCCGTGTTGTTCGAGCCCGCTCCGGCGATCACTGGAACGCGGCCGCGCGCTTCGTCGATGCAGATGTCGACCGCGCGGCTGTGCTCCTCATGCGTCAACGTCGGGCTCTCGCCGGTCGTACCGACCGGCACCAACCCGTGCGACCCGGATGCGATCTGCCAGTCGATCAGCCCGCGATAGGCCTGCTCGTCGATCTGGCCGTCCTTGAACGGCGTCACGAGGGCCGGCATCGAACCGTGAAACTTCGCCCGCTTGTCCATTTCCCGCTTCCGGCTGGCCGTACGGCCGGACCATCGTCTCGTTCCAACCGCGCCCGGACACATAGACCCGTCGGGGCGCGCGCGAAAGGGGGAGGGCGCGCTTCGGGCGTGGTTAACCCTTCGTCAAGAATGTCGTTCCATCCTTGCGCTGAAGGATCGAACCCATGACCCGTTGGCGCATGACCCGTTGGCGCATGCGCGCGCTTCTCGGCGCCTCGGCCGCCGCGCTTCTGATCGCCTTCGTTCCGTTCCGGAACGGCGCGCTTCATGAATTCGGCGTCTTGAAGCGGATCGCCGAAGAGCGCGCAGCGCTCCTGAAAGCCGCAGGGCTCTCCACCGACGCTCTGCCGCGCAGCCTTGTCGGACCCGGCCGGGAAGCCTCGGCGGACGCTTCGTCTCCCTCACAGGCCAATTCTCCCTCTCAGGCCAAGCCCGAAATCGACGCTTCGTCGATGGCGAGCCTCGAGATCCCGATACCGCCCCAATCGCCGACCGCGGCGCCTGAATCGCCGGCCGCCGCGCCTGAATCGCCGGCCGCGGCGTCGCAAGCCGCTTCCGGCCAGGCGGCCACTCCGGCGACCATCCCCATTTCCCCCGCGGCCCTGGCCTATCGCAAGGGCGACGCCGCGGCGCTCACGGCGCTGGCGAACGCGGCCAGCGATCCGGACGAGCGGCTGGCTCTCGAGTGGGCAGCGCTGCGCACGGATCCGCATCCGCCGGAAGCCGCACTCGCCGAATTCGCCAGGGCCCATCCGAAATGGCTGGGCAACAGCTATATCCACTACAGGCAGGAAGCCGATCTTCTGGTTCATCCGTTGTCGCCGTCGGGAGTTGCCGCGTTTTTCGCCGGCGATCCGCCGCAGTCGAGCGCCGGCAGGCTCGTCCTCGCGCGTGCAGAGGCCGAGGCGGGCCATGTGGAGGAAGCGATCAACGCGGTCCGCGAGCTGTGGCGCAACGGCGATTTCGATTCCTGGACCGAAGGCCAGATCCTGCGCGAATTCGGCGGCTCGCTGTTAAGAGCCGACCACAAGGCGCGAGCCGATCGGCTTCTCTACGCCGAGAATTACGGTCCGGCGCTCCGGGCCGCCGCGCTCGCCGGCGCCGACGAAATGGCGCTCGCCGAGGCGCGCGTCGCCGCCGCGCGCGGGCCGCTCAGTCCCGCGCTTCTCAGGGCGGTGCCCCCGGCGCTGAAGAACGATCCGGGCCTCCTGTTCGCGCGGATCCAGGACGCGCGGCGCTCGGGTCGCGCCTACGAGGCCGCGACGCTGATCGGCCTCGCGCCGAACGACCGCGCGGCTCTCATCAACCCCGACAAATGGTGGACCGAGCGGCGCATGGTCGCGCGCGAACTGCTCGATCTCAACGAGCCGAAGCTCGCCTATGAAATCTGCGACAAGGCGGCGCGGCCGGATGAAGCCGCCGCGCAGGTCGACCTCGATTTTCATGCGGGCTGGATCGCATTGCGCTTTCTCGGCGACGCGCCCGCGGCCGCCAAATGGTTCGCGCTCGCCGCCGAAGCGGCCGACACGCCGCTCTCGATCGCGCGCGCCGCCTACTGGCGGGGACGCGCCGCCGAGGCGATGAACGATGTCGAGGACGCGGCGCTCGACTATCAGAGCGCCGCCAGCGAGCCGATCGCCTATTACGGCCAGCTCGCCGCGGCGCGTCTCGGGGTGAAACGCCTTCAGCTCCGAGCGCCTGTCGCCGTCGCGGAGGGCGAGGCGCGCGACGAGGCGGTGCGGGCGACCGAGGCCCTCTACCGCGACGGGCTCGACGACCTCGCCACTGCGCTCGCCTTCGAGGCGGCGCGCGAATGGCGCGATGAAGCCCAGATGGCCGCCATGGCGGCGGTGGTGAAGCGCTACGGCGACGCGGCGGCGCAGGTTCAGTTCGGCAAGATCGCGACGATCCGCGGTTACGCCTTCGACGCGATGGCCTTCCCCTCGTCAGGCGTGCCCGCCTTTCTGCCGCTCGCTCACTCGGCCGATCTTGCGAGCGTCTACGCGGTCGCCCGCCAGGAGAGCGAATTCCTATGGCGCGCCGCCTCGGGCGCCGGCGCGAAGGGGCTGATGCAGATCCTGCCTTCGACGGCCGCCTCGACCGCCCGCCGGGCGGGGGTCCAATATGACCCGGTCCGGCTGATCGTCGATCCGGCCTTCAACACCCAACTCGGCGCGGCTTTCCTCGGGCAGGTGATGGAGGACATCGGCGGCTCGCCGGAACTCTCCTTTGCTGCCTACAACGCGGGACCGGGCCGCGTCGCCCAATGGATCGCTGCCTACGGCGATCCGCGCAAAGGCAAGGCAGATCTCGTGGACTGGATCGAGCGCATTCCCTTCGACGAAACGCGCGACTACGTTCAGCGGGTAGCCGAAAACCTCGGCGTCTATCGCCAGCGCCTGGCTGACGAGCCTCCGGCGCGGGCGCCGGTCTCCGTGTTCGCGGCGAAGGAATAAGTCAGCCGGCGAGCGCGACTTTTTTGCGCGAGGCGCGGAGGCCTGCGAGGCCAAGACCGGCGAAGCCGATCGCCATCATGGCCCAGGTGGAGGGCTCGGGGACCACCGCTGCGATAGAGACATTGTCGAGGATCACGTCGATGTTGTCGCCGGACCCGCCGCTCGCGGCGTTGAACATCAACGTCACGGGCGCGCCCGTCGACAGGAAGTCGAGATGGTAGGCGGTGAATTGGGTGTCGGTGTCATTGTCGGCGGTCGCCGTCACAGTGGCCGTGGACCCGTTGACCTGCGCCGTCAGCGACTGCATCCCGCCCCCGAATGCTCCGACATCATAGGTGAGGACATAGGTTCCCGCCGCGAGCGAAACCGTCTGCTCGAGATATCCGGAGTTGTCGACATTGCCCGGCCCAAACGAGACGAAATGGTTGGCGAGATGAGAGCCATAAGCGCCGCAGCACGGCTCATAGTCGACGCCGTTGTAGACGCCGATGTCGGCAGGATTTCCCTGATCGTTGTGGGTGACAATCCAGTCCGTCGGCGTCGCGCCCGTGCTCAAATCGCCGCTCTCGAAATTTCCGTTGAGCACCGGATTGGCAGCCGCGACGGCTGTCGTCAGCGCATACAGCGCAATTCCCATCGTCCAATGCTTCATTGCCATGGTGTTGCCCCCGAGACCAAGATTAACAACATTGATTATGAGCCGTCGGGTAAGCCCGGTCAAGGCTACCTGGCGGAGGGTTACCGGCGAACGCCGCGGCGCCTTCTTCGCTAGTTCGCGAGCAGCGCCCTTACCGTTTCGACCAGCTTCGGCACGTCGACCGCGTAGGAAAACGGGGAGTCCTTCATGTGCCGAGGCGCGGCTGCGAGCGCCTCCTCCGTCTGACGCTGGAACAGGACGACGTGCTCGAGCTCCAGCATCGCGCCGAAATGCGACGACCATGGGTCGTGCTGGCCCTCCGCGATGATCTCGACGACTTTGGTCCCCGGCCGGCAGAAATACGCATTCACCAACGCCGCCCCGAATTCGCAGACGATGGCGTCGGCCCCGGCGAATGTGAGAACCTGCTCGTCAAACGAGAGTTTGTCCGGCTGGATTGCCGTGAAGCCGAGGCCCTCGAGCGCCTCGATCATCGCTGCGCGGTTGGTGATGTTGCGGCTGTTCCTCAAGCTGCGGCAGATGAGAACCCGGCGGGGCGTGCGCATTGCGGGCGCGTGCTTCCTGACGTTCGACAGGATCTCGGCGAAGACCTCCTTGTTCTGTGGATGCGCGTTCTGGCTGCTGACCCCGCTGTGCCGGTTGCTGGCGATCGCGTGTTCGAGAAAGACGGGCCGCGGCGGAATCTCCCTTATGAGCCCGGGCGGGATGTTGAGCCGGGCCATGAGCGCGCGCTGCCAGGGCCTCAGCGTCCAGGTCAGCATCGGCGCGCCCATTCTCGCGCCCTGATGAATGAGCGGGACGACGTCGTGCAGGTAGTGGCCGTAGTTCGGCTTGTCCGAATTGGCGACCAGCAGATGCTCGCCGGATATTTTCGGCGTGCCCGCAAGCCGCGGTTCGTAGAAAAGCCGCTCGACCGATCCGTCCGGGAGCGGCTGGTCGGCGATTGCCTTGATCGAGGAAAGAAAGCCCTGCCGGAACGGACCGAGGAACGAATGGCGCCAGACCTCGCCATTCCGCGAAATAAGCAGGCCGAAGGCCGGAAACCAATACCGGTCGACGAGATGCTCCAGAATCATCGGGGGCGCGTGGACCGTATGCTCAACGTAGTGCATGCGCTCAGTCGTCGTGGAATTGACGCTGAGCGGATGAAGTTTCGTCCGGTACTCGCAGGCCTCGATGATCGTGCATTGCGCCATCGGCGGCGGGAAGCGGCCTTCGAAGGGAACGCTCGGCAACTGCGTCGTCTCGTCGATCGAGACCGGAACGCCAGCGCCGGACCTGGCGAGCATCGCCCCTCGCAGGCGACGCCGGAAATTGTTCCACGGCTTGCGCACGGTCTCGCGCCACAAGACGTGGAGCGAGCGGCTGACGCGTACGCGCGCCGCGTTCTTGACGCTGTCGGGAACGGCTGACGTCTGCGTGTTATCCAGCAAGAAACGGTCCTGTCGGGATCTCGGGCGGCGCCCGCCCGCTGTCGATTTGGGGGCGTCCTATGCCCCAACGCGCGCGCAGCGACAAGGCCCGCCCTGTTGCTGGTTTATCCACTGCGATCACGCGCGCTCGCGGTGACTTCGCCCGAATCGGCCGATACGCCCGATCAGGCATGGCGTTCCGATTCGTTCACACCGCCGACATTCATCTCGACTCGCCCCTGCGCACGCTGGCGCTGCGCGAGCCGGAGCTTGCGGACCTCATCGGCGCGGCGACGCGCAAGGCTTTCGCGGCGATCGTGGACCTCTGCCTTTCCGAACAGGTCGACGCGCTTCTGATCTCCGGCGACCTCTACGACGGCGAGCAGACCTCGATGAAGACCGCCCGCTTTCTCGCCGACCAGCTGAGGCGGCTGCATGAGGCGGGGATCCAGGCTTTCATCATCCGCGGCAACCACGACGCCGAGTCGCGCATCACCAGGGAGCTGACGCTTCCGGAATCAGTCAACGTCTTCTCGGGACGCGCGGAGGCCGTCGTCCTCAGCCGCGGCGCGCTCGATGTCGCGGTGCATGGGGTGAGCTTCGCCCAGAAGCACGCGCCCGAAAGCCTGCTGTCCAAGTTTCGCCCGCCGCACGACGGCGCCGTCAATCTCGGCATGATGCACACAAGCCTCGGCGGGTCTCTGTCGCACGACGCTTATGCGCCCTGTGCGCCTGCCGAACTGCACCGGCATGGCTTTGACTACTGGGCGCTCGGCCACATCCATCAGCGCTTCGAGGAGCGGGGCAGGGCGACAATCGTGATGCCGGGCAACCCGCAGGGGCGCGACATCAACGAAGCGGGCCCGAAGTCGGCGACGCTCACGACGATCGGGGACGACCGCGCGATCACGCTCGAGGAGCGCGGGACGAGCATCGCCGAATTTCAGCGCGTCGGGGTCGATCTCGCGGGCGTCCAGGACTGGCGGGCGGCGCTCAGACGGATCGAGGCGGCGCTCGGCGCGGCCCGCATCTCGGCGAAGAGCGAACATCTCGTCGCGCGGGTGAAGCTCGTCGGATCAACTCCGCTCGCCTGGCGGCTGCGCTTCGATGCCGACCGGCTCGCGGAGGAGGCCCGCGCCGCCGGCGCCGCAATCGGCAAGACCTGGATCGACAAGGTCGAAATCGCCTGCGCCGAGCCCGGAGCGGCCGGCGCCTCGCCGTCAAGCGATCCGGTCGCCGAACTGCGCGCGCTGATGGAGCGGGAGGTCGCGCAGTCGAAGGCGTTTCAGGACGCATTGCGCGAGATGGCGAAGGAGCTGAGCGGGACCCTGCCGCAGGAATTGCGCGAGGGCCTCTTCGGCCGCGACGCGGAGGAATTCTCCGCGATCCTTCGCGACGTTGCGAGCGAGGGGGCCGAGGATGTGCTCGCCTATCTGCGCGCGGCCGAGAGGGACCACGTATCGTGAGGATCGCGCGGCTCGATCTCGTCCGCTACGGCCGGTTCACCGACTATAAGCTCGACTTCGGCCCGGCGCCGGCAAACGGCTCGGATTTCCACATCGTCTACGGCCTCAACGAAGCGGGAAAGTCGACCGCCGCGGCGGCGATCCTCGATCTTCTGTTCGGCATCGAGAAGCAGTCGGCCTACGGCGCGCCGGACGTGAGAACGAACTGGCACGCCTATAGCGCAATGCGAATCGGCGCGCGGCTCGAGCTTGCGGGCGGCGCGTACGAAGTCGCGCGCCTCAAACGCGACAAGAACAGCCTCGTCGACGCGGATAACCGTCCTCTCGACGAGACGTTCATCAAGGCGGAGCTCGCGGGCGTCGACCGCTCCGCATTCCGCATGATGTTCTCGCTTGACGACGAGAGCCTGGAGAAGGGCGGAGAGGCGATCCTGGAGAGCCGCGGCGATCTTGGCCAGCTCCTGTTTTCCGCCAGCGCGGGCCTCGCTGAGATGAGCGGCCGGCTCGACAGCCTTCGCGAGAAGGCCGATTCGTTTTTCCGGCCGCGCGCCAAGAGCAGCGAGCTGGCGGAAAAGAAGCGCGCGCTGGAGGCTTTGAAAGAGGAGCGCGAAAAGGCCGACACGCTGGCCTCGACCTATGCCGAGTTGATGCGCCAGCGCGACGAGGCCAAGGCGGCCTATGAGTCCGCCGCAAGGGCGCTCAGCGAACGCCGGTCGAGAGCGGAGACGATCCAGCGGCTGCTCGCGGGCCTGCCTCATCTCGCCGCGCTCAGCGAGGTGGAAGCGAGGCTCACGCCGCTCGCCGACCTGCCGACGCCGCCGGACGGCTGGCGCGAGAGGCTCGCCGAGTTGCAGGCAGAGGCGATTCGTCTGAGCGCGCAGAAAGAGAATACGGAGAGCGCGATCCGGGCGCTCGAGGAGGAGCTCCGGCGGATCGGCGAGGACGCGGCCGCTCTTCAAGTCGCGGGGCGCGTCGACGGCTGGCGGGAACTCCGCAGCCGCTACGACAGCGCCAAGGATATTCCCGTTCGCCGCGGCGACCTGGAAGGCAAGCACGATACGGTCGCCGAAATCCTCAACCGGCTCGGCCGCGCCGGCGAAGCCGAGCCGCAGAAACTGCTCCTCCCCGTGCGAACGGCAGGCGCGCTCGAGGACCTCATCGCCGAGCGCTCAGGCGTGCTGACGAAGCTCGAGGGCGCGCGGGCGGCGCTGGACGAGGCCAGGCGCGCGGAAGCCCAGGCGCTCGACGAGGCGCCGCAATGCGAGGGCAGGAGCGCTGCCATCGAGGGCCTGAAGACCCGCCTTCAGGCGGCGCGGCGCGACGAATCTGCTTCGCGCCTTCGCGCGCTGCGCGACGAGATGGAGAGGCAGGCGCGGAAGCTTGCGGACGCGCTTGCCGCGCTTGCGCCGTGGCGCGGCTATCCGGAAGCGCTTGCGCTTGTCTCCGTTCCCGGCGAGGCGGAAATTGCGGCGCTGCGCCAGCGACTGTCGCAGACGATCGCCGCCCGCCAGAGTCATGTCGATCGTCTCGCGGACAAGACGGCCGAAGCGGAGCGCCTCAGAGCGGAGGCGTCGGCCGCCGCGCGCGCCGGCGACCTCGTCGGGGACGGCGTCGCCGCGGACTTGCGCGCGGCGCGGGAAGCTGCGTGGACGGCCCATCGGGCGGCGCTCAGCGCCTCGACCGCCGACGCGTTCGAGGCGGCGATGCGGCGCGACGATAGGGCGGGGGCGGCCCGCCTCGCCAACGCGCGCGAACTGGCCGCCCAGCGGGAACGCGCGGTCAAGCTGGCGGGCGTCGAGGCGGAATGCGCGCGCGCCAGGGCGAACCTGGACGGGGCGGTGAGGGCGCTTGACGCGCTCGAGCATGAGATCGCAGCGCTGATGCCCGTGACGCCGCCCAAAGGACGCGAGCCTCTGAGCTTCCTCGAAGCGTGGCGGGCCCGGCGCGAGGAAGCGGTGGCGATCGTCGCGACGCTGCGCGACGCCAAGGACGCCGCGCGGCGCGCGAACGACGGCGCTTTGCGCGCGAGTCGGGCGCTGAGCGACGCCCTAAAGGCCGCCGGCGCGCCGCATGGGGCGGACAACGCGCTCGAAGCGCTGATCGCGTCGGCCGAAGCGGCGATCGAAGGGGAAGCGAAGATCCAGAGCCTGCGTCAGAAGGCCACGGATCGCCGGGCAGACGTCGTTCGCGGGGAGAGCAGGTTGAAGGGCGCCCTCGAGGAGGATGCGCGCTGGCGCCGCGACTGGCGTGAAGCCTGCGCGGGTTCGTGGCTCGGCGACGCCGAGGCGGAGCCGCCGCTGAACGCGGTTCGGCAGGCGCTGAAGGCCCTCGCAGACTTGCGCGCCGCGCTGAAGGACTGCTCCGACCTCGAGCACCGCATCGCCGCGATGGAGCACGACAAGCAGCTGTTTGCGGCGAATGTGGGAGAAATCGCTCAGGCGCTCGGAATCGACGGGCGCGGCGGCGAGGCCGCCCGACTCGCGGACACAATCGAAGCCCGAGTCGCGCGGGCGCGCGAGGACGAGCGGCGGCGTCAGGAAAAGACGAAGGCGCTGGCCGAGGCCCGAAAGGCGCTCGGCGCGATCGGCGAGGCGCTCGCGGTCAACGCGAGGCTCGCCTCGTCGATGACGGGTTTCTTCGGCGTCGGTTCGCTCGCCGAAGTCGCCGCCAGGCTCGAGGACTGCAGGCGACGGGACGCGCTCAGCGACGACATCGTCAGGGAGACGCGCGGGATTCTCGCGCTCAACATCGCGAGCGCGTTCGGCGCGGCGCGCGCGGCCCTGGAGGCCGCGGACCGAACGGCGCTCGATGAGGAGCTCGGCGCGCTCAAGACCCGCGAGGCTGACGACGAGGCGGCGAGCCGGGAGAGTTTCGTCGCCTACCGCGAGGCGCTGCGGCGGCTCGACGCGGTCGGGGGCGATGACGCGGTTGCGCGCATCGAGGAGAAGCGGCGCACGATTCTGGAGGAGATCAAGGAAGGCGCGCGGCGCTATCTTGCTCTGCGCGCTGGCGTCGCGGCGGCGGACGAGGCGCTGCGCCTCTATCGCGACCGCCATCGCGGCGCGATGATGGAGCGGGCGTCAAGGGCGTTTTCCGAGATCAGCCGCGGCGCCTATCGCGGCCTGACCACGCAGCCGAGCGGGCAGAGCGAGACGCTGATCGCGCTCGGCGCAGACGGCGGCTCGAAGGCGGCGGAGCACTTGTCAAAAGGGGCGCGGTTCCAGCTTTATCTGGCGCTGCGGGTCGCGGGCTACCACGAACTCGCCAAGGCGCGTCCGCCCGCGCCGTTCATCGCCGACGACATCATGGAGACTTTCGACCATTTCCGCGCCGAGGAGGCGCTTCGTCTCTTCGCCGACATGGGCCGCGTCGGGCAGGTGATCTACCTCACCCACCATCTGCATCTCGCCGAGATCGCCAAACGCGTCTGCCCCGAGGCGCGGGTGCATGAATTGGCGGTGTGACGCAGCCCTCATCCGTCGCGGCTTCGCCGCGCCACCTTCTCCCGCAAGCGGGAGAAGGGTTTCGCCCCCTCTCCCGCTTGCGGGAGAGGGCCGGGGTGAGGGCACAATTGGCAGCTTCTCAGCTCTGCACGCCCTGGACGTACCAGTCCATTACGGCGATGTCCTTGTCCTGCATCCGCTCGCCCTTGGGCACACGCTCCTTGCCCGACTGATCGGCGATTGGGCCGGCGAAGACGTCGTACGAGCCGTCCTTCCAGCCGGCGATGATCTTGTCGGCCGCGGCCTTCACGTTGTCGGGCATCGCGGGGTTGTAGGGCGACATGACGACGGTGCCCTCCTTGAAACCCATCCAGACGTCGTCCGGCTTCCACGTGCCGTCGAGCATCGCCTTGGCGCGCGAGATGTAATAAGGGCCCCAGATGTCCTCAATCGCCGTCAGGTGCGCATGCGGGGCGAATTTCGACATGTTGGCGCCCTGGCCGAATCCATAGATCTTGCGCTTTTCGCAGACCTGCAGCGCCGCCGGGCTGTCGGTGTGGGTGGTAATCACGTCGCAGCCGAGATTGGCCAGCGTCTCGGCCGCCGCGGCCTCCTTGGCCGGATCGAACCAGGAATCGATCATGACGAGCTTGGTCGTGATCTTCGGGTTGACCGCCTGCGCGGACAAGGTGAATGAGTTCACCCCCATCACGACTTCAGGGATCTTGAACGAGCCGAGATAGCCGATCGTGCCGGTCTTCGACATCATGCCCGCAATTGTGCCGACCACCGATCGGCCCTGATAGAAGCGCGAGTTATAGACGCCGACATTGTCCGCATGCTTGTAGCCCGCGCAATGCTCAAACTTGATGTCCGGCAACTGTTTGGCGGCCTCGATCGTCTGGTCCATATAACCGAAGGAGGCGGTGAAGATCAGTTTGTTGCCCTGCTGAGCGAGGTCTTTGATGATCGGAATGGCGCTTGCGTCTTCCTTCACATTCTCGACATAGTCGGCGACCACTTGGCCCTTCAGCGCCTCGAGCATCGCCAGGCGGCCCTTGTTGTGCGCCCAGCTCCAGCCAAAGTCGCCGACCGGGCCGGGATAGACGAAGCCCATCTTGAGCGGCTCGGCGGCGAAGGCGCCGCGGCCGAGCGCCGGCAGGGCAAGACCCGCCGTTGCGGTCTTCATGAAACTACGGCGCGTTACCAGACTCATGTCGTTCTCCTTGTTCGTTGACATGCATTCTCAGCTGCTTGGCATGAAGGGCCGGCCGAGGCAGGCCGGCGCTTCGCTCCCAACGACGCCGCGGGCCGATATGACGGCCAGCACGGCGACCGCCATGATGTACGGCATCGCGGCCCAGAATTGCGAGGGCACGAACGAGAAGCCCGAGGCCTTGGCGTAGAGCTCGAGCGTCATCAGGATGCCGAAGAAATACGCGCCGACGAGCAGGCGACCGGCGCGCCAGCCGGAGAACACGACCAGAGCCAACGCGATCCAGCCGCGGCCGGCGGTCATCTGCTGCGCCCACATCGGCGTCATCACCATCGAGAAATACGATCCGCCGATCCCCGCGAGCGCGCCGCCGAAGGCGATCGCCGCGTAACGGATCGCGAGCACCGGGTAGCCGATCGAATGGGCGGAGATGTCGTTTTCGCCGACCGCGCGAAGCACCAGTCCCGCGCGCGTGCGGTTGAGAAACCAGCCGACAACGAAAACCATGATGAGGGCGAAATAGACGAGCGGGCTGTAGGCGAACAGCACCCGCCAGAACGGGTCGCCGGCCAGAGAGTCCGGGAACACTTGGTTGAACGGCTGGATGATCATGCCGACATAGCCGGTGCCGATCAGCGACGAGAGCCCGATCCCGAAGATCGCCAGCGCAAGGCCGGTCGCGACCTGATTGGAGCCGAGCGTCAGCACGAGCGCGGCGAACAGCATCGAGGACGCCGCGGCCGCCAACCCCGCCGCAATCACGCCGACCCAGGGCGCCCAGTCGCCCAGGGAATCGCCATAATTGAAGGCAACGGCAAAGCCGGTGACGGCCCCGATCAGCATCATCCCCTCGACGCCGAGGTTGATGACGCCGCTCTTTTCGACGATGAGTTCGCCGGTCGCGGCAAGCAGGATAGGCGTTGTGACGCCGACCACGGTCACGAGCGCGTCAATGATGAACGCGAGGTTCATGCGGAGGCTCCGGCCGTCGCCGTGCGCGCGCTCGGCGCCTCGCGGATGATCCGTAAGCGGTATCGCGTCAGAATGTCGCTCGCGAGGATGAAGAACAGCATCATCGCCTGGAAGATTCCCGCGGTCGCCTCCGGCACGTGCACCGCCGTCTGCGCGACCTGTCCGCCGACATAGGTGACGGCGAGAATGAGACCGGCGAGGAAGACGCCGATCGGCTGAAGGCGGCCGAGAAACGAGACGATGATGGCGGTGAAGCCGTAGCCCGAGGGGAAGCCGAGATTGATCTGGCCGAGCTGGCTCGAGACCTCGAGTATGCCGGCGAGCCCGGCCATGCCGCCGCTGATCATCAGCGTCGACCAGACGGTGCGCGAGGCGTCGAAGCCGCCGTAGCGCGCCGCGTTCGGCGCGGCGCCGACGGTGCGCACCGAAAAGCCGTAGACCGAGCGCGTCGTCAAGAGCCAGAAGACGAGCGTCAACGCGATGGCGACGACGAAGCCGGGCGGGATCACCGTTCCCGGCAGCACGTGGGGCAGCGACTCGGCGGCGCTGAACGGCGGCGTCTGCGGGAAGTTGTGGCCGTTCGGGTCCTTCCACGGGCCGCTGACCAGATAGTTGAGCACCTGCAGCGCCACATAGACCAGCATCAGGGTCGAGAGCACCTCCGACACGTGGTAGCGCGTCTTTAGAAAGGCCGGAATCGCCGCCCACGCCATGCCGCCGAGAATCCCGGCCGCGATCATCAGCGGGACGATCCAGAAGCCCTGCGCGTTCTGCAGGACGAAGGCGACGCCCGCGCCCGCGAGCGCGCCGATGATGTACTGGCCCTCGGCGCCGATGTTCCAGATCTTCGCCTGATTGCCGAGCGAAAGGCCGAGCGCGATGATGATGAGCGGCGCGGCCTTGGTCAGGACGTCCACCCATTTGTAAGGGGCGACAATCGGCGTGATGAAGGTCTCATAGATCGCGCGCGGCCCGTCGAAGCCTATGAGCTCGAAGATGACGGCGCCGAGTAGCATCGTCAGCAGCACCGAGGCGATCGGCGTCGCGATCTGCATGAGCCGGCTCGGCGTCAGGCGTTTCTCAAATCGGATGCGCATGCAAAGCCTCGGTCATCTCGACCGTCGCCGCCGGATCGCCATGCACGCCGCCCATGAGGAGCCCGATCTCCTCCACCGAGACCTCGCCGACTTTCATCGGTGGCGACATTCGTCCCAGATTGATGACCGCGATCGTGTCGCAGAGCGTCAGGAGTTCGTCGAGATCTTGCGAGATCACCAGCACCGCCGAGCCGCGCGCGGCGAGATCGACGATCGCCTGATGGATGGCCGCCGCCGCGCCCGCGTCGACCCCCCAGGTCGGCTGGCAGACGACCAGCGCCTCCGGCCTCTGCATGATCTCGCGGCCCATGATGAATTTTTGCAGGTTCCCGCCTGAGAGCGAGCCCGCAAGCGCCCCCGGGCCGGTCGCCTTGACGGTGAAGGCGCCGATCACTTCGCTCGCGTAGTCCCTCGCCTTGCCCGGATCGATGAGGCCGTACCACACCATGTCCATGGTCTCGCGGCCGGTCAGCGACGCATTGTCGGTAAGCGAGAACTCGCTGA
>Ga0209656_10001203_pt1 | contig 16887 bp, 17 predicted proteins | sample BogFormECP12_OM2_FD_188239 | JGI IMG/M metagenome (GOLD analysis project Ga0209656, IMG submission 188239) | Bog forest soil microbial communities from Calvert Island, British Columbia, Canada - ECP12_OM2 (SPAdes) (version 2) | ecosystem: Environmental > Aquatic > Freshwater > Wetlands > Bog ... | reverse complement strand
GCGGTGCTGGTCGCGATCAACTCGCTGTGGGAACTCGGGGTGCCGCGCCGCGATCTGCACATGCTTGCCGCGAAGCTCGGCAGCGATGTGCCGTTCGCCCTGCACGGGGGTACCGCATTGGGCACCGGTCGCGGCGAGGAGCTGGCGACAGTGCTGGCCCGGAACATCTTTCATTGGGTGCTGGCGTTTGCCGAGGGCGGCTTGTCCACCCCGGCGGTGTTCAGCGAGCTGGACCGGCTCAGAGACGTCGGGACGCCGCCAAGGCTCGACGAAGCCGGTCCGGTCCTGGCGGCGCTGGCGGCCGGCGACCCGGAGCAGCTGGCGCCGCTGCTGGGTAACGAGCTGCAGGCGGCCGCGCTGAGCATGGATCCGGGCCTGCGCCGCGTCCTGCGCGCCGGCGTCGAGGCGGGCGCGCTGGCCGGCATCGTGTCGGGCTCCGGACCGACCTGTACCTTCCTGTGCCGGTCGGCTCCCGCTGCGGTGGACGTCGGCACCGAGCTCTCCGGGGCCGGTGTCTGCCGGACTGTGCGCGTTGCCAGCGGGCCTGTGCACGGCGCGCGGGTGGTGCCTGCACCCGCCACGGGCATGTGAGATAGAACCGATTTCACCCGTGAGTTTGGCAGTTACTTAAGAGGAGCTTAAGATGTTCGACGGTGACAAATACCGGTCAAGACACGCGCCTAATTACTGCGCCCGCCAATCATGCCGGCGGGCGTTGCTTGAACCCGGTCGGCCGCCGTGTCCTCACCGCAACCGCAACGTTGCGTGAGGTAACCGCTTCATCACCGATTCGAGACGAAATCGCTGCCCAATTGTGCGCGTGCGGGTGCACCAAAGTGTGGTTGAGCAGGCGCAGCATTAAATGCTGGGCGTCGGCGCCGGAACCAAGGAGGCTAACGTGAGCAGGTTTACCGAGAACATGTTCCGCAACGCTCACGAGAGCGCCAAGGGCATGGTGACCGGCGAACCACACCAGCCGGTCCGGCACACCTGGCTAGAGGTCCACCAGCGTGCCCGCCGAGTGGCCGGCGGCCTGGCGGCGGCCGGCATCGGCCACGGTGACGCGGTCGGAGTCTTAGCCGGCGCGCCGGTGGAAATCGCGCCGACGGTGCAGGGGCTGTGGATGCGCGGCGCCAGCCTGACCATGCTGCATCAGCCCACACCGCGCACCGACCTGGAGCTGTGGGCAAAGGACACCACCACCGTCGTCGACATGATCGAAGCGAAGGCGGTGATCGTCTCCGATCCGTTCATGGCGGCCGTGCCGGTGCTCGAGCAACGGGGCTTGAAAGTGCTGACCGTCGAGCAGCTGCTGGCGTCCGACCCGATCGACCCCATCGACACCGATGAGGACGACCTGGCGCTGATGCAGCTGACGTCCGGTTCCACCGGTTCTCCGAAGGCGGTGCACATCACCCACCGCAACATCTACTCCAACGCCGAGGCGATGTTCATCGGCGCCAAGATGGATCCCAGCGGCAACGACGTGATGCTCAGCTGGCTGCCGTGCTTCCACGACATGGGCATGGTCGGCTTCTTGACCGTGCCGATGTACTTCGGCGTCGAGCTGGTCAAGGTCACCCCGATGGACTTCCTGCGCGACACGCTGCTGTGGGCCAAGCTGATCGACAAATACGGGGGCACCATGACGGCCGCCCCCAACTTCGCCTACGCGCTGTTCGCCAAGCGACTGCGCAACCAGGCCGCCCCTGGTCAATTCGACCTGTCGACGCTGCGCTTTGCGCTGTCGGGTGCCGAACCGGTGGACCCCGCCGACGTCGAGGATCTGATCGACGCCGGCAAGCCGTTCGGGCTGCGGCCCGAGGCCGTGATGCCCGCGTACGGCATGGCCGAAACCACCCTGGCGGTGTCGTTCTCCGAACTCGGCGACGGCCTGGTAGTCGACGAGGTGGACGCCGATCTGTTAGCTGCACTGCGCCGGGCGGTGCCGGCCACCAAGGGCAACACCCGCCGGTTGGCGTCGTTGGGGCCGTTGCTGACGGGCATCGAGGCGCGCATCGTCGACGACGACGGCGCCGTGCTACCGACCCGCGGCGTCGGCGTGATCGAGTTACGTGGTGAACCGGTGACCCCGGGTTACACCACGATGGGTGGCTTCATTCCGGCGCAAGACGAGCACGGCTGGTACGACACCGGTGACCTCGGCTACCTGATGGAGAACGGTCACATCGTCGTGTGTGGTCGGGTCAAGGACGTCATCATCATGGCCGGCCGCAACATCTACCCGACCGACATCGAGCGTGCCGCATGCCGGGTCGCGGGCGTCCGCCCGGGCTGCGCGGTGGCCGTGCGGCTTGACGCCGGGCATGCCCGGGAGACCTTCGCCGTCGCGGTCGAGTCCAACGCTTTCCAGGATCCCGCCGAAGTGCGTCGCATCGAGCATCAGGTCGCACACGAGGTTGTCAGCGAGGTCGACCTGCGGCCCCGCAACGTCGTGGTGCTCGGTCCCGGGACCATCCCGAAGACTCCGTCGGGCAAGCTGCGACGGGCCAACTCCGTCACCCTGGTCACCTAGCACGACGAGCGGACGCCGAATTACCAGGCGTGGACTCGGTTTTGGGCCGGCTCCAGCCCCAACTCGATGAGTAGCTCGGTGGCGTCGGCCGCCTGCTCGCACAGCGTCGGCACTTCGGGGCGTTCGGCGGCAGTGAAGTTCTCCAGCACGAAAGCCGCCGGATCCTTCCGTCCCGGTGGCCGGCCGATACCGATCCGCACCCGCTGAAAGTCCTTGGTTCCCAACGCGGAAGCGATCGAGCGCAGCCCGTTGTGACCGCCCTCGCCGCCGCCGATTTTCAGCCGGATCTGACCGAAGTCGATGTCCAGGTCGTCGTGGATGACCAGTATGTCGGCCGCCGGCACCGAATAAAACTTGGCCAGTGGGCCCACTTGGCGGCCGGCCTCGTTCATGTAGCAGCGCGGCTTGGCCAGCACCACTGAACGCCCACCGAGGCGGCCGGTGACAATCTCCGCGCCGGAACGCTTGTGCGCCTTGAACGTTGAACCCAGCCGGGCGGCGAGCCGGTCGGCGACCATGAACCCCAGATTGTGCCGGGTCTGGGCGTAGTTTGGCCCCGGGTTGCCCAGGCCGACCACCAGTAGCGGGCCGGCCATGAATTATTCGGATTCGGGCTCGGACTCGGACGCCTCGGCCTCTTCGGCGGCCTCCTCGGCCGGCTCTTCGGCCTCGGCCACCTCGCCGGCGCCCTCGGCTTCGAGCTCCTCGGCGGTCGGCGCGATCACCACGTTGACGACCAGCTGATCAGGATCGGAGATCAGGGTGACGCCCGGCGGCAGCGTGATCTGGCCCGCGGTGAACTGGGTACCGGGTTCGGCGCCCGCGACCGACACGACCAGCTCCTGGGGAATCGACAGCGGCTCGGCCTCGATCTCGACGGTGTTGGCCTCCTGGGTGACCAACGTGCCGTTTGCGGCGTCGCCCTGGACGTCGATGCCGACCTCAACGACCACCTTCTCGCCGCGACGCACGACCAGCAGATCGGCGTGCTGGATGGTGCGGCGGATCGGGTGGATCGCCAGCGCCTTGGTCAATGCCAGCTGCTCTTTGCCGTCGATCTGGAGGGTCAGCACCGCGTTGGTCCCGGAGTGCCGCAGCACCGCGGCGAAGTCGTGTCCGGGCAGTTCCAGATGCTGCGGGTCGGCCCCGTGACCGTAGAGGACGGCGGGAATCTTGCCGTCGCGGCGCGCCCGCCGCGACGCGCCTTTGCCGGTTTGGGTCCGCACTGAGGCGGTGAGCTCGTTCGCAGACTTAGCCATGGTGTCGCTCCTGTGTCAGTTTTCCTGGCACGGCGAGAATCGCGACAACCGCTGAGTTGGTCGGTATCGGTCCCCGTCGATCACGGTGGTATGCGGTGTTCGCCGCAGGCCACCCTCGCCGTGACGCCCGGTCAGGTTAGCGCATCAGCACCTCAGAGCGGAAATTTAGTCTCCGTAAGCCGTTCGGACAGCTCCCACAGAGCGCTGCCGGTTCCGGTGCGTTTGGCCAGCGGGCTGCGCCCGACCGGCCGGCTGCGTCCGGCCATGCCGAAGCTGGGGCCGATGAAGCTGTCGCCCGGCAGGTCCTGCGAGGCGGCATACAGCGTTTGCCGGGCGCCGAAGTCGGCGTCGGTGGCCAGCACGCGGGTGGCAACCGACATCACCGCGTCGCCGAACTTGCGCCCGGTCCGCCCTTGCAGGTTGGTGTGCGAGTAACCGGGGTGGGCGGCCAGCGCGCGCAGCGGCGAGCCGACCGACTTCAGGCGCCGCTGCAGCTCGCTGGTGAACAGCAGGTTGGCCAGCTTGGACTGGCCGTAGGCCACCCACGCCGAGTAGGGCCGCGAGGTCCAGTTCAGGTCCCGGAGCGAGATGTAACCCATCCAGTGCATCAACGAGGAGACGGTCACCACCCGGTCGGTGAGCTTGGGCAACAGCAGGTTGGTCAGCGCGAAATGACCGAGATGGTTGGTGCCGATCTGCGACTCGAAGCCGTCGGTGGTCACCGAATGCGGGACGGCCATCACGCCGGCATTGTTGACCAGGACGTCGACGGCGTCCACCCCGTCGGCGAACTGCCGCACCGAGGCCAGATCCTGCAGGTGAAGTCGCCGCACCTCGACGTCTCCGGTCATGTCCCGGGCGGCGGCTTCGCCCTTTCCGGTGTTGCGTACGGCGAGGATGACCTGAGCGCCGACGCGGGCCAGCTCGCGGGCCGTCACCGCACCGAGGCCGCTGTTGGCGCCGGTCACGATGACGGTACGTCCGGCGAATGAAGGCAAGTCTGCGGCGGTCCACGACGTCATGGCAAACACACTAGTGCCGCGCGCCGCCGGCTACTTGGGTGCGACGGTGAATCCGTGGATGATCGCCTGGATGGCATCCGCATCGGGCACGGCCTGTACGGCAAGGCTGGTGACAGCGAGCTGGACCAGGTAGCGCTGATGGGCGGGCGCCGATCCGGTTGGGATGACGATCCGGTTGTAGGTATGCAGCCGTTGGCCGCCCAGGTCGTAGCTGCCTTCGATCATCGACGACGGAAAGCCGTGAAAGTCGGCGGCGGACTGGTCGAGCAGTTTGAAGTTGTCCGCGAGCGTCGCGTCGGCGTTGCCGTGCTTGACCAACTCGGCGGCGTCGAAGTCTCCACTCAGTTTGAAGACCATCAGCATGGCGGTCGGAAAATTGTCACCCTTGGCGATGGCCTCGGTGGTGGGCGCGATGTTCGGCTTGTCCGCTTTCTGCCAGCCCGGGGGTGTCGGAATCGACACGGTCAGGTCGGTCAGCTTGTCCGGCGCCACCGGCTCACCGTTTATCCCGTTGTCTTTCAGGTACTGCGCAAACGGTACAGGTGCTTCCGTCGTCGTCGTCGGAGTCGCGGTCGTGGTCGTCGTCCAGATCGACTGGTAATCGGGAGTTTTCGGTCCACAGCCGACCGGCACAACGGTCAGAGCCAGGACCGCGAGCGCGGCTTTGCACAACCCGGCTCTCACAGGATCTCGCGAACCCTGTCCAATGGACGAGCCAGCCGCGTGCCTTTCGGTGTGACGACAAACGGCCGTTCGATGAGGATGGGATGTTCGGCCATAGCGTCGAGCAATTGGTCGTCGCTCGCATCGGCCAGATTCAGCTCGGTGTATAGCGATTCGCGTTTGCGGACCGCGCTGCGCACCTCGATCCCGGCGTCGCGGATCATCCTCAGCAACTCGTCACGAGACGGCGGTGTCTTGAGATACTGCACAATGTTGGGCTCAACACCGCTGTCGCGCAACAACTCGAGGGTTTTACGCGAAGTCGTGCACTTGGGGTTGTGGTAGATGACGATGTCGCGGGCACGCGAAGCCATCTAGGCGTCCCCGTCGAATAGTCCTGTGACCGAGCCGTTTTCGAATACCGCGCGGATCGTGCTGGCCAGCAACGGAGCGATCGACAACACCGTGAGTTGCGGGAACCGCTTTTCCTCACCGATCGGCAGCGTGTTGGTGACGATCACCTCCCGGGCGCCGCAGGCGGCCAGCCGCTCGGCGGCCGGGTCGGACAGCACCCCGTGGGTGGCCGCGATGACCACGTCGCTGGCGCCGTCTTCGCGCAGCAGCTTCACCGCGCCGGCGATGGTGCCGCCGGTGTCGATCATGTCGTCGATCAGCACACAGGTTCGCCCGGCGACCTCGCCGACGACGCGGTTGGCGACCACCTGGTTGGGCACCCGCGGATCGCGGGTTTTGTGGATGAACGCCAGCGGAACGCCGCCCAGCGCGTCGGCCCATTTCTCGGCGATGCGCACCCGGCCCGAGTCGGGGGAGACGACGACCATGTTGCCGTCGGGGTAGTTGTCCGCGATGTAGCCGGTCAGCAGGTTCTGCCCGCGCATGTGGTCGACGGGCCCGTCGAAGAAGCCCTGGATCTGGTCGGTGTGCAGGTCGACGGTGACGATCCGGTCGGCTCCGGCTGTCTTGAGCAGGTCGGCGACCAGCCGCGCCGAGATCGGTTCGCGGCCGCGGTGCTTCTTGTCTTGGCGGGCGTAGGGATAGAACGGCATGACGGCGGTGATCCGTTTGGCGCTGCCCCGCTTGAGCGCATCGATCATGATCAGCGCTTCCATCAGCCAGTTGTTCACCGGGTCCGGGCAGGATTGCAGGACGAACGCGTCACACCCGCGCACTGATTCTTCGAAGCGCACGAAGATCTCACCGTTGGCGAACTCGCGCGCGGTCTGCGCGGTGACGTGGACGTCGAGTTCCTTGGCTACCTGCTCGGCCAGCTCCGGATGCGCCCGGCCAGAAAACAGCATCAAGTTCTTGCGGTTATCGGTCCAGTCGTGGCTCACCGTGCTGCCCTCGCCGTTTGGGATCGAATTGGATTCCCCATCGTAAGCGAAGCGCTCCAATGGGTTGCCGACTTGGCATCTAGTGGCGACCGCAAGAGCGGCGAAGCCGGTCGCAGCGGGTCGCCGCCATACCAAAGTAGTGGCGACCGCAAGAGCGGCGAAGCCGGTCGCAGCGGGTCGCCGCCATACCAAAGTAGTGGGGTCACGGCGTCTGGTCGGCCTCGCGTGCTTGCTTGGCCTGTTCTGCGGCGTCAGCGGCGGCGCTGCCGGGCCGCTTGCGCTGGACCCAGTCTTCGATATTGCGTTGCTGACCGCCGGAAACCGCCAGCGCACCCGGCGGAACGTCTTCGCGCACCACGGTGCCGGCACCGGTGTAGGCGCCGTCGCCGACGTTGACCGGGGCTATGAACATGGTGTCTGAGCCGGTGCGCACGTGCGAGCCGACCGTGGTGCGGTGCTTGGACGTGCCGTCGTAATTGACGAAGACGCTGGAAGCGCCGATATTGCTGTGCTCGCCGATGTCGGCGTCGCCCACGTAGGTCAAGTGCGGGACTTTGGTGCCGGTTCCGATCGTGGAGTTCTTGGTCTCGACGAATGCGCCCAGCTTGCCGTCGGTGCCCAGCACGGTGCCGGGCCGCAGGTAGGTGAACGGGCCGACCGCCGCGCCGTCGCCGATCGACGCCGACGTGCCGTGGGTGCGGATCACCGACGCGCCGTCGCCGACGGCGACGTCGGTCAGCGTGGTGTCCGGGCCGATGGTGCACCGGGCGCCGATACGGGTGCCGCCCAGCAGCTGAGTCCCGGGCTGGATAACGGTGTCGCGGCCGATCGTGACGTCGACGTCGATCCAGGTGGTGGCCGGATCGATGACAGTCACCCCGGCCAGCTGGTGGGCGGCGACGATGCGACGGTTGAGTTCAGCGGCCAACTCGGCCAGCTGAACCCGGTTGTTGACGCCGGCCACCAGCGCGCTGTCGTCGACGTGCCGGGCATGCACCACCTGGCCGTCCTGCCGGACGATCGAGATGACGTCGGTGAGGTACAGCTCCTGTTGGGCGTTGTCGGCCGACAGTCGGCTCAGCGCCGAACGCAGCGGCGCGATGTCGAAGGCGTACACCCCCGCGTTGACCTCGCGGATTTCCTGCTGAGAGGGTGTGGCGTCGGCCTGTTCGACGATCCCGATCACCTCGTGGTCCTGGGTGCGCAGTGTTCGGCCGTAGCCGGTCGGATCGGTCAGCGTCGTGGTCAGCATGGTGACCGCCGCGCTGCGGGAGTTGTGGACTGCGACCAGATCGGTCAGCGTATCGGCGTCGAGCAGCGGTACGTCGCCGGAGGTCACGACGACGACGCCGGCGAACTCATCGGGCAGCGCCGACAGGCCGCAGAGCACAGCGTGACCGGTGCCGAGCTGCCGATCCTGTATTGCCGTGTCGATGGAACGCCCCAGCGTGCCGGCCAACTCGGCGACGACCTGTTCGATTTGGCCGTAGTCCTGACCCAGCACCACGACCAGGTGCTGCGGCGCCATCTTGGCGATCGCGTGCAGTGAATGCGCCAGCATGGTGCGGCCGGCGAGGGGATGCAGCACCTTCGGGGTGTCCGAGCGCATCCGGGTTCCGGCCCCGGCCGCCAGGACGAGGACCGCCGATTCGCCTTGCGATGTCAAGAGAACCTCCTCGGCTTCTGGCCGCATCGTGGCCCTGCGCATGCATCTCTGTATGTCGTCATTGTGTGTTTCAGCGTGTCATTATCCGCACGGTTGCGGCAAAGCATTCGGCTCAGGTTCGCCGCCCACGCACGCCACCATGGACAATAATCAGGCGATGGAGCGCCGCCGAACCGCAAAGGCCAGCCAATCGCCAATGGCGACTCTTGAGCAGTTGCCGGCGCTGGTGTTGTTGGAGCGGATTCCCATCCCCACGCTGGCTGTCCTGCAGGACGGCACGATCGTGTTCGCCAATGGCGCGTTCGCCGAGATGGTCGGCCGTGACGCCGATGAAGTTGTTTCGCTGAAGTTCCACGATATCTTCTACGGCGCGCAGGCTACGGAATCGGCGCTCTCGGTTGTCGACGGGCTGGCGAACTTGGTCGTCGAATTAGCTCACCAGGACGGCTCGACCGTACGTGCGCTGATGAGCAGGTCGGCACTGAGGCGCAGCGACGATGAGATCGCACTCGCGACGTTCCAGGACCTGACCGAGCATCTCTGGGTTAACGAGTGTTAGGGTCCGCGTCGCGCGGTTAGGGCGCGGACTCGTGCTCGACGTGCCGGAGGGCTTCGCGGGCGAGGTACTCGCGGTAGTAAGCCAGTGATGTATCGGTCACGATCGCGGGGAACAACAGCTCCCATATTTGGGTCAATCGCTCGATGAGGTCGCCGCCGTCCGGCGTCGACTGGGACAGTATCCGCGTCCCAAATGTTGCGCCGATGATGGCCTCGCTGACCTTTTTCGGGTCGAGGCCCTCTCGGAGGTCACCTTCCGTGATTGCGCGGCTCACCTGGGCGGCCATCCCCTCCACCCAGTTGGCGTAGACCTGGGCGCCGGTGCCATTGAACTTCCCGAAGGCAAGCGTCAACTGCTCGGCGGTACGAGCCACCTTATCGGAAGCAAACAGGTTGGCCGCCACGAATGACCCGTGCACCATGTTTTCCAGGGCCGGTGAGAATGAGTCAGACATCGCACCTAAGGCGTCGAGGACCAGCTTGGCGCCTTCGTCGATGATCGCGGATGCGAGTGCTTCCATGGAATCGAAGTGGTGATAAAAGGCACCCTTGGTCATCCCGGTGCGCTCGATGATCGTGCCCCGATCGGCGGCCGTGTACCCAACCTCAGTGAATACGTCGATCGCGGCATCGAGAATCTTTCGCCGTGTCGCTTCGGATCGAACCTGGCGTGCCATCGCCTATACCTCCGGAGTTCCGCTGAGACTCCGGACCCTAGGCGTCTGACAAGTCATCACTCGGCGGGAAAGCCTAACAGGCGGCTGTTGCACACCGGTCGCTCGCGGGATTGCCTGACCGGCTTCGCGATCACGCTGAACCCGCCAGCGCTGAGGTGCTGCCGATCGCGATTGCCGTGCGTCGCCTGATGAATTGACGGAAGTAACCGATCCGCTCCCGACGCACGATGCCGGGTAACAACAGCCCCCAAGTCTTCTCGAGGTGTGCGAGGAACCGCTCGGGCTCGTCGAGGTTGCTGGTTTGGCGCAGCCCCATATACGTCGACACGATCAGACGTGCCACATTCTGCGGTTCACATTCGTCGAGGATGTCGCCCTCGGCGATGGCACGATCGGCGATGGCGGTGAGGGTCTCGATCCAGCCCGCTAGTCGTTCTGCCTGTAGTCCCTCGATTCGCCCAATCTGCTCGAGCAGATTGAACCCCGCTCGGGCCATGTCCTCGCTGATGTCGCGAACAGCTATCTGATAGGAGAAGTCGATCAACGTCTCCAGTCCGGAGAACTTGCGGGCCTCCAGCGCCGCGATCACCGCCTTGGCCTCGGTGGCTTGGTCTTCGATGACGGCGAGTGCCAACGCATGCTTAGAGCGGAAGTGGAAATACATTGCGCCCTTGGTCAACTCAGCTTCGGCGAGGACATCGTCGAGCCCAACCTGGTGGTACGGTAGCTGGGCGAACTGATGAGCGGCGGCATGCAGAATCTGCTGGCGGGTGGAATCCGCTCTGGTGTCGGTTGTCTCGGTCATACTTGGGCCACCTAATAATCGTGCGCGCCGATTAGTTGACCACTATCACGGCGAATCGCTTGGCCGCTCCGCCGAGATGGTCGACAACAGGGCCCCTCGTTTCGAGGCTTGCTATGACGAGCTTAATGCAATAGCGGGCCGCAGTCGGTTACCGACGCGACGCGATTGCCATCCTGAGCCGCCTGCTTCGGTCCGTAACGCATCTATACCTCAATCTGCGGGTGAGTTGCCGGCCGACGCCCGATGCACTGCTTATTAACCATGTGCTCAAAATACTACAAGTTTCCTGTCTAGCGCTATATCAATCGGAAAGTATGTATTATAGAGATTGTGCAGACGGCTGGTCTGAGCAACCGCGTATCGCCCCATCGCGGGATAGGCGACGGCGGAACCCGCGGCAGGGGCCGAGAGTGATCCGTGAGGAGACGCACGTGTTGTTCGTGACCAGGCGGCCAGAGGCGTCGACGGCCGGCAACTCGCAGGGCGTCGGTGCGGCGACGGCTGGAAATGCGGCCGCAGCGGTTCGCGCCACCCGGCTCGTCAACGCGGTTGCGGCGCTTTAGATTTCGGAAGGTGCAGCTGTGGAACTCGGGGGCTTAGCATCAGCGATCAGATCTGGCGGTCCATAGATGCTGGACTTCGGGGCCTTGCCGCCAGAGATCAATTCTGGGCTGATGTATACCGGCCCGGGATCGGGGCCGATGCTGACTGCCTCCATGGCGTGGAATGCGTTGGCCGACAACCTGTATTCGACGGCGATTTCCTACGGGTCGGTAATCTCGGACCTCACGGCGTCGTGGCTGGGGCCGTCTTCGATGTCAATGGCGGCTGCCGCCGCCCCCTATGTGTCGTGGATAAGCACCACGGCCGCCCAGGCTGAAGCGGCGGCCGCTCAGGCCATGGCGGCCGTGGCCGCCTACGAGGCCGCGTTCGCCATGACAGTGCCGCCGGCGGTGATTGCGGCCAATAGGGCCTTGTTGCTGATGCTGGTCGCAACGAACTTTTTCGGTCAAAACACCCCGGCGATCATGGCCACCGAAGCCGAGTACGTCGAGATGTGGGCGCAGGATGCAACGGCGATGTACGGCTACGCTGGTGCGGCTGCGGCTGCATCGACGTTGATACCGTTTGCGACTCCGGTGGAGACGACCAGCCCAAGCGGGTTGGGCGGGTTGGCCGCGGCGGTCACGCAAGCTGCCACCACGTCGGCAGGCACGGGCGTGCAGGTCGTGTCACAGCTGACCTCTGCGCTGTCGACGCCGCTGAGTTCGGTGTTGTCGACGCCGCTGAGTTCTGCCGCGATGCCCACCGCAGTGCAGGGGCTCGCGTCGGCCGTCTCGGTGACGTCGTCCACGTCGTCCACGTCGCCGCTGTCGACCTTGTCGACCCTGAGCACGTCGTCGACGGCAGTGACTTCGGGGACGAGCCTGGTATCGGGCATCGCCTCGCCCGCATCGATGCTTGGCTCGGCGGCCTCGGTGATGAACTCGATTGGCCCGACGACCAGCGCCTTCGGCAGGGGATTCCAGGTGTTCGGATCGGCGCTGAACCCTAGCTTGGGCTCGGGAGCCGGTGCCTTCAGCTCAACCGGAATGGGCGAAACCGCTGTGACCGCGGGTGTGGGCAGGGCGGCCACGCTCGGCGCGTTGTCGGTGCCCCAGGGCTGGGCCTCTGCCGCTCCGGCATTCAGCCAGGTTTCCTCGGCGTTGCCCGGCGCGACGGGCGGGCTCGGCGCTGCGCCGCCGGTTGCGCCGGGCGCGCCCGCGGGCCCATTGGGTGCTCCGACGGCGAATACGGCCGCGCGCGGAGGCACCAGCTCTCCTCTGGCTGCTCGTTACAACGTCCGTCCGGCCGTGGTGCAGCGTCCGCTTTCTGCCGGTTAAGGCCGACAGCGCTGGCAGGCGTCCTGCTCGTCCTTTCGGACCCCGCAAGCTGCCGGCCTGCGCCACGTAAGTAAAAATACCTAAAGTCGATCTAAGGGCCTAATGCCATTCAAAAAGTATGTATGATGCTTTGCATGCTGATCATGGGTTTGCACCTTCTCGTCGCTAAGCCTATGGTCTGGGGCTCGCTCGAATGCTATCCGTCTCAGTCCGGCCGCGATTGGTTTGATGACGAGGTTTTCCTTGGCCTGATGCGAGTCCGTGGGGTGCAATGCCGCTCCCGCTACGCCGAGGCGTTCACGGTGGAGAAGGCCGTATTGGAAACCGACAGTTATTCGGTCAACTAGCGCCGGTCGGTAGCAAGACAACGGAAGGGACATCACTGTGGGAGTGCTTGTCACGGGTGCCGAGGCTTACCTGGGTTCTGTAGTTGCGCCAACGCTTCTAGATGGCGAGCACGTCGATGAGCGCTTGTCATGGAAGGAGCGCTGCAGTGCTATACACGCCCACTGATATCGCAGGCGTGATGATCGTCGACATCGAACCGGATCGCGACGATCGCGGTTTCTTCTCGCGTTCGTTCTGTTCCGACGAATTCGACAGCCATGGACTGCTTTCGCCTGTTGCGCAGACGAATATCTCCTACAATTACACCCGCGGCACGGTGCGAGGCCTGCATCGTCAGGGACCTCCCTACGCCGAGGCCAAGTTGGTGCGCTGCACCCGCGGCGCGATTGTCGACGTTGCGGTCGACGTCCGGCCCGAGTCGCGCACCTACCGCGAGCACGTCATGGTGCAGCTCAGCGCTGACAATCGTCGGGCCCTGTTCATACCGCCGTATGTCGCACACGGCTTTCAAACGTTGGCGGATAACACCGAAGTCCACTGCCAAGTCAGCGGTTCCTACGCGCCTGACAGTGAGCAGGGCTTCCGTTGGGATGACCCGAAATTCGGCATCGATTGGCCGTTGTCGGTCACCGTCATCTCCGAAGAGGACGCGAGCTGGCCGCTGTTGGTACCGGTCGCGAGCGTGGCGTTGCGATGATGGGCGTCGATAAACTGCTGGCCGAGCGGGCGGTCCAAGGCGATCCGGTGCGTGTTGCGATGGCCGGCTGCGGGTTCATGGGGCGTGGCCTGGTCAACCAGATCGTCAACAGTGTCCCCGGTATGACATTGGCCGCAATCGCCGTGCGAAATCCCGACAGCGGGTTCAAGGCGCTGATTGATGCCGGTTACAGCGATGCGATCGCTGCCGAAGGTGTACCGGCGCTGAACCAGGCAATCCGACAAGGCGTTACAGCGGTCACCGAGGATTTCCATGCGATCACGCAAACCGACGGTATCGAAGTCATTATTGATGTGACGGGGTCAGTCGAGCTCGGCTGTCATCTCGCGCTGGACTGCTTCGCCGGAGGCAAGCATCTGGTGTTGATGAATGCCGAACTCGACGCCACCGTCGGCGCCGAGTTGGGCCGGCTGGCCGACGGCGCAGGTGTGGTGCTCACCGGATGCGACGGCGATCAGGCTGGCGCGCAGATGAACCTGATCCGCTTCGTACGAAGCATCGGGATCACTCCACTGGTCAGCGGCAACATCAAGGGATTTCACGATCCGTACCGCAATCCCACTACACAAGAGGGGTTTGCGCGGCGCTGGGGGCAGGACCCATGGATGGTCACCAGCTTCGCCGACGGCACCAAGATGAGCGTCGATCAATCGATCGTCGCCAATGCCACCGGAATGTCTGTACACAAACGCGGAATGCTCGGCCGCAACCATGGGGGTCATGTCGACCAGTTGAGCCAGTGCTACGACATCGACGAGCTGCTCGCACTTGGCGGGGCCGTCGACTATGTGGTGCACGCCAAGCCGAATCCGGGAAGCTATTGCCTTGGTGCGCAGGATGATCCGAAGCAGCAGCATTACCTAGAGCTGTATAAGCTGGGCACGGGTCCGCTATACAGCTTCCACACCCCTTACCGCCTCTGTCATTTCGAAGTCCCGATTACCGCGGCACGGGCAGCGCTGATGGGCGACGCGACGGTGCGTGCGCTGCCGACCCGCCACGTCGAGGCGGTAACGACCGCCAAAGTCGATCTCAAAGCCGGAACTGTGCTGGATCGGCTCGGCGGCTACCACTACTACGGGCAGGCGGAAAAGGCTCATCTCGCGCGTGCCGAACGATTGCTTCCGATCGGCGCGGCGGAGGGGTGCATGCTCATCCGGGATGTTCCCAAGGACGTCACCCTGACGTACGACGACGTCGCGGTGCCACCTGGGCGGCTGCTCGACCAATTGCTCGAGGCGCAACGCCTGCCGGACGTCGGCATTCCACCGGGTCTGATGGCAAATGTTTAGGCCGAGTCATGACCCACAACATGCTCCCCCTCGGTCGCTGTGCGCATGGTCGGCGACGGTTGATTGAGAAATCAGCCTTACGCGATGACCAGTATGGCGATTGGTCCGGCCAATTGGTCGACGATGGCCGCGCTGCGTCGGCAGGCAGGTGATCGCATGACGTGCGAGTTGGACTGGGCCCACCTGAAACGCCCGGGCCGCGGTGTGCCCCCGCCGCGGTCCGGGCCCCCTGCATTGCTTGGGGCGTTCGCGCCGTACAAGCGTCGCGCTGTGCTCGAGGAGTGCCTCGCCGGCGTGGCCAAGCATCTTCCTGAGCTACCGGTGTATGCCTACCAAAACAGCCGTGGCGCAAGCGGTGCGCCGTGACGCCCGCCGGAACTAATGGCGTGCCGACAGCGGCGACCCGGCTGCGTTGCCGCTTGTGCGACTCGGATCGACTGCTTGGCATCTTAGACCTCGGGGCTACTCCGCCTTGCGCAAAGTTCCTCACCATCGACGAACTCGATCTACCCGAAGAGACGTTCCCGCTCCACCTGCGGCTGTGCGAGAACTGCCTGCTGTTGCAGATACCCGCGCTGATCGTGCCTGAGGAGACCGTCACCGAATATCCATGCTACTCATCGTATTCCGAGAGCCGTGTGCAATGCGCGAAGGATTTTGTCGAGGACGCGTTGGGGCGGCTGCGGCTGGCAGCCGGCTCATTCGTGGTCGAAGTCGGTAGCAATGACGGCTATCTGCTGCAGCATGTCGTCCGGGCCGGCGTACGGTGCCTGGGGATCGAGCCATCGGCGAACGTCGGCGCCGTCGCCCGCGACCGCGGTGTGCCGACCGTTTCCGCATTTCTCGACGAGCGGTTGGCGCGCGAACTTCGCGCCGAACACGGCCCCGCGGACCTGTTGGTCGCTAACAACGTCTATGCACACATCCCGGACCTGCTGGACTTTACTCAAGCGCTGCGCGGACTACTCAGCGACGAGGGCTGGGTAGCTATCGAGGTGCACCATGCCTTGAACTTGGTGGTGCAAGGCCAGTTCGACACGATCTACCACGAACACCTGCAGTATTACACCCTGCTCTCGGCAACACGCGCGCTCGCCACAGCCGGTCTGGCTGTCGTCGACGCGGAACTGATTCCAACGCACGGTGGTTCGATTCGCATCTGGGCTCGGCCCGCGCGAATCGCCGCACCGGCCAGCGAACGGGTGATGGGCTTGTTGCGCATGGAGAAAGCCGCGGGGTTACATCGCGTCGACGGTTATCTTCAACTACGGCGGCGTAGCGAGTCGCTGCGCCACAGTCTGTTGAGGTTCTTGCTCCAGTGCCGCGCCGACGGTAAGCGTGTCATCGGCTACGGTGCACCGAGCAAGGGCAACACCCTGCTCAATTACTGTGGGATCCGTAGCGATCTGCTCGAGTACATCGTTGACCGCAACCCATACAAACATGGGCGCTTCACGCCAGGTACGCGCATCCCGATTCGTGATCCCCGGCTTCTCAGCATCGATCGACCAGATGTGGTGCTGGCGCTGCCGTGGAACCTGGAAACCGAACTCACCGATCAGCTGAGCTACATCGCCGATTGGGGCAGTCAACTCGTCTTTCCTCTTCCAACCCTGCACAGTGCGATGACATTGGCATCCAACGGGACCGAGCGGCCGGCAGCAGACAACTTCCGAGTCCAGGCTGGTCGGATGGAAGCTGTTTCGACCATATATGAAAGCACGAAACGGTGACGGCGATGACCAAGGCCAGCATCCCACGCGATCACCGTGGTAGCGCGAATGCACTTCGAGTGCTGTGGCTTTCGCCGTTGATGCGTCCGCTGGCGCGCGTGCAGGCTGAAGGGCTGCGTGGGCGGGGCATCGACGTGCTATTGGTGACCACCGACCAACATCCAGAGTCAGATACGGCGCGTGACTACGAGTTGGTGCTCGATCCTCGGTTCCGCACTGCCTCGACCTGGCCGGCGGCTCTGGCGGCTCGACGCCGCATTCGCGAACATCGGCCTGACATCGTGATCGCTGAATCGGTCCGCGATCCACGCTGGATCGCACTGGCCGGACGGGCGCCGCGTGTTCAGCTGGTGCATGACGAACGCCGAGATG
>Ga0209656_10001202_pt1 | contig 16894 bp, 11 predicted proteins | sample BogFormECP12_OM2_FD_188239 | JGI IMG/M metagenome (GOLD analysis project Ga0209656, IMG submission 188239) | Bog forest soil microbial communities from Calvert Island, British Columbia, Canada - ECP12_OM2 (SPAdes) (version 2) | ecosystem: Environmental > Aquatic > Freshwater > Wetlands > Bog ... | reverse complement strand
GCATGGTTGGGCGGTTTGGATAACGATGGCATTGCTCTTCGTAGCCGGAGTGCTGATCTGCTGGGGTGCCGAAGCTGCCGGAAATCCGATCGTGCACAAATTAGGAGTAGATCCGGCCGGCGGCAACATGGAGGGTAAAGAAGTTCGATTTGGCATCTTTAACTCCGCTCTCTTCGCCACGGTAACGACCGACGCTTCGTGCGGCGCGGTAAACTCGATGCATGACTCCTTTACGCCAATGGGCGGATTCGTCCCGCTTTTCAATATCGAACTTGGAGAGATCATCTTTGGTGGAGTCGGCGCCGGGCTTTACGGAATGATTGTCTATATTGTGCTCGCAGTCTTCATCGCTGGACTCATGGTCGGGCGAACACCGGAGTATCTCGGAAAAAAGATTGAATCGTACGATGTTAAGGTGGCAGCCATCGCCGTCCTGCTGATGGCTTTCTCTATTTTGGGGTTTTCTGGCTGGGCGGTGCTAACACCGTGGGGAACAGCCGGCGAAAATAACGGCGGTCCTCACGGCCTTACGGAAATCCTTTATGCCTATAGCTCTTGCACCGGCAATAATGGTAGTGCATTCGCCGGCCTGACGGGCAATCCGACGAACGGCGATCCGCACTACAACGTTACTCTGGCCTTCGCAATGCTCGTTGGCCGTTTTGGGATGATTATTCCGGTGATGGCATTGGCCGGTTCACTCGGCCGCAAGAAGCTCGTGGCGACTAGCGCCGGTACATTTCCGGTCTCGGGCACGTTGTTCGTCATTTTGCTGATCGGAACCATCCTGCTCGTGGGCGCACTAACCTTCCTGCCAGCGCTAACACTTACCCCGATTCTGGAGCACTTCCTAATGCTAAATGGAAAACTCTTCTGAGCTATTACGCCTGACAACTGACACCGATACTCATTACTTTCTATGGCTGCTAAAACTCATTCAATCTTCGATCCGGCGATTATCGTGCCGGCAATCGGAGATTCTTTTAAAAAGCTGAATCCTATCACGCTCGCTAAAAACCCGGTTATGTTCGTAACCGAGGTCGGGGCAGCGATTACGACGGTCCTGCTTGTCACGGGACACGGCGCCAATTTTGGGTTCCAATTCCAGATCGCTCTCTGGCTCTGGTTTACCGTGCTATTTGCGAACTTTGCAGAGGCAATGGCAGAGGGGCGAGGCAAGGCGCAAGCAAGAGCTTTACGCTCCACTCGGACTCAGACGTTCGCCAACCGCCTGAGGGGCAACGATACGATCGAGAAAATTCCGGCCGATCAACTGCGAAAGGGTGATGTGGTAGTAGTTTGCGCAGGAGAACTGATTCCTGGAGATGGAGAAGTGATTGAAGGCGCAGCGACTGTGGACGAGTCAGCAATCACAGGCGAATCCGCGCCGGTCATCCGTGAGTCCGGCGGTGATCGGAGTGCCGTCACCGGCGGTACGAAAGTTTTGTCCGACCAGATCAAAATCCAAATCACTTCCAATCCGGGTGAGACTTTTCTGGACCGGATGATTAGTCTTGTCGAAGGTGCTACCCGTCAAAAAACACCCAATGAGATTGCGCTGACCATATTACTCTCAGCGCTTACGTTGATCTTTCTCATCGCCATGATGTCGTTGAAAGCCTATGGCATCGCCTCCTCAGTAGATTTTACCATTCCGGTGTTGGTTGCGCTGCTCGTCTGTCTAATCCCGACGACGATTGGAGGACTCTTGAGCGCGATTGGCATTGCCGGTATCGACCGTCTGGTACAGAAAAACGTTCTCGCCATGAGCGGTCGGGCCGTGGAAGCGGCGGGTGACGTCGACGTGCTGTTACTTGATAAAACTGGCACCATTACCATGGGCAATCGTCAGGCGACGGACTTTCTCCCGGCTCCGGGAGTGACGAAACAACAACTGGCGGACGCGGCCCAACTCGCGTCGCTTGCTGACGAAACTCCCGAAGGCCGTTCGGTTGTTGTTTTGGCCAAGAGTTTTGGCATCCGCGCCCGGGAACTAAGTGAGATGGCACACGCCACTTTCGTAACTTTCACGGCTCAGACGCGCATGAGCGGCCTTGATATGGATGGTATCAGCTACCGGAAGGGTTCGTCGGACGCAATTCGCCGCTTTGTTGGCGGAAAAATGCCGGAACCGGTCGAAAAGGACGTCAAATCGATCTCTAGTTCGGGTGGCACGCCGCTGGTGGTTGCAAGCAACGAAAGGATCCTGGGTACGATTCACCTGAAGGACATCGTGAAAGGAGGTCTATCGGATCGGTTTGAACGCTTCCGCGCAATGGGGATCCGAACGGTGATGATCACCGGTGACAACCCTCTAACCGCAGCCGCCATCGCGAAGGAATCAGGAGTTGATGATTTCTTGGCCGAAGCCAAACCGGAACAAAAACTTGCGTTGATTCGGAAGGAGCAACAGGCGGGCCATTTGGTCGCGATGACCGGTGACGGCACTAACGACGCTCCGGCACTGGCGCAAGCTGATGTTGGGGTGGCCATGAATACCGGTACTCAAGCAGCAAAAGAGGCTGGCAACATGGTTGACCTCGATTCGAATCCGACCAAACTGATCGAGGTCGTTGAAATCGGGAAGCAGTTGCTCATTACACGTGGTGCACTCACTACGTTCAGTATCGCGAACGACGTTGCGAAATACTTTGCCATTTTGCCTGCAATGCTGGTCGGAACTTTCAAGGAGATCGCTCCGCTGAACATTATGTTCCTCAAGTCACCGGGGAGCGCCATCCTGAGCGCCGTTATTTTCAATGCAGTTATCATTATCGCCCTGATTCCTCTCGCGCTACAAGGAGTTAGATTCCGGCCGCTTGGTGCCGCCAAAATCCTAGCGCGGAACCTTCTTATCTACGGATTGGGCGGAATCATTCTGCCATTTGTCGGCATTAAGCTGATCGACATGTTTATAACGACCATTGGTCTTGCCTAACCAGAAAACATCCTTTCTATGAAAACGTTTCTTAAAGAACTCTGGACATCGATCATTGCAACAGTCGTCCTCTGTGTTGTTGTCAGCGGTGTCTATCCGGTATTGATCTGGGGAGTTGGGCAGCTCTTGTTTGCGCATCAGGCAAATGGTAGCCTGATCGAGAAGAACGGCCAGATTGTCGGCTCCGAACTGTTAGCTCAGGGATTCAGCGGGGCGAAGTACTTTCATCCGAGACCGTCCGCCGCAGGAACCGGATATGATCCACTCAACTCCGGTGGCTCAAACCTGGGTCCGACCTCGCAGAAGTTGATGGACGGCATCAAAGCAAACGTCACTCAATACCGGCAGGAAAATGGCCTGCCGCCAGAGGCGTTGGTCCCGGCTGACGCCGTGACCGCGTCAGGGAGCGGATTGGATCCTCATATTAGCCTTCAAAATGCACAGCTGCAGATTCCGCGCGTCGCCAAAGAAAGAGGTTTGAGCGAAGAGGTGGTTCGTAGCGAAGTCGCCAAAGCGACGGATAGTCCTCTGCTCGGTATCGGCGGTGATCCCGGGGTGAACGCCTTGAGGCTGAACCTGGCTCTCGACGCGCTCGTGCCAAAGAGCGGGCTGGCAGAAAAGAAGCCTTGATTTTCGCACATGCGGTACGGTCGGTCTGCACGGTCCGGCGGGCCGAGTTCATCCGTGTTCGCAAACCCGCTTCCCAGGCCGCTGCTATTAAACGAAGTCAGCATAGACCGTGATGTCTTTGTAGGCGTAAGAAGCTCCGGCAGAAACTGTGTAGCGCTGTAAGGGTTCTTCCAACAAAGGTCCGTAAAGAGCGCCACGGGATTTAAGGAAGCAACATAAACGCTGCTCCGTCAATCAACGTCGGCACCAGGGCTCCGAGGAAAAGGTACAGTGGCGAAATTCCGGCCTCTCCAAATCGCGACGCGAGGATCGATTGACCGGCCGGATTTGGCGAGTTGGCTATTACGGTTAGTCCTCCGCCAGTAACTGCCCCAGCCATCACCACATATTTTAATGCGTCAGAAAATCCAGGAACAAGGGACGCAAGGTACGTGATCGCTGCATTATCGTTGAACGCAGTGAGAATTGTAGCGCCAAACATCAAGGGCCATTTACTCAAGCTCCTGAGAACAGGCGCTATCCACCATTGCTGGCACCCTCCGTGAATGATTAGGGCTGCAAGGAAGAAGCCGACGAGTAACGGTGGCCGCAGCGCAATTGCGTGCTGGTTCATTCGCGTGGCTGAGACGAACGCAAGAAAGAAAAGAAGACCCAAGATCACAAGCACAGGATAATGGGCGTTCGCTACTGTCCAACATAGAAAGAGGATATGGATGCCAGTGATCCGCCACGGAATTGGCCGGCGCCCCCCTTGATCTTGCTCTTCGTCTGGAACGTTGGCCGCAAGTCTGGCGAATTCTCTCCGAAACACTGTGAGATACAGCAAATTGGACAAGATGATTCCGACGACAGCTTTCCAGCCGAAGTGGCTTAGCATGTACACGAGATTCCAATTCCAGATGCTCGCGACGATCACAACCGGAGGAGACGCAAATTGGGTTAATACCCCGCCAACCGAGATATTGACGAACAGCAAGCCGAGTGTTGCGTATTTCAGCGACTCCGATGGCTTGAGGCTATAGAAACGATGACGCAGTAGAAGGGCGCAGATCGTCATTGCGGCCGGGCCTGTGATGAAGGAGCCGAGCAATGGGCCAATGGTCAGAATTGCCAACCACCACGAAGCGGGTGTTCCCTTTCCGACTGCCGAAACTATGGCGATCGCGGATTCCGTAAAACGAATGATCGGCAGCGAACTGGCCATGGCCATGATCACGACAACAAAAATCGCATCCGCGACGTTTACATTTCCGACATAATCAACCATCGTTGACCATCCGTGGAACGCAATAATCGCAACAAAAAGCGGGATTAACCAGATACCGAAAACCGCTTCGACTTCGCCCATGAAATAAAGGAGCTGAGCCCTGAAGATCAGCTTGTCGTGTTTCTTCCCGGAATCCGGTAGATCGTCTGTGGCATGGAGCAAATCCTCGATCGCCTCGTAACGCTTCTGATAGCGATAAGCAATCTTACGAAACTGAACGGTCAGAAAGGTGTGAATGATCGCAGCGGAAAAAATGATGGTCGCAACAAGGTTGAGCGGCTCCCGCTGAATCCGCTCCGTGAGTTTTGCGAAAAGCGACGGAATCTGTTGGTCATGGTAGCTATCGACAGGAAGCGGAAAATCTGTAGCGGGCCTCAGTAACCCTGCAGCCGTGGCCGCAAGAGTCGTCAGACACAAAGACAATCCGAGACCAAGAACGAGCAACCTTCTACCCGAAAACATCCGCGATCCCTTTCGAAGCATGAGCATTCCAGCCGGTGAACTTGCGGCGGACATTAACACAACAGGCAGTTGCGATGTAAGAGAATTCACCGCGGGTTCCACGTCGTCTGATGAGCCTAGCTTAGCTAGCGAGGCCGAGTCGACCGACCTTTTTTTCCTGTGCGATTCTTCCCTAATGGTCGATTCCCGCCTGGACGATCCCGTAAGGAAATAGTAGTAATCGTCAGACCAACCCACGACTTGTTTCGGGGCGCGCTGGTCCTGGCGTCGCCTACCCATGAATTGCTGGACCAAAGGAGCGTGGTGGCGTGGCTAAACGGATGCATTGACTTGCAAGCCTGTGCGACTGTGTATGTGACTGACAATGTGTGAAGGGTCGCGCGGAGGTACACAAAGAGGAGATCTTGCCACTATTCGTTAGCTGAGCAACACGCTTAGGCGACGATCAGCTGTCTTGCATGCGGCTCATCTATCCTTTAAAGAAAGCGATGCCCAAAGCTCCAAGGAAAATTCCAAGACTGCGTCCGACCAAGGAAGTATCAGTCATGGCTTGGATCGAAGACTCGAACCAAACGTCTTATTGGTCCGTCAGGCTGGAGGATTGAAGCTTTGGACGCTTCCGGGCGGCAAGGTGAAGCGAGGCGAATCACTCGTGAAGGCGCTGAAGCGAGAAGTTTACGAGGAAACTGGATTGAGCGTGCAGATTGGTTCTCTTCTGGGGGTGCTAGATCGGCATGACAAAGATGCAATCACGCTGCTCTTTACCGCGGTCTCCAAGAAAGAATTAGTTAACGTTCAGCAGACACAAAAGGAAATTACAAAAGCGGCCTTTCAGGCAGCTTTGCCGAAGAAAACTTCGCCCTCCGTTAAATACTTCTGGTCTGCCAGGAAAGATCCTGTCAAGAAACCATCCAAAATTCGGGCCTCAACACATCAATTCCCGCAGACTCCTGTAATCATGCAAGGGCCGACCTCAAGAATATGACTCGCCCGAAGACTCGAGGCTTGCTGAAATCCTTGCGGGAGGGTCGCTCCTGACTAGTCGCGATCGGCTTGCGCACGTTCTCCGGGTTCGAACGCGTCAATCTGGATGCGGTCTCCGATGATTAGTCCGCCAGCAGGGCCACGAGCTCGGAGATATAATATGCCCCTCCAGGTTGTCGTAGCTGTAGCGAGATGACATGAGCCGACAGCGTAGCAGCGGGTATTGCTGCCTGTCGGCTCATATCATCTAATCTGGTTTCAAAACCACGGATGATTTTGGTTTGAGCCGTTTATGTTTTCAGTTCCCTACACCTACTTCCCTGGCGACAATGGCGTCCATACTGGCGTACTCGACAACGACGAACCGCCGTTCCCGCCAGCGGATTGTACTTCCTGGAATGAACCTGAGCGAGACGGCCATGCCACTTTTCCTGTGTCTAGCTGGCGTGCCAAATAACGAATTCGCTTTCATTCGCAAATAGCGAGTTCACGTTCTCAAATAATTTGCGACTTAACAGTCGCCCGCCAGCCATCACCTAAATTGCTGTCTCTCCTGTCTCCGATGTTCGAATACGAAATGCTTCGTCAATTGTGGAAACGAATACCTTACCGTCCCCGATGGAGCCCGTCTTAGCGGCCGTGAGTATTGCGCGTACAGCGCTCTCGACAACCGTGTCAGCAACGACAACTAAGATCAACACCTTGGGAATAAAGTCGACGGTGTATTCACTCCCTCGATAAATTTCTTTGTGACCTTTCTGTCTCCCAAAACCTTTTACCTCCATCGTGGTCATACCCCCGATACCGATTTCGCTAAGAGCGGTTTTCACCTCTTCAAGCTTGAAAGGCTTTATGATCGCTTCGATTTTTTTCATGTCCTGGCTTCCGGCTAACTAGTCGATGTATGCCTCCTCGCCGTGTTCGGAAAGATCCAGACCGGCTGTTTCTACATCTGGGCTTGGCCGCAAGCCAATGAGCATTTTCAATACAAGAGCGATCACGGCCGTCGCAACCGTCGAGAGAACCAAAGTGACAACGACCTCGGCACATTGAGACAGAAACAGTGGGGCCAGCAGATCGTCTTTCAAATTGCTGTTGACCACTTTCGTCGCGAGTAACCCCGTGCCAAGCGCGCCCGTCATCCCGCCAATCCCATGAACGCCGAAAGTGTCAAGCGCATCGTCGTACCCAAGCGCCGCTTTCAATTTTGATACGGCCAGGTAGGGCAGGACCGCGGCCACCACGCCGAGGATCACTGCACCGGTCGCATTCACAAAACCGCAAGCGGGTGTGATAACGACAAGCCCAGCGACGGCTCCGGAGCAAAACCCCAGGACGCTTGCCTTACCGCGAAATATCTTCTCAATGATGCCCCAGGTAAAAGCGGCGGTAGCCGTGGTTATCGTGGTGGTCGTAAAGGCATTCGCCGCGATGACATCGGCGGCAACAGCACTTCCCGCGTTGAATCCGTACCAACCTACCCAGAGCATTCCTGTTCCTATCATGCACAGAACCATGCTATGCGGAGGCATGGGCTCCTTCTTGAATCCAAGACGCGGACCAAGAATTAGGCAAAGAATCAAGGCGCTCCATCCGGAAGTCATATGAACGACTGTGCCGCCGGCGAAGTCGATGGCTTTCACGGTAGCATTTGAGTTCCAGATGCCGTTCATGAATCCGGTGATTCCCCAGTCCATGTGTGCCATCGGGAAATAAACCAGAAACATCCAACACCCGATGAAAATTAGCAGGGTCGTGTATTTCATGCGCTCGGCGATGGCGCCCACGATCAGAGCAGGAGTGATGATCGCAAACATCAGCTGGAACATCGCGTAGACGTTCTGCGATACCCAGAAGGCGTAATCGGTATTGGGCGCGGAATTTACGCCGTTAAAGAAGAAGTATTCGGACCCGCCGTAGAATGGATTGTTGAAGTTTTTGCCGAAGACGAGGCTGTATCCAAAAGCCCACCAGAGAATGGTTACCAGCCCGGTGATTCCGAGGCACTGGGCGAGAACGGACAGAGCGTTCTTTTTGCGCACAAGCCCGCCGTAGAAAAGCGCAAGCCCAGGCAGCGTCATAAAAAGAACGAGCGCAGACGATGTCATCATCCACGCGTTGTGGCCAGGTCCGGGTGTACCGACGGAGGGCGTGGTGAGGCCATTCGGAATATTGCCGTCTTTATCCTTAAGCGGGACCGTGGGATCGCCGTTGGTCAGATACGCTTCGAGGCCGGCCACGCGTTGTTCCAAAGTTGGCGTAGCCGCCGGAGCCGAAGGTGTCGCGGCGGCTTGCTGCGCGCACAGTGGACTTGCGAGCATGGCCCACAAACAGCATGCTGCCATCCCCGTCGTTGTGAGTGTTCGAAGTAGCTTAGTCATCTAATTTAGCAAAGTGTTCGAATACAATATTATTTAGTGGTTGGAATTGGTGTTACTTCTTTTCGGATGCTTCGCCGGGCTGCAGCGACAGAAGTGGCACACTGCCAGTGCCCTCGAGCAAAGTCAGCGGTAACGCACCATTCCAACGGTCCGCTTTTGCGAGATCGACCACGAGGGGGCTCGTTTTCAGGATTTCCGCATTCATGCGGAGCACTGCTGCGCGTGATTCACCTTCAAGCCGTATTCCTTCGGCCCTGCCCTGAGCGCTCAAAATGGTCGATTGACGGTCGGCAGCAGCCAATTTGAGTTTCGCTTCGGCCTCGCCGTTCGCCCGCTCGACTGCTTGCTGAGCTTCGAATCGGATCCGATTCACCGTATTTTCGGCGGCAACCGCCTCATTCTTTGCCTTGACTGCAGCCTCAACCGAAGCACGGAAACTGTCTGAATAGAGAATGCCGGCAATCTGAAAATCCACGACTTCGATGTGGTAGAGGGTCCCGAGATCATTCGATAGAAGGGACTTGAGGGCATTAACAATTTGGTCGCGGTTTTCACTGATTCGAGTGGTGTTCTGCTGAGCAAAAATTTTCGCGGTTCGATCGGCGACGATCCGCTGGAAATTCTCTGTAATATCAAAATTACCCGCGCGACCAACCTCATAGAGAAGCGGCAGCACTGCCTGGGCAGGAATGCGATAGGTAAGACCGACAGTCACGGCGATCGGCTGGTTATCGATGGTGTTTACGGTAAGCTTGTCGAGCTTGAAAGTGTCCAGAGACACTTGTAGCCGATCGACCTGGTCGATGAGCGGCAACTTGAAATGCGGGCCGGGTCCGAGGGGCTTCGCCGTAACGACTTGCCCAAGGCGTCGCACGCCCGCCATCTCCGTGGGTTCGACAACAAAATACGAATCGAGGGCGAAGAGCGCAACGAGGATCACAGCGGCGACGCCAACAATCAGGCTAAACAGGAATGATGGGCGAATGATCGGCGGCCCCTGACGCTGCAGAACAAATTCTGGTGATTGTCGATCGCTCATCTCAACCTATTTTGGCACTCCATACCGCTTGCAAAGCTCCAAGTTTACTTCCAGCACGTTAAACAAACGTTTCACCAGCCAACTCTCCAAGGAGATGTGGGGTCGAGGCCCGAGCCGAAGCGTCTGAGAATCATGTTAAATAGATTTCCTTCGATTACTTAGGCGCTCACCAGCGCTTACGGGCAGGGTGAGAAACGCTTAACCCTTTCTAGCGTGGAATTTATCGCTAGAGACAACCCGACGTCACCACACGTCATCTCAGAGCTTTTTTAGTGCCAATGTAATTTGATTTTCTATTAAAGTGTATCTGCGAGAGAAAGCGGCAGATCACATTAACAGCAACTATAGTAAGCGCTCGCAGAATGCGAGTTTCGCTCGAGAATACTCTCGCAAAATGCGAGCGTCCATCGCTTTTGGAAATGGCGTTCTAAGCAACGTCTTTACAAGTTCTCTTGACCGCGGGGACCACTTTAAAGAAGCCGGAGACTCGCATATTGCTAGTATTTTCGTAGTCGAAACTCGCGAGATGCGAGTTCATTCGCTCTATTGTCCCTACTCATCATTGGGTAACTCATTGAAAACGAGGTTATTGTGAAATTATACCACGTTTGGCATGCGGTTAGCTTACAGATTCTTGTTTCGACCGAAGAACAGCATGCCGTTGGGGCCTAGCGCAGATCTTTTTGGCGGTTCTCCGGGCCCGAGGACGTACTGCGGGTGGTACTGCGAGTTGTCCTGGGCTCGGAGACCTGGGCTGTGGACGGATGGAGTGCGATTCTTCGCTACGCCCACCATTGTCAGCGTCGTTCTATGCTATGAAGCAAACGACGCGCGGTTAGTGATTGATATCGCTCCAGAACTACCGGACGTCGCAGTGGATCTCCGCCAGATAGGACACGTATTCTCTAATCTCGTGTCAAACGCAGCCCGGCACTCAAAGCCTGGCGAGGATGTTGTTTTGTCAGCAAAACCAATAGGCAAGATCGTCCGGTTTTCGGTACTCGATCATGGGCCCGGTATCCCCAAAGAATTTCAATCGCGCATTTTTGAGCGCTTCTTCCGCATTCCAGGCACCGAAGACTCGACAGGCGTGGGACTTGGACTGGCGATCGCTAGAGAGATGATCGTTTCGCACGGAGGAAGCATCGGTCTGCAAAGTACCTCAGGCAAGGGGAGCGAGTTCTATTTTGATCTTCCAGCGACCAGTAGCGGAGTGAAGGCATGAATAAACGAATTCTCATTGTTGATGACGAGACGAATGTGCGTCTGAACTTTCGGATGACGCTTGAAACGGAAGGCTACGAAATTTTTGAAGCCCGTTCAGGGGAGGAGGCGGTAGAGTTGTTTGCCGAGCATTCATTTGCGCTTGCGATCCTCGACATGCGGATGCCCGGGATGGACGGATTGGAATTGCTCGCCAAGATGCGGGAAAGCGGAATTAGAGTCCCGGCGATGATCGTTACGGCATACAGTGATGTACCCCATGCGGTGAAGGCGATGAAACTGGGCGCAATCGACTTCCTGCAAAAACCGCTTCGTCCCGAGGACCTTCGAAGCATTGTGACTGAAATTCTAAAGCGGCACGCTGGACAGGACGACCCTCCGGCCGAGACTTTCAGCGCCCACATAGTCGCGGCGAAGTGCTGCCTGAATCTGCGCGCGTTTGCCAAGGCTCGGCTCCACTTAGTGAAGGCGTTGGAGTTGAATGCGAAGTCGACCGAAGCATTCAATCTAGCTGGCGTCTTGGCTGAGTTACTTGAGGACTACGACAAAGCGAAAAAGTACTACGGGCAAGCGATCAAGCTCGACAAAAATTACGAACCCGCTCAACAGAACATGCGGCGCCTGTTCGAGGTGGACCACTTCGGTTCAAGTAAGGAGCCCGTCAATCTTGGGGACAAATGAGGTCAATGGACTCTTTCTTATCAGCGTAAACCATGAAATCTATCCTGGAGCATTTCCTGGTGCTGAACTGGAAGCTCTTCAAGCATCAATGATGTTTTGTCTTTTGACTTCCTATGGCAGTCAAAACTCATTCGATCTTTGATTCGGCGATTTTCCTCCCGGCAATCGGGGAATCATTTAGAAAGCTAAATCCTGTCACGCTGGCCAAAAACCCGGTTATGTTTGTGACCGAGGTGGGAGCGGCGATTTCGACGATCCTACTCGTTACGGAACACGGCGCCAATTTCGGGTTCCAACTCCAGATCGCTCTTTGGATCTGGTTTATCGTGTTGGTTGCGAACTTTGCGGAGGCGATGGCAGAGGGACGCGGCAAGGCGCAAGCCAAAGCTCTGCGTGGTACGCAGACCCAGACGTTTGGCAACCGCCTGAAGTTCGATGGTGCAATTGAGAAAGTTCCCGCGCAGCGATTGCGCGAAGATGATGTGGTGGTTGTATCGGCAGGAGAACTGATTCCTGGAGATGGAGAAGTCATTGAAGGAGCAGCGACCGTGGACGAATCAGCGATCACAGGTGAGTCTGCGCCAGTCATTCGTGAATCCGGGAGCGACCGGAGCGCCGTCACCGGCGGTACGAAAGTCCTGTCCGATCAGATCAAAGTCCAAATCACTTCTAATCCCGGTGAGACCTTTGTGGACCGGATGATTAGTCTTGTCGAAGGCGTTAACCGTCAGAAAACACCAAACGAGATTGCTCTGACCATCCTGCTATCGAGGCTGACGCTTATCTTTCTTATCGCCGTGATGTCGTTGAAAGCCTTTGGTATCGCCTCCTCGGTAAACCTTACCATCCCGATACTGGTTGCGCTGCTTGTCTGCCTTATCCCGACGACGATGGGCGGACTGCTCAGCGCCATCGGTATAGCCGGTATCGACCGTCTCGTGCAGAAAAACGTTCTTGCCAGTAGCGGTCGCGCTGTGGAAGCGGCGGGAGATGTTGACGTCCTGCTTCTCGATAAAACGGGCACCGTTACGATCGGCAACCGGGAGGCAACAAACTTTCTCCCAGTTCCCGGAGTGACCGAGCAGCAGTTAGCGGACGCGGCACAACTCACATCGCTTGCCGACGAAACTCCGGAGGGACGATCCGTGGTCATATTGGCCAAGAAGTTTGGCATACGCGCTCGTCAATTAGGCGAGATGGCCAACGTTACCTTTGTACCTTTCACAGCTCACACCCGGATGAGCGGTGTCGATATCGATGGTGTTAGCTACCGGAAGGGTGCGGCAGATGCGATTCGTGGCTACGTCGGAGGAAGGATGCCGGAATCCGTCGAAGAAGATGTTAAATCGATTGCGAAGTCAGGTGGTACGCCCCTGGTTGTTGCCAGCAAAGAACAGGTACTGGGTACGGTTCACCTTAAGGATATTGTGAAAGGAGGTCTGCGAGACCGATTTGCGCGTTTCCGCGCGATGGGAATTCGGACCGTGATGATTACTGGCGACAACCCCTTCACCGCATCCGCTATCGCGCTGGAAGCGGGCGTCGATGACTTCCTGGCCGAAGCCAAGCCGGAAGATAAACTCGCACGGTGTAAGAAGGAGCAACTCTTGGGTCACCGCGTGGCCATGACCGGTGACGGCACAAATGACGCTCCAGCGCTGGCCCAGGCCGACGTTGGTGTAGCAATGAATATCGGTACTCAGGGAGCGAAAGAGGCCGGTAACATGGTTGACCTCGATTCGAATCCGACCAAGCTGATCGAGATCGTTGAGATTGGAAAGCAACTACTCATCACGCGTGGTGCGCTCACCACGTTCAGTATCGCGAACGACGTTGCGAAATACTTTGCGATTTTGCCTGCGATGTTGGTCGGTACTTTCAAGGAGATCGCTCCGTTAAACATCATGTTCCTGAAGTCGCCGCAGAGCGCCATTTTAAGCGCTCTTATCTTTAATGGTATAATCATTCTCGCGCTGATTCCTCTCGCGCTCAAAGGAGTTAGATTCCGGCCGCTCGGTGCCGCCGAGATACTGGCGCGAAACCTCCTCATTTACGGTTTAGGAGGAATCCTCCTGACGTTTATAGGCATTAAGCTGATCGACATGATCATTACAACGATACGCCTAGCCTAATACCAAACGAATTAAACCCATTGCCAGAAAGACAAACGCTCGCCAAAAACAACCCGCAACATTGTAGACAACATGTGGTACCGGCCTGTCCAACGAGTGTTGGGAAGGTCGATCTTTCTTCCACCCCCTCCAATTCTGCATGAAGACTGCCGAAAATATTTTTGTTGTTCCGACCTATCGATTACGTGATGTCGGCGCAACGATCGAAGCATACGACGAGCATTTCTGGAGTAATGGCCACTCCGTCAAGATGGCGGTGTTCGATGATTCGAGCTTGGCGAATCACGAAAAATACTTCAGCCGGCTCGAACACACCAAAACCGTCAATGACCTTTACTACGTCGGCCCGCACGAGAAGGAGCAGTTTCTCTCCTTCTTGAACAAGAAGCTTCGGGACCGGAAGCTCGAGGCGTTGGTCCGAAATATTTTCCGGCCAAGCTACGGTGGAAACCGAAACTTTGCTTTGATATACACCCTCGGTGCGTTCATGATCAGCGCCGATGACGATATGCGACCCTATGCGCTGGTGGAGGGTAGCCCAGAGTCATTGGGTCACGATGAAATTTCCAGGGGGCGCCTACATAAGGCAGGGACCAATGGTTACCTGCAGAAGTCTTATGATCTGCTTACTTCCTTTAAGGATGTACTAGGAAAACGCGTTCGTGAGGTTCCTGGCAACTATGAATCTGGTGAACTGGTTCGAGATACGGCGATGGATCTGGAAACCAATGTTTCCACCGAGTTCACGACTGAGAATTCGCTGTTGCTGCAGCAGGGACCTGTTTCAAAGAGCGCGGTCATAAAAATCGCGCAGACCTTTCGTACGGGGACAAATGATATCGACGCTTTAGACTACCTTTTCATGTACCTGCATGACGAGAAACAGAGTCATTCCGAGCTGCATCAATTTAACGATGTTTATGTGCTCGATAACTTTCGTCCGGTCGTAACGAACAAGAACTGGCGAATCGATTGCGGTGTCGCCGGGTACGACAACCGCCTTGGTCTACCACCTTTTTTCCCGACAAGGCTGCGCTTCGAAGATTATATCTATCGGCTTTGGATCCAGCAGGATGGTGTTGTCTCGGCCCATACGGATGCCGTACAGACACACATCAAAAATAACTATATGCGGAACCCGCTGGCGACGGATGTTTTTAATGAAGAGATCTGCACATTGTTAAAGAAGAAGATCAAAGGGAGCCTCGTGTCGGTGGATGATCTCTCGATCCGCTTTAGTTACCAGGGAGAAGTCAGCTTGCAGGATAGCGAGGAAATTCTCGCAAAAATCACCGCGGTTCACAATCGCATACTAAAAGCAGCCGCTTCGACAAAAAACGAGGGGCGCAAGAAAGCATTGATATTGTTCGCTGAAAATCTCGCGCGCTGCTTTTACGGGTTTGAACCGGATTTCTTTCAGCAGAATGTTTCCCGAATTGTGGATGACGTAGTAAGTCAAATTCATGCCTCATTGGAGATATGGCCGACGCTGATAGAAATTTGCTATTTCCACAAAGATAAACGGGAGTTCCCGCAGTGCCGGATCGATAATAAAAAGGTCAAGGCAAGAATTGGGAAGTGGGTCTAAAAGCAGCTGATAGCTGAGTCGCCTCTCGGGGTTTGAAAACATGGGGCTTTAGACATAACCCAAGGCTATCGACTACAAACCACCGATCTTTTAACCGCTCTCCACCAAAATGGCAGCCACTGCGCCACGACTTGAGGTACCAGGGGTGAAATTCTTCGAGTTTGGCGAAGCATCGCAATGAAGCTGTCACTCGTCTTACATTCGAGGGTATCCGAGCCGTCGAGAATGAGGTCCCTCACTGACTCGATGGAGCATGGGCTAGGGGTATCTGTTTGGGGTATCTGTTCTCATCTCAGACCGTCAGCCCGCAATGGGCCGGCCCGCATTTGATTCTTGCGCCTTCGGCTCATAGTTCGTGAGATCGATGCAGACAGGATCGCGACATTTGCGTCGAATCAAAACCTTTAAACTAGCGGGGTCACGAACGTGGTGAGCAGCCAGCCGAGTCGCTTCGTCCCGATGACCAGGGAGCCGGGAGCCGAAGACAAACCCTGATAGGGTGGTTAAGAGGGCGCCTAACCCACGCCTAATCCGCATCGATCACACTCAGAGGAAGGTAGTACTCACTTTGTTGTACTTCATTTGGGTCCCGTTTTCGCTTCGAGCCGCTTCTTTGAGCGGCTCTTTAGCCCAGTATCTAAGGTGACACCCTTACCGTGAAGGCGTTGCTCTGTATAATGAGCCTTGGTCCAGGGACAGGAGCTGATGGAATGGCCGGCAAACTCGTGGGTGACTCCATTCGGTACTCTCCTTGACTTGTCGAAGCCTACACATTCATTTGCCATGTGATCGCACCCGCTACACGACCGCCCTGAAGCCAGCCACCGATAGAACGTTCAGTCTGCAATCGATCAAGCGCGCCATCATCGACCTGATGAAAACTAACGCCTTCCTCGGGCGGTTTGGCGGACTCATAAAATGTGCTTTAACTAACCACCAATGCGAAAGTCCAGGAATGGGGTCACCGGCCGGGTCGGCCCTCTCAGTGGGCGAGGGGAGGGTGGAGGAGGGGATCCGATGCACCGCCCTTTCGAGCGTCGCATTGCGCAGCCGCGCCAACGCAGCTTAGGAAATCGAACGTCACAGCCGGATTCGCTCCACCTCGCTCAGTGTAATTTCGTCCTTTGTCCGGTCGTATAGCTTCGTTGTTCTCGGAGACTCATGTCCCGCCATCTGTTGGGCGCGCTCGAGCCGTCCGTCGTTCTCCAGGTAAATCGTGATACCGGTAGCCCGCCAGGTGTGACATCCGACGGGAGTAAGAAAACCAGCCGCCTTGGCCCGTTTTCGAATTGCAGCCCAGGCGTTGTATCGATTAAGAGCTCGTCCGGTCACGGCTGTTCCAAGCGAATTAACGCTCTGGAACAGGGGTTGCCCGCTTTGGAGGCCTGCGGCAACAATGTACTCATTCAGTATCTCCTCAAGCAGGTGATGCACGGGCATCTCGTGCTCCTTGCCACCTTTTTCATGCAGTCTCAGCCTCCGGCGCACGCCATTATGATAGTAATCGTCGACTTTGAGTTTCAGTACCGCGCTGACACGGGCGAAGCTGTAGAACATCGCGGCGATGA
>Ga0209656_10001200_pt1 | contig 16909 bp, 16 predicted proteins | sample BogFormECP12_OM2_FD_188239 | JGI IMG/M metagenome (GOLD analysis project Ga0209656, IMG submission 188239) | Bog forest soil microbial communities from Calvert Island, British Columbia, Canada - ECP12_OM2 (SPAdes) (version 2) | ecosystem: Environmental > Aquatic > Freshwater > Wetlands > Bog ... | reverse complement strand
CGACGACGAGGCGGCCCGCCAGGAGTTCGTCGACCTGCTCGAGACGCTCGGGCCCGACGACCCCCGCACCGCGCAGTACCGCAAGGCGCTGGCCACCCGGCTCTACTGATGAGGCGGCCGGCCGGGGCGGCCGTCCGGTCGGCGCCGGCCACTGTGCTCGCCCTGGGCGACCGTACCTACGACGTCACCCATCGGGCCCTCATCATGGGGATCTTGAACCGCACCCCCGACTCCTTCTACGACCGGGGCGCCACCTTCGCCCTCGACGACCTGCTCCGGCGGGCCGACGAGCTGGTCGCCGCCGGGGCCGACCTTCTCGACGTGGGCGGCGTCAAGGCCGGCCCCGGGCCCGAGGTGACCGAGGCCGAGGAGCTGGACCGGGTGGTGGCGCCGATCGCCGCCCTCCACGCCCGGGTGGACGTCCCGCTCTCGGTGGACACCTGGCGGGCCTCGGTGGCCGAGGAGGCCTACGCCGCCGGCGCCGTGGTCGGCAACGACATCAGCGGCTTCGCCGACCCCCGGTACCTCGACGTCGCCGCCCGGGCCGGGGCCTCGGTGGTGGCCACCCACATCCGGCTGGCGCCGCGGGTGCGCGATCCCGAGCCGGTCTACGACGACGTGGTGGCCACGGTGGCCCGGTTCCTCACCGAGCGGGCGGAGCGGGCGGCGGCGGCGGGGATCCCCCGCGAGCGGATCGTCGTCGACGCCGGCCTCGACCTCGGCAAGACGGCCGACCAGTCGCTCGAGCTGCTGCGGGCCTCGGACGCACTGGCCGCCCTCGGCTACCCGCTCCTCCTCTCGGCCTCCAACAAGACGTTCTTCGGACCCGTGCTCGGCCGGGCCATCGACGAGCGGCGTGAGGCGTCGCTGTCGGCCGCCGCCCTCGGGATCAGCCGGGGCTGCCGGGTCGTGCGGGTCCACGACGTCGCCGGCACCCGGCCGGTGCGCGACGTGCTGGCCGCCGTGCTCGAGGCCCGGTGACCCCGCCCGGCACCACCACCGGGTCGCGCCGCGCCGCCGCCGTCGGCGCCGACGAGGCGGCCCCCGTCTACCTCGTGCGCGGCGAGGACGCCTCGCTCGTGGCCCAGGCCGCCCGGGTGCTCGTCCGCCAGCTGGTCGGCCGGCGCGACCCGGCCCTCGTCGTCGAAGAGCACGGCGGGTCGGCGGCCGAGGACCTCGACGTCGGGGCGGTGGTCGACGCCTGCACGACCCCGCCGTTCCTGGTCGACCGGCGGGTCGTCGTCGTCCGCGACGCCGGCAAGCTCTCGGCCGCCGACGCCAAGCGCCTGACCACGCTGCTGGCCGACCCGCTCCCGACGAGCGTCCTCGTCCTCGTCTCGGGGGGCGGGACGGTCCCCGCCGCCCTGGTCAAGGCGGTCGGGGCGGCCGGCGAGGTCGTCGACACCTCGGTGGCGTCGGGGCGGGACCGCTCCCGCTGGATCGCCGAGCAGCTCAAGGGGGCGCCGGTCCACCTCGACGCGGCGGCCGCCGGGCGGGTGAGCGAGCACCTCGGCGACGACCTGGGGCGGCTGGCGGGGCTGCTCGAGACGCTGGCCGCCGCCTACGGCGAGCACGCCACCGTCCACCTCGACGAGCTCGAGCCGTTCCTCGGGGAGGCCGGCGGGGTCCCGCCGTGGGAGCTGACCGACGCCGTCGACAGCGGGTCGACCGAGGTCGCCCTGGCCGCCCTGCGGCGGATGATGGGCCCCGGCGGGCGCTCGGCGCCCGAGGTGCTGGCCACCGTCCACCGGCACTTCTCGAACCTGCTCCGCCTCGACGGGTCCGGTGCCGTGGCGGGGGAGGATGCCGCCGCCCTTCTCGGGCTGCGCTCGGCCTTCCCGGCCCAGAAGGCCTTGGCCCAGACGCGCCGGCTCGGCACCGAGCGGATCGGCGAGGCCGTCAACCTGATCGCCGCCGCCGACCTCGACGTGAAGGGGCAGAGCGCGCTGCCGCCCGAGCTGGTCATGGAGATCCTGGTGGCCCGGCTGAGCCGCCTCGTCCGGGTCGGGGCCCCGGCCCGGCGGCGCTGAGGCGGTCCGCCGCCCGGCGGCGGCCTACGGGCCCCGCCGCCGGACGACCTCGCTGAAGGGGACGTCCCGATCGGTCGCCGGCTCCCGGGGCATCCCGAGCAGGCGCTCGCTGACGATGTTGCGCTGCATCTCGTTGGTGCCCCCGGCGATCGAGTTGGCCCGGGCGCCCAGCCACGCACGTCCGGCGGCCCCGCCGTCGTCCGGCGAGCCGTCGGTCCAGATGACGCCGTCGGCCCGGGCCACGGTGATGCCGATCTCGGCGCGACGGAGCCCGTCGACGGCCAGGCCGAGCTTGAGGAGCGAGCCCCAGTCGCCCTCGAAGGCGCCGACCCGCATCCCGACCGTGACCCGCTCGGCGAGGTGGGCCGCCGCCCGCTCGGCCACGTAGGCCTCGGCGATCTGCTGGCGAGCGCCCGGATCGGCCACCGACCCCGAGCGCCCGGCGTACCCGACCAGGTCGGCCACCCCCTGGGCGTCCACCCCCTGTTCGGCCAGGCCGCCCAGACCGAGGCCGTGGCCGACCCCCGCGCTGGCGTTGCGCTCGTGGAGGAGCAGCGTGTGGGCGACCGACCAGCCCTCGTTCTCGGCTCCGACGAGGTTCTCGGCCGGGACCACCACGTCGTCCAGGAACTCCTGGAAGAAGCGGGCCGGGCCGCCCTCGATCCCGACGATGGGCTCGATGGTGACCCGATCGTCCTTGAGGGGCACGGCGAACATCGACAGGCCCCGGTGCTTGGGGACCTCCCAGTCGGTCCGGGCCAGGCACATCCCGATGTCGGCGTCGGCGGCGCCGGTGGTCCACGTCTTGGCGCCGGCCACGATCCACGTGTCGCCGTCCCGGACGGCCCGGGTCATGACCGCCGCCATGTCCGAGCCCCCCGACGGCTCGGACAAGAGCTGCAGCCAGACCTCGTCGCCGCGCAAGATGCGCGGCACGTGGCGGCGCTTGAGGACCTCGGACCCGTGGTCGAGGAGGGTGATGCCGAGCATGCCGATCGAGACGAACAGCGGGCCCGGCACGACGTACCCCTCGACCTCTTCGGCCCATACCTTCTGGTGGGCCAGGGTGAGGCCGGCGCCGCCGTGCTCCCGGGCCACGGCGATCCCGGCGAACCCGGCGTCGAAGATCGTCGCCTGCAGCGCCCGGGCGTCGGCCATCGAGAGCCGGGCCGGGCGGTCGGGGTCGGCCGGCTCCAGGTTGGCCGCCACGAACCGCCGCGCCCGTTCGCGGAACGACTCGAGGCTCTCGAGCGGCTCGGACTGCGGGAGCGTCGTCACACGTCCGGGGTCCCTCAGATCTCGACCAACGAGCAGATGCGCTCGCGGTGCTGCTCGGGCGTGCCGAACACGGCGCGGTTGACGGTGGCCCGGCGGAGGTAGAGGTGGAGGTCGTGCTCCCAGGTGACGGCGATGCCCCCGTGGAACTGCATGCATTCTTGAATCACGTGGAGGGCCCGGTCGCCGACGTAGGCCTTGGCCACGCTGGCCTCGACGGCGGCGTCGGCCCGCCCGGCGTTGACCGACGCGACGGCGGCGTCGACGCAACCCTTCGCCGTCTCGAGCTCGAGCAGCAGGTCGGCGACCCGGTGCTTGAGCGCCTGGTAGGACGAGATCGGTCGGCCGAAGGCGTAGCGGTCGCCCATGTACCCGAGCGTGAACTCGAAGACCTGGTCGAGCCCGCCGACGGTCTCGGCGCACTGGAGCACGAGGGCGATCTCGAGCTGTCGCTCGACGGTGCCGTCGGCCCCACCGAGCTCGCCGACGACGGCCGACTGGGGCAGGCGCACGCCGTCGAGCTGGAGCTGGCCGAACCGCCGGCCGAGGTCGAGGCTGGTGCCGGGGATCACGGTGACGCCCGCGGCGTCGGTCGGCACGAGGACCTGGGTGAGCCGCCCACCGGTCCGGGCGACCACCAGCACCTCCTCGGCGGCCGTCAGGGCCTCCACGTAGCTCTTCACCCCCGACACCACGACCTGGCCGTCGACGACGTCGGCGGTCGTGGTCAGCTCGTGTCCGCACCACCGGCTGCCCGGCTCGCCGAGCGCCCAGGTGGCGACGGTCTCCCCGGCGACCAGCGACGCCAGGGTGTCGCGGTGGGCGACGTCGGCGGCCAGGGCGGCCGCCACCACGTTCACGGGGAGGAACGGGCCCGGCGTCAGGACCCGGCCCATCTCCTCGGCGACGATGGCCGCGTCGGCCAGCGGGTGCCCCGACAGTGAGCCGCCACCGAGGTCCTCGGGGGCGAGCATGGCCGTCCAGCCGAGCTGGGCCGCCTGGCGCCACCACCGCCGGTCGAACCCGTCCCCCGACGCGTGCAGGCGGCGGACCTCGGCGAGCGGCACCTCTCCCTCGATGAACCGCTTCGTGGTGTCTCGGAAGAGCGCCTGATCTTCCGTGAGCTCCAAATTCACGCCGGTGATGCCTTCCACGTCGGTGGCGGGTGGGCGGGTGGAGGGATGCCTCGCCGACCGAGATGGGTCGTCCCGCCGGCCGGGACGCCGACGGTTACGCCGACGCCTGCTCCAGCTGGGCGATGCGCCGCATGAGCCGGGACTTGCGGTTCGCCGCCTGGTTCTTGTGGATGACGCCGTTGGCGGCCGCCTTGTCGATCCGCTTCACCGCCAGGCGCAGGGCATCGGCGCGGTCGTCGGTGCCGGCCTCGGCGGTCGTCAGGGCGCGCTTGGTGCGGGTGCGCACCTCGGAGCGCACCGCCTTGTTGCGCAGGCGGCGCCGCTCGTTCTGTCGGTTCCGCTTGATCTGGCTGCGGATGTTGGCCACGTCTCTCCCTCGGGGTCCGGCTCGGCGCGTCCGGCTCGCTGGTCGGGCGCTCCGCCGGGACGGGACCCGGCGTGAGGCGCAGACGAGGTTAGCAGGCTACGACGGAGCCGCCGGAGGCGGCGGCGGTGCGGCGGTCGGCCCGGCCGTTGGGGGCGGTGCCGGGGGAGAGTACGGCGGCGGCGCCGGGGGGTTGGCCGGCGGCGGTGGCGGCGGTGGTGGGGAGTACGCCGGTGCTGGTGGGGGCGGGGCGTTCTGCGATCGCCGCGACGGCGCACTCGCCGGCGACGGGGCGAGTGGCGGTGGCCGTGGTGCCGCACTCGCCGGCGACGGGGCGGGCGCCGGTGGCCGTGGTGCCGCACTCGCCGGCGACGGGGCGGGCGCCGGTGGCCGTGGTGCCGGCGCGTCCGCCGGGGGCGGCGGCGTCACCGGCGGGGGCGACTCCTCGGCCCCCACCGGTCGAGTGTCGACGCGTGCCGGCGGGGCCGGGACGGGCGGCGGCAGGGTCTCGTTCGAGCGCGGGACGTACTGGTCGCCGCCCGGGACGGCGTCCCAGACCTCGGGGGGCAGCGTCGTCATCATGAGGGCGACCTGCTTGCCGGCGGCCCGGCGGTTCACGCGTTTGACGACCACGACGGTGAGCACGGCGGCCATGCTGAAGACCAGCACCAGGACGCCAAATCCGAGGACGGTGCCGGCACCCGTGCCCCCCACCTCGTTGGCCACCGAGGTCGCGTCGAGCCCGCTCGAGCGTGGGCCGAAGAGGGTGACCAGTTGGGCGTGGGTGAAGGTGCGGGTCCCCCGCCCACGGATCGCCACCGTGAGGCGGCCGAAGGCTCCGGGCAGCTGCTGCCAGACGATGCTGGCCACCTGGTGCGCCTGGTCACCGGTGTCCACCGTGGAAGAGCCGGTCGCCGACGCCTCCGGGTCGACGGTGGCCGTGACGTCGCCCGGGCCCGAGGACGTGGCGTGGAAGGTGATCGTGGCGTTGGCGTAGCCCGAGCTCGCCAGGTCGCTGGCCGTGTTGGAGATGCCCGAGATGACCCCGCAGCCGGCGAGGGCCACCGTCGCCGCCAGGACCCCGACCAGCCCCCGCGCCAGGCGAGCCGCCCCTCGCCGGACCCGGGTCGCCCGGCCACGCCGCCTTGCTGTCCCTGCGCTCAACGTCGTTCCCCTCGGCATCCGGACAGCCGGACGCCGGCCGTGCCCGTCGACCCCGCCACGGTCAGACAATCGTAGTGAGGGGCTCGCCGGGAGCGTTGCCACCGCCCGGTACGATCCTGTCACCGTGCCACCGTCGCCGATCTCCGGACTGATCGCCACGGATCGCATCCGGAACTTCTCGATCATCAGCCACGTCGACCATGGCAAGTCGACGCTGTCAGACCGCATCCTCGAGCTGACGGGTGCGGTCGACCCGCGCCTCATGCGCGAGCAGTACCTCGACTCGATGGACATCGAGCGTGAGCGGGGCATCACCATCAAGGCCCAGAACGTCCGGGTGGACTACCGCGACCACCTCCTGCAGCTCATCGACACCCCGGGGCACGTGGACTTCGGGTACGAGGTGAGTCGATCCCTGGCCGCCTGCGAGGGGGCCGTCCTCCTGGTCGACGCCTCCCAGGGGATCCAGGCCCAGACGCTCGCCAACACCTACCAGGCCATCGAGCACAACCTCGAGATCGTCGCCGTGCTCAACAAGATCGACCTGCCGGCGGCCGACCCCGAGCGGTGCGCGGCCGAGATCGAACAGGTCCTCGGCCTGGCGGCCGAGGGGATCCTGCACATCTCGGCCAAGACCGGACAGGGCGTGGCCGAGCTGCTCGACGCCATCATCGAGCGGGTGCCGGCCCCCGTCGGCGACCGGGCCGCCCCCCTGCGGGCCCTCATCTTCGACTCCTCCTACGACCAGTACCGGGGGGTGGTGAGCTCCCTGCGGGTGGTCGACGGGACGCTCAGCGCCGGGACGCGCCTGCGCTTCATGCAGGCCGGGGCGACCTACGACATCGAGGAGATCGGGATCCGCACCCCCCAGCCGGTCGAGGCCAAGGAGCTCGGCCCGGGCGAGGTGGGGTACCTGATCGCCGGGATCAAAGACGTCGGCCGGGCCCGGTCGGGTGAGACGGTCACCGACACCGCCAACCCGGCCAAGGAGCCCCTTGCCGGGTACCGGGACCCCAAGCCCATGGTGTTCTGCGGCCTCTACCCGATCGACGGCGACGAGCTGCCCGAGTTGCGGGACGCCCTCGAGAAGCTCCGCCTGAACGACGCCAGCGTGACGTTCGAGCCCGAGTCCTCGCACGCCCTCGGGTTCGGGTTCCGGTGCGGGTTCCTCGGCCTGTTGCACATGGAGATCGTGCGCGAGCGTCTCGAGCGCGAGTTCGACCTGTCGCTCATCGCCACCGCACCCTCGGTCGAGTACCGCGCGTTTCTCACCGACGCCACCGAGGTGGAGGTGGACAACCCGACCGACCTGCCCGAGGCCAGCCGGATCGACCACGTCGACGAGCCGATGCTCCGGGCGACGATCCTGACGCCGGCCGAGTACACGGGGACGGTGATGGAGCTGTGCCAGTCCAAGCGGGCCGAGATGGTCCGCATGGAGTACCTCTCGCCCGAGCGCCTCGAGCTCGTGTACCGGATCCCGCTGGCCGAGGTGGTGGTGGACTTCTTCGACCAGCTGAAGAGCCGGACCAAGGGCTACGCCAGCTTGGACTACGAGCCCGACGGGTACGCCACCGCCAACCTGGTCCGGGTCGACCTGCTGATCAACCACGTGCCGGTGGATGCCTTCTCCACCATCGTCCACCGCAGCCAGGCCGACACGTTCGGGCGCAAGATGACCGAGAAGCTGCGTGAGCTCATCCCGCGCCAGCTCTTCGACGTCCCGATCCAGGCGGCCATCGGCGGTCGGGTCGTCGCCCGGGAGACGGTGAAGGCCAAGCGCAAGGACGTCCTGGCCAAGTGCTACGGCGGCGACATCACGAGGAAGCGCAAGCTCCTCGAGCGCCAGAAGGAGGGGAAGAAGCGCATGAAGTCGATCGGCCGGGTCGAGGTCCCCCAGGAGGCCTTCATCTCCGCCCTGCGGCTCGAGGACTGACCGTGCGTGGCGCCGCCCCGGCGGCTGGCACTCGGTAGACTTGAGTGCCAGATGCCGCGGAGCCCGTCATGACCCGACAACCGAGTACGAGCCGCCATCGCGCCGCCGAGGCGGAGCTCGACGCCCGCAAGGCCGCCATCTTGGAGGCGGTCGTCACCGAGTACATCGGGACGGCCCAGCCCGTCGGGTCCCAGCACGTGGCGGCGGCCCCGGGCGTGAGCGTCTCGTCGGCCACCATCCGCTCGGAGATGGTGGCGCTCGAGCACGAGGGCTTCCTCGTCCAGCCGCACACGAGCGCCGGACGGATCCCGACCGACAAGGGCTACCGGTTCTTCGTGGACCACCTGGCCGAGCCGGGCCTCCTCGGCCCGGCCCACCGCCAGAAGGTCCGGCGCTTCTTCGACCAGATGCACGGCGAGATGGAAGAGATGCTCGAGCGGACCTCGGGCCTCCTGTCCGAGCTGACCGAGTGCGCGGCGGTCGTGATGGGGCCCTCGCACGAGTCGGTGGCGGCCATCCGCTCGGTGCAGGTGGTCGGCCTGGCCCCGCGCCTCGGCCTGCTGGTGGTCGTGCTGGCCGACGGTTCCGTCGAGAAGGGGACCCTCGAGCTCGACCGCGACATCCCCGACGAGCGGTGGTCGGCGGCCACCGCCCACCTCCAGCCGGCGGTCCAGGGCTGGCTGCTCGGCGACCCGGTGAGGGTCGGTCCCTCGGGCGACGAGGAGCTCGACCGGCTGGTGGCCACGGCCACCGGCGCCCTGGCCGCTCTCGGGCGGTCCGAGGAGAACGACCACGTCTTCGTGGGCGGACCGTCGCGCCTGGCCGCCGCCTTCGACGCCGTCGAGACCGTGCGGTCGGTCCTCTCGATCCTCGAGCAGCAGCTGGTGGTGGTCAGCCTGCTGCGCGACGTCCTCGACCGGGGCCTCTCGGTGGCCATCGGGACCGAGCACGGCTACGAGCCGCTGGCCTCGTGCGCCGTGGTGGTGGCGCCGCTGACCGTGGACGGCCACAGCGCCGGGGCGGTCGGGCTCCTCGGGCCGACCCGGATGAACTACCCCCAGGCGCTGGCGGCGGCCCATCTGGTGGGTGAACAACTCGGCGAGCGGATCGGTGGCACGCTTGGCGTCCCGGCCGAGCGTGGCCGCACGGACGCGGCCGACGGGCCGACGGCCTCGGCCGGCGGACGTCGGCGGTCCGGGGAACCCAAGGGCGGACGAGGAGGGCAACGTGGCCGGGGCTGAGAAGATGGCCGACCTGTACGGCCTCCTCGATGTGCCGCCGAGCGCAAACGACGACGAGATCAAGCGCGCCTACCGACGCAAGGCCCGCGAGCTGCACCCCGACGCCAACGGCGGCGACACCGAGGCCGAGGCCCGGTTCAAGGAGGTCACCCTGGCCTACGAGGTTCTGCGGGACCCCGAGCGCCGGGCCCGCTACGACCGCTACGGCCCCGAGGGCGTCTTCGGGCCGTCGGCCGGGGCGGCCGGCAGCCCCTTCGACTTCGACGGCGGGCTCGGCGACCTCTTCGAGGCCTTCTTCTCGACGATGGGCGGGGGTCCGGGTCGCGGCGGGCGGCGGGGACCGGCGGCCGGGGCCGACGCCGAGGTCTCGCTCGCCCTCGAGTTCGCCGAGGCCGCCTTCGGCGTCCGCAAGGAGCTCACCGTCCGGCTGCCCGTCGGCTGCGCCACCTGCAGCGGGACCGGGGCCCGCCCGGGGACGACCCCGGTCACCTGCCCGGACTGCCAGGGGACCGGCGAGATCCGGCGCATCCGCCAGTCCCTCCTCGGCCAGGTCGTCACGTCGGTCGCCTGCTCGCGCTGCCAGGGCCGGGGCGAGACCATCCCGAGCCCGTGCGGGGACTGCCGGGGCGACGGGCGGCGCATGGAGGACCGGACGTTCGTGGTCGAGGTCCCGCCCGGGGTCGAGGACGGCTCGACCCTGCGCCTGGCCGACCGGGGCCCGGCCGGGACGCGCGGCGGGCCCAACGGCTCGCTGTTCGTGCACCTGTCGGTGGCCGGCGACGAGCGCTTCGAGCGCTCCGGCGACGACCTGCACGCCACCGTGCACCTGACGATGGCCCAGGCCGCCCTCGGCACCCAGCTCGAGGTCCCGACGCTCGAGGACGCCCGCCCGCTGACGGTGGCCGCCGGGACCCAGACCGGGCACGTCGAGCGGATGAAGGGCGCCGGGGTGCCCCACCTGCGCGGGCGCGGCCGGGGCGATCTCTACGTCCACCTGGTCGTCGACACGCCGACCGGCCTGACCCGGGACCAGGAGGCCGTCCTTCGGCGCTTCGCCGAAGAGCGCGGCGAGGCCCTCACCCCGCCGGCCTCCCACGAGGGCGTCTTCCACCGCCTGCGCTCGGCCTTCGGCTGACGCGGTGGCCGACGCGGCGGACGCCGCCGCCGCTCTGGCGGTCCGGGCCGCCGCCGCCGCCCAGGTCTTCGTCGGGGACCCGGCCCATCCGGTGCTCGGACCCGAGGACGCCCACCACCTCGGGCGGGTCCTGCGCCTGGCCCCGGGCGAGCGCGTCGTCGCCGCCGACGGCGCCGGCCGGTGGTGTCCCTGCGTGGTGGCCCCCGGCCCGGGCGGCCGACCGGTCCTCGAGGTCGACGGGGACGTCGTGACCGAGGCGGCGCCCCGACCCCGGCTCACCGTGGCCTTCGCCCCGGTCAAGGGCGACCGGCCCGAATGGGTGGTCCAGAAACTGGTGGAGCTGGGCATCGACCGGATCGTGCCCCTGGCCACCGAGCGCTCGGTCGTGCGCTGGGAGGGCGGGCGCGCCGAGCGGGCCGTCGAGCGCCTCGGGCGGGTGGCCGCCGAGGCGGCCGCCCAGTCCCGGCGGGTCTGGCTCCCCGAGCTGACGGCGGTGACCCCGCTGGACGCGCTGGCCGGGGTGGTCGACCCCGACCCGGTGGCCCTGGCCCAGCCCGGGGGGACCACCCCCCGCCTCGACCGGCCGGTCGTGGCCGTCGGGCCCGAGGGCGGGTTCTCGCCCGGTGAACTCCGTCACGCTCCGGTCACGGTCGGCCTCGGGCCGACGGTGCTGCGGGCGGAGACGGCGGCGGTGGCCGCCGGCGTGCTCATGGCGGCGCTGCGCGCCGGTACGGTGGCTCCGGGGGGAACGGCTTGGACGTGACGGGGAGATGGGAGAATCGGTGAGGTGGCCGGTACGCGGTGGCTCAGCACCACAGACGCGGCGGCGCGTCTCGGGGTGACGTTGCGCAGCCTCTACCGCTTCATCGACGAGGGCCAACTGGCCGCGTACAAGTTCGGCCGGGTGATCCGCCTGAAAGAGGACGACGTCGAGCGGTTCATCGAGTCCTGTCGGATCACGCCGGGGGCGCTGGAGCACCTGTATCCTCCGCGCAGGGGCGCCGAGGAGGAGAGCGAGACCGGGTGACCGACTGCGTGTTCTGCGGCATCGTGGCCGGCGACGTGCCAGCGGACATCGTCCACTCCACCCCGTCCACGGTGGCCTTTCGCGACATCAACCCGACGGCGCCGGTCCACGTGCTGGTCATCCCGCGCCAGCACGTCGAGAACGCGGCGGCCCTCGGGCCCGAGCACGCCGAGGACCTGGCGGCGATGCTGGTGGCCGCCCGCGAGGTGGCCGACAAGGAGGGTGTCGGCCTGCCCGACCGCGGGTACCGCCTGGTCTTCAACGTCGGTCCCGACGCCCTCAACTCGGTGCCCCACCTGCACCTGCACGTGATCGGCGGCCGCCCCATGACCTGGCCCCCCGGGTGACGCCGCGCAGCGAGGCGGCGCTCGGGTCGCCCGGAGCCCGGGCCGAGACGCTCGTCCCGCACAACCACCTGATGGCCGGGCTGCTCGGGCACCGCGACGAGCTCCTCCGCCTGGTCGAGTCGTCGTTCCCCGAGACCCGCATCACCGTGCAGGGCAACCTCATCACGGTCGACGGCCCCGAGGCCGACCGGGTGGCCCGACTCTTCGACGAGCTGGTCCTCGTCCTCGAGTCGGGCCAGGGCCTCGACGCGGCCAAGCTGGCCCGGACGATCGACATGGTGCGCGAGGACCTGCGGCCCTCCGAGGTCCTCAACTCCGAGGTGCTCCGCGGGGCCCGGGGCCGTTCGATCCGCCCCAACACGGCCGGCCAGAAGCGTTACACCGACGCCATCGCCAACAACACCATCACGTTCGCCATCGGCCCGGCCGGGACCGGCAAGTCGTACCTGGCGGTGGCGGCGGCGGTCGGCGCGCTCCAGTCCCGCCAGGTCAACCGGATCATCCTGACCCGCCCGGCGGTCGAGGCCGGCGAGCGCCTCGGGTTCTTGCCGGGCGACCTCATGGCCAAGGTCGATCCGTACCTGCGCCCCCTCTACGACGCCCTCTACGACCTGATCGAGCCCGAGGGGGCCCAGCGGCTGCTCGACCGGGGCACCGTCGAGGTGGCCCCGCTCGCCTTCATGCGGGGGCGCACCCTCAACTCGTCGTTCATCATCCTCGACGAGGCCCAGAACACCACGCCCGAGCAGATGAAGATGTTCCTGACCCGTATCGGGTTCGGGTCGCGCTGCGTCGTCACCGGCGACGTGACCCAGATCGACGTCCCCGGCGGACGCTCGGGGCTCGTCGGCATCGAAGCGGTGCTCGGCGGGGTGGAGGGGATCTCCTTCGTCCACCTCACCCGGCGTGACGTCGTGCGCCACAAGATCGTGGCGGACATCATCGACGCCTACGAGCACCACGAGTCAGGGGAGAAGCGCACCGGCGATGACCGGTAGCGTCGGAGGCGGCGGCCGTGCCCGTTGACGTCTTCGCCGCCGACGAGCAGACCGCTCACCCGGTGGACCTCGAGCGGTGGGTGGCCCTGGCCCGCGACGTGCTCATCGCCCAGGGGATCAAAGAGGACGTCGAGGTGTCCCTGCTGTTCGTCGACGAGGGGTCGATCGCCGCACTGAACGAGCGGTTCTTGGAGCGCGAAGGACCGACCGACGTGCTGGCCTTCCCGATCGAGGACGAACCGGTGCCGGGCGGCCGCTCCCCGGACCTCGGCGGCACCGGGCCGGGGTCCGAGGTGCTCGACGAGCCGCTCCTGTTGCTGGGCGACGTGGTGGTGTGCCCGTCGGTGGCGGCGCGCCACGCCGTCGAGCACGGCGTGAGCTACGACGACGAGGTGGCGTTGCTGGTGGTCCACGGGCTGCTGCACCTGCTCGGCCTCGACCACCAGGTGCCGGCGGAGGCTGAGGCCATGGAGGCGCTCGAGCGCAGCCTGCTCGGGCGCTTCTACCGGCCGCCGGCTCCGGGCCGGACCGGGACGTGATCGCCGCCACCTTCCGGGCCAGCGACCTGGCGCTGGTGGCGATCATCGTGGTCCTGCTGGGCTTCTCGGCCGTCCTGGCGCTGGCCGAGACGAGCCTCGTGCGCACCAGTCGGGTCAAGGCCCAGGCGCTCGAGGACGAGCACCGCCGGGGCGCCCGCCAACTGGTGGCGCTGGTCCAGCGGCCCGAGCGGTTCTTGAACCCGGTGCTGCTGCTCGTGCTCATCTGCCAGCTGGTCTCGGCCACCCTGGTCGGCGTGCTGGCCGAGCGGTGGGTCGGGGGCCTCGGCGTCCTGGTCGCCACCGTCTTCGAGGTGGTGGTGATCTTCGTCTTCTTCGAGGCGGTCCCCAAGAACTGGGCGGTCAAGAACCCCGAGCGGGCCGCCCTCTTGTGCGCCCCGATGATCTCGGCGCTGGTGGGTTTCGCCCCGCTGCGGGCCCTCTCGTCGATGCTGAGCGGCGTCGCCGACAAGCTCACCGGCTCGTCGGACGCCGAGCAGCGGCGGGCCAGCGTCGTCACCGAGTCCGAGCTCCTGGCCATGGCCGACGTCGCCCACGCCGAGAACGTGATCGAGCCGGGCGAGCGGGTGTTCATCCACTCGATCATCGAATTCGGCGACACCGTCGTGCGTGAGGTCATGGTGCCCCGCCCCGACATGGTGATCGTCGAGGCCGACGCGAGCGTGTCGACCGCCCTGGCCCGGGCGCTGACCGCCGGCTACAGCCGCATCCCGGTCCATGAGCACAACGTCGACGACATCGTCGGCGTCGCCTACATGAAGGACCTCGTCGCCGCCGAGCACGCCGGGCACGGTGGCGACGAGGTGCGTCGCCACGCCCGCCCGGCCCACTTCGTCCCCGAGACCAAGCGACTGGCCACGCTGCTGCCCGAGATGCAGGATCGCAAGATCCACCTCTCGATCGTGGTCGACGAGTACGGCGGGACGGCCGGGCTGGTCACCCTCGAGGACCTGATCGAAGAGCTGGTGGGCGAGATCGTCGACGAGTTCGACGTCGAGGAGGTCCCCTACGAGCGCCTGGCCGACGGCGGCCTGGTGGTGACCGGGCGCATGACCGTCGACGAGGTCGACCAGCTCCTCGGGGCCGAGCTGCCCCAGGGGGCCTGGGACACGATCGGCGGCCTCGTCCTCGACCTGGTCGGACGGGTCCCGCGCGAGGGCGAGGCGGTCGAGGTCGACGGGTTCCGCCTGGTGGCCCAGCGGGTGCAGGGACGGCGCATCGGGCGGGTGCGCATCGAGCGCAGCGCCCCGGCCCCGGCCGCCGGCGCCGACGCCGGCCGGTAGGGGGTCGGGGTGCGCAGCGGCTTCGCCACCGTGGCGGGCCGGCCCAACGTGGGCAAGTCGACGCTGGTCAACGCCATGGTCGGGACCAAGGTGTCGATCACCTCGCCGCGCCCGGGGACGACCCGCTTCGGCGTGCGCGGCGTGCTGCACCGCCCCGACGCCCAGGTGGTCTTCGTCGACACCCCCGGGTTGCACCGCCCCCGGACCCCGCTCGGCGAGCGTCTCAACGAGACCGCCATCTCCTCCCTCGAGGGGGTCGACGTGGTCGTGGCCCTGGTCGACGCGACCGGGGGCATCGGCCCGGGCGACCGCATCGTCGTGCAGCGGTCGCTGGCGGTGACCCGGGGCGGGGCCGAGCACCCGGCGGCCGCCCTGCTGGTGGCGGTGAACAAGATCGACGTGGCTACCCCGGCCGAGCTCCTCGGCCGCCTGGCGTCGGTCGCCGCCGCCGTCGAGGAGCTGGCGGCGACGGCCGGCGACGCCTCGCTGGCCGAACCGGTCGAGTACTACCCGGTCTCGGCGCTCACCGGCGAGGGGGTCGACGCGCTGGTGGCGGCGATCGTCGAGCGCCTGCCCGAGGGCCCCCCGTACTACCCGCCCGAGATGGTGAGCGACATGCCCGAGGCGATCGCCGTGGCCGAGCTCGTGCGCGAGCAGCTCCTGGCGCGCGTGCGCGAGGAGCTCCCGCACTCGATCGCCTGCCGGGTGACCGAGTGGGAGTGGCCGCGGATCCGCTGCGAGATCGTCGTCGAGCGCGACTCGCAGAAGGGGATCGTGATCGGCAAGGGGGGCGAGGTCCTCAAGGCGGTGGGCACCGCCGTGCGCCAGCAGCTGGCGCCCGGGGCCTACGTCGAGCTGTTCGTCACCGTCGAGCCCCGCTGGCAGCGTCGGGCCGACCAGCTCGACGAGCTGGGGTACTGACCGCGTCGCCGTCGGGACCGTCGTCGGACAGGATGCGGGCCAAGAAGTCCTCGACCTGGCGGCGGTCGATGGTCCGGCGCATCGGCGGCATGGCCGCCAGGAGGACCCGGCGGTAGCCGGCGGTGGCCAGGCGCGGGTCCAAGATGGCCACCACCCCCCGGTCGCTGGCCGAGCGGATCAGGCGCCCCGCCCCCTGGGCCAGCAGCGTGGCCGCCCGCGGGATGTCGACCAGGCGGAAGGCGGCGTCGCCGGCCCGGGCCCGGCGCGCCTCGAGCAGGGGGTCGTCGGGGCGGGCGAAGGGGAGGCGGTCGAGGGTCACCATGCTGAGGGACCGCCCGGGCACGTCGACGCCCTGCCAGAACCCGAGCGTGGCGAACAGGCACGACGCCTCGTCGTCGGCGAACGCCTCGAGCAGGCGCCCCTTGGGGCGGTCGCCCTGGGCGTAGAGGGTGAAGGGGAGGCGGGGGCGCAGCGCGCCCACCGCCGCCTCGGTGGCCCGCCGGCTGGTGAACAGGGCCAGGGTGCGCCCTCCGGCCGCCGTGATGAGCGCCGCCAGCTCGTCGTGCAGCGCCGGCTCGGCCTCGGGGCGGCGCCGGTCGGGCAGGTGCTTGGCCACGTAGAGGAGGGAGTGCCCGGCGTAGTCGAACGGGCTGCCGACGTCGAGGCGGTCGAACCGGGCGGCGTCGAGGCCGAGGCGCTCGGTCAGCCCCGGCGGGATGGTGGCGCTGGTGAGGACGGCGGTGACCTCGGGCCAGAGCGCCTCGGCCAGGGCGGGGCCGACGTCGATGGGCGAGAGGCGCAGCACCGGCGCCCGCGCCGTGCCGTCGACCCAGGCCACGTCGTCGTCGGTCCGCCCGGCCACCCGCGCCACGTCGGTCATCAGGTTGCCGGCCGCGCTGAGGGCCCGGGCCAGCCGCCCGGCCGCCGCGTCGTCGGCGCCGTGGGCGGCCCGCAGCAGGGCCATCAGCTGCTCGAGGCGCATCGAGGCCACGTTGACCAGGTCCTCGAGCCGCCGGTCGGCCGGTTCGGCCGCCGGCGGCGGGGCGACCGGTTCGGGGGCCGTGCGCACTCGGGCCCGCCCGGAGGGCTCGCCGCCGGGGTCGACCGGATGGGGACCGGGCCGGCCCGGGGCGCTCCCCGTCCGGTCGAGCACCCGGGTGCCCACCCGGTCGGCCAGCTCGGCGCCCAGGCGCTCGCCGACCTCGCCCAGCGCGTCGAGGGTCTCCTTGTCGCGGTCCTCCCGGGCGAACGGGCGGGCGGCGGCGGCCAGGGCCCGGAAGCGCCCCGGGGCGAGCTCCACCCCGAGGCTGGCCGTCATGACCTCTTCCACCTCGTGCGCCTCGTCGAAGACGACCACGTCGTGCTCGGGCAGGACCGCCCCGCCGCTCGCCAAGTGGGCGCCGTAGAGGTGGGTGTTGACGACGACGATGTCGGCCGCCGCCGCCTCGGTCCGGGCCGCCTCGGCGAAGCAGGTGCCACCCGAGGGGCAGCGGAA
>Ga0209656_10001198_pt1 | contig 16925 bp, 14 predicted proteins | sample BogFormECP12_OM2_FD_188239 | JGI IMG/M metagenome (GOLD analysis project Ga0209656, IMG submission 188239) | Bog forest soil microbial communities from Calvert Island, British Columbia, Canada - ECP12_OM2 (SPAdes) (version 2) | ecosystem: Environmental > Aquatic > Freshwater > Wetlands > Bog ... | reverse complement strand
GGTCCGCAGAAAACGAGCGATCGCGCTCGGCTGGAAAAGTGGGTTCTTCAAAGTGAAAATATTTGCACATTCTTGAGCGCAAAATACTTCTGCTGCGCCCTTCCATTAGCTCTTCCTAATTTTCCGGGTTTCATTGTAAAATGCTTTGAGCCATAAGCTTACAGCGAAATATGCGTTGTATTGCAATGTGCACAGAATTGGCGCACGAAATGCAATTCATTGCTATGCTGTTTCTAATCTGCGCCTGAGAACCACGATATGCCACTGCTGGCAGGCTCGAACAATGAAAACGCGATCACGGTCCAACAACTGCCTCCAGAGGCGGTGATCTTTGGCCAGACGCCTGCAATGCGGGATGTCCGCCAGAAGTTGGAGCGCGTCGCCGGCTCCAACCTCTCGGTTCTCATCTCCGGTGAAAGCGGCACGGGCAAGGATATCGTCGCCCGGTTGCTGCATCTTTACTCTCCCTGGTCCGGCGGTCCCTTCGTCAAGGTAAACTGTCCAGCCATTCCCGGCACCCTGCTGGAGAGCGAATTGTTTGGCTACGAGAGGGGCGCCTTCACGGGAGCCTACAATCCCAAGCCAGGACGCGTGGAAATGGCGCACCGTGGCACGCTGTTCCTGGATGAGATTGCAGAGCTGGACGCCATGCTGCAAGCCAAGTTGCTGCAGTTGTTGCAGGACGGGCAATTCAGCCGCATCGGGGCACAGGAGGACAAGAAAGTCGAAGTGCGGGTCGTGTGCTCCACAAATCGCGAGTTGCACGAGGAAATCGAGCGCGGGAACTTCCGTTCCGACCTGTTTTACCGCATAGCAACGATGACGATCCATCTTCCTCCGTTGCGCGATCGAACCATTGACCTGCCTGTCATCTGCGATTACCTGCTGCAGTACTACAACGAGAAGCTCAATGGAAGGGCCATGATGGTGCGCCCGGCGCTGATGGCGAAGATGCAGCGTTATTCATGGCCCGGAAATGTCCGGCAATTGGAGAATCTGGTCAAGCGCTATGTTGTTATGGGCACGGAAGATGTTATCTTGAGTGAGCTGCTGCAGCCCAGTGAGCGAGATAACGTAAACAACCTCATGATCGACGGGCCGGTTTCGCTGAAGAAACTGACCCGGCAGACGGTCCGTAAACTGGAAGCACGCATAATTCTTAACGCACTGCACGCCAACAACTGGAACCGGAAAAAGGCGGCCCGCTCGCTCGATATCAGCTATCGCGCGCTGCTGTATAAACTCAAGGAAGTTGGGATCCCGCAGCGGCGTTCCAGTTCGGCGAGCAAACCGGAAGACGACGACAAGGCCGAGTAATTCTCGATAAAGGTGGGTAAATGCATTCGCAAACATGGGGACTGAGAAATCGTGCGATTCTTGTGCTGACACTGCTGGTAGTAGTGGGCTCCTGGGTAGGCGCGGCGTCCGGACAGAATTCCACGAATTCGGCCAGTGTCGCCAAACCGGTGTTGCCCGACTCGACGATCCCGGCCAAGTCGGGGCAGCCAGCCGCGCCCGACACCACTCCTCCACGGGTGGCCGATGCTCACCCCGAAGGCTTCGTCATCGGCGTTGAAGACATCCTGAATATCAACGTGTGGAAAGAGCCGGAGCTATCCAGGGCAGTTCCGGTCCGTCCTGACGGGATGATCACGCTGCCGCTGATTGGAGAAATCCAGGCGAAAGGTCTAACGCCGATACAATTGCAGGACCAGATTACCGCTTCGCTGAGAAAAATCATGTCGGACCCGCAGGTGACGGTAATCGTGGCCGAGGTCCGCAGTTTGACGTTCAACGTGGTTGGCCAGGTGTTGAAGCCGGGCTATTATCCGCTCACCCGCCGCATGACGGTCCTGGATGCGATCGCGCTGGCGGGCGGTTTCCAAGCATTCGCCCGGCAGAAGAAAGTGTACGTGCTACGGACCCAGGCTGATGGCAAGCAGACGAAGTTGGCTTTCAACTATAAGGAAGTAATCAAGGGCAAGCATTCGGATGAGAACATTGAGTTACAGCCCCGGGACACAGTGGTCGTTCCGTAAGAGGAGGGTGTGATGACACTCCAATTTGGGCCATTCCTGGTTATCGCAGTGCTGTTGGCAGCGCCGCTGGCGTGGTCGCAGTCAGGGTCGAGCGATTCATCGCAGAGCGGCTCGTCTGAACCTGCGCAGCAACCGGCCGCCGCGGGCCCGCAGCCGGTCTTCACCCATCCTGAAGACCGGCCGCCGTTCGCCCTGCTGGGCGAAGTCACGGAACACAACTACGTCACTCTGGGTTTGGGCCTGACCACCGCGTGGGACAGCAACGCGGCCGCCTTTTCTTATCAACCTTACTCCCAGACGACGTTCATCGTCAGCCCTTCCCTGCAGTTGAGACAGACTCACCCCACTCTGACCTGGTACGTTGGGGCGTATGGCGGAATAACGACGAGCACAATTCCGGGCTATTACAACACCTCGAATCCTTCCGCGAACGGCGGCTTCCTGTGGCAAATCAACAACCACTGGCAATTCAATGTCCGTGACAATTACATGTACAGCTTCGACCCATTCGAGCGGTATCTGGTTATAAGCAACGCCCCAACCTATAACCAACCGAACCCCACGATCTATGTGCCCTTGACCACGACCGAGGCGAACTACGGCAATGCTGACTTGACCTATCAAATCAACGCCCACGACAGCCTCACATTTACCGGAACCGAGAGCTTTGTCCGGTACCTCCACAATACGTATTCTGCCTATAACCTTTATTCCTGGGGTGGAGTGGCCGTCTACCAGCATATGTTCTCGGCCAAATTCTCGGCTGGGGGCGCCTACAGTTTCACTTCTCTGGATTTCGGGCATGGCCAGTCGCGTTCGGGGATTTCGCTGATCCAGGCTTTTGCCAGCTATCAGTTTGGCCCACATATGTACGTGACCGGCTGGGTTGGTCCTGAATACACCACAACCAAGAACCTGGTTCCCATACTTTGCACTCCCTATGGCTGCTTTATCGAGATAGCGCACAACAGTTCATGGAGCGACTCATTTGGAGGGAACTTTGGCTGGAGCGGACAGCGCAATGCAGTCAGTGTAGGCGGCTTCAAGTCGATTTCAGACGGCGGCGTCCTATTGGGAGTGGTGCAGTTGTACCAGTTTAATGGCAATTTCACCAGGCAGCTAAACCCGCGTTGGAGCTTCAACCTTGGCCTGTTGTACGGAAACAACACAGGCTACTCGACCGTGTTCCACGCCCGCCATCTCAACTCGTTTACGGGCAACATGGGGTTAAGCCGGCAACTAACTCCCGCCTTGAGTGCGTCCGTGATGTACCTTCGCTATTGGGAGTCGCAGGTGAACATTGTCGGCGCGGCAGCGCCAAAGTGGGTCGACAATCGCATTCAATTCACGCTCCAGTACTACTGGGGCCATTCCCTTGGACGGTGACCATGATGGAAGAACTCGACGACCAGAAATCAACGCGAGGTATAGAAGAATACGGGGCCATCTTCGGCCGCCGCAAGTGGTGGATCCTTGGCCCGTTGTTCTTTGGCTGGCTGCTGGTGTTTGCCTCGGCGTGGGTCCTGCCGGCTACCTACACGTCAGAAAGCGTGATCCTGGTCGAGCAACCGAAGGTGCCGAAGTCCTATGTCGAGCCCAACGTGGAAGTCGACCTGTCGGAACGCGTTCAGGCCATGACGCAGCAAGTCCTCAGCCGCACCCGCCTGCTCAACCTCATCGAAAACCTGAAGTTGTATCCCAGATTTAGGAATTCGCCCGACGACCAGGTGAAACAGATGCGCGAGGACATCAAGATGGAGCTGGTGCAAGCTCCTTCAGGCGCGGGCAAGAACCAGGGGGAACTGGTTGCCTTCAAGATCGATTACGAGGCCCCAAACCCAGTGTCCGCCCAGCAGGTGAACGCCAAGCTGGCATCGTTCTTCATCGACGAAAACGTACGTGCCAGCCAGGAGCAGTCGGAGGCCACGACCCTGTTCCTTGACGCGCAAGCCAGGGCGGCTGCCCAGCAATTGGCCGACCAGGAAGCCAAGTTGCACGCTTTCGAAGCTCAGCACGAGGGGTCACTGCCGGCGGAATTGCAGACCAACATTCAAATCATGAATGGCTTTCAAACCCAACTGCAGTCGGCGCTGGCGGCCCGCGAACGGGCTCTGCAACAGCAGGCCTATCTCAACTCGTTGCTGAACCAGTATCAATCGATGGGCCCTGAAAGTCTGGCCGGTGCTCCGGCCACCATCGACGCCCAACTCGAAGCTGCGCGTGCCGCTCTGGCGCAACTGCGGGCCAAGTACACGGACGACCATCCTGACATCAGGACCCTAAAGGACAATATCGCCCGCCTGGAGAAACTGAAGAAAGACATGGGCGCGGAAGCCAAGGAAAACCTGGAATCGAATTCCGCCACTCCAGCCCAGGTGGCCGCTATGACCCCGTTGATGCAGGTCCAGAGCGAGATGAAGTCCAACAAGCTGGAGATTCAGGCGTTGGAGGCAAAGATCCAGCAACTTCAGGGTACGGTGCAACAGTATCAGGCGCGGCTGGCGGAGACCCCTGCGGTCGAGGCCCAGATGACCGGCATGATGCGGGATTACGAGTCCAGCAAAAAGAGCTACGACGATCTGATGGGAAAAAGAGGAGGCTCGCAACTGGCGACCAACCTGGAGAGACAGCAGCAAGGCGCGCAGTTCCGAATCATCGATCCCCCCAGTCTGCCGGATAAGCCTTCCTTCCCTGATCGGTTCAAGTTCTCTCTGGCTGGCTTGGCGATAGGGATCGTTCTCGCCGTCCTCTTCGGCGCCGGACTGGAATTCATCGACGACCGTATCCGCACCGAGCAGGACCTTGTGGAAGCGACGGCTTTGCCGGTGCTGGTGGAGATCCCGCCGCTGCCGACCGAAGCTGAAATTCGCCGGGCGCGCTGGAGTCCCTGGATCACCGCGGCAGCTACCCTGCTCGTGGCCATCCTGATTCCGATGGGCATCGTCTACGCCTGGTATTGGGGATAGTGCATGTACAAACAATTCTTCGGGTTGACGCGCAATCCGTTTGAGATCAGCCCCGACCCGTTCTTTTATCATCCGACGCCGCGCCACAACGAAGCGCTGGCCAACCTGCACTATGGAGTTGGGCGCAGGAAGGGCTTCATCGTGATCACCGGGGAGGTGGGAACGGGGAAAACCTTGCTGGTCCGTTGTTTGCTCTCAGAATTGCGCAAGAACAACATCGCTTTTGCATATGTCTTCAACCCGGTGCTGCCGGTGGTGGAATTTTTCCAGTACATCATGGCCGACTTTGGCCTGCCCTATGCCGGCAGGACCAAGGCCGAGATGTTGCTCGACCTCAACCGCTTCCTCATCCAGCGCCACGCCCGGGGACTGATCACCGCCCTGGTGGTGGACGAGGCGCAGGCTTTGCGGCACGAACTACTGGAGGAGGTCCGGCTCCTGACCAATCTTGAAACTTCGCAGCAAAAGCTTCTCCAGATTGTCCTTATGGGCCAACCCGAATTGGAGGTCATTCTGGACTCACAGGAACTGCGGCAGCTCAAGCAGCGCGTTGCCCTGCGCTGCCAGTTGCAGCCGTTGGATGCCCAGCAGACGCACAGCTACATCCTGTCGCGCCTGGAGCGGGCAGGGGCTGCACCCACACCTCCGGTGTTTTCTCCAGAAGCGCTGGAGAAAATCTTCGAGTATTCGCGCGGTATTCCGCGCATGATCAATACGCTTTGCGAAAACTCCATGGTGAATGCGTTTGCCCGTGAACAACGGCCGGTGGCGCCTGAGATTGTCACCGAAGTGGCCGCGGATTTCCGGCTTACGCCCCCTTCGTTGCCAGAGGAGGCGTCGCTGCCCGTGGCCGCGCGGGGGGAGAACGGCGAAAGCCTTCTGCGTTCCCTGTTCCGCCTTTTGCGCACCATGGATGACCAAACGATCGAAGCCGAGAAATCGCTACATACCGTTGTTGGGAGGAGAGCTTAACGATGAGTCGAGTGTTCGAAGCATTGCAGAAGTCCCAAGGTGAAAATCCAAGTGCCTCGCCCTTGGCCCAGGGTCAGCCCGAGTCGGCGCCGGCCGAAGCGCCTGCCATTACCGCGGCGGATGCCGCTGCTGCTGGCCTGCCGGTCGGCATTCCCACCGACGTTCCTGCTCCCTCCCGGACTGACATTCCCTCCGTCGCCCCGGCCGGAATTCCCGCCTCCACGCCAACCGACAGGAAGTGGTTGAACGTTCCGGCTGATCGCGTTCTGCATCCTCATCCCACGCCTGAGCAGCGCCTGGTTTCCATTGCCGAGCCGGATAGCCCGGGCGCCGAGATGTTCCGAGTCCTCAGTACCCGTCTGGCGCACATGCAACGCAAACGGCAGTTGCAGAAGTTGCTGATCACCAGCTCGGAGGGCGATGAAGGCAAATCCGTCGTGGCCGTCAATCTCGCCTTGTCGCTGGCCCGTCGTCCCGGGGAACGCGTGCTGCTGATCGAGGCCGACCTGCGCCGGCCCACTGCCAGTTCCCTGCTCACCAGCTCATTCCTGCCCGGAATCACCGAGTGGAGCGAGGGCAAGCTCACCCTCGACCAGTCCCTCTACCGGGTGAGCGACCTGCCGCTATGGTTCCTTTCCGCCGGCCACGGCATCGAGGAGCCAATGCCTCTTCTGGAGTCCGACCGCTTCGCCGAGATGCTGGCAACGATTTCGTCGAGCTTCGAATGGGTGCTGCTTGATGCCACACCCATGCTGCCCATGGCCGACTCAACCTCGCTTTCCCGTCTGGTTGACGGCGTACTGGTTGTAGTGCGCGAGGGCTTTACGCGCCGCAAGGTTTTGAACAAAGCGCTGGCCTCCATCGAAAAGAACAAGCTCATCGGCACGGTCCTCAACCAGGCCTCCATGTTGAAGGTTGGCTACGACCGCTATTACGGCAGCAAGAATGGCAAGGCCAGAAAAGAGGCGAAGGCAGAAGGCGACCAGGTCACCACGGCCACGGCATGATTCGTCTGTTCAATGCCTACTTCCCTACCCGCACCATCCTGCTGACGGTGACCGAAGCTTTACTGGTCACAGCGTCCTTTGTAACGGCAGTCGTGCTCTGGAAAGGGCCGACCCTGGACGCCAACATTTACCTGCTGTACGACAACGGTGTAGGCCGCATTCTGCTCGTGGTGGCCGTGTTCCTCGTCCTGATGTACTACTTCGACCTTTACGACTCCTTTGTGTTGTCCAACCGGCGTGAAGTTGTCACGCGGCTGGTGGGCGTGCTGGGCTCCGCGTTTGTTGCGCTCGCGGTGCTGTACTACGCCTTTCCTGAGATCAGCCTTGGCGGCAGCAGCTTGTGGATCGGAGTGGGCATTGTGGCGGTTGCCGTCCCACTGTGGCGGCGGCTGTTCTTCGTGTTAAACCGCTCGGCACGGTTTTCCGAGCGCGCCATCCTTTATGGCGGCGGGCCTCTGGCTACAGCTCTGATGCGCGAGGTCAGCAACCGCTCGGAACTGGGTGTCAAAATCGTGGGTTTCGTTGGCGAGGACATGCCGACCGTGCCGGGCATTCCGCGGCTGGAGGGCGACATCGACGAACTGGTGGAGCGAAAAGGAGTGCAACGTGTCGTCGTGACCATGGGCGACCGCCGGGGAAAACTGCCGGTGGGTGATTTGCTCAGGCTGAAGGCGCGAGGAATCTATATCCAGGACGGTCCTGACTACTACGAGAGCGTGACCGGAAAAATCCCCCTCGACTCTCTGCGTCTGAGCTGGTTGTTGTTTTCACCGGGCTTTCACGTTCCCACTGCGTTACAACTTTACAAACGCGTCTTCTCCCTTGTTCTGGGCTCTCTCGCTATTGTCGTGACTTCGCCGATTATGCTGTTGGCCGCCATTGCCATACGCCTGGATTCGCCCGGGCCGGTGATCTTCCGCCAAAAGCGCGTGGGCGAACGCGGGCGCCTGTTCGACATTTACAAGTTCCGCTCCATGTACGACGGATCGGACAAGAAGGACCTGACTCCCGCGGAACACGGCGATACGCGGGTCACGCCAGTGGGCAAGTGGCTGCGCCGGACCCGTCTGGATGAACTGCCGCAGTTGTTTAACATAGTAAAAGGCGACATGGCCTTCGTTGGACCCCGGCCTTTTGTTCCGGAGCAGGAGATGGAGTGCGCCGAGAAGATCCCGTTTTACAGGGAACGATGGCTGGTCAAGCCCGGCGCCACCGGATGGGCGCAGATCAATCGCGGCTACAACGTGACCCTGGAGGATAACCAGGAAAAACTGGCTTACGACCTCTTCTATATCAAGAATGTCTCTTTCGGGCTGGATCTTTACATTCTGTTCTCGACCATCAAGACCCTAATGCTGGGCCGAGGTGGAAGATGAGGCCATCCATGGTGTGCGCCGGTCAAGGAGTCCGGTGAGCCAAATTGGAGACCACGATGCCGCTCGGACAAATCACCGGAGTGCCGATTCTTGATTACCACCGGATTGTTCCGACTGGTGGGTCTGCGATCAGCGACGATCGCTTCGCCGTGCACGAATCCGAGTTCCGCAATCACTTGCAGCTTCTTAGCGATCTGAAGATGAAGGTGATCGCGCCGGAAGACATAGCATCCGGCAGGCCTCCAGCCAGGGCAGTGGCGCTCACTTTCGACGATGGGTACTCTTCGCATTACGACATTGCTTTCCGCTTGATGGCGGAGTTTGGTGTGTCGGGCACGTTCTTTTTGATCACTTCCCGCGTTGGCACGGGAGAGTTTCTCGACTGGACGATGGCTGCGGAGATGGTGCGCGCCGGTATGCGTTTCGGGTCACATACCCACAATCACGTCGTGCTCACCACCCTTAACTCGGAGCGGGTGAAAGAGGAACTGCGCGTCTCGCGGCAGATGCTGGAGCAGAGGCTCTCTTGCGCCATCGACGTTCTGGCGGTGCCTTACGGGTTCTGTGATCAGCATGTCCTCGACGCGGCCTGGGAATCCGGTTATCGGGTGGTTTGCACTTCCAGGCCCTGGCCGGCGCATGAGGGGGAGCGGGTGCTGCCGCGTGTCGCGGTTTCGCGGCAAACGTCCTTGAGCGAGTTCCAGAAGCTGGTGGAAAAAGACCCGGCGGTGTACTTGCGCTTGTGGGGCCGGGACCGCGCACTGGCCATTCCGCGGTATGTTTTCGTCCGGCTGAAGCCCGAACTCCTGGGCGTGCGGACAGCGGAGGACAGTCTGTGAGCCAGCGCCTACAGGTCATTGCGCTGATTGACGCGCTGGGGTGGGAATACATCAAGGAACGCCCATTCCTGAATGATGTGTTGCCCTATCGGACCCCCTTGCAGACGGTACTGGGTTTCAGTTCGGGCGCGATTCCCACCATGCTGACCGGGTTGGCGCCGGAACGCCATGGCCATTGGAACTTGTTCTACTACGATCCCGAGCACGCTCCGTTCTGGTGGCTGAAGGCGTTCAACTGGCTGCCTAAGTCGGTGCTCGACAATCGTTATGGCCGTAAAGCTATCAAGGAACTCGGTCGGCGCGTGCTCCATCTCGGCCCAACTTTTGAATGCGCCGTGTTGCCGAACCTGCTGCCCTATTTCAATTTTTCCGAACGCCGCGACATCTATGCGCCGAAGGGGATTGAGAACGTTCCGTCCCTTTTTGACGAGTTGGAACGCGACGGCCGCACCTATCGTGTTTACACATACCACCAGTGTTCCGACGCCGAGATCATGCGCCGCGCCAAGCGTGACATCTCCGGAACAGAAGCGACGTTGTTCTTCCTGTACCTATGTGAGATGGATGGCTTTCTGCACATGCATTGCAAGGAGCCGGAGGCGATCGACAGGAAGCTGCAATGGTATGAGGAGCAACTGCGTGAGGTCTTCCGCGTGGCCTGCGAACGCGACCCGGAAGCTTCCCTTACGGTGTGCTCCGACCACGGCATGACGCCGGTTACCAAGCACGCTGACCTGGTCGCTGAGGTGGAAAAGCTCGGCTTGCGAATGCCGCAAGATTACCTCGCGGTGTACGACTCAACCATGGCGCGGTTCTGGTTTTTCAACGAGACGGCCCGCCAGCGGGTGTCCGACGCTCTGCAGTCTGTGGACTGCGGCCGCGTCCTGACGAAACCGGAATTGCGTGAGTTCGGGTTGAACTTCCCCGACGACCGCTACGGCGAACTGATATTTCTTCTGCACGCCGGCTGGATGGTCGCTGAGAGCGAGTTTAACGGCCGGGGCTGGTATCCCGAAGGCATGCACGGCTACCATCCCAATGATTCTTATTCGGACGCTATATTCTTAAGTAACGAAAAACCACTACAGCCCATGCGCACTATTGCGGATGTCTACTATTCAATCCGCGATGCTGGGCGGACGGCCAAAGAAAGAGTTGCGCAATGAAGAAAGCTCTAATTACCGGTATTTCCGGACAGGACGGCAGCTACCTGGCCGAATACCTGCTTGAACTTGGCTACCAGGTCTATGGCCTGGTGCGCCGGGAATCTGGGACCATGCGCTGGCTCACCCACATTGAGGACCGGATTGAGCTCCTGTTTGGCGACATGCGCGACACAGCTTCGCTGGAAGTCGCATTTGCCAAAGCTTCACCTGACGAGGTTTACAACCTTGCGGGACAGGTGTTTGTGCCCACGAGCTGGCAGATTCCGGCAGAGACCTTCGACATCAACGTAGGCGGTCTGGCGCGGTTGCTCAGCATCATCGAGCGGCATAAACCGGACACGCGCATCTACCAGGCTTCCAGTTCGGAGATGTACGGCAACGTCAACGGATTGCGCAACGAACAGACGGCGCTGACCCCGACGTCACCCTACGGCGTTTCCAAGACCGCGGCGCACCGTTTATGTGAGGTCTATCGCGCACGAGGCATCTTTGCTGTTGGCGGCATTCTGTTTAATCATGAATCGCCCCGTCGCGGCCCCGAAATGGTGACGCGCAAGATCACTCTGGCGGCAGCCGATTGGGCGCAAGGCAGGAAGAACAAACTCAAGCTGGGCAACATGCAGGCGCGCCGCGATTGGGGCTTCGCCGGCGACTATGTTCGCGCCATGCACGCCATGCTGCAACAGGAGAAGCCCAGTGACTACGTTATCGCCACCGGCGAGTCGCACAGTGTTTATGAGTTCGTAGTTGAAGTGTTGCACTGCCTCGACCTGGTCCACGCCGGCAGCAACGTTGCCGATGTGGTGAACGAGTATGTGGAAGTGGATCCCAAGCTCTTTCGGACGGGCGAGATCCACGATCTGCGCGGCGATGCGACCCTGGCTTGCCGATCTCTGAACTGGCAGCCGGAAGTGGATTTCAAAGGACTGGTGCACATGATGGTGAAGGCCGATACCGCGAGGAGCGGCATCGAACGAAGCCGTGCACATGCCAATGTTGGGCGTTAAAGACTCCGTTTTGTGAAGCAATTGTCCGGCTGGTTTAGAGGGGAGTAGATGGCCGACCTGAAGACATCGCGAAGTTTCTGGGAGGAGAAAGCAACCGAGAATGCTGCGTGGTACATCTCGTCCTACGGCAGTTACTACAACCGGGACATGGACGGTTTCTGGCAGTCCGGCAACACCATCTGGGCCGATTTGAAGCGCGAAACTGGGTACGTGCCCAAACCCACCGATGTCGTGGTGGATGTTGGATGTGGAATTGGCCGCCTGACGCGGGCGATGGCCCAGGAAGTCGGCCACGTTCACGGATTCGACATTTCGCAAAACATGCTGGAAGAGGCGAGGAAACTGGGGCTGCCCAACGCCACGTTTTATGAGACCGAAGGCAATTCTCTCCGGCCTCTGCTCGACAACTCGTGCGATCTGGTGCTTGCCTACAACGTCTTGCAGCACCTGCCGAGCACCGACGTTCTGGGCGAGTACCTGCGTGAGATGGCAAGAGTTTCGCGCGGAATAATGGCGTTTACTCTGAGCCCTCGCGACTGGAAGACACACCTGCTCCCGGTACTTCGTGTGCGTTCCTGGCTGAGAGACGGTAAAGGCCCGCGAGGCATATACAAGAGTGAGTGGACGGGGATACGGCCGCGAAAGAACACGGTCTGTGCTCTCTCGCCGCTGCCGCTTCAATTCTCGGTGTTGCACGGCGACAAGTGGTTTTTTCAGGGGAAGGCTCGCTAATCGGTCGAGGCTTGGGCGTAGGTCCCAGCGTGCTCAGAGCTTTATGAACGAAGGTCTCATCCCGGTGATGCAGTTCTGCAACACCTCCGTCCGGGCCGGAGCCGAGGAGCACATCCTCACTCTGCTCCGGGGATTAGACCGCAAACGGTTTCGCCTACACCTGGTGTGCAGCCCTCAGGTCGCGGAAGCTGTGCGCACCGACCTGCCCTCCGCCGTCGAATTGCTGCCTTTGTTCTTTCCGACTCCTTCCCATGTGGCGGGAGCAACGCAGTTAGGTCGTTGGATTCGGGAGCGCCGAATTCAAGTTCTCCATTCTCACCTGTTTAGAAGCAGCCTCTGCGCTTCGCCCGTGGGCTGGATGTGCCGCGTGCCGCTGATCGTGGAGACGCCACACGTGCGCGAGTCCTGGCGCAGGGGCTGGAAGGCGAACAACTTCACCGTCGATCGTCTTGCAGGACGCTTTGTGGACCGCTACATTGCGGTTTCTTACGCCAACGGCCGCTATCTGATCGAAGAGAAAGGCCTGCCTGAGAGGAAGGTGCGCGTCATCCAGAACGGCACGGATCTGGGCCGCTTCAATCCCGCGCACATCCCGCCGCCGGGCATGCGCGCAGAGTTGAGTATCGGTGAGAGCGACCCGGTGATGCTGGTCGCAGCGCGTCTTGAACCACAAAAGGGACACAGCGTTCTTCTTAACGCCCTGCCCGAAGTCCTGCGCGAGTTTCCCAACGCTCGGGTGTTGTGCCTCGGCGATGGAGTCTTGCGCGAGCAATTGGAGCAGCAGTCGAGGAATCTCCGGCTACAAGAAAATGTGCGGTTCCTGGGCTTTCGCAGCAACGTAACTGACTGGCTGGCGCTCTGTGATTTCACCATTTTGCCCTCGTTCTATGAGGGCTTGCCGCTGGTGGCTGTCGAGTCGCTCGCGGCCGGCAGGACGATGGTGGCGACCGAGGTTGACGGTACACCCGAAGTGATAGTCAACGGTCGCACCGGCATCACCGTTCCCCCGGCGGACCCCGCAGCACTGGCTGCCGCGATTTGCAGCCTGCTGCGTTCACCGGCGTTGCGTCAGCGGCTTGCCGAGCAAGGCCGGGCGTTTGTGCTGGAACGCTTCAGTCAGGAGCAGCAGGTGCGCGAAACCGGCGAATTCTATCTCGAGGTACTAGGCCGCACACCATCGTCAGTTCACTGCGGCCAGACCAGGCAGGCGGTGGCAAGTTGAACGAAGTGGCCAATTCCGCTGGGCAGATGCCAGGTAACCATTCCGCGGTGGGCGGCGTTGCGCTTTCCTCCGGATCGCGCGACGTGGACGCGAAGCTCCGCATTACCGACACCATGCGGCGCTGGTGTTCTCAGAGCCTCGGCCCTCGCCTCAAGGCGATCGTGCTTACCGGGAGCCTGGCGCGCAACGAAGCAACCTGGCTGCAGACGGACCGTGGCGTCCAGTTTCTCAGCGACGCAGAATTCATCGTCATCGTTAAGGACAAGGAGGCGATCCCTTCTCCGGAACTGGTCACTGTGATTTGCAGCGGGGCGGAGGAAGATCTGCGCAACCAGGGCGTGATTTGCAAGCTCTCCTTCGGCGCGGTGCGTGAGACTTTCCTGCTGAACCTCGGGGAGACGATTTTTGGCCATGAGCTGCTGACCTGTGGCGAAGTCGTCTACGGCGATTCCGGCATACTTAAGGTGCCAGATGCCGGTCATGTCAGTCAGGAAGATGCCTGGCGCATGCTGGCAAACCGTACCGTCGAAATGCTCGAGATCGTGCCCGAGTTGCTCGATGGCGTGGCGCAACTGTCGGAAGCGGCGCAGTACCGGCTGACCAAGCTTTACTGTGACATGGCGACTTCCATTCTGGTCTTCAAGCAGGAGTTCGTTGCCGGATACCAGGCGCGCGCCGACAAGCTTTGCGATCTGAACGCGCATGGCTTGCTGTCTGATTTGCCGTTCGACGCGGATTGGTTTGTGGATATGGTGCGCCATTGTACCGACTACAAAATCTCGCGTTCCTGGGATGGGGCTTCCCCGTTTACGAGACCAGAATCAGCGCAGCGAGCAGTTACGGTGTTGCGTTCGTTGTGGACATGGGAATTGGCGCAGATGCACGGGACCACCATGCCGTCGCCTGATGCCATGCTGCGGCTACACATGCGGCAGCAGGCGCTAAAGGACCGGCTCCGCGGATGGGCCTTCGTAGTGCGACGCCGTGGAATGCTCGATAGTGTGCGTTACGGCTGGCGATGGCTGCTCCTGTTGCGCAGCGCGTCACCGCGCTATTGTGTTTATGCCGCGGGCCTGAATGCAGTTTCAAGTTTCGAGTTTCCAGTTTCGAGTACTGCCAATTCCACCGGCCTCGGCCAGCTCGAGACCTGGAACTCGAAACTCGAAACTGTCTCCCGCTGGCTCCCGATTGCCAACTCTCCCGCCCGCACCGCGCCGGACGGCGAGGACATCGCCGAGGCCATTCTCTGGAACTATCGCGAGTTCCTGGTGGAAACCCGCGCATGATCACGAGCGCAAATTCGGTCAGCGTCGACGTGAGGGACAGCCGTTCTGTGCATTACGAATTGAAGCCGTTGACGAACGAGGAGCAGGCAACGTGGGACGCGCGCATAGCCGGCTACGAAACCGTGCACCTGTTCCATCGCCGCGCCTGGCTCGACTACCTCGCTGCAAGCCAGGGCGTGCAGATACGTTATTGGGAGATTCGCGAGGCGGGAAAGACGGCAGGTTATTTTTGCGCCGGGGTATTCAACAAGGGCCCGTTCCGCATCCTGGGCAGTCCGCTGAAGAGCTGGGGAACCAATTTCATGGGCCCGGTGGTGAATTCGGATTTTTCCGCCGAGGCATTTCTTCAGTCCCTGGATGAGCTTGCCGCCAGCGAAGGCATCGCCACGCTGGAGATCGAAAACCCGATACTGGACGCGGGCCTGATGACTTCGCGAGGCTACGAAGTCAGAGTGGATTCCACTTACATCATTGAACTCACGCCGCAGGACGAGGACCGGGTTTGGGGGCGCATTGACAAGAAAGACCGCTCGACAGTGCGGAAGGCGCGCCGTCTCGGGCTGACCGCGGTGGAATCCAGCGATGCCAGCATGACCGACGAATATTACGACCAATTCATGGAAGTGATGACACGAAAGGGTCTGTTCCCGCCTTACGATCGCGATCGTCCACGTTTGTTGTTCGAACATTTGTATCCCAAAGACATGCTGTTAGCGTTGCAAGTTCTCGACCCGGAGGGGCGGCCAATTGCGACTGGTCTGTTTCCACACGATGACAAGACGATCTACTACTGGGGCGGAGCGAGCCGGGTTGCAGGGCGGCAGTATTCGCCCAATGATCTGATGCATTGGTCGGTGATGGAGTGGGCGCTTAAGCGAGGGCTGACTGCCTACAACATGTGTGGCCCGGGCAAGTTCAAGCAGAAGTTCGGCGGCACGCTGGTGCCCATCCGGCGCTGGCAAAAATATTATTCGCCCATGGCGCGCTGGGGACGCGCCGCTTATGCCCGCTATCATGGCGTGCGCACCAAAGTGCGGGGGCGCTGGGAACGCTTGACCAACGCTGGCGGAGGAGTCCGCTGATGCGCATCCTGTACATCGCGACGATGTATCCGCTTCCTGTAAACAACGGGGTGAAGATGCGGGTTTGGTATCTTCTACGCGCCATTGCTAACGCCGGCCATGAAATCACGCTGGCGACATTTGCAGCGCCGGATGAGCCGGGTCCAAACGCCGAGGAACTGCGCAAAGTTTGCAAGGACAGCGAGATCGTCGTGCGGCGCACGGAGAGCCTGTCGGGAAGCACCAACTACGCGGCGCGGCTTTTTTCGATCCTGTCGCCTTCGCCATTTGCCCTGGACCGGTTTCGTTCCGATGAAATGCGCTCCCGCCTGGAACGGAGGCTGCGCAGCGGCGTTTTCGATGTGCTCCTGTGCGACAATATTTACACGACTGTCAATTTGCCGCCGACCTCGCTTCCGTTGCTGATGAACAGCCACAACGTGGAGCACCTGATTTTGCAACGGTACGTCGAGCAGGAGAGCAACCCCTTGAAGGCGTTCTATGCGCGATTGGAAGCCGGCAAGTTGCGCCGCTTCGAGGCAGTCACCTACAAGCGCGCAGCGCTGGTGATGGTGTGCTCCAGGCTCGATGGCGAGCTGATTGAGCAGCTTTGCCCCGGACTCAGGACCGCGGTTGCCCCCAACGTGGTGGATGTGCAGGATTACGAAATGGCGGGCGAGGAAGATCCGCTCACGATTGTGTATCAGGGAGGCATGGACTGGTTTCCCAACCGTGATGCACTGGAGTACTTCGTGCAAGCTATCTTTCCGCTGGTGCAGGCGGAAGTTCCGGGGGTCCGACTGATAGCGGCGGGGCGCAATCCAACGCCCGAGTTTCGCGCCCGGTTCTCGCATGTTCCGGCGCTCGAGTTCACTGGAACGCTGCCTGACCTTCGGCCGGTGATTGCAAGAGTAGCAGTATGCGTCATACCCCTGCGAATCGGCAGTGGGACACGACTGAAGATCATCGAAGGCGGCGCAATGAAAAAGGCCATGGTTTCAACCACGATCGGTGCCGAAGGTCTGGATTTTGTGCCCGGGGAAGAAATCCTGATTGCCGACGATCCGGCGACCTTTGCACGACACGTGGTTGAATTACTGCGCAATCCTGCGCGGCGCCAGGCGATGGGCCAGGCCGCACACAATCGGGTGCTGCAGGATTACGATCTCAGGGCCCTGGAACGCTCGGTTGCGGTTGCGTTTCAGAGCTTGCAGCAATCAATTCGTACGGAAGCCGGGAAAGCACAACTGGC
>Ga0209656_10001197_pt1 | contig 16929 bp, 13 predicted proteins | sample BogFormECP12_OM2_FD_188239 | JGI IMG/M metagenome (GOLD analysis project Ga0209656, IMG submission 188239) | Bog forest soil microbial communities from Calvert Island, British Columbia, Canada - ECP12_OM2 (SPAdes) (version 2) | ecosystem: Environmental > Aquatic > Freshwater > Wetlands > Bog ... | reverse complement strand
GGTGCCTGCGGATTTCGCCCAATTGCTCGGCGCTTTGCGCGAGGACGCGGCGGAGGCGGAGGTCAAGGCCTTGACGGCGCGCAGGCGCGCTCGATGAGCGGCCCCCGATGAGCGGCGCGTCGGCGGACCTTCGGTGGGTGGAGGCGGACTGGCCGGCCCCTGGCGGAGTACGAGCACTCTCCACATGTCGGACCGGCGGCGTGAGCGCAGCAGGCTATGCCTCCCTCAACCTGGGCGACCACGTCGGGGATGTGGCTGCAGATGTCGCCGAGAATCGGCGGCGCCTGAAGGCGGCGGCAGGGTTGCCGGCCGAGCCCGCGTGGCTCGAGCAGGTCCACGGCAGCAGGGTGGTGGATCTCGATGCCGCGGCTGATCTGATTGCCGCGCGCGTGGCCTTCGGCGCTGACCGCAGACGGCCGGCGGGCTTCGGTCCGGCGGACGCGGCCTTTACTCGGGCTACGGGGCGGGTGTGTGCGATTCTCAGTGCCGACTGCCTGCCCGTCCTGTTGACCGCCGATAGCGGGGATTTGGCCGCGGCTGCCCACGCGGGCTGGCGGGGACTTAGCGCAGGGGTGATCGAGGCCACGGTGCAGGCGCTCGAGATCAAGCCGGCACGGCTGATGGCGTGGCTTGGGCCGGCCATCTCCGTTAAGCATTTCGAGGTGGGGGCGGAGGTCCGCGAGGCGCTGCTGAAGGACGATCCGGGGGCGGAAGCCGCTTTTGCGCCGAATCCACGCGGGCGGTTCATGGCGGATTTAAGTGTGCTCGCGCGCCGGCGCCTCGAGGCCTTGGGAGTCAGCCGCATTTATGGGGGCGGCCAATGCACCCACGCCGATGGGGATCGGTATTTTTCGCATCGGCGCGACGGGGTCACGGGGCGGCAAGCCACGCTGATCTGGCTGGAACCGCGACCTGGCTAGAACCGCGAGCCTTAGGGAATTCACGTAATACGCAGGGGAAAGCCGCCGAACACCGTTGAATTGGCGCGTCCGCACCCCCAGGTAGTGAGCATTCAGAGCGTTTTCTCAAGGCTATTTCTATGCGAATGGACAAGCTGACGACCAAATTTCAGGCGGCATTGGCGGATGCGCAATCGCTTGCCGTCGGGCGCGACAACCAATACATCGAGCCGGTGCATCTCATGGCGGCACTGCTCGACCAACAGGGCGGCACTGCGCGGCCACTGCTCGAGAAAGCGGGTGCCCAGGTGGCCAAGCTGCGCTCGGATCTGGCCGCCGCGTTGGATCGCGTGGCGAAAGTCGAGGGCACGGGCGGTGAGGTGCTGCTCGGCAACGACCTCAACAAGCTCTTGAACGTCACCGACAAGCTTGCGCAGCAGCGCGGCGACCAGTTCATTTCGAGCGAATTGTTCGTACTCGCCGCCTGCGATGACCGCGGCGAGCTCGGGCGCTTGCTCAAGGCCAACGGCGTTGCCAAGGCCGCGATCGACAAGGCCATCGAGGAAGTGCGCGGCGGCGCCAAGGTGGACGAGGCGGGCGCCGAGGAGAATCGCCAGGCCCTGGAGAAATACAGCATCGATCTGACCGAGCGTGCCACCCAGGGCAAGCTCGATCCGGTGATCGGCCGCGACGATGAGATTCGCCGCACCATCCAGGTGCTGCAGCGGCGCACCAAGAATAATCCCGTGCTCATCGGCGAACCCGGCGTGGGCAAGACGGCCATCGTCGAGGGCCTGGCCCAGCGCATCATCAACGGCGAAGTGCCGGAGGGGCTGCGCAACAAACGTATTCTCGCGCTCGACATGGGTTCGCTCATCGCCGGCGCGAAATTTCGCGGTGAATTCGAGGAACGCTTAAAGGCGGTTTTGAACGACCTGGCCAAGCAGGAGGGCCAAGTCATTCTGTTCATCGACGAGCTGCACACCATGGTGGGCGCCGGCAAGGCCGAGGGTGCCATGGACGCGGGCAACATGCTGAAGCCCGCGCTGGCTCGTGGCGAACTGCATTGCGTCGGAGCCACCACCCTCGACGAATATCGCAAGTACATCGAAAAAGATGCGGCCCTGGAGCGGCGCTTCCAAAAGGTGCTGGTGGACGAGCCGTCGGTCGAGGACACCATCGCCATTCTGCGCGGCCTCAAAGAGCGCTACGAGGTGCATCACGGGGTGGAGATCACGGATCCGGCCATCGTGGCCGCTGCCACGCTGTCGCATCGCTATATCGCGGATCGGCAGCTGCCGGACAAGGCCATCGATTTGATCGACGAGGCGGGTTCGCTGATTCGCATGGAGATCGACTCGAAGCCCGAGGCGCTCGACAAACTCGATCGGCGCATCATCCAGCTCAAAATCGAGCGTGAGGCGCTCAAGAAGGAGGCCGACGAGGCCTCGCGCAAACGCCTGAACACTTTGGAAGAGGCGCTGAAGGGGCTGGAAAAGGAATACTCGGACCTCGAGGAAGTGTGGAAAGCGGAGAAGGCCTCGGTGCAGGGCGCCGCGCACATCAAAGAGGAGCTGGAACGGGCGCGCCAGGACATGGACACCGCGCGCCGCGCGCAGGATTTGGCGCGCATGTCGGAACTGCAGTATGGGCGCATTCCCGCCCTGGAGCAGCGGCTCGCCAAGGCGCTCGAAGCGGAGCAGAAGCCCAATCAGCTGCTGCGCAACTCGGTGACTGAAGTGGAAATCGCCGAGATCGTGTCGAAGTGGACCGGTATTCCCGTGTCGCGCATGCTCGAAGGCGAGCGCGACAAGCTGTTGCGCATGGAAGAGGTATTGAGCAAGCGCGTCGTCGGACAGCAGGAAGCCGTCAAGGCGGTGGCGGATGCCATCCGCCGCACGCGGGCGGGGCTGTCGGATCCGAACCGGCCGAGCGGCTCGTTCATGTTCTTAGGGCCCACCGGCGTCGGCAAGACCGAGCTGTGCAAGGCGCTGGCCGAGTTCATGTTCGACACCGAGGAGTCGTTGGTGCGTATCGACATGTCGGAATTCATGGAGAAGCACTCGGTGGCGCGCTTGATCGGTGCGCCGCCGGGATACGTGGGCTATGAGGAGGGCGGGTACCTGACCGAGGCGGTGCGGCGGCGGCCTTACTGCGTGATCCTGCTCGATGAAATCGAGAAGGCGCACCCGGATGTCTTCAATGTGCTGCTGCAGGTGCTGGATGACGGCCGGCTCACCGATGGCCAGGGCCGCACCGTGGATTTTCGCAATTGCGTCGTGATCATGACCTCGAACTTAGGCTCGCAGGTGATCCAGGAGCTGCAAGGCGAGGCGAATTACGCCGGCATGAAGGCGGCGGTGATGCAGGTGGTGACCCAGCATTTCCGGCCGGAATTCATCAATCGAGTGGACGACATCGTGGTGTTCCATTCCCTGGGGCGCGAGCAGATTCGCTCCATCGTCGACATACAGCTGGGCCGCCTGCGGCAGCGCCTGGCGGAGCGCGACATCACTCTGCGCCTGGACGACGCCGCGCGCGACAAGATCGGCGAGGCAGGCTTCGATACGGTGTATGGTGCACGGCCCTTGAAGCGCGCCATTCAAGCGCAGATCGAGAATCCGCTGGCGCAGCAGATCTTGCGCGGCGAGTTCATCGCCGGAGATCGGGTGGTCGCCCGGCTCAAGCGCGAGACGCTGGTGTTCGAGAAGGAGCGATTGCACTAAGGGGCCGCGGGATACTCGAGGACGCGGCGGGGGCTGGCGTTAGCTATACTTCGGCGCGTCGGGGGGATTGGGACAAAACAGGAAAGACATGCCTTTTTACGAGTATCAATGCAAGAGCTGCGGCCACGACCTCGAGGCCATGCAGAAGATCAGTGATCCGCCGCTGAAGAAATGCCCGGAATGCGGCAAGCCGCAGCTGCAGCGCTTGATGTCGGCGCCGGTGTTTAGGCTCAAGGGCGGTGGCTGGTACGAGACCGACTTCAAGGGCGATCAGGACAATAAGCGCAATCTTGCCGATCGCCCCGAGGCGGAGGCGCCCAAAGAGGTGCCCAAAGACCAGCCTAAGGATGCGGTCGCCTCGGGGACGGACGCCAGCCCAAAGGACGGCAAGGGCGCGAAGCCGGATGCCGCCGCCGCCAAGGACACGCCGCCCAAGGATAAAACCGCGGAGAAACCCCCCGAAAAGGCGCGCACGGACTCCGCGAAGAAGGCTGACGCCCCCAAGCGATCGGCGAGGATGCACACTCCCGGGCGCGGCAAGTCCGCCGGAAAAAGACCGGCGAAGAGACCGGTACACAAGGCAAAGCGCCGAGTCTAGGGGTACGCCCCCGCGCGCCGCGGCGCTCGTTTGGCTTAGGCGCAAAGGCGCGCGGCGGCGGCGCGTTGGGCTTGCTCGCGCCGCTCTCAAGCCTTAGCATCCCGCGCTTCCCCTTTTTTGGCTGTTTTCGCGTATGCGTACTCATTATTGCGGTCAAGTCAACGAGTCACTGACCGGGCAGGCGGTCACCGTCGCGGGTTGGGCGCATCGGCGCCGTGACCACGGCGGCGTCATCTTCGTCGATTTGCGCGACCGCGAAGGGCTGCTGCAGATCGTGTTCGACCCGGACAAGGCCGCGGTTTTCGCGCTGGCCGAGCGCGTGCGCAATGAGTTCGTGCTGAAGGTCCGGGGACTGGTGAGACTGCGCCCCCCCGGCACGGCCAACGCCAATTTGAAGTCGGGGCAGGTGGAGATCGAGTGTTTGGAGCTCGAGATTTTGAACCGCTCCGAGCCGCTGCCGTTCCAGCTCGATGAACATGTGAGCGAAGAGGTTCGCCTGCGTTTTCGCTACATCGATCTGCGCCGCGAGGAGATGCGCGATCGATTGTTGCTGCGCCACCGGATCACGCGCGCGATGCGGCATTATCTCGACGAGGCCGGCTTCATCGACATCGAAACGCCGATGCTCTCCAAGGCGACGCCGGAGGGCGCGCGGGATTATTTGGTGCCGAGCCGGACGCATGCCGGCAAATTCTTCGCGCTGCCGCAGTCGCCGCAGATCTACAAGCAATTGCTGATGATTTCGGGTTTCGACCGCTACTATCAGATCGTGCGCTGCTTTCGCGATGAGGACTTGCGCGCCGATCGGCAGCCGGAGTTCACGCAGCTGGATATCGAGACCTCTTTTCTCGATCAAGCGCAGATTCAGCAGCTGATGGAGGGGTTGGTGCGGCATTTGTTCAAGCAGGTGCTGAACGTCGAATTGCCGAATCCGATCCCGCAGATGAGCTATGCCGAGGCAATGCGCCGCTATGGCTCCGATAAGCCCGATTTGCGGGTGCCGCTCGAGCTCACCGACGTGGCCGATCTGGTCAAGGGCTGCGACTTCAAGGTGTTTGCGGGCCCGGCGGCCGATCCCAACGGCCGGGTGACGGCTTTGTGCGTACCGCAGGGAGGCCGGCTGTCGCGCAAGGAAATCGACGATTACACGGCGTACGTGGCGCGCTACGGCGCGAAGGGCCTGGCCTACGTCAAGGTCAACGACGCCACCAAGGGCCGCGAGGGATTGCAATCGCCCATCCTGAAATTCTTGAGCGACGCGGCGGTGAGCGGAATTCTCGAGCGCACCGGGGCGGCCGGCGGCGATCTGATTTTCTTCGGTGCCGACCGCGGCAAAGTGGTGAGCGACGCCCTGGGGGCGCTGCGCCTCAAGGTGGGCCAGGATTTGAAGCTGGTGGCGGCCGGGTGGCGGCCGCTGTGGGTGGTCGATTTTCCGATGTTCGAGTGGGACGCGGATGCCAAGCGCTGGCAGGCCATGCATCATCCCTTCACGAGCCCGTCCAACTTGGACTACGCCGCGCTCGCGGCCGACCCCGGCAACGCCACCGCCAAGGCCTACGATCTGGTGCTGAACGGCTCGGAGATCGGCGGCGGCTCGGTGCGTATCCATTCGCAGGATTTGCAATCGGTGGTGTTCGATTTGTTGGGGATCTCCGCGGAGGAGGCCCGAAGCAAATTCGGGTTCTTGCTCGATGCGCTCAAGTACGGAGCGCCGCCGCACGGCGGCATCGCGTTCGGGCTCGACCGGCTGGCGATGCTGATGGCCGGCGCCGAGAGCATTCGCGACGTCATCGCCTTCCCGAAGACGCAGACGGCGGCGGATCTGTTGATGGATGCGCCGACGGAGGTCAGCGAGGCGCAGCTCAAGGAGCTGCACATCCGCGTGCGCGTCGCGCCCAAAGTCGAGTGACGGCTCAAGATCGGCCGACGGCGTGAGCGAGCCATCTTTTCGACGCCCGGAGTCGGTGTTGATCGTGATCCATACCGACAGCGGCGAGTTTCTGCTGCTGGAGCGCCGCCGGCCCCCGGGGTTTTGGCAGTCGGTGACGGGGAGCCTGGAGTGGGGCGAGTCGGCGGATAGCGCGGCGCGGCGCGAGGTGATCGAGGAAACCGGCATCCGCCAGGGCGTGCTCGTCAATCTGCAATGGACCCAGGTGTACGAGATTCTGCCGGCGTTCGGCAAGGTGTACGCGCCGGGGATCACGCGCAATCTCGAGCACGCGTTCTCCTTGCGCCTGTCCGCGCGCGTGCCGGTGACCTTGAGCGCGTCGGAACACGTGCGCTTGCAATGGGCTTCGGGCGCCCAAGCCGTCGACAAGGTTTCCTCGAGCACCAATCGGGCCGTCATCGACCGCCTGCGACTGGAGTCGGCGCGATGAGCACCGTGATCGTCTATGTGCATGGGCTGTGGCACAGCGGCGGCGAGGCGCTGTGGCTGCGCCGCCGATTGGCGCAGGCGCTGAACGCCGACGCGCGGGCATTTTCCTATCCATCGGTCGCCGCCGATGCCACCAGCAATGCGCGCGCCTTGGGCCGGTACCTGACCGATCTACGCGCGGATACGCTGCATTTGGTCGGACATAGCCTGGGCGGCTTGATGATCTTGAAGCTCTTCCAGGAGGACGCGGACGCCCACGCACGATTGCCGCCGGGGCGAATAGTGCTCATGGGATCGCCGCTGCGCGGCAGCCGAACGGCGCAGAATCTGGCGCGGTGGCCGTTCGGCAAGAAGATCATGGGATTGAGCGTGGGCGAGGAATTGTTGTCGCCGCGTGAGCGCCGCTGGGACGGGTCGCGGGACCTGGGCGTCATTGCGGGCGACTTGGGGTTGGGTGTGGGCCGGCTCGTCGGGGCGCTGGGCGGGCCGAGCGACGGCACCGTTTTATTGAATGAGACGCAGCTCGACGGCGCGGCCGACCGCGTGGTGCTGCGGGTAAGCCACACGGGGATGCTGTTTTCGCCGGCGGTGGCGCGTGCGGCGGCCGTTTTCCTGAGTACGGGGCGATTCTAGCCGCGGTCCAGAGTCTGCAGACGAAACAGCAAATCCAGCGCTTCGCGCGGGCTCAAGGAGTTCGGGTCGATCCGGCGCAGGGCTTCGAGCGCCGCGGATTGCAGCGGCGCTGCACTGAGTGCCGGGGGGCCGAGGGCGAGCTGCGCCTGCGGCGAGGTGGAGGTTTTCAGGGCGTCGCGCTCGCGTTCCAGTTCGCTCAAGTAACGGCGCGCCTGCGCCGTCACGGATTTTGGAATGCCGGCGAGCGCCGCAACCTGCAGTCCATAGCTCTGATTCGCCGGACCTTCCTTGACGCCGTGCAGGAAGACCAGGCTTTCGCCGTGTTCCACCGCTTCGACATGCACGTTGTGCACGCCCGGCGCCTCGCCGGCGAGGCTGGTGAGCTCGAAGTAGTGGGTGGCGAACAGCGTGAAGGCGCGGATCTTGGCGGCGATGAAGGCCGCGCACGCCCAGGCGAGCGAGAGCCCGTCGAAGGTGCTGGTGCCGCGGCCCACCTCGTCCATGAGCACCAGACTCTTGGCGGTGGCGTTGTTGAGAATGTTCGCCGTTTCGGTCATTTCGAGCATGAAGGTCGAGCGCCCGCCGGCAAGATCGTCGGAGGCGCCGATGCGCGTGAAAATGCGGTCCATGGGCCCGAGCACCGCGCGCCGGGCCGGCACGTAGCAGCCGATGTGGGCGAGAATGACGATGAGCGCCGTCTGGCGCATATAGGTGCTCTTGCCGCCCATGTTCGGGCCGGTGATGATCAGCATGCGGCGCGAGTCGTCCAAGCGCAGGTCATTCGGTACGAAGGGTTCCCGCCCCGCGCGCTCCACCACCGGATGGCGCCCGCCGTCGATCAGCAACATCGGTTCGTCGGTCAATTCCGGCTGGGCGCAATCGAGCGCCGCGGCGCGCTCGGCGAAACACGCGAGCACGTCGATTTGCGCAATGGCGGCGGTGATGGCCTGCAGCGCCGGCAGTCGCGCGGTCAGGTGGTCGAGCAGCGCCTCATACAGCGCCTTCTCGCGCGCCAGCGCCCGATCGCGTGCGCCCAGGACCTTGTCCTCGAAGGACTTCAATTCGGGAGTGATGAATCGCTCGGCGGATTTCACCGTCTGGCGGCGCAGGTAGTCCTGCGGGACCTTCGCGGCTTGACTGCGGCTCACCTCGATGAAAAAGCCCTGGACCCGATTGAAGCCCAATTTCAGGCTGGACAGTCCGCTGCGCTCGCGCTCCCTGCGCTCGAGTTCGAGCAGGAAATCCTCGGTATTGCTGCCGAGGAGGCGCAGCTCGTCGAGCTCGGCATCGTAGCCGGCGGCGATCACTCCGCCATCGCGTAGGTAGTGCGGTGGGGAGTCGACGATGGCCTTGGTCAATAAGGCATGGTCGTGCCGAATATCGTCATCGCGGCGGCCGAGCTCCGCGATGAGCTCTTGCAGCAAGGGGGAGGGCGTGGCGCCGAGAATCGCGTGCAGCCGCGGCAGCACCGCGAACGCAGCCCGCAGCTGCGCGAGGTCGCGCGGCCGCGCCGAGCGCAGCGCAATTCTCGCGATGATTCTCTCCAGATCGCCTATTGCCTTGAGGGGCTCAGCGACGGCCGTGTGCTGGGCGGCTTCCAGCAGCGCCGCGACCGCGTGGTAGCGCGCGCGCAGGATGCCGGGATCGCGCAGCGGCCGGTGCAGCCAGCGGCGCAGCATGCGCCCGCCCATGGCGGTGGCCGTGCGATCGAAGACGCCGGCCAGGGTCAGCTCCGGCTTTCCCGCGAGACTTTCGTCGAGCTCCAAGTTGCGGCGGGTCGCGGGATCCATGATGAGCGCGGCATCGCGCTCCTCGGTGGTGATCGACAACAGATGGGGCAGGGCCGATTTTTGCGTTTCGCGCACGTAGGCGAGCAGGGCACCGGCCGCGGCGATGGCGAGCGGCTTATCGGCACAGCCGAAACCGGCGAGATCGCGCGTGCGGAATTGCTCGGTGAGCGCACGCGTCGCGGACTCGGTGTCGAAATGCCAGGGCGCGCGCAGCCGCCACGGCCGATCCTTGGGCCCTCCCGGGAGCGCCGGGGCGGGATGCGCGCCATCGGGCGCCAGCAACTCGGCCGGACGCAACCGCTCGATTTCCGCCTCGAGCGCCGCGAGGCCCGCGAGCTCCATGACGCTGAAGCGGCCGGCTGACAGATCCAGCCATGCGAGACCAAAGCGGCCGTCTTTTCCGCAGACGCTGGCGAGCAGGTTGTCACGCTTATCTTCCAGCAGGGCCTCGTCGGTGAGGGTGCCGGGCGTCACGATGCGCACCACCTCGCGTTCCATGGGACCTTTGGTCTTTCCGGGTTCGCCGCGCTGCTCGCAAATCGCGACCGACTCGCCCTTGCGGACCAGTTTCGCCAGGTAGGAATCGAGTGTGACGGCCGGCACGCCGGCCATCGGAATCGGCGCACCCGCCGAGGCGCCGCGCTGGGTGAGGGCAATGTCGAGCAGCCCCGCCGCGCGGCGCGCGTCGTCGTAGAACATCTCGTAGAAATCGCCCATGCGATAGAACAACAGCACGTCGGGGTGCTGAGCCTTGATGCGCAGGTACTGCTGCATCATGGGGGTGTGGCCGGCAGTCGTTTGGAGAGTGCCCGAGGAGTCGATTGTCTCTGAAGTGTTCAAGACCACGGATACTACTTCGTTCCGCCGCCCTTGTACTCGCTGCAGCGGCGCCGCATGGTCGAGCGTGCGGGTCAGCAAAGCGTTCGGACCAGAAGGTTGACTGCCACGGCCTTTCTTGCTATCAGCGAGCACATAAATAAAATCATAACGCTCGAGGCGCACCATGCATGATCACCATCTTCCCTCGCGAGCGCGCCGTCGGCTGCTGAACGGCTTGGGTCTGGCGGCCGCTCCGGCGCTGCTCGGCCTGCCGCGCTTCGGCTTCGGGCAGGGGGCTCAAGAGCCGGCCCCCGATGCGGCGCCTCTCAACGCCAATCAGGTTCTCAGTGTGGCGGATTTCGAATCCCTGGCGAAGGCCAAACTGCCGCCGGCGCATTTCGGCTACGTCGCTACCGGGGTCGACGATGATCGCACCGTGTTCTTGAATCACGACGCGTACTCGCACATCGAGATCCGGTCGCGCCGCTTCGCCGATGTCAGCAAGCTCGATACGAACCGCGGCATTTTCGGCAGCCTGTGGAAGCAGCCGATTTACTTCTCGGGGGTATCCAGCATGCGCGCCTTTCATCCGGAGGCGGAAGCGGCGGTGGCGCGAGCCGCGGCAAGCCGGGACATTCAGATGATGCTGGCGACCGGCGCGTCGTGTTCCGTCGAGGAAGTGACCGCGGCGCGCAAGGCGCCGCTGTGGCAACAGCTGTACGCCACGGACGACTGGCGAGTGACCGAGGCACTCGTGCGCCGCGCGCAAGCCGCGGGTTGCAGCGCCATTTTCCTCACCGTCGACAGTCCTCCAGGACGGAACACCGAGACATTGCTGCGCACCATGCGGCGCGACACCCGAGTTTGCACGCAATGCCACATCGGAGGCTCGCACGACATGTGGCGCAAGGCTCCCATGTTCACCGGGATCGACGTGTCCGCAGTCACGCAACTCTCGCCGACGGTCCTCAACGTGGCCTTCCTCGAGCGCCTGCGCAAATTGGTGACGGTAAAATTCCTGGTGAAGGGCATCGTGACCGCGGAGGACGCGACACTGGCCATGCAGGCCGGTGTCGATGGGGTCGTGGTGTCCAATCATGGCGGACGGCAGGAGGAGACGCTGCGCTCGACCATCGAGTGTCTTCCGGAAATCGTCGCCGCGGTGGGCGGGCGAATGCCGGTGTTCATCGACGGCGGCATTCGCCGCGGCACCGATGTATTCAAAGCCTTGGCGCTGGGCGCCACCGCGGTCGGAATCGGACGGCCTCACGCCTGGGGGCTTGCCGCCTTTGGCCAGCCGGGGGTGGAGGCGGTGAGCGATATCTTGACGCGCGAACTTCGCACCATCATGCGCCAGGCCGGGACTCCCGATTTGGCGTCCATCGGCAAAGACCACATCGTGTGGTCAAAATACTAGGCGGATGCCGAACACGGATCGTGATCTCGCACGTCTCGCCGCCCGCGTCGGCCGGCATTTGTTGCGCAGCCGGCGCGGCGTCGCAGCGGCGGAGTCCTGCACCGGCGGATGGATCGCCAAGGCCCTGACCGATATTGCCGGGAGCTCGCAGTGGTTCGTCGAGGGTTTCGTCACTTACAGCAACGAATCCAAGATCTTAAGGCTCGGGGTGCCGCGTTCGGTACTGAAGACCCAGGGCGCGGTGAGCGAAGCCACGGTGCGAGCGATGGCGGCCGGCGCCCTCAAGCGCTCGGGTGCGCAAGTTGCAGTGGCGGTGACGGGGATCGCCGGGCCCGGTGGTGCGGTACCCGGCAAGCCCGTAGGGACCGTCTGGCTGGGCTTCGCGACGCGCCGCGGGCGTGCCATACGTGTTGCCGTGCAGCTGAGGCGCTTTCGCGGCGGACGCGAGGCGGTGCGCCGCAAAACCGTGCGCGCGGCGCTCGAGGGGCTGCTGGATCGCTGAAGCTAAGACTCGGGAATATTCGAGCATGCGGTTATTCTTTGCGCTGTGGCCCGAGCCCCAAATTCGCGCGAACATTGCGGACGCGGCGGCGGTTCTGCGCTTGGGCAGCGACGCGCGGGCCGTACCGCGGGAGAACTATCACCTGACCCTCGCCTTCCTCGGCGAAGTCGCGGATTCTCAACTCGCCGTGCTGCAGCGGATAGGCCGCAGTGCGCAGGCCGCGGGCTTCACGATCAAGCTCGATGCCTACGAGCATTGGCGGGAGCCGCGAGTTCTGGTCGCTGCGGCCTCGGAGACTCCGGCGGAGTTGACCCTGCTGCAGGCGCGCTTGCAGGCACAGAGTCGCGCGCAGTACCGACCGCCGCTGCGACCGCATGTCACGCTCGCGAGGAAGGTCGCGCAAGCCCCTGTGCCGCAAGCAATGTCGCCGCTTTACTGGAGTGCGCGATCATTCAGCCTGGTGTGCTCGGAAACGAGCGGCGCACACTCGGTCTATACAGTAGTCGACACCTGGCCACTACTGGATGAAACACCGAAACCCGAGAAATCTCAGTAATTTCGATGCATATGGGATGAGCGTTGAGCGCTGAATATGAAATAATAGCGCCACACTTTGTTGAGGACTCCCCATGGAAGAGAATCGGAAGAAGGCTCTTGCGGCCGCGCTGAGCCAGATAGAAAAGCAGTTTGGAAAAGGCTCGGTCATGCGCTTGGGCGATGCCGGCGCCACGTACGAGGTGGAGACCATCCCCACGGGCTCGCTGGGGCTGGATATTGCGCTGGGCGTGGGCGGCATTCCGCGCGGCCGCGTCATCGAAATTTTCGGACCGGAATCGTCGGGCAAAACCACATTGACGCTGGCCATCATCGCCTCGGCGCAGAGTAACGGCGGCACGGCGGCGTTTGTCGACGCCGAGCATGCACTCGATCCGGTCTATGCGGAAAAACTCGGCGTCAAAGTCAACGACTTGCTGGTCTCGCAACCCGACACCGGCGAACAGGCGCTGGAAATCACCGACATGCTGGTGCGTTCGGGAGCGGTCGATGTTGTCGTGGTCGACTCGGTCGCGGCGCTCACGCCGAAGGCCGAAATCGAGGGCGAAATGGGCGATCAGCACATGGGGTTGCAGGCGCGGCTCATGTCGCAGGCGCTGCGCAAGCTGACCGGCAACATCAAGCGATCGAACACCATCGTGATTTTCATCAACCAAATCCGCATGAAGATCGGCGTGATGTTCGGCAATCCGGAAACAACGACCGGCGGCAATGCGCTGAAGTTCTATTCATCGGTGCGCATGGATATTCGCCGCATCGGGGCCATCAAGAACGGCGAGGAAGTGGTCGGATCCATGACCCGGGTCAAAGTCGTCAAGAACAAGGTGGCGCCGCCGTTCCGCGAAACCGAATTCGAAATCATGTACGGCACGGGAATCTCCAAGGAAGGCGAACTCATCGAAATCGGCGTCCTGCACAATCTGGTGGAAAAATCCGGCTCCTGGTACAGCTACAAGGGCGAGAGGATTGGGCAGGGCAAGGACAACGCCCGCACCTTCCTGCAGCAGCATCCCGAGATCGCCAAAGACATCGAAGGGCAGATCCGCGCCAAATTGATCCCGGAAAAGGCGACCATGAATCGGGGTGGCGACGTCAAAGAGGCTTAATGCCCTTCGGCCGCCCCGAGGTCGACCCTCTCGATGCACGCGCGGCTCGCGTGGCGGCGCTCGATGCGCTGGCCCGGCGCGACCACGCGTCCGCTGATTTACGCCGCAAACTGCTCGATAAGGGTTACGATGCGGGGGTCATTGCGGCGCTGCTCGATGTGCTGCGCGCAGAAAAATTGCTGGATGATCGACGCTACACGGAGAACTTCGTGGCCTATCGCGCGGCGCGGGCCTTAGGACCGCTCCGCGTCCGCGCCGAATTGCGCCGGCAGGGCTTGGACGGGACTCTGGTCGAGGAATGTCTGGACGCCTATCCGGACTGGATTGTGCACCTGCGAAGAGCTCAGCAGAAAAAATTTGGCGCGAAGCTGCCCGGCAATTACGCTGACAAGCAGCGCCAAGTGCGATTCTTAAATTACCGAGGATTCACGAGCGCTCAGATACGAACAGCCTTAGGCTTTGATATCGACCTGGATGCAGACGCAGAAGGAATATGAAACGCGACGCTAGATTGAAATCGATGACGACCTCGGAAATCCGGGGGAGTTTTCTGGAATTCTTCCGCAAGAACGGACATGCGGTGCTGCCCACCAGTTCGCTCGTGCCGGGAAATGATCCCACGCTGCTGTTCACCAACGCCGGCATGGTCCAGTTCAAGGACGTGTTTCTGGGCAAGGACGTGCGCGACTATTCGCGCGCCGCCACGGCGCAGCGCTGCGTCCGCGCCGGGGGCAAGCACAACGACCTGGAAAACGTCGGTTATACCGCGCGGCACCACACTTTTTTCGAGATGCTCGGCAACTTCAGCTTCGGCGACTATTTCAAGCGCGAAGCCATTCATTTCGCGTGGAATTTCGTCACCGGGACTCTTGGGATTCCGAAGGACCGGCTGTGGGTGACGGTGTTCGCGGAGGATGACGAAGCCGAACGAATCTGGACAGAGGAAATCGGGATCGATCCGACGCGCTGCACCCGCATGGGCGAAAAATCCAATTTTTGGTCCATGGGTGAAACCGGGCCTTGCGGCCCGTGCACGGAGATTTTCTACGACCATGGCGCGGACATCCCGGGCGGCCCGCCTGGCTCGCCTGATGAAGACGGCGACCGCTATGTCGAGATTTGGAACCTCGTCTTCATGCAGTACGACCGCGGATCGGATGGGGTGTTGGTGCCTTTACCCAAGCCCTCGGTGGATACGGGCATGGGATTGGAGCGAGTCGCGGCCGTCATGCAGGGCGTGCACAGCAACTACGACATCGACATGTTCAGATCGCTGATTCGGTCGGCGGCGGAGGTTACGGGCACATCGGACCTGGAATCCTCGAGCCTGCGAGTGATTGCCGACCATATCCGGGCCTGCACGTTCTTGATCGTCGATGGTGTCGTGCCGTCGAATGAAGGCCGCGGCTACGTATTGCGACGCATCATTCGCCGCGCCATCCGTCATGGCTACAAACTGGGCCAGACCCGGCCCTTTTTTCACAAGCTGGTGGCGAGCGTGGTGCGGGAAATGGGCGCGTACTACACCGAACTCGTGAGTGGTGAGGCGCGTGCTGCGCAAATCCTCGCGCAGGAAGAGAACCGATTTGCCGAGACCCTGACCACCGGCATGGCGCTGCTCGATGCGGAAGCCGCAAAGCTCACCTCGACGGTGATTCCGGGCGAAACCGTGTTCCGCCTCTACGATACCTACGGCTTTCCGCTCGATTTGACCGCGGATGTGGCGCGCGAGCGCGGTCTCACCATCGACCAGGCAGGCTTCGATGCCGCGATGGCAGCGCAGCGCGGGCGCGCGCGTGCGGCTAGCAAGTTCGGTTCGGAACTGCGCGACTCGGTCAAGCTGTCGGGCAGGACGAGCTTTTCCGGCTACGATCGTCTGGCCGACGAGGGCGTCGTGACAGCGGTGATATTCGACGGCGCCGTCGTTGATGCGCTGCGTCCCGGCCAGGAAGGTCAGGTGGTGCTAGATCACACGCCCTTTTACGCTGAAAGCGGCGGCCAGATCGGCGATACCGGTGTACTCATCGGGAACACGGCGCGTTTCACCGTGCGCGACACGCAGAAAATCGGTGCGTCGTTTGCACATATTGGAGTGCTCGACGCCGGCGAGCTGCAGGTGGGTGATGCTGTCCAAGCCCAGGTCGACCAAGAGCGCCGAACCGCGGTCGCGCTCAATCACTCGGCCACGCATCTGCTGCACGCGGCCTTGAGAAAAGTGCTTGGGCTTCATGTCGAGCAAAAGGGCTCCCTGGTCGCCGCCGATCGGCTGCGTTTCGATTTTTCGCATACTCAAGCGCTGCTGCCCGAGGAGCTACGCAGGGTGGAGGAGTTGGTGAATTCGGCGATTCGCGACAATGCTCCCGTGGAAACCAAGGTGATGGCGCTTGATGAGGCGGTCGCCGCGGGCGCAATGTCCTTATTCGGCGAGAAATACGAGAGCGATGTCCGAGTGCTTTCCATCGGCGATTTCTCGATGGAACTATGCGGCGGTACTCACGTCCAACGTGCTGGCGACATCGGCTTGTTCAAAATCCTGGCCGAATCCGGTGTCGCCGCCGGAGTCCGCCGCGTGGAGGCGATCACCGGCAAGATGGCCTACGAGTGGGTCGTGCACACGGAGCAGGTGTTGCGCGACATTGCTGCGTTGGTTCGGGGAAGCCGCGAGGACGTGGACGAGAAGGTCCGCGAGCTCGTCGAGCGTTTCCGCAAGCTGGAAAAAGAGGTTCAGCAGCTCAAATCCAAACTCGCGAGCGGCCAGGGCGGCGATTTGACATCTCAGGCAAAAGACGTCGGCGGGATTAAGGTTTTGGCTGCACAAATCGACGGTGCGGACGCTAAATCATTGCGCGATGCGGTCGATAAGCTGAAAAGCAAGTTGGGTTCTTCGGTCATCGTGCTGGCGACGGTGCAAGACGGCAAAGTGGTGCTGGTGGCGGGGGTGTCGGCGGATTTGCTGCCACGGATGAAGGCTGGAGAGATCGCGGGGGCCGTTGCCGCGCAGGTTGGCGGCAAGGGCGGGGGCCGCGCTGATTTTGCGCAGGCGGGCGGGACGCAGCCGGAGAACTTAGGGAAGGCGCTGGCAGGAGTGGAATCCCTGATACGCAACCGCCTGTCTAATTGAACGGTTTGTTTTTTCTGATGACAAGTTGTAACAATTGCCTTCAGGATTCTTGTATTCTTTAGGCTGGTTGGGCTTCCGGTGGCGGTGGGAATCCGCTCCCCGAACCTCGAATGAATGCTTGATGGCGATGCAGTATCGCGGGCAGTGATTGTCGCCGCTGCAATGCCAAGCTAGGAGCACGATTATGTTGATATTGACCAGGCGCGTCGGCGAGACCGTGATGATCGGCAATGAGGTCACGGTGACCGTATTGGGCGTGAAAGGCAACCAAGTCCGGATTGGGGTCAACGCACCCAAGGACGTGGCCGTGCATCGAGAAGAGATCTACGAGCGCATCAAGCGCGAAGAAGACCACGATGCCCGATCCGGCGCACCCGTCGTCAAGA
>Ga0209656_10001195_pt1 | contig 16935 bp, 13 predicted proteins | sample BogFormECP12_OM2_FD_188239 | JGI IMG/M metagenome (GOLD analysis project Ga0209656, IMG submission 188239) | Bog forest soil microbial communities from Calvert Island, British Columbia, Canada - ECP12_OM2 (SPAdes) (version 2) | ecosystem: Environmental > Aquatic > Freshwater > Wetlands > Bog ... | reverse complement strand
CCAAGCACGCGCGACCACAGAAGGAGGCGCGGCCCTGGATCGAGCGCACCGGCCGCCGGCCGCAGCACCTGATGGGCGAAGAACATGCCGCCGACCCAAATGACGGCCGACAGGGCGTGCAAGATCAGCGCGGCTGTTGCAACCGCGCTCGTGCCCATGACTCAACTGCCATAGGCGGGGCTCTTGCGGGCGAGGCCGCCGAATAGGCCGAGCATCCGGCCGCGCCAGGCGGCGACAGGGTCGTCGGCCGCGAGGAGCTCACAATCGCTGATGGCACGAGCCCACTGGAAGGCGCCGAAAACGATGTAATCGGCATAAGCCGGCGCGGCGCCCGACAGAAAATCCTGCCGCTCCACCGTGCGGCGCAGCGGCGTCAGGCTCTCGCGGAACGCCGGCAGACGCGCGTCGCGATCCTTGACCACCTCCTCGAGGCTTCTGCCAAGGCGCTCCTCGCGCGATTTCCGGAAATAGGCTTGGTCTTCGGGCCCGATGTGGCGGTGGATGTCGAGGACGACAAAGCCGATGAGCCCGGGTTGAAGCACGGTCTCGGTCCAGTTTTGTATGAACCGGGTCAACGCAGGTCCGGTCTCGCTGCCGAAAAGCGACGGACGATCCGAGTAGCGGTTTTCGAGGTACTCCGCGATCGTCGAAGAATCGTGCACCACGTGGCCGCCATCGACAATGACCGGCACCCGACCGGCATTCGGCCGCGGCAGCCTGTCCTTCTCGGTAAACCGCCATGGCACGGTCTCAACCTCAAGCCCCTTATGCGCAAGCGCCATCCGGGTGCGCCAGCAGAACGGGCTGAAGCGCCGGTCCGCCTCGGTGCCCGCGAGATCGTAAAGGGTAATGGCCATGGTCTCCTCCGCCGACGCTGGGATGTCAGCAGCCACTATGGCCCGGTACCCGCCCGCCGAAAAGGCTGAGCTGTCATTCTCATGAGAACCGTGGAGGGTGACAGATCATAATCCGGGGCCATATAGGTCCCAACCGTCGGCCGGCTCAGAAACTGCCCCGCGAACAGACCACTCGTGCCTGATCTCGTCATCTTCGATTGCGATGGTGTGCTGATCGACAGCGAGATCATTTTCGGCCGGGTTCTCGGCGAGTGTCTGATCGCCGCCGATTTCCCGATCACGATGGACGAGGCGATGGTGCTCGGTTTCGGCAAGAACCGCATCACCTTGACCGCCGAGGTCGAAGCCCGGTTCGACCGCACTCTGCCGGACAGGTTCTTCGAGACCTTCCGTGCCCACGTCGATATCGCCTTCGAACGCGAGCTGGTGGCGATACCGGGCATCGAAGCGCTGCTCACGGCACTGCCGGGGCCGCGCTGCGTCGCTTCGAACAGCCACCTCGACCGGGTCCGTCATGCGCTTGCGGTGACCCGGCTGCTGCCGCTCTTCGATCCTCATATCTTCAGCGCCTCGCAAGTGGCGCAGGGCAAGCCTGCTCCCGACCTCTTCCTGTTCGCAGCCCGGCAGCTCGATGCGCCGCGCGAGCACTGCATCGTGGTCGAGGACAGCACCGTTGGCGTCGAGGCTGCCATCGCGGCCGGCATGCCGGTCGTCGGGTTTTGCGGCGGTGGTCACTGCCCTGCCGACCATGCCGATCGCCTGATCGCTGCCGGCTGTTCGCGCGTCTTCGCGGGCATGCCCGATCTCGCGGCCTTTCTGTGCGGGGGACAATGCGGATAATTCAGATCTCGGACACGCATCTCAGCCGCGGCAAGCAGCATTTCGCCGACAATTGGCCGCCGCTCGCGGCGTGGATCACCGCGCAGAGCCCCGATCTCGTCATCCACACTGGGGACGTCACGGTCGACGGCGCCGATGTCGAGGACGATCTGCGATACGCGGCCGATCTGATGCACGGCCTCGGCGTGCGCTTTCGGGCGGTTCCCGGCAATCACGATGTCGGTGACGCCGGACACCCGCGTCAGCCGGTCACCGATGAGCGGCTGGCGCGCTGGCGCGTCTACTTCGGCCCGGACCGGTGGGTCGAGGATGTCGAAGATGTTCGCCTGGTCGGCCTCGACGCCATGCTGTTCGGCAGCGGGAACCGCGAGGAGGCGGCGCAAGCAGCTTGGCTCGATGCGGTGATGGAGGAAGCCGCGGGCGGGCAAATCGCTTGGTTTCTGCACCGGCCGCTGTTTCTCGACAGCCCCGACGAAGCGGATACCGGATACTGGTCGGTAAAGCCGCAGCCGCGCGCCCGGCTGATCGAGCTGGTGCGGCGGCATTCGGTCACCCTCATCGCCAGCGGCCACCTGCACAAGACGCATCAAACCGTGTGCGACGGCACCCGTTACCTATGGGCGCCGGCTTCGAGCTTTCTGGTGGGCCCCGAGATCCAACCGCCGATGCCGGGCGAAAAGCGGCTGGGCGCCGTCCTCTACGAGCTCGAGGGCACCACATTGGAACCCCGCATCGTCGATGTCCCAGGCCTTGCGCCATACTGGATCGACGACGTCATCGCCGAGGTCTATCCGCGCCCGTCCGCGAACAGCCCCGCGCCCCGTTGAAATCTTTTTCTTTGTATCGGTCGCGGTCTGGGTGCATCCTTCATCCAAATACGGGAAGGAGCACTGAGATGGCGGAAATACTGGGTCTGGGCGTCACCCATTGGCCGACACTGTGCCTGCCCAACGAAGGGCTGACCAGCGTGTTCAAGCGGACACTGACCGCCCCGAATGTCGAGGCCCGGTACAAAGACCCGGCCAACTGGCCGGACGAGCTGATCGCCGAGCTCGGCAATGACGACGGCTTGTCGGCGGCAAATCGCTGCGGCGAGCGTTTTGGCAACGATTTCCGCGCGATCCGCAAGATACTGGACGACTTCAATCCGGATCTCGTCGTGATCTGGGGCGACGACCAGTACGAGAATTTCCGCGAGGACATCGTTCCGGCCTTCTGTCTGCTGGGCTACGACGCCGATTTCGAGCTGCAGCCTTGGAACACCAATGGCCATGGGGGGAACGGCGGCAAACCCAACCGCTGGGACGAGCCGGGCGACTGGGCATTGAAACTGCATGGCCACCGCGAGGCGGCCAAATACCTCGCCACCGGCCTGATCGAACGCGGCATCGACATGGCCTATGCCTACAAGCCGTTGCACGATCCGATGGCGCACGCCTTTACGAATACTTTCCTTTATCTCGATTGGGACCGGGCGGGTTTTCCCTACCCGACGATCCCGTTCGCGATCAATTGCTATGGCCGCACATTGATTCACGCCAAGGGTGGCCTTGCGCACCTCTTTCAGCCGCCGCGGCCGGCCGACGAAGCCGAGGACCCGCCGGCGCCGGCACCCTGGCGCTGCATGGAAGTGGGCGCCGCGGTGGCAGAGGTGCTCGCCGCCTCGCCATACCGGGCGGCGCTAATCGCTTCGTCGAGCTGGTCCCACGCCTTCCTGTCGCCGAAAAACGGCTATCTGTGGCCCGACCACGAAGGCGACCGGCTACTGTTCGACGCCGTGTCCCGGGCCGATTACGGCGCCTGGCGCAAGCGCTCCCTGGCCGAGATGGAGTATGCCGGTCAGCACGAGATGTTGAACTGGATGGCCCTGATCGGGGCAATGGAGGCACTCGACCGTCGTCCGGTAATCCAGGACTACATGGAAACCTACATCCTGGCGTCGGACAAGTGCTTCCTGTCCTTTCCGCCGTGACCAACCTCGCCGAAAAATTTAACACCCGGGACAATTTTTGAGGGTCATCACCACCGGCCCGTGAGCTGGTGTTCCATGACGTGAACAGCCGGGTCAAGTTTACGGCTGTCCGGCTCCTTGGTTCTGGCGCCGACTGCCCAGATCCGTCGCTCGCCGCCCCTCACCCTCCCGCCGTGCGGGTCCCTCCCTCTCCCCGAGAGGGCTGGGGTGAAGGGCATTCGCGGTCCTGAAAGCGCTTCTGTCAAAAGACTTCGAGCTGTTGCCGAGACTGTGTCGCCGGCCTTGTGAAGCGGCCGATGTATTAATTCACCCAGCGGCATAAACCCAGCGCCCTTTATCCAAAATTTCGTCAAATCTGATTTGAAAAGCATGGCGGACAACATTTTGACGTGCAATAGACGGCGCAATGACTAACCGCGGGTAAGGTCAAGGGTGTCTGGTGGCAGTCGCAGTGCCTTGTCCTCTTCATTGGCCACCAACGCAGCGCCATTTTCCGACAATCGAGGGAGGGGCTGGTGGAACGCAGTTTCATATCGCGGCACGGTTACTTCGTCAATGACCACGGACTTCCGTGCCGGCCGTTGCGAGCCGACAGGTCAGGATGCGATTTGGCCGTTGCCCTGACCAAAGAAGCCTTTTGGATACTGGTTTTATTGTCATCGCTGGGGGTCTGGGCAACAATCTGGGCAGCCGCCGCGTCATTGGCTTCAGCCTGGCTGCAGTGACTAATCCCGCCGTCGGGGAGTCCGTCGCCAGCGCGACGCGACTTTCCTGGCTATTGCACGACAACCGCCAATCACACCGGCGAAGTCGTCGACCACGGCTCGCCTCACTGCTAGGGAGACATCAATGCACATGATCTCCGACGACAACTGCGAAACAGTCATTGCTGAATACATCCGCACAAAAGGAGTGACACGCTGCCCAACTGCTTGCGTGGTGCCGACCCAGGCTTCGGTCACCGCAGCCGACCGCGCTGCACTGGAAGAATACCGGAGCGCGCGCGACCGGCAGCGCCGCGAAAGAGCCGCCGCCCGCGCCCGTTTGTTTTGGGTAATCGACACTTCCCTTGGATGACAGAGCGCGGCGCCCAGCCGCGCCGTCATCCAGTTACAGAGTTGTATCGGCGGCGCGGCATTGTGCCGAGAACACGGTCGATAGCTGCACAATAGGCCGGTGACGGGCCGAGCGCGTGCCGGCGCAGGCAGGCTTCAGTAAATTTGATGACATGCTCGTCGCCATTGGCGATAGCACGGTCAATCAACGTGTCCACGTCTTGTTTGCACGGCTCGATGTTCTCTGCCATAGCCCTGGTGCCAAAACATGCATAAAGCGCGCAGCCCGCCTGCCACGCATAACGCAGCGCCGAACGTGCGGCGGTTTCGCCGATGTGAGGAATTATGCTGCCGAGCGCTGCGAGGCTGGTGACGCCATGAATGAAAACGATGGTCGTCAAAACATCGTGGGCATTCGTCAGATAAACCCGCGCGAATACTTCCGTCAGTTCCGCGAGCAGCGCTTCGCTATCGCCACGGACATCAATCAATCCGATCACCGGCGCAAATTCGGCAAAATCGTCGAGCATTGCCAGTGAAGCCGTAATGTTTCCGACACTGCGCCGACGATGCGGCGCAATGACGGGAACCTCCGCGATCGCCTCTCTCGGCGTCATTGGGCGGGTCGTTATACGATCATTGGAAGGCAGCTCCTTATAGGTGGCCGCCCAGCTTGCCAGCGCATCACCGAGCTCGCGCATCCGCGATCCCGTTTCGGTGACGGCCAGGCTGCGGACGGCATGACCGACACGGATGACACCGTGCGTCGCAGCGGCGCAAAACCCGGGCGCCAGTCGCCCTGTCCAGCGGTCAAGCACCTCGGGCCAGGGGGTGTGTCGCAACTCTCCGCCGAAGAACTCTGCCCAATCCGCGAAGCGATCGCGCCCGCCGAGCGCGCTGCGCCAAGTCTCGGCTTGGATAGGATCGCCAGTTGGGGGAGGGAGCTGCAGTCTCTCTTTATACCGTGCGATCCACGGCATTACCGCCTGCGGGCGGCCCATCGCACAGAGCGCCTCGGCAGCCATCGGCGCGTGGTTGCTGTTGCCGTTTTTCAGCTCGATGTCGTATCCGGCAAGCATCTCGAGCGCGTCGTCAAATGACGCATAACAGGAAGTCGGCATCGCATCACCTCAACCGGGCCCGAGAGTATAGCCTATCGGCTACTTGCGCCAAACGCCTTGGCCGGCTGCTTGTGCTTTATGTTCGGCGCCGAGCAGCCGGCCGGAAGCATCGGCGGCGGCCCTCCCGGCGCCGTTGAGCACTACCGCCTCTCCGCCATCGATCACATTGATGCTGCAGCGATATTGTGCGGCACCGGGCTCGGCCACCTGACAGGCAACCTCGCGCCTCGGATGCAGCGATGCCGCCTTTATGACCGCCGCCGGGCTGGTCGTAGACGGCGGGCTGACCGCGCAACAAGGCGAATGCGGGGGTCACAGCGGTTTGGCATCCCGAATTGCGACGCCGGGCGGCTCGCGAGCTCGGCGAGCAGCGCATCGGCCGGGGGACAGGAAGAGCAGCCCTCGGAGGTGAACACGTCGACGAAGACCGGGCGTTCACCCCCGATAGCGGCGCGGCGCCGAAGGCAGGACAAAGCGAAACGAAGAGCACGCGGATTTTGATCGTGCCGCGACACTGCACGAGTCCGCCGGCGACCGCGTTCACAGAGCGTGATGGAGTGCTCTCGGACGACGCGCTTTTACTTGGCCGCCGCCGCACGCTGATCGAGAGCGAGGGGCTCGGCGGCGGTCGGCTCGCCGGCCGAGCCCTGGTACAAGGTCACACGAGGCGCATTGTCGGCGAACGCGATCCCGTTCTCTTTGAGGGCCGCCTCGATCCGCCGGTAGGCCTCGTTGCGGATCTCGAACTGCTTGCCCGGTGGCGTCTGCACCTTGCAGCGGAACACCTTGACCCCCGGGTCGATGCGGTAGAGCTTGGCCTTGAGCGGCACGTCGATGGTCTTGGCGAGCTCCGGGTCTTCCAGCATTTCGAGCCCGATCTTTTTCACCAGCTTTCGGACGCGCTCGCTGTCGACCGTCACCGGCAGCGGGATCTCGAACTTGTCGACGACCCAGTCCCGCGAATTGTTGCGGACGCTGCCGAGCGTGCCGTAAGGCACGAAATGCAATGGCCCGTTCTGGTGGCGCAGCGCGACCGTGCGGAAGGTGATGCGCTCTACCGTGCCCTTGGCGTTTCCGCCTTCGATGTAGTCGCCGATGCGAAAGACGTCCTCGATCAAATAGCTGGCGCCGCTGAACAGATCGCGGACCAGGGTCTGCGCGCCGAAACCGACCGCGATGCCGACGACGCCGGCGCTGGCCAGAAGCGGCGCGATGTTGAGCCCCAGGGTCGACAGCGCGCTCATCAGCGCGACCGCCCCGATGACCAGCCGGCCCACGGCGCGCAGCAATGGCTGCACGGTTCGGGCGCGGCTCTGAACGCCGCCCTCCTCGCGGCTCAATTTGACCGCCAGCCCGGTTTCGAAGAGGCGCCAGGCGTACCATCCGATCAGCAACGTGATGCCGGCTTCCACCAGGCTGCTAAATACTGCCGGCGCCCACTCCGGGAGAAACGGATAGAAATCGAGAGACCAGATATCGGCGAGCAAGAATATGGCGGAGATAGCGAGCACCCAACGGACGGCCTCCTGCTCGACCCGCTCGAGCGCACCGGCGGAACGCACCATTTCGCGCCCGATCGCTTCGCGCTCTGCGTGGTCGAGCGGCTTTTCGATTGCGGCGAGCTCCTCGTCTTCCAGATCGGCCGCAGGCGCATAGATGCGCCGCGAGGCCTCCCCGGTGCGCACCAGGCGCTGCTTCAGACGGTCGAGCAGCAACGCCGCCATGCCGTCGGCAGCGGGCAGCGCCGCGAGAACGAGGACGGTTAGCAGTGTCGGCTGGAACGGAGGCCTGCCACCGAACAACAATTGGCCGATCCACGCCGCACCCAACCCGAATACGCTGAACACCGCCAGGACGTGCCATATTCTGGCAAAGCCGCTCAGCCGAGAGCGGATTCGGGCCAGAGAGCGCAGGCTGATCGCGCAGATCACCAGGCTGGCAAAGATCAGCAGCAGGCGCGGCAGGCCCTTGCCGATCCAGGTCAAAGAGAAACTGGCCGCGACAATCCAGCTTGCTGCCCCGAGGAGGATGATTTGCCGGATAAAGCGGCGGATCGCGGCGGCTTCCCGACCGTCGAGCGGAACGCTGCGCAGGCCGGGCCGGTCCACGGCGAGCGGCAGCGACAGAAGCACGACCGCGAGCCAGGCCGACACGGACATGCTGATCACCGTGCTCGCGACCATCCGGAAGGTTTCGGTGCCGGAGAAGACGAGCCCGCGGTCCCAGAACAGCAAAAAGCAGCCGCCGCCGGCGATCGCGGCAAAGGCAGCGACCGGTGCGGCATCGACGATCATCGAGCGGAACATGCCGAGCGCGAATGACGCAGCACCGGACGGCTGCAATGCGGCAAGCGCCTTTCGCTGAGGCGCTAGGAGCCGCCTTACGATGAGCGCGCCCGCAACAGCACAGAGCAGGAGACCGGCGAAGGGCAAGGTGACCTGCCAGACAGTGCCGAGTTTGCCATCGGCAGTGAGCAGGGCGGCGGCGTAACCGAGACGGCCCGGCGCCTGCATCGCGTCCGCAGCAAGGGCCGAAATTGTGCTGACGGCACGCTCGGCCGCCTCGCCCAGTGCGGCAAACCCGTGGACCATCGGACCCATTTGGGGCGGCTCACGACCGGCCATCGAGAAATCGGGAAGGTTCTGCGGCATCTACCGCCTCGCCCTGGTCATCCTCGGCCCGGCCGCGTCACTCCGCGCGAAGTGGAACGAGATCGGCGGGCTCCGGCGCCATCGCCGCGGTGTGAGCCTTTCCGGCTGGGGCGTATGAGCGCAGCATAAGCGCAATCAGACCGGTCCAGCCGGTTTGGTGCGAGGCCCCGAGGCCACGGCCGGTATCGCCGTGAAAGAACTCGTAGAACAGCACATTGTCGCGGAAGTTCGGGTCCTCCTGCTCGAGCGGCGAGTCGCCGAAGACCGGTCGATATCCGTCTTTGCCGCGCAGGAAGATGCGGCACATCCGGCGGGAAAGCTCAGCAGCAACTTCGCCGAGATGCAACATCGTTCCGGATCCTACCGGACATTCGATCTTGAAATCGTCGCCGTAATAGCTGTGGAACCTCCGCAGCGATTCGATGATCAGAGAGTTTACCGGCATCCAGATCGGACCGCGCCAGTTCGAGTTGCCACCGAACATCCCCGAGCCCGACTCTCCCGGGACATAGCTGACGCTCAACCGGGTGCCGGCATGCTCGAAGACATAGGGATGCTCTTCGTGAAGCTTAGACAGGGAGCGAACACCGAAATCCGATAGGAACAACGTCTCGTCGAGCATCCGGTTGAGGAGGCGCTTCATCCGATGTCCGCGGAGCAGTGACAGCAAGTGCTTCTCCCCGGTGCTGGCGTCATGCCATCGCGAAACCAGCCGCGCGAGGTGCGGACGGTGCTCGAGAAACCAATGCAATCGCGCGCTGAAATGCGACAATTGCGCAATGACGGAGCCATCGAGCACCTCGACCGCGAAAAGCGGGATCAGCCCGACCATCGAGCGCACCCGTAGCGGGATCCGCTCGCCGTCGGGCAGATGAAGAACATCGTAGTAGAACTCGTCCTGCTCGTCCCACAGGCCGATGCCGTCGCCGCCGATATTGGTCATTGCCTCGGCGATGTAGAGGAAATGCTCGAAAAACTTGGAGGCAATGTCTTCGTAGACATGGTCCTCGAGCGCGAGCTCGAGCGCGATGCGCATCAGGTTGAGGGTGTACATCGCCATCCAGGCGGTGCCATCGGACTGGTTGATATACCCCCCGGTCGGCAGCGGGGCGCTGCGGTCGAAAATGCCGATATTGTCGAGGCCGAGAAATCCGCCCTGAAAGATGTTCCGCCCTTCGACGTCCTTGCGGTTCACCCACCAGGTGAAATTGAGCATCAGCTTGTGGAAGACGCGTTCAAGAAAAGCCCTGTCGCCTTTGCCGCCTTGGTGCTCGCGATCGATATCATAGACACGCCACGCCGCCCAGGCATGGACCGGCGGATTAACGTCGCCAAACGCCCATTCATAAGCGGGCAGTTGGCCATTGGGGTGCATGTACCAATCGCGAGTCAGCAGCAAAAGCTGGCTCTTGGCAAAGCTCGGATCAACGAGCGCCAGGGTAATGGCGTGAAAGGCGAGATCCCAGGCGGCGTACCACGGATATTCCCACTTGTCCGGCATCGCGACGATGTCGGCGTTGTTCAAGTGCGGCCAGTCCGAATTGCGTCCCTGGCGCCGTGACCGCGGCGGTTCGGGCTGCAGCGGATCGCCCCTCAACCATTCGGGAATATCGATGTAGTAGAACTGCTTTGACCACAGCATCCCGGCGAGGGCCTGGCGCTGCACCAGCCGGGCATCGGGATCGGCGATGTCTCGCTGCAGCTCGGCGTAAAATTCGTCGGCCTCGGCGCGGCGGTCATGAAACGTGCGGTCGAAACCGAGGAGACCGGATGCTGCGGGGTCGAGCGTGAGCCGCGAGCGCAACCGGCCGGTTCCTCCCGCCGGCAGCGTCAGTCGGTAGTGCGCCGCGGCCTTGGTTCCCTGACTCTCCGGGTTCACCGCCGCCGAGTCGCCATCGACGACGTAGTCGTTGATGCCGTCCTTGAAGTGTTGGCCCGGCGCGTCCATGCCCCATAGCCGCCGCACATTCGTCTCGTTTTCACAAAACAAGAATTCTGGCTGGCCGTCGCAGAAAAACCGCAAATGCGGGAAGTGTCCATGATCGACCGAAATCGAATCATCTGCCCGCGCGATCAACAGGGGTTTTATCGAATCGGGACTCCACGACCACGTATTCCGCGCCCAGAGCTGCGGCAACACGTGCAACGAGGCCATCTCGGCCGCACGATTGTGGACCGTCACCTGCATCAGAATGTCGTCGACATCGGCCTTGGCATATTCGATCTCGACATCGAAATAGCGGTTGTCGGCGAAGACGCCGGTGTCGATCAATTCAAATTCGGGTTCATTTCTTCCGCGCCGCCGGTTCTCTTCGACCAGCCAAGTGTAGGGGAAAGCGGCTTGCGGGTATTTGTACAGCATTCGCATGTAAGAATGAGTGGGTGTGCCGTCGAGGTAGTAGTACAGCTCTTTGACATCCTCGCCGTGGTTGCCTTCAGAGTTGGTCAGCCCGAACAGCCGCTCCTTCAAGATCGGGTCGCGGCCGTTCCACAGAGCAAGCCCGAGGCAAAGCAGCAGCTGGTCGTCGCCAAAGCCGCCGATCCCGTCTTCGCCCCAGCGATAGGCCCGGCTGCGCGCATGATCGTGCGGGAAATATTCCCAGGCGGTGCCGTACTCGCTGTAATCCTCGCGTACGGTGCCCCACTGCCGCTCGCTGAGATACGGCCCCCACCGTCGCCAATGCTTGCCGTGCCTTATTTCATCGAGGCGCAAGGCCTCGGCGGTGCGAATTGTGCTGTGCAAACCTTCTGGCATCGTCTCAGCTCCCTTCCGACGGTGCCTCAGGCTAATATCTCCGCTCTCGGATGACCAAAGGCTTTAGGGGGCATGCATGGCAAAAGCGAACACTTCGGTAGCCACTTACGACGCTATCATCATCGGCACCGGGCAGGCCGGACCCTCGCTGGCGCGGCGGCTCGCGGTGGCCGGCATGACCGTTGCGGTTATCGAACGCGGGGCGTTTGGCGGCACCTGCGTCAACACCGGCTGCATTCCTACCAAGACATTGGTCGCCAGCGCCTCCGCGGCCCATATGGCGCGCCGAGCCGCCGATTTCGGGGTCGGCCTCGAGGGTCCGGTACATGTCGACATGCCGCGGGTAAAAGCCAGAAAAGACGGGATTTCCGAACAGTCGCGCGCGGGTGTCGAGCAGAGCCTGAGGACCCTCGAGAATTGCACTGTCTATCAGGGCCACGGCCGCTTCGTCGCGCCGCATGAGGTTCAGGTCGGCGATGCAATCCTTGCCGCCGAACGCGTCTTCATCAATGTCGGCGGCCGGGCTGTGGTGCCAAACTTTCCTGGCCTCGATCAGGTCCCTTATCTGACGAACAGCTCGATGATGGCGGTCGACTTCGTGCCGCGCCATCTGGTGGTCGTCGGCGGCAGCTATGTCGGGCTGGAGTTCGCCCAGATGTACCGGCGCTTCGGCAGCGAGGTCACAGTCGTGGAAATGGCACCGCGCGTGGTGCACCGCGAGGACCGCGACATCTCTACCGCGATAGGCGAGATTCTCGAGAGCGAAGGCATAGGCCTGCGCGTCAAAGCGGAATGTATCCGCGTCGCGAGGGACGACGACGATGTTTTGGTAGGCCTCGATTGCACAGACGGACCGCCCGAACTTCGCGGGTCACATCTGCTCCTCGCGGTCGGCCGTCGTCCGAACACCGACGATCTCGGGCTCGACCTGGCGGGTATCGCGCGGGACGAGCGCGGCTACATCATCGTCGACGATCAGCTGTGCACCAACATATCGGGGGTGTGGGCGCTCGGCGACTGCAACGGCCAAGGCGCCTTCACCCACACCGCCTACAATGATTTCGAGATCGTTGCAGCAAACCTTCTCGACGGGGACTTGCGCCGGATCAGCGACCGCATTAGCGCTTACGCGCTCTATATCGATCCGCCGCTCGGCAGAGCGGGAATGACCGAGAGCGAAGTAAAACAGCGCGGCAAGCCCGCCCTTGTCGCCACGCGCCCGATGACCCGCGTCGGTCGTGCCGTCGAAAAAGGCGAAACGGCCGGGTTTATGAAGGTGCTGGTCGATGCGGAGAGCAAGCAAATCCTCGGCGCCTCCCTGCTCGGGACCGGGTGCGACGAAGTCATTCATGGCATTCTCGACGTCATGTACGCCAAAGCGCCCTGCACGATGCTGCATCGGACAATGCCGATCCATCCGACGGTCTCGGAACTGCTTCCGACACTGCTCGGCGATCTAAAACCTCTATAACCCGATGGATGAGAACCCATGATCGAGCTTTACCACAGCATCAATTCCGTCTGTGCACAGAAGGTGCGGATCGCCCTCGCGGAAAAGGGGCTCTCATATAGGGAGCACCTGATGACGCTGGGGGGTGATCAGTTCGACCCCTCCTACATGAAACTCAATCCCAACGCCGTCGTGCCTACTCTGATCCATGACGGCCAGCCGATCATCGAATCTTCGGTGATCCTCTACTACCTGGACGAAGCGTTCCCGAAGAAACCACTGATGCCGGAGGCGGCGCTCGCCCGAGCCAAAGTGCGCCTCTTCAACAAGCTGATCGACGAATATGTTCACAATTCATGCACGATCCTGACATTCGCCACGGCATTTCGCCCCGGCCTGCTGAAACTGAGCCCCGAGCAACGGGAGGCCGGCTTCGCCAAGGCGCCGAGCAAGAAGCGCTCGGAATACAAGCGCGATGTGGTAGCCCACGGCCTGGATTCCGGCTTTGTCCAGGAAGCGATCGAGCACCACGAAAAGCTGTTGTCGTGGATCGACGACGCGATGAGCGTCGGGCCATACCTCGTGGGCGACAGCTACTCCCTCGCCGACATCGCGGTCATCCCGTACATCCTGAGGCTCGAGCTGCTCCGGCTCTCGCCGATGTGGAACAGGTATCCGGGCGTTGCGACCTGGTGGGAGCGGATCCGTCAGCGGCCGTCGACAGGGGAGGCCATCTTCAGCCGGATGACCGATGCGGACGCTGCTCCGTTCCGTAACCTGGAGCCCGATCCGTGGATCAAGGTGCGCGACTTGCTTGAAGCGGCTTGACCCACTCCGAGACGGCTTGTGGCCCGCCGCTCGGAGAGCGGCGGGCCGTATCGTTGGGGCAGGTCGGTCGGCTGGTCGGATGTCTCAGGTCGCTTCGGCCGCTAGGATTCCAATCAGGCTCCGGCGCCCTTTCCACCGCGCGACGATCAGAGCATCGAGGCCGAGGCTGCGGCCATAGTGATGGACGGCAAAGATCAGCTGGAGGACCAGGAGGAAGAAATAGGTCCAGGGCCACTCCCCCTCGGCATTGTAGAGCCCGAGCCATAGATTGAGGATCTGCAGCGCGCCGATCAACCCCCAGAAGCGCAGGAAAATCCCCAATATCAGCGACACCGCCGTCAGCACTTCGAGAGCGTAAACCATCGGTGCGAACAGATAGAAATTTGGCAACACGATATTGTTGACGAAATCGGCCTGCAGCGGGATCGCGGCGGACCTCCCCATCACGGTCATCCAATAGGCCAAGCCGGTCTCGCCGAACGGCTGGCCCGGATGGTCGGTATAAAATGGCGGCAATTTCCACAAGGTCTGCTGCCACCACATGCAGCCGATCAGCAACCGAAAGGCCCAGTTGCTGACATGCTCGATCGTGCGCTGCGCCGGCATTGTGCGATAGACATAAACCGCGACGGCGATGCTGCTGAGCAGGAGGAGCCAAAATATCGCCGTGGTCCAGCCCGGCTGCAGCAGAAACTGGACCGCGTCGGAGATCGGGTTGTGGTTCATCAGACGGACCTCTCAGTTGATTCCTTCCTAAACCTTCTTAAAGGTAGTTGCGGTTGCCGCTCGATCAAAATCTCGTTCGGTTATCGTTTCGATGCGGCGAGCGCGCGTTGCAGCCGCCACCACGCCTCGATCACGCAAGCGACCGACCAGGCTTGGGAGGGCGCACCCTTCGGGAGATGCGGCGGTTCCGCTTCGAAGATTTCACTGACGGTTCCGAGCCCAGCATCGAACAGGTGATCGCGCATGGCGGCGAGGTGCTGCACAGCCAAATCGGCATCGCCGTGCACGCGGTATTCCGCCAGCGCGTAATGGCCGAGCAGCCAGGCCCAGACCGTGCCTTGATGATAGGCGCCGTCGCGATGCCACGGGTCGCCGGTATAATGCGGCTTGTAGTCGGGGTCACCGGCCGCAAGCGAGCGCAACCCGTAGGAGGTCAGCAACAAGCTACCGCACAGCGCGACAATGCGTTTCTGCTGATCCGGCGCGAGCGGGGAGTGCGGCAGGCTGACTGCCAGGATCTGGTTCGGCCGGATCGAGCCGTCATTGCCGGCCGGGCCGTCGATCACGTCGTAGAGCCCCCCGGTCCGCTCGTCGGCGAAGCGAGCGAAACTGACGCGGGCCCGTTCGGCGAGGTTGCGATAAGCATCGGCTGGCCGGCCGAGCACCTCGGCGAAGCCGATCATTGTACACAGCGCGTTGTACCAGAGCGCATTGATCTCAACGGGCTTGCCGATGCGCGGCGTCACAACCCAATCGCCGACCTTGGCATCCATCCAGGTCAGCTGCACACCTGGTTCGCCGGCCCCGAGCAGCCCGTCGCCGGGATCCACGCGGATGCCGTACCGCGCGCCCTTGAGATGCCTGTCGACGATCTCGGCGAGAACCGGAAAGACCCGGGCGAGGTTTTCGCGGTCGCCGCTCGCCTCGACATAGGCGCGCCACGCCTCGAAGAACCACAATGCAGCGTCGACGGTGTTGTAATCGGGCTTGTCGCCGGCACCCGGAAAGACATTGGGCAGCATGCCGCGGTCGACGAAACGCGCGAAAGTCAGTAGGATGTCACATGCCGATTCCCGCCGGCCGGTGGCCAATGTGAGCCCGGGCAAGCAGATCATCGTGTCGCGTCCCCAGTCGCCGAACCAGGGATAGCCGGCAATCACCGATTTTCCGTCGGCCCGTCCAGGGAGCGGCCGGGCGAAGATAAAGCTGTCAGCGGCGAGCAGCAGCTGCGCAATCCAGTCGGGCGGCGCCGCCATTTCGGGAACATACCGCGCCGCTTGGTCGAGCACACCTTGCTGCCATTTGCGCCGGCGTTCCAGCGCTGCTTCTAAATCCGGTGACGGATCGCCCTCAAGACTGCCGACAACGCCGACCCATTGGCCACGAACCAGATCGAGCCGAGCCTCCCCGACCTGCAAATGGTTATCCCGGTCGGATAGACCGCGCTCGCGCTCGACCGGCAGATCGAAATTTTCGATCCATTGCCGGGCCGGCGTAATCACGCCGCCACAGGCGCGCAAGGTCAGTGTGAAGTTGGGGCGGCACACTCGCAAGTCAGCTTCCTTGGCCTCCAGCATTGGGGCGAATTCTCCTGCCACTGTCTGGCCATGATGGTCGCGGTCATTGACCATGAGCCGGACACGCAGCGAGAGCTTGCGCGAACCCTGCTCGGGACCGGGCAAGAGGCGCCAGGCGACATAGGTCGTATCGGCGCCCGGTTCGAGCCAGATCCGTGCCTCTATGCGAATGAGCCCGACGGCAAACAGCCAGACCGGTATGCCGCCATCGAGATGGAAAGATTCGATATGGACGTGACCGGCCGGGCTGATCGTCCCGCCGCTCCACCGGTTGGTGAAAAGCGGCCAACTCCGCTCGTTATCGACGAGCTCGGCGTCGGCTTTGGCCCAGACCAGCCGTCGCCCGAGCGGCGGGTCTATCGGCGCAACCAACAGCCCATGATATCGCCGCGTCAGGCTGCCGGCGATCGTGCCGGCCGCATAGCCGCCGCGCCCGTTGGCGAACCACCATTCGCGGCGCTCGGCCTGATCCAGATCGCCGCAGATCGCCCGGCCGAAGCGGACCATATTCGGCATCATGGCTCTCCTCTCGCTTGATCGTTAGCCGTCTTGTCGCGGACCACTCCCGCGAAGACCGCAACGGCCAGCACGCTGCAAAGGATCGCAACCAAAGCCAGCCGCAAGCCGACGAGCTCGGCGGTCATTCCGATCAACGGCGGGCCGGCGAGCAATCCGGCATAACCGGTGGTAGCAACCGCGGCTATGCCGAGGCCTGGCGTCATGCCCTGAGTCCGGCCGGCGGCGCCAAACAGGACCGGGATCATGTTGGCAGCGCCAAGGCCGAAAAGGGTAAACCCGAGCACCGACAGGACCAACCCGGGCGCGATCAGCGCTATTGCCATGCCGATACCGGCCGCGAACCCCCCAACGCGCAGCAGGATCGGCGCACCCCATCGCCGCCGCACCCAGTCGCCGCCGAACCGGCCGGAGGCCATCGCCAGAGAAAAGCCGGCGAAGCCGGTCGCGGCGCCATCCATACCGGCACTGCGGTACTCGCGCAGAAAAACCGCGGCCCAATCGCCCATCGCACCCTCGGCCATCAGCGCCAAGAACGCCAAATCGCCCAGGCCCAGCAGCGCGCGGGAGGGCCACGCCAGCACGGC